>NPIF01002312.1_pt1 | contig 83739 bp, 69 predicted proteins | sample 8637461 | NCBI WGS metagenome assembly NPIF01 (sample SAMN07420641, study PRJNA396082) | bioreactor metagenome | isolation source: sample BR12 brine-fed electro-methanogenic bioreactor BR | place: Japan: Kochi | collected 2016-12-09 | reverse complement strand
AGTGTTTTGGGCGAATAGCTCAGTTGGGAGAGCATCTGCCTTACAAGCAGAGGGTCGGGGGTTCGAACCCCTCTTCGCCCACCAAAGCACGGAGCGGTAGTTCAGTTGGTTAGAATACCTGCCTGTCACGCAGGGGGTCGCGGGTTCGAGTCCCGTCCGTTCCGCCACTCTTTTGAGAAGAAGAGTGAGAGAAGAAAGGCAGAATACCTGCCTGTCAGCTCTCAAGGAAGTTCCGGGTCGCTGGCCCTGTCTTTCCGTCTACACGTTACACCCATACCTGTTCTGGGCGAATAGCTCAGTTGGGAGAGCATCTGCCTTACAAGCAGAGGGTCGGGGGTTCGAACCCCTCTTCGCCCACCAGAACATCCTGCCTTTTTTAGACCTCATTTATCTCCTGTATCAAATACTTGTACCTGATTGCCGTCTACCGACGAAAGCTGAATGGCTCTTGCCTAGGCTGAACTGATAGTCTCTCGTCAAAATTCGTTCAATGTGATTTCGGAATCCGTCCTTGCTTGAATCTGCCGAAATAGTGTTGCAGCCGTTACGCTCCCGTTTATATGACCGGTTTCGGGTTGATGTCTCTGTGTTGCGCCTTGATGGCATCCATCCCCTGGTGAGCGGTAACAAGTGGTTCAAGCTCAGGCCTGTGCTTGGGCGGGCACGCAAACTGAGATGTCCCATCCTCAGCTTCGGCGGTGCCTGGTCCAACCATATCCACGCCCTGGCTTACGCGGGTTTTCAATCAGGTGTTGAAACCGTTGGTATCATTCGTGGTGAGCCTGAATATGCAGCCAATGCCATGTTGAGTGATGCGCGGCGGTGGGGTATGCGGCTGCAGTTCGTGGACCGAAAAACCTACCGTTTGCGTGATTGTACGCACTATCAGCATCAACTGTCGCTGGAGCATGGTGATGCCCTGGTTGTCCCTGAGGGTGGAACTACGCCTGCGGCCGTTCATTCCGTAAGCGAGATATGGCAGTTGCCGGTTATGCGTGAGCAGGGTGCCGACCTGTTGCTGACGGCTGTTGGCAGTGGCGGCACCCTCGCAGGGCTGGTGGCCGCAAAGCCTGAAGGTAGCCTTGTGCTGGGCGTGCCGGTACTCAAGTGTGGGCCTGAAATGGTCTCAAGGATCAATGCGTTGCTCCTTAGGGCCGGCTATGCTGACAGCAGTGGCTGGGAACTGCTGGAAGATGCCCATCGTGGCGGCTATGCGCGGCTGGATGCCGAGCTTGCAGCCATGATTGAACATGTCGGTAAGGTGCACCGGCTGCCACTTGATCCGGTCTATACCGCAAAGCTGTTGATGGCCTTCAATCGATTGCTGTTCGAAGGGCGGGTCGTCGCGGGCAGCAAGGTGGTACTGGTACACACTGGCGGATTGCAGGGCGTTCGCGGCCATCAAGCCAGGCTTTCAATGCTGGCGTCTGCCTTTAGCGGGCCTCTGGCCGTATAATGTGCTCACATACACCTAAAGATCCTATCGGGAGAGCAGGGCTGGCATGGATAACTTTCGTAACATCGGCTTGATTGGGCGCCTCGGCAGCAAGTCCGTCATTGATACCCTGAAACAGCTGATTCGCTTTCTGGATGATCGAGGGTTAAACGTCATTCTGGACCAGTCCATCGCCGAGGTGATGCCGGGTCATGGCCAGCAGGTGTGTAAACAGAAGATGATGGGAGAGATCTGTGATCTAGCCATTGTCGTAGGAGGTGATGGGAGTCTGTTGGGTGCCGCTCGCTCGCTGGCACAAAGCAAGATTCCGGTGCTGGGGATCAACCGTGGCAATCTGGGTTTTTTGACCGACATCTCGCCACAGGATTTTGAAGACAAGTTAATACAGGTGTTGTCCGGGCGTTACACGGTTGATTCACGCTTTCTGCTGGATGTGGAGATCAAGCGTAACGGCGAGCCGATTGCCGAGATGACCGCCTTGAATGATTGCGTGATTCACCCGGGCAAGGCCACTCGAATGATTCAGTTTGAGCTGTATATCGAAGGGCAGTTTGTCTATACCCAGCGTTCGGACGGTCTGATTGTATCCACGCCGACCGGTTCAACAGCCTACGCTCTGTCAGCGGGCGGTCCCATCATGCATCCCAAAATCGATGCACTGGTGCTGGTGCCTATGTTTCCGCATACCCTGTCCAGCCGCCCGATCGTGGTTGACGGAAACAGCGAGCTGAAAATGGTGATCAGCGAGGATAACAAGACCTATCCCGCGATCTCCTGTGATGGCCAGTTGAACCTGAGCCTGGCGCCGGGAGACAGTATTACGATCCGCAAGAAATCGCAGAAACTGAAACTGTTGCACCCGCAGGATTACGATTTCTATCGCACCTGCCGTGAAAAACTGGGATGGAGTTCCAAGCCCGGTCAACAGGAGTGAAATGTGAAAAGCCAAGGTTATGATCTGATCGGTGATGTGCATGGCTGTGCGCTCAGTCTGCGCATGTTGCTGGCCCGCATGGGGTATCGGCAGATCAACGGCGTCTATCGCCATGCTGATCGCAAGGTCATTTTTATTGGCGATATTATTGATCGCGGGCCGCATATACGTGAAGCGTTGCATATTGTCAGGGATATGGTTGATGCCGGCCAGGCCGAAATCGTGATGGGCAACCACGAGTACAACTATCTCTGTTACATGACCCCGCATCCGGACCGGCCCGGTGAGTTTCTGCGTGAGCACACCCCACGTCACCAACGTATTCTGCAGCAGACACTGGAGCAGCTTTCACCCTGGCCAGATGAACAGCGGGAATACATGGACTGGTTTCTGCAGCTGCCATTGTTTCTCGAATTTGATCATTTTCGGGTGGTGCATGCCTGCTGGCATCAGGGCTTGATTGATCGTTTCCGACAGCAGTATGGCGGCAATCAAATCACGCACGATTTTTTGTGCCGTTCGGCGATCGAAGACAGCTTTGAATGGGAAATAATGGATCGTCTTCTGCGTGGTACTCATCTGCGCTTGCCCAATAATGAAGTGATGGTGAGCAAGGATGGTTTTCGGCGTCACTTTTTCCGCACCAAATTCTGGACGCCGGATCCGCAGTATCTGGTCGATGTGGTGTTTCAGCCGGACCCGCTGCCGCCTCACCTGGCCCGCCTTCCCATTACCGAGCGGCAGCGGAAAGACCTGATCTACTATGGCCCGCAGGAAAAGCCGCTGTTCATAGGCCACTACTGGCGGGAGGGAGTGCCGCGGCCTGTCACGGACAACATTGCCTGCATTGATTTCAGTGCGGTCAAGTACGGCAAATTGGTAGCCTACCGGCTGGATGATGAAACCCGCATTGATCCTGACAAGTTTGTTTGGGTCGATGTGGCGCGGGAGGTTCATCTGCCTCAGTCGGAGATCGGTGCCTCATGATACCGGCCGTCGAATCACCTCTGAACGAGGATCTGACCGAATTTACCGCGTTCCTGTGGCAGCATGGGGTGTCCCATCGTGTGGTCGAGGAGGGTGAATGGCAGCGGCTTTATGTCAGTCCCGAATTCAACCCGGCTCAGGTGCATGAGTTGTACGAATACTGGCATGGCGGCGGTAACTTGGATCAGGTCGAGATTCGCTCCCGAAAGCGGGCGGTACGGTCTGTCAGCTGGCGTCGCATTCCGGTTACCTTGTCACTGATAGCGTTAAGCGCTCTGTTCAGTCTGCTGATTGGCTTCGGTTCCGATCTGCAGCAGATGGCGCTGTTCAGTTTTACGTCCTTTGAGGTATTCGGCCAGCAGGCGCGTTGGCATACGCTTGCGGCCATGTTGGCAACCGGTGAGCTGTGGCGACTGATTACGCCGGTTTTCATGCATTTCAGCCTGCTGCATATCATGTTTAACCTGCTCTGGGTTTGGGTTGTCGGCGTAAGAGTGGAGCCGGAGCAGGGCAGCCTGCCTTTCCTTGGCCTGGTACTTTTCAGTGGCGTATTGTCCAACCTTGCGCAGTTTGTTGTCAGCGGCCCCATGTTTGGCGGCATGTCGGGTGTGGTGTTTGCCTTGCTGAGCTATGCCTGGTTGTGGGACCGGTCTGGGATGCAGCCTCGCATTGGTCTGCCGCCCGCATTGATGGGCTTTATGCTGCTGTGGCTGGTATTGGGGTTCACCGGTGTGTTGCAGGGAGTCGGCCTTGGCGCAATAGCCAATACCGCCCACCTTGCCGGGCTGCTGGCCGGGCTGCTCTGGCTGTTGCTGGTACGGTTTCTGGGCAGGCGTTTCAGCTGAGCACTGTGCTAAAATCGGAACATCCAACTCAGGAGATGCTAATGACTCTGGACAAGATGATTGAGGCGATGACGCCGGATATCTACCAGTCACTGCGCCGCGCAGTGGAGCTGGGCAAGTGGCCCAATGGCGAGCGTTTGACGCAGGAGCAGCGCGAGACCAGTCTGCGTGCCGTCATCGCCTATGAGCACAAGCGCAATATGCCCGAAGATCAACGTGTCGGTTTCATCGACCGCACCCGCCCCGATGGCAAGCAGCATGGCAGTGATCCGCTGCAGCCGCAGGTTCTGAAGATTCTGGCCGATGGTTGATACTGTAGATACCCCGGCTGTTGGTGGCTTGCGCAAGATGTATACCCGGCTGGAGCAGCCCGTTCACTATCAGCTGCCGATCGGTGATGAGCAGGTTGATCTTAATGTACTGATCGGCAAGCCGATTCGACTGGTGTACCAGCAAGAAATCAACTGTCTTCACTGTGGTCGCAAAACGAAAAAAAGCTTCAGTCAGGGCTATTGCTACCCCTGCTTTACCAAGCTTCCCCAGTGTGACAGCTGTATCGTCAAGCCGGAAAAATGTCATTATCACGAAGGTACCTGTCGTGATCCGGCCTGGGGCGAACGTCACTGTTTTCAGCCCCACGTGGTCTATCTGGCCAACTCATCCGGCCTCAAGGTCGGCATCACCCGGGGTGAGCAGATACCCACCCGCTGGATGGATCAGGGCGCCATTCAGGCGCTGCCGATCCTTGAAGTGGACAACCGCCTGCATTCGGGTCTGATTGAACAGATCATTGCGGCCCACGTCAGTGACAAGACCAATTGGCGGACCATGCTCAAGGGGGGGAATCCGGGTATCGACCTCAAAGCGGAACGTGACCGTTTGCTTGGGCTCTGCGCTGATGAGCTCAATAAGCTGCGTGAGCGTTTCGGTGAGGCGGCAATCCGCCAGCTGGAGGCTGATGTGGTCGAGATCGAGTATCCGGTAGACCAGTACCCGAGCAAAATCAGCACCCATAATTTTGATAAGGAACCGGAGGTATCCGGTGTGCTCCTGGGTATCAAGGGGCAGTATCTGATTCTGGATACCGGTGTCATCAATATACGTAAATTTTCCGCTTACAAGGTACAGCTAAGCGTTTAGGCAGGAGTCGCAATGTCAGCTCAACAGCCCCATGTAATCTATCTGGAAGACTATCAGCCCCCCGCCTGGCGAGTGGAGCGTACAGCGCTGCGCTTTGAGCTGGAAGAGGAACAGGCACTGGTGCGAGCGCAGCTGAGTATCAGCATCAATCCGGAAGCGGGCAGTCGCCAAGCGCTTGAGCTGTTGGGTGATGACGAGATTGAGCTGCAGCGGCTGAGCATTGACGGCGAGGTGCTGTGTGCATCCGACTATGTCCGCGCCGATGGTCGGCTGGTCATCCCAAACGTGCCTGACAGCTTTACGCTGGAATGTGTCACTCGGCTGCTGCCACAGCAGAATACTGCACTGGAAGGCCTGTACAAATCCGATGGCATGTTTTGTACCCAGTGTGAGGCTGAGGGTTTCCGGCGCATCACCTTTTTTCCCGATCGTCCGGATGTCATGTCGGTATTTACCACTACATTGGTGGCCGACAAAACGCGTTATCCTGTACTGCTGTCAAATGGTAACCCGGTTGCCTCGGGCGATGCCGATGGCGGCCGTCATTGGGTGACGTGGGAAGACCCCTGGCCCAAGCCCAGCTATTTGTTTGCTCTGGTCGCAGGTGACCTCGCGTTGCTTGAAGATCACTACACCACCGCTTCGGGCCGTGAAGTGGCACTGCGTATTTATGCCGAACGCAAGGATCTGGACAAGCTGGACCATGCGATGGTCTCGCTCAAGAATGCCATGCGCTGGGACGAGGAGGTGTATGGCCGTGAATACGACCTCGACATCTACATGATCGTGGCGGTGGATTTCTTCAACATGGGTGCGATGGAGAACAAGGGGCTTAACATCTTCAATACCTCCTGTGTGCTTGCTCACCCGCAAACCACTACCGATGCTGCATTTCAGCGCGTGGAAGCAGTGGTGGCACACGAGTATTTCCATAACTGGTCCGGTAACCGTGTTACCTGCCGTGATTGGTTCCAGCTCAGTCTGAAGGAGGGTTTTACCGTCTTCCGGGATGCCGAATTCTCCGCTGATATAAACTCCCGTACCGTGAAGCGTATTGAGGATGTGACGCTGTTGCGCACGGCCCAGTTCGCCGAAGATGCCGGCCCCATGGCACATCCGGTACGGCCGGAGTCCTACATCGAAATTTCCAACTTCTACACCCTGACAGTGTACGAGAAGGGGGCAGAGGTGGTGAGGATGCTGCACACCCTGCTTGGGCCGGAGCTGTTCCGCAAGGGCAGTGACCTCTATTTTGAACGGCATGATGGCCAAGCGGTTACCACAGACGATTTCGTACGAGCTATGGAAGACGTCTCAGGTCGTGACCTGAGCCAGTTCCGCCGCTGGTACTCTCAAGCCGGTACGCCCAGGCTCAAGGTTTCCGATCAGTACGATGCCGAAACCGGTTGCTACGAGCTTCACGTCAGTCAGAGCTGTCCACCGAGTCCAGGCCAGGAGCACAAGTTGCCCTATCATTTGCCGCTGGCCATGGGGCTGCTGGCTGATGATGGTACTGAACTGTGTAGCCGCGTGCTGGAGTTGACCGAAGAGGAACAGGTGTTCCGCTTCGAAGGTATTCCGAGCCGCCCGGTGCCCTCACTGCTGCGTGGTTTCTCGGCCCCGGTTAAACTGGACTATGCCTATACGGATCAGCAACTGTTGATGCTGCTGCGTCATGATACTGATGGCTTCAATCGCTGGGATGCCGGCCAGCGATTGAGCGTGCGTTTGCTGCAGCAGCAGACCGAAGCCTGGCGCCGGGGCGAACCGATGCACTGTGAACAGGCGCTTGTCGATGCCTGGCGTTGCCTGTTGTGTGATGAGAGCCTTGACCCCGCGATGGTGGCTCAACTGTTACGTTTGCCATCCGAGGCACAATTGAGTGAACTGGCCGATGAAATTGATGTCATTGCCATTCATGAAGCGCGTGAATACATGCGCACAGCACTGGCGCGAGCGCTTGAGTCGGAGTGGCTGGCAGTCTACCAGCGCTGTGATGCTGCATCCGGTACCTACTCGCCGGATGCAGCATCGATCGGATTGCGCAGCCTGAAAAATCTGGCCTTGGGGTATCTGATCGCCACAGGAGGTGAGCCTTGGCTGGAGCTTGCACGCCAGCAGTTCGAGCAGAGTGATAATATGACCGATCAGCAGGCGGCGCTCTTGCTGGTTGTGCATTCGGGCTTTCGTGAAGTGGGCGCCGAGTTGCTGGAAGCGTTTTACCTGCAGTGGCAGCATGAGTCGCTGGTGATGAATCAGTGGCTGGCAATTCAAGCATCCGACTCGGCTCCCGGTGCGCTGGAACGCGTGGTTTCGCTGAGCCGGCATCCCATGTTTGATATGCGCAACCCGAACAAGCTGCGTGCATTGATCGGTGGGTTCTGTGGTCAGAACCTGGTGCAGTTTCATGCCGAGGATGGCAGCGGCTATGCCTGGCTGGCAGACTGGATCCTGAAGCTGGACCGTCAAAATCCTCAGGTGGCAGCAAGGCTACTGACACCGCTGACTCGCTGGAAGCGTTATGAACCGGTGCGTCGGGCGCTGATGCGTGATCAGCTACAACGAATGATGGATACCGCCGAGCTGTCGGCTGATGTATATGAAGTGGTAAGCAAGAGCCTTGTCTGAACAAGGCATTACAGCGCGCCCGTTTGGTGGTGCACACAACCGGAACAACAAACCGTGAAGGATAAGTAGATGGAACCCTATCTGAACGCCAGTGACAAATTTGATCTTCAGCAGAATTACCGCCGTTATCTGAAGTTCCACGATCAGTGCCAGGTACTGAACGAAATACTTAAGGATGCCCGTGCCAGCAGGGTCTGGGTGGCCGGTGTGGTGTTGATGGTGTTTGCGCTGGGCTCCGAGTTCTTTCTGGGTGCTGCAGCCGGTCTGTTTGGCCTCTATTTTTACCGTATCCTTTCGGCCTGGTATCGACTGAGTCAGGTTGAGGAAAACGTTGAAGGGATTGAGCGCTGGTTTGCCAGCAAAGGGCTTAAGTTTGAAAGCCGGGTGCTGTATCAACGCAATGATGACCAGCTGGAACAGCCTCTCGATCCGTTTAATGAAGAACTTTACCGCTGATCTGACACCATACGATGCAGCGAGAGTACCGACGCCTTAGCCAGCACACCCGCCACCTTCTGTCGTTACCGGAAGGGCTGAATGTGGATTTCAAGCGTGAAACCCAGGCGGTGAAGGCGTCGGATCTGGTTGCCTTTGCCAATACGGCACTGGGTGGCACATTGTTGATCGGCATCGATGAGTACACCACTGAAGACGGTGTGCAGCGTGGCAGGGTCGTCGGCTGTGAAGTGGACGACAAAGCCAGGCTAACGCTGGTCAACAAGGCCACCGGCTGTATACCTAACGTTGATATCCATATTTTTACCGAAAACCTCTCGGCTTCTCGGCCCATCTTTCGGGTCGAGATTCCCCCTGGGCAGAATAAGCCCTACTGTACGCAGCGTGGCGAATACTCCATCCGTACCGATGGTCGTAACCGAGCCATGCTGCCGGAAGAGTTACTGGCTATTTTCATGGAACGAGAAGGCGAGCAGTTTCTGTCCCGCTTTCGTCATGCCGTCCAACAACTGGAACATCAGCTTGGCAGTGTCAGTCACGCCCTCAGTGATGGCATGCTGGGCGTGAGCGAACGTTTACATGAGCTGGATCATCAGTTGCAGCGCACCCTGTCACGTATTGAGCAACTGACCGACAGTAACAAGAAACGCTCACGCAATTTGATGCAGGCCTTGCGGCAAAGTCAGGATGGCATCGTGCAGCTTGAAAACAGTATCGCTCCGGTCATCAATGACAAGGGGCAGCACCTGCTGCAGGATATCGAGCACAAGCTGGGTATGTTGCTGGATCTGCTTGATATCGACAGCAGTAACGGCAACGGTCACTGATCAACCTTCGTCTACCGCACTGGTTAAGCTTGATCCCTGTCAAGATGAGGCCATGAGACTCGTCTATAGTGAAGTAAAGCAAGTTGTAGCGGAGACACCAACATGACAATTCTGTCAGAACTGCATCAGGATCATATCAACCTGAACCGTCTGCTCGAAATACTGACGCTGAAAGTAGAGCGGTTGCGTGAAGGCAATCACCCGGACTTTTCATTGATGGCGGACGTGGTGGCGTATGTCGGCAGCTATGCCGACCAGCATCACCACCCGCGTGAAGATGTGATGTATGAACACTTCCGTGGCCGTGATGCTGACCTGGACAAGGGTTTTGACCAGTGTGAAGCCGAACACGCAAAGCTGAAGCAACTGTCTCATGACTTGGCCGAGTCCATTGATGCGATCCTGCATGACGCCGTGATGCCGATGGAACGATTCACCAATCAGCTGGATGAATTTGTCAGCACTGAGCGCCAGCATCTGGATTTTGAAGAGCGAGAACTGTTCCCCGGTATTCGCAAACTGGCCAGTGACACCGACTGGAAACAGCTGGACGAAGCCTTGCCGCCGCCTGCCGACCCGCTGTTCGGTGAGAAACAGGCCGCCGAGTACCGTGATCTTTATCGTGCCTTGATGGAAGACATGAACCGCAACGGCGCGGCCGGTTAGCCGCGCTGTGCCATATAAAGGTTGACCGTATCAACGATCGCCTGAGTCTGCGGATCAACCTCCAGATTGACCCGGGCGCCTGGTTGCAGGCTGCCGAACGTTGTCTGCGACAGGGTTTCCGGTATCAGTGATATGCCGAACTCACCCCGCTGGCAGTCGACTTCGGCCAGCGTCAGACTGCAGCCGTTCAGGCCGACAAAACCCTTGGGTAACAGGTAGGGAGCGGCTGCCTTCGGAGTTTCAAAATGAATATGGTGATTGTGCTCGGTCGATTCAATTCGGCTGATACGTGCGCAGCACAAAATGTGACCTGACATCAGGTGACCGCCAATTTCATCACCGATACGGGCGGCGCGCTCAAAATTGACCCGATCACCGGGTTTCAGCTCACCCAGGTTGGTCAACTCCAGTGTCGTGTCAATCAAGTCAAAGCTGATATGGCAACCCTGAAATGAAGTAACGGTCAGGCAGGTGCCATTGACGGCAATGCTGGCACCGGTCTCCAGAGCATCTGCACGCGCTGGTGGCAGCTCCAGTTCCAGTTGCATGAAACCTTCGTGGCGATGGCAGGCGATAACCTCGGCGGTGCCCTGAACAATGCCAGTAAACATGTTGTGCTAACCTCTATACATCAGATCTGATTCGGTATTGGGAGCGTAAGTTTAACCCAAAGCCGCACGGAGAATAAAAAATGCGTGTATTGATTACAGGTGGTAGCGGGTTTATAGGACAGGCCCTGAGTACGGCCCTCATCGCCCGTGGAGATGATGTCATCATCCTCAGCCGGGCGCCGGAGGCCTTGCCTGCACGCAAGCGAGTACAGGCTGTAGGGGCTTTGCATCAAATTGAAAGCCAGGTTGATGCGGTCATCAATCTGGCGGGGGCACCAATTGTCGATAAACGCTGGAGTGATGCACGCAAGCAAGTTTTGCGTGACAGTCGTATCCAGCTGACCGATGCACTGGTGAACTGGATGCGACAACAGTCACAGCCACCGGCTGTTCTGGTCAGCGGCTCCGCTATTGGCTATTACGGCAGTCATGCTGATGAAGTGCTGGAGGAAAATGCTGAGCCCATGCCCGGATTTGCCCATGAGCTTTGTCGTGACTGGGAGCAGGCTGCCCTTGAGGCTGAATCATTCGGTGTACGTGTCTGTCTGATCAGGACTGGAGTGGTGCTGGGACCAGAAGGTGGGGCGCTGTCAAAAATGCTGCCAGCATTCCGGCTGGGTCTGGGTGGTCCCATTGGTGATGGCAAACAGTGGATGTCCTGGATCCATCTGGACGATGAGGTGGGTGCCATTATTTATTTGCTGGACAATCCTTCTCTCCACGGTCCGTTTAACCTGACTGCACCAGAGCCGGTGCCTAATGAAGTGTTCAGTCGAACATTGGCGCGTGTTTTGCGTCGACCTGCGTTTATGCGTGTACCCGCGACGATAATGAAACTAATGCTGGGCGAGGCCAGTGAGTTGTTGGTGGAAGGCCAGCGAGTTGTACCTGAAAACCTCCACACCGCCGGCTACGAGTTTCAGCAACCACGGCTGGAGGACGCACTGCGAAAGGTGCTGGATGTGAAATGAGGTAAGGCCCTCAGGACACCATCAGAAGATCCTGTTCGCGAGAGTCCATACTCGGCTCCGCGTTGCGCAGGCGTCTGCGACGCATCGTTTCCAGTGCTTCAAGTAACAGGTCACCCTGCCACAATGTTGGTTCGTGGCGCAGGTGGTGTTCCAGATCCATAATCAGAAAATCAAGCGCCTGGCTACCTGCCGCTTCGCACAGGGACGTAAGGGAGTGCACATGGTGATCAAGCCAGAATTGCTGTCCCCAATCGATCAAACGTTGTTGAGTGCTGCCGGCATCGTTCTGCTGGCAGGCGATGGCCAGTGCCTGAAAGGTGTTGCGCTCCGCCTGCTGGTGTGACCGGTGCAACTGCGCTGCCTGCGCTGCCTGCACTTCCTGGCTGGCAGCCTTGTCACGGTTACGCAGCTGGCGCAGCTGATGCCAACTGTAAAGCCAGCCCAGAGAGCTGATGATGCTCAGTAGCCCAAGACCTGCGACCAGCATCCGCGAAGGGCTGCTCGGGTTGGTAGCGTCTCGGGCTACGGGTGTGCTTGAGTCTGTAACGGGTGGCAAGGACACCATGTCGATCTCCAGCTGTCTGCCGGGCAGCGTCAGAATTTGCCCTCTGTCACTGAGTGTGTTCCACCAGTGAATATCGATGGCGGGCAGAACCAGTCCGCCTTCACCCAACGGCTCAATCAAGATCCTTTCCGTGCGAGTGCTCACCAGCCCCTGCGGGGTTGCCGTTTCCGTCAGGCTGACATCTTCAGTACGGGCAAATGCTGAGTCCAGCTCTGCAACAAACAGGGAGGGCAAGGCATCGGCGGGCAGGCCAAGTGCTGTCAGGCTGATCTCGCGGACAAAGCTTTCACCAGGTTGCAGGCTGTCAGGCAGAGGAGCCTGTTCCTCGAAGCTGAGCCGCTCGGCTGGCAACCAGTAGCCACGCTGGCTGTGATGTGCCTGTGGCAGTACCTCTATCTCGAAACTTTCCACTGGGGCCAGTGCAATCGCATTTGGGGTAACATCGCTATCATCGTCAAGAACCAGCCGTGCTCCTCGCAGGGTGTGCAAGCCCTCGTTTGAAGGAAAAAGCGCAAAGGCCTGTTCGGTAATCTGCCAACTTTCGCCACCGCGATCGGTTTCGTAACTGCGCTTTTCCGTCAGTGGTATGACCAGCGCCTCGGGCAGTTGGGGAGGCTGGAACCGGGCTGATTCAGGCAGTGGTTCTGTATGAAATACCCGCGCGGTATACAGCAGCTGAGCATGGCTGTAGATCTGATCCTGACTCAGTAGGCTGTCCATAAACAGGTTGCCGCGGTTCCGTGTCGGAGCGAGGTTACCTGTTACCTCAACTTCCATGGGGGCACTCAGATCGCTACCCAGTCGCAGGGGCGGAATCCGGATTTTGCCCGTGGTGCGAGGACGCAATTGCAGTTCCCAGCGCGTTCGTACGGCACGGCTGGAGGAGGAGTGGCTGGAAATGATGACCTTCCGGCTGCTGAGTACACTGAAGTCTCCTTCAAGTGGAGTCAGATCAGGGCGTTGCTCCAGCTGATCCGTTGCTTCCAGTGTCAGGGTCAGTACATCGGCGGCCGTTAGAGAGTAGCGGTCGAGCGAGGCGCGCACCTCAGCCCAGGCTGGCAATGAACAGCTCAGCAGTAACAGCAATGCCAGCAATGAACGCATCCGCGACTCCATTGTGGTGCAGAAAGAATTTAACAAATTCAGGTCATTATCAGTCATCGTCTCGGCCAGATCAATTTCATGACCGTATCGCTTCGAATGAGGGAGATGTTTGCTATCCGTAAGGATGACTTCAGGCAGGCTTTAACTATACTGCTGAAAACAAAGCGCTTTCACTCAGGACGAACTCAGAATAAGAGGATGCTTATGTCCCGGCAACGTGCAGACAGCAAAACCGAACTCATGCAGCAACTTAAAGCGACCATTCGGCAGCGGTTGCCCAAGGAGCGGGCAGCACCACTTGGAAGCTTCGTTGATCACTTCTTTGCCCATGCGGCAGATCAGGATCTTGGCAGCTGGCGCCTCGATGATCTTTATGGTGCCACACTGGCGATCTGGCACTTTCTGCAGCAGCGTTCTGCAAGTGAAGAGATCAAGGTCAGGGTGTTCAATCCTGACTTTGAACGGCATGGCTGGCAGTCGACCCACACCGTTATCGAGGTAATGCAGCCGGATATGCCCTTTATTGTTGACTCGCTGAGGATGGAGCTGAACCGTCGAAACCTTACCATTCACGCGATCATCAATACGGTTTTCAGCATCCGCCGGGACAAGAAGAAAGGTGAGCTGCAGGAATTACAGCCGCGTAATGTGGCGTGCAAGGGCGGTGAACCCGAATCGCTGGTTGTCATTGAAGTGGATCGTCATACGGATCCGGCTCAGCTGGAAGAGCTGCGTAAGGGCTTGCTTGAGGTGCTGGGTGAAGTCAAGGCAGCGGTAACGGACTTTGATGCCATGCTGGCCAAGGCGCATGAGCTGCTTCAAGAATATCAAAAGATTCCCGAGGGACTGGAAGAAGAGGATGTTGTTGAAGCCCGCGACTTTATTTCATGGCTGAAAAACCATTTCACCTTTCTAGGATACGATGAACTGACCCTGACCGGCGAAGGCAAAAGCCGCCAGCTGGAGCCAGTATGCGACAGCTGCCTGGGTCTGTTTAAACAGCAGGATGGCAGTTGCCATCCGGGTGTGCTGCCATCCGGTGATCGAGAGGATGGCGGGTTTACGCTGATTCCTGATCTAATGTCATTTACCAAGTCATCCCGGCGCTCACGTGTGCATCGGCCAGCCTACCCTGACTACATCAGCATCAAACGGTTTGATGCCGATGGGCAGCTGGTGGGTGAGTCACGTTTTCTTGGACTTTATACGTCATCGGTCTATCTGCATGGCGCCACCGATATTCCCGTCGTCAGGCGCAAGATCAACGCGGTAATGGAGCGCTCCGGCCTGCACAGGCAAGGACATGACTGGAAAGAGCTGAAACAGATTCTCGAAATTCATCCGCGAGATGACCTGTTTCAGGCAAGTGTTGAAGAACTGTTTGACACCGCCATGGGGATTTTGCAGATTCATGAGCGACGTCAGATCAGGCTGTTCCTGCGGCGTGATTATTATGGCCAGTTTTTCTCTGCGCTGGTGTATGCCCCGCGTGAGGTGTACAGCACCGATTTCAGGCAACGCGTGGAACGCATTCTTCAGCAACAGCTTGGCTGCGACCAGGCCGAGTTCACGACATACTTTTCCGAATCTGTATTGGCCCGCACCCAGTTCATTCTGCGGACCAGCAACCATCAGGAAGTTACTCAAGAGTTTGATGTAGCCGATCTTGAGCGGCGAATAACCCAGGCGGCCAGCAGCTGGAACGAAGAGCTGTACGCGGCGCTGGTCGAAAGTCTGGGTGAAGAAAAGGGAATAAAAGCCTACAACCATTTTTGCAGCGGTTTTTCGGCGGGCTACCGGGCGGACTTTTCACCGCGTGCGGCGGTGGTCGATATTCAGTATATCCGTCGATTGACCGAAGATGAGCCGATTGCACTGAGCTTTTATGAAGCGCTTGAGCGTGAGCCAGATGAATTGAACTTCAAGCTTTACCATTTTGGACAGGCGCTGCCGCTGTCAGATGTGCTGCCGGTACTGGAAAATCTGGGTCTCAGAGTTATCGATGAACACCCCTACCAGGTGGAAACAGACGGACGCTGTATCTGGATTCACGACTTCAATCTGCGCTACACCGGCAAGCAACAGGTTACGGCCGAAACCATGCAGAACCTGTTCGAAGATGCTTTCCTGAATATCTGGAACGGCAATACCGGTAATGACGACTTCAACAAGCTGGTGCTTGGGGCTCAGCTGCACTGGCGTCAGGTTGCGCTGCTGAGAGCCTATGCCGGCTACATGAAACAGATTCGCTTTCCGATCAGTCAGGAAGCGATCAGTCTGGCGCTCAAACATCATGTGGCACTAGCGCGCCTGCTGGTGGAGTTGTTTGCTGCACGCTTCGACCCTGACAGGGCCGATTCCAAACGGGAAGACAAGTTGGAAGCGGATATTCTTCAGGGGCTTGAAGAGGTCGCCAGTCTGAACGAAGATCAGGCAATCCGTCAGTATTTGGCACTGATACGTGCCACATTAAGAACCAATTTCTACCAGCAGCTTGGTGATCAGCCCAAGCCCTATCTGTCGTTAAAGCTTTCGCCGCGTGATATTCCTCACGTGCCAGAGCCTCGGCCCTTGTTTGAAATTTATGTGCATTCTCCGCGGGTGGAAGGGGTGCATCTACGCGGTGGCAAGGTTGCCCGCGGCGGGTTGCGCTGGTCTGATCGCCTGGAAGACTTCCGTACCGAGGTGCTGGGGCTGGTCAAGGCTCAGCAGGTGAAGAACGCGGTTATTGTTCCTGTCGGTGCGAAGGGTGGCTTTGTCGCGCGACATCTGCATTCGGATATGAGTCGTGAAGCCTGGATGGAGGAGGGCGTAAGCTGTTATCGCACCTTTATTCGTGCCCTGCTGGATATAACCGACAATCTGATTGAGGGTGAGGTCGTACCTCCCAAGGCAGTCGTACGCCACGACGAAGACGATACCTATCTGGTTGTGGCCGCGGACAAGGGCACAGCAACGTTCTCTGATATCGCCAATGAAATTGCCGCCGATTACAATTTTTGGCTGGGTGATGCCTTCGCCTCCGGTGGCAGTCAGGGGTATGACCACAAGAAAATGGGCATTACCGCACGCGGCGCCTGGGTATCGGTAGAGCGGCATTTCCGTGAGTTGGGACTGAATACGGCAAAAGAGCCGTTCACATGCATTGGGATCGGTGACATGTCTGGCGATGTGTTTGGTAACGGCATGCTGCGCTCGGATCAGATCAAATTGGTGGCCGCGTTCAATCATTTGCATGTTTTTATCGACCCTGACCCGGACCCCGCGGCTTCATTCAAGGAGCGTCAGCGTCTGTTTGAGCTGCCACGCTCGGGCTGGGGGGACTATGACGCCAAATTGATCTCCAAAGGCGGTGGTATCTTTAATCGCAGCGCCAAGTCGATCAGTTTGACGCCAGAAATCAAGCGGTTGACCGGTCTGACTTCAAGCCGAGTTACACCCAATGAGCTGATCTCGGCCCTGCTGTGTGCCGAGGTGGATCTGATCTGGAACGGTGGTATCGGTACCTACATCAAGGCCAGCGATGAAGCTCATGCCGATGCGGGTGACAAGGCCAATGATGGCCTGCGAGTCGATGCGCCGCAGGTCCGCGCGCGCGTGGTTGGAGAAGGGGGTAATCTGGGGCTGACCCAGCGTGCGCGTATGGAGCTGGCATGCAATGGCTGCCGCCTTAATACCGATTTCATTGACAACGCAGGTGGCGTTGACTGCTCCGACCACGAAGTGAATATCAAGATTCTGCTGAATCAGCTGGTGGCCAGTGGTGATATGACCGCACGCCAGCGTAATAAGCTTCTCAGTGACATGACTGATGATGTCGCGGAGCTGGTGCTACAGAACAACTACCGTCAGGTACAGGCAATTTCACTGGCGGAGGCGCGTTCTGCAAGCTCCATGGCTGAGTACAGGCGCTTTATCAATGCGTTGGAATCTCAGGGGAAACTCAAACGCAAGCTGGAATTCCTGCCGACAGATGAACAGTTGGCCGACCGGCAGAACAATCGTCAGGGGTTCAGTCGACCGGAACTGTCAGTGCTGGTTTCCTACAGTAAGGCTGATCTCAAGGAGCTGTTACTGGCGTCTACGGTGCCGGATGATCCCTATCTGGCGCAAGAGCTGGCCACGGCCTTTCCTGCACGAATCTGCAAAACCTATTCTGATGCCCTCAATGAACATCGACTGCGCCGCGAGATTATTGCCACTCAGATCGCAAATCAAATGGTCAATCTTATGGGCATCAATTTTGTTGATCGCTTGCTGACCTCTACGGGAGCCGACATAGAGCATGTGGTACGTGCCTATGTTTTGGCTCGGGATATTTTCAATCTGAAGCCGCTGTGGCAAGAGATTGAAGGGCTTGATTACAAGGTTAAGGCCGATGTGCAGCTTGAGATGATGCATGATTTGCAGCATTTGATTCGGCGCGTGACGCGCTGGTTTGTTCGTAACCGTCAAGGTACGCTCGACTGCGCCAAGGAAGCCGAACATTTTAGCCCCTGCTTGGTGAAATTGGTGCCTGAGCTGGGCAACCTGCTGAGTGGGCAGCCATTGGAAGTGTGGCAGAGTGCACATGACCGTTATGTCGATGCAGGCGTTCCCGAGAAGCTGGCGCAGCGTGTCGCTGGCTCAAGAGCATTGTATCCGCTGCTGGGCATCATAGAAGTGGCGCATGACTGCGAAGTGTCTGTAGAACTGGCAGCAAAAGCACATTTCAGCATGGGTGATGCGCTTGAGTTGCAATGGTTCAGCACTCAGCTAAACGATCTGGATGTGAACAGCTACTGGCAGGCTCTTGCGCGGGACAGTTTCCGTGATGATCTGGATACTCAGCAACGCGCTCTGATTGCGACCCTGTTTGCCCCAAAAGGCAAGCTGGACCAGTCGGGGCTGGAAGCGCGCCTGGATGCCTGGCAGGAGCAGAATCAGCCGCATGTGGAGCGCTGGCTTAACATTTTGACCGAGTTGAAAAATGCCAGTGTTCAGGATTACGCAATGTATACTGTCGCCACACGAGAGCTGGCCGATCTGGCCCGCTGCAGTAGCTTGACGGAATCCAGTGGCTAGATGAACGAAATAATTGTTGATCTCAGGATCAGCAGTGAAGAATTCTTGAAAGTGTATCGGGGCCCGTCCCGGGTGGTATCAACCCGCGCCCGGGACGGTCGTCGAGTACAGTTCCCGGCCAATATTCTGCGCCCCTGGCTGCTGCATGAAGGCATCAGGGGCACCTTTCGCATCCGCTTCAGTGACGCAGGCAAACTGGAGGATATCCAGCGCTTGAGTTGAATGGTGTTCATAACCCGGCCGCTCGCCTATAATGTGGCCTCAGTTTATAACCACCTCAGTGACTCTCATGCTCTACGACCTCGCACGCGCACTCATGTTCAGGCTGGACGCCGAAACCTCGCACGAACTGGCATTGGGTAGTATGAACCTTGCTGCCTCTCTGGGTTTGCCTCGCCTGTTGGGTGCTCAGCAAATTTCGCTGCCAACCAAGGTGATGGGCATTCGCTTTCCCAACCCGGTTGGGCTTGCGGCGGGTCTGGACAAAAACGGTACCGCCGTCGATGGCCTGGCTGCCATGGGCTTCGGCTTTATTGAGGTGGGTACGGTAACTCCCAGGCCACAGCCGGGTAATCCAAAGCCTCGACTGTTTCGGATTCCGGAGCACGATGCCATTATCAATCGTATGGGGTTCAACAACGCAGGCGTTGATCAGCTGCTGAAGAATCTTGATCGCAGCCGGTACAAGGGTGTTTTGGGCATCAATATCGGCAAGAACAAGGATACTCCGAACGAGCAGGCGGATCAGGACTATCTGGTTTGCATGCGCAAAGTGTATTCCCGTGCCAGCTACATTACGGTCAATGTTTCATCGCCCAACACGCCGGGCTTGCGTACACTGCAGTTCGGAGATTCGCTGAACAGTCTGCTGGATGCTCTGAAAACCGAACAGGCCAGGCAGGCCAGTCTGCATGGACGTTATGTACCCATTGCGGTCAAGATTGCTCCGGACATGAATGATGAAGAGCTGGGGCTTGTAGCCACCGCTCTCAAAACCTACGAGATGGATGGTGTGATTGCCACCAACACTACGCTGTCACGCGAGGGGGTTGAAGACAGCCCACTGTCGGATGAGGCGGGTGGCTTGAGTGGCGCACCGGTACGCAATCGTTCTACTGAAGTGATCACGACACTGGCTTCACATCTGGATGGTGCTCTGCCGATCATCGGTGTGGGGGGGATTACCGAAGGCTTTGATGCTGCCGAGAAAATCGAGGCGGGCGCAAGCCTGGTGCAGATCTATACCGGATTCATCTATCGTGGGCCGTCACTGGTACGGGATTCGCTTGAAGCAATTGAACAGCTTAAGCGAGGTTGAACCCGGCGGCAGGCCTGCGAGCAGGCCTGCCGTTCAGATTTAAGAGGTGAGTTGCACCGTCAGTGCATTGAAGGGTTGTGTTGGATAGCAGAAACGCCGGACATTCCACTCCAGTGCGCCTCACGTCCTTCGCGCCAGCCACTCATCCAGTGACTGCGCAGCTCAACTGTCTGGACTGGGCATTCCTCACGGGAACGCCCGTTGATGCCAGCCATGAATCCACGATTAAACAGAGTAGAGGTACGATCCCGTTTCTGTTTCTTCATACTTTGCGCCTCACATATTCTGATTATACTGTCCCCGACGTTAAGGTAACTGCATGGAACGGGGATGCGCTTTACGGTTTTCTGTCGTGACGTCACACCCCTATTGATATCTGAAAAAACAGGCTGTGGCGATTTAAATAAACTATGTTGTTACAGTGTTGTAATAAAATTTATCCGAGCGCAACTGCAGCATCGGTTATCAAATCAAGTGCTTAATCCGAATTGCTGCAGTTGCGGCGCTTGAATGAATATTTTTCACTTTCATGACAGGTCGTTACCTGCAGACAGTAAAACATCGTCATGACCAGGTCGGAGCTACTCCAGACAATGCAACTTTTCATCACCTGTCCCAAGGGGCTGGAAAATCTGTTACAGGACGAACTGACTCAGCTGGGTGCTGCCGAAGTACGTCAGACCGTCGCGGGTGTGTCCTGTGAGGCCGAACTTGAAACCGCTTACCGCATCTGCCTCTGTTCTCGGCTTGGTAACCGGGTGTTGATGCCGCTGGCAGAAGGTGAGGTGCCGGACGCGGATGCACTGTATCAGTTGGTACAGACCGTGGACTGGCTTGAGCATCTCCGTCCCTCCGGCACTCTGACGGTGGATTTTAATGGCCGTTCTGACGCGATCAACAACACTCACTTTGGTGCACTGAAAGTCAAGGATGCCATTGTGGATCAGATTCGCTCTGCAACTGGACAGCGTCCGAGTGTAGAGCGCAACCAACCCGATCTGCGCATCAATGTTCACCTGCAGCGTAACCGGGCTACGGTGGCACTTGATCTGTCTGGAGACAGCCTGCACCGGCGCGGCTACCGCCTCAAAGCCGGTGCGGCACCGATGAAAGAGAACCTGGCCGCTGCCGTGTTGATTCGGGCGGGCTGGCCCGCCGCTGGCTTTGATACGCTACTTGATCCCATGTGCGGCTCAGGTACTTTGCTGACGGAAGCGGTACTGATGAGCGCAGATATCGCGCCTGGCCTGTTTCGACAGACATTTGGTTTCAGTCGCTGGCCGGGGCATGATTCCCGTCTTTGGCAGCAGCTGGTTGAAGAAGCTCGCCAGCGTCGTGAAACCGGTCTGGTAAAGGTACAGACGCAGTTCTATGGTTTTGATGCCGATGCCAGTGTGCTGTCGCGGGCTGAAGAAAACGCCCGCCGTGCCGGTGTCGCTGAACTGATCCGATTTGAACGCCGGCCACTGGATCAGTTACAGAGGCCAGAGGGAGGCGCCAAAGGCCTGCTGATTACCAATCCACCCTATGGTGAGCGCCTCGGCGAAACCCAGGAGCTGATGTTCCTGTACCGTTTGTTGGGCGAGCGACTGAAACAGGACTTTGCCAACTGGCAGGCTGCTGTATTTACCGGCAACCCTGACCTGTGCAAGGTGATGAAGCTACGGGCGGAGAAACAATACCGGCTGTTCAACGGCACCATCGACAGCAAACTGCTGCTGTTTACCGTACATGAGCAATCGGAAGAGCAGCGTGAGGAAGCCCGGCAGCGGCTGGAACAGGGCAGTGAGACCGTTGCTTTGTCCGAACAGGCGCAGATGTTTGCCAACCGCCTGAAAAAGAATCTGAAACAGCTGTCCCGGTGGGTGAAGCGCGAATCGATCAGCTGCTACCGGGTCTACGATGCTGACATGCCCGAATATGCCGTCGCCGTGGATATCTATCCAGACCACGCCGTGGTTCAGGAGTATGCACCACCGGCCTCCATTGATCCGGTCAAGGCATTCTCGCGGCTTCAGGATGTGATGCTGGCCGTTCCGCAGGTGCTTGAACTGCCGCCGGAACGGGTGGTTCTGAAGCAACGCAAGCGTCAGCAGGGCCAGCAGCAATATGAGCGCCAGGACCAGACCGGTCATTTCATGACAGTCATTGAGCATGGCTGCAAACTGCAGGTTAATTTGCACGATTATCTCGATACCGGTCTGTTTCTTGACCATCGCCCGGCTCGGCTCAAAGTGCAGCAGTTGGCGGCGGGCAAGGATATGCTGAATCTGTTCTGTTACACCGCCAGTGCCAGCGTACATGCCGGTGTGGGTGGGGCACGCAGTACCACCAGTGTGGACCTGTCTCAGACCTATCTGGACTGGGCTCGGCGCAACCTGGAGCTGAATGGCCTGCCGAAGGCGCAACATCAGCTGATCCGCTCGGACTGCTTGCAGTGGCTGCAGCAACCGCACCAGAATCGCTATGATTTGATCTTTATGGATCCGCCCACTTTTTCCAATTCGAAGCGGATGGATGATGTGCTGGATGTGCAGAGAGACCACGTGCAGCTGATCAAGGGTGCGATGCAGCTGCTGCGTGATGATGGTCTGCTGATTTTCTCCAATAACTACCGCCGTTTCAGTATCGATCGTGAGGCGCTGGCGGACTTTGAAATCCGGGATATTACGGCCCAAACACTGGACCCGGACTTCAAGCGCAACGCCAGAATTCACAGTTGCTTTGAAATTCGTCATCGTCGCTGATGCACTGCCACGGGGCTTTTATCGCCCGACTGCACTGAACTGGCACAAAAACTGCTTGATTTTGCACCAATGCTCTGCACGGCGCTGGTGCAAATTGTACACATTGGTGCGTAAGCCCAGTCACCACGCCGTCTGAGCCATTCAACTTACTTCGGGTGTTGACTCAAGCGGTGCTGTATTGCGGTGCAGTTGCCTCTTGATGGTGCATCCGTCAACAGACGGAGGGGATCGAGTGGAATCCATCAGCAGTGCAATCTCGCAGCTGTCGCAGAGTGCCAATACTCTGTTTATCCTGTTGGGCGCCGTTTTGGTATTTGCCATGCATGCCGGCTTTGCATTTCTTGAAGTGGGAACGGTACGTCGCAAAAACCAGGTCAATGCACTGGCCAAGATCATGAGTGATTTTGGCTTTTCAGCGCTGGCATACCTGTTCGTAGGCTATTGGCTGGCCTACGGAATCACGTTCTATGACAGTGCTGCCGTGCTATCCCGCGACAGCGGCTATGAGCTGGTAAAGTTTTTCTTTTTAATGACCTTTGCCGCTGCGATTCCTGCCATTATCTCCGGTGGAATTGCCGAGCGGGGTCGCTTCTGGCCGTTCTTGATAGCCTCAACTCTGGTCGTTGGGCTGGTATATCCGTTGTTCGAGGGTATTGCCTGGAATGGTAATTTTGGTGTTCAGGCCTGGCTGGAGGAGCGCTTCGGGGCACCGTTCCATGATTTTGCCGGCTCTGTTGTGGTGCACGGTGTTGGTGGGTGGTTGGCACTGGTTGCAGTACTGTTGCTGGGCATACGTCATGGTCGCTACAAGGGGGGCCGGCTGGTTGCATTCCCGCCGTCGAATATTCCGTTTCTGGCACTGGGTGCCTGGATTCTGTGTATTGGCTGGTTCGGTTTCAACGTCATGTCGGCTCAGACGCTGGATGGTGTGTCCGGTCTGGTGGCAATGAACAGTCTGATGGCGATGGTTGGCGGTATCGTGAGTGCGCTAATTGCGGGGCGCAATGACCCGGGCTTCATTCATAATGGCCCGCTGGCGGGTCTGGTGGCTGTCTGTGCCGGATCTGATCTGATGCACCCACTGGGCTCTCTGGTGGTCGGTAGTGTGGCCGGTGCGCTGTTTGTGTGGACGTTTACACTGATACAGAACCGCTGGAAGATCGATGACGTGCTGGGGGTGTGGCCGTTGCACGGCTTGTGTGGTGTCTGGGGAGGCGTTGCCGCCGGTATCTTTGGCAGTGAAGCACTGGGTGGGCTGGGCGGTGTCAGCCTGGTTTCACAGCTGCTTGGATCTCTGCTTGGGGTTGTGATTGCAGTGCTGGGTGGTCTGGTGGTCTATGGTGCCATCAAATCATTGGTGGGTCTGCGTTTGACTGCTGAGGAAGAGTTCAATGGCGCGGATTTGAGTATTCACAAGATTGAAGCAACATCTGACGATCGTTGAAAACAAAAATGCCCGGCATGGCCGGGCATCCTGATCAGTGCTGAGCTCCGAACTCAGTGCTGGTGTCCACCGGCACCGTGAACGTGACCGTGCTCAAGCTCTTCTTCAGATGCTTCACGTACTTCAACAACTTCTACGTCAAAGCTCAGCGTCTGGCCTGCCAGCGGGTGGTTGCCATCCAGCGTGATGTTCTCGCCTTCAACCTTAACCACAGTCACGGGCTGTTCACCCCAGGGGGTCTGAGCCATGAACTGCATGCCCACCTGTACATCATCGATACCGGCAAAGGCGCTGCGATCAACGTCCTGAACCAGCTCTTCGCGCATAGGACCATAACCTTCTTCAGGCTCAACGGTTACCTGCAGACTGTCACCCACGGCCTTGCCGAGCAGGGCATTTTCCAGTCCCGGGATGATGTTGCTGGCACCGTGCAGGTAAGCAAGTGGCTCCTGGCCATTGGAGCTGTCCAGCACGTTGCCTTCTGCATTGGTCAGAGTGTAGTGGATGGATACAACGGATTTGTCAGCGATCTGCATCAGGGTCTCTCCTGGTGATGCGGAGATGCGTCGATGCACAGGCTCCCGGTCGATCAACCCCTGCCAGTGATGACACAGGGCTCAGCGAGCCGAAAACAGGGCAGCTTGGCAGGGCTCCCGGTTGGTTTGGGGCAACATGCTAACGGCCCGGCAGAGCAGGTGCAACCCGCAACGGCCTTCAGGCATGATCTCAAGCGACCAAAATGGCGTAGTATGAAAAATTTTGTAGAACATCAAGGAGCATTGGTCGGTGAAGCAGGGAGAACGGGTGGCAATTATAGGTGCGGGGCTTGCCGGTGCGCTGGTGGCTGAAGGACTGCATCGCTTTGGAGCGCAGGTAACCGTTTTTGACAAAAGCCGGGGTACCGGTGGTCGTCTGGCGGCCGCGAGGTTGGGTGAGCTGAGCATGGATCTGGGAGCGCCCGGGCTTAACCCATCTCAACGCAGTGCGCTGGCGGCGCTGTTGCCGGGAGCGTCAATGCCACCCCTGTCCCACTGGCAACCCATTGCTGTGGATTTCAATCTGAAGCCTGAGGCGGCTAAACAGCTTTGGATGGCCCAGCCACGCAGCAGTGGTCTTACCCGCGCCCTGTTGAACGGGATTGAGCTCAATACCCGTGTCCGTATTGCTCGGATCGGGTTTTCGGATGAAGCGGGGTACGTTCTGGAGGATGATACCGGTGCCGCTCAAGGTCAATTCGACAGAATCGTAATCGCCACACCGGCCCCTCAGGCAGTATCTCTGCTTGAGTGTGAGCCTGCGCTGCAGCGGGCCGCTCGAACAGTGGAGATGGCACCCTGTTGGATATTATTGCTGCAGCTTGAGCAGAGACCTGATCGGCTGGCACAGGTAGAATGGCTGGAGGGGGAGCATTCCTTGCTGCAAAGGCTCTGGCGCGATGGCAGCAAGCCCGGTCGCAGTGGCGAAACCTGGGCGGTTGAGGCCAGAGCTGACTGGAGCAGGCGTCATGTTGGTGATACGCCCGAGCGGGTTCAGGCTGAATTGTTACAGGCGTTTTCGGCGTTGTGCATGCAGCCGGCTAAACCGGTCCAGAGCCGTATTCATCGCTGGCTTTATGCCCATGCCAGACAGCCGGTGCTGTCATCATTCTGCAGTGATGATGCCCGTGTACTGGTTTGTGGTGACTGGGTGGCTGGTGGCGGCATCGACGGCGCCATCGCGAGTGCTCGTCAACTGTTGGAGCGGATCCGTTCCTGAGCCATGCTGGTTCAGATGGAGGCTCTGCAGTTACACTGTGGTTATAACAGGGAGGAGATAACTGTGACTGATCAATTGCGACACAAGGTGGAAAATGCACTGAGCACGCTGGGACAGGTGTTGTTGGGCAAGGATGAGCAACTGCGCCTGGCATTGACCTGCCTGCTGGCAGAGGGGCACTTACTGATCGAAGATCTGCCTGGTATGGGCAAAACGACTCTGGCGCATGCCCTGGCACGCGTGTTGGGGTTGGACGACAAGCGAATTCAGTTCACCAGCGACATGCTGCCGGCCGACATCCTTGGTGTGAGTGTTTTTGAACCCGGAAAGGGCAGTTTCCGCTTCCATCCTGGCCCGGTTTTCACCCAGCTGCTATTGGCGGACGAGATCAACCGAAGCACCCCCAAAACCCAATCTGCACTGCTGGAGGCGATGGAGGAGGGGCAGGTCAGTATTGAAGGTGAACGTTATCCGCTGCCTGAGCCTTTTTTTGTCATTGCGACCCAGAATCCATCTACCCAGTACGGCACCTTTCCACTGCCCGAGTCTCAGCTTGATCGTTTTCTGATGCGTATTGCCCTGGGTTATCCGGCCCCAGATGTTGAACGGCGCCTGCTGACGGGCGGGGATACTCGCCAGCATTTGGGGGGGCTGCCACAATGCCTGACGCCAGCTGAATTGTCACTGGCTCAGGCGGCGTGCCGTGATGTACATGCCTCTTCCAGCTTGATTGACTACGTGCAGCGTCTGTTGCAGTACACCCGTGATGAGCCCGGCTTCAGTTATGGGGTTTCACCTCGCGGCGGGCTGGCTCTGCTGCGTTGCGCGCGCTGCTGGGCCTGGCTGGATGGGCGGGATCACCTGGTGCCGGAAGATGTTCAGGCGGTACTCGAAGCGGTGGTCGGTCATCGCGTGCGGGCAGCAGAGGATGTGGCGGGTCATGAAAGCCGTCGGCTGGTGTCAGAGCTGATGGCGGAGGTGGATGTTCTTGGTTGATACACTGCGATCACGGCTACAGGGACGTGTTCGACGCTGGGCGCTGAAGCGCTACCCGCGCAGTCGCAGTGTGACACTGACCCAAAAGCGCATTTTCATTCTGCCTACCCGCGCCGGTGCCGGTTTCATGTTGCTGCTGCTTATGTTGTTGATAATGGGCGTCAACTACGAAAACAACCTGATCTATGCCATCACCTTTCTGGCAGCCGGGGTATTTCTGGTCTCCTGCCTGCACACTTACAGCAACCTGGCCGGCATAAAGTTGCAGGCACTTCGTGGCAACAGCTGTTTTGCAGGTGAGCAGGCCGGTTTCGAACTTGAACTGGATCATCAGGCTGGACGGCAGCCTGAGCAGATACGGTTGCAGTTTGAGCAGGGCAGCCCTCTTTTGATTGATCTGGAGCACAGAGGCCAGCGTCTCGAGCTTTTCTGTGCTGCTCCTGAGCGAGGCTGGTTGGATCCCGGTGGCTTGAAGCTGGAAACCTGTTTTCCGCTGGGATTGTTCAGAGCCTGGACCTGGGTCAGCCTGGAGCTGCAGGCACTGGTTTATCCCAAGCCCCTTGGGGGAGAGCTTCCGGCTCCTGATGGCGGCGGCCAGTCGGGCGAAACCGGCTTGCAAAAGCGGGATGGCACAGATGATTTCACAGGTCTTGAACAGTTTCAGCCAGGGATGTCGCTGCGTCAGATTGACTGGAAAAGCTATGCCCGCGGGCTGGGTCTTCAGGCCAAGCAGTTTGGAAGTCAGCAGAGCCCGGATATCTGGCTGGACCTTGAGGCCTGTCCAGGAAATCTTGAGCAGCGTCTGTCGCGCTTGACCTACTGGGTGCTGGAACTGTCCAGACGAGAGCAGCGCTTCGGACTCAGGCTGGGAGCCCTGGAGCTGCTCCCCGAGCAGGGTGACAATCATCGCTATGAAGCTTTGAAGCGACTTGCGCTGTATGGTCGTGGAGGTCGAGCATGAGGCACGTCCAGATAAGTCGAAGTGCGGTGATCCTGCAGCTCGTGACATTTGTTGCTGTGCTGCTGCCCCATCTGAACTGGTTGCCAATCTGGACCACCCTGTTGGCTCTGGCCATGGTGGGTGCACGACTGATGATCCATACCGGCCGCTGGCCCTTTCCTCACTGGCTGATCAAGCTGGCACTGATCGCCGCCAGCACCGTTGGCCTGATTATCAGCTTTGGTGGCAATGCGGGTCCTGAAGCGATGGTCGCACTGCTGGTTTTGGGACTGGCACTTAAACTGATCGAGATCTATCATCGCCGTGATGCGCTGATTCTGCTGTTTGTGGCCTTGTTTGTACTGGCGACGGCGTTTCTGTTTCATGAAAGTGTCTGGGTCGCCGCGTACGTATTGCTGGTGGTCTGGCTGTTGCTGGCTGCCCTGTGTGCCATTCACCAACGACCGGAACGCACGCAATGGCTGCCACCCTTCAAGCGTGCCTTTGGGTTGCTGCTGCCGGCACTGCCACTGATGTTGGTACTGTTCCTGCTGTTTCCGCGGCTGGAGCCTTTCTGGTCAGTGGAGATCAGCTCTCCGCGTGCCACCACCGGCTTGTCAGACAGTATGAGCCCTGGTGATGTGAGTGACTTGGCGCTGTCAGATGCGCTGGCGTTCAGGGTGAGTTTTGATGGCAATCAACCACCTGCTCCAGCTCAGCGTTACTGGCGAGCGCTGGTACTGGGCCAATTTGATGGCCGAAGCTGGCGTCAGGCTTCGCTGGATCAGCGCAAGCAGTTGCGAGAGGAAAAACTGATTACGGAGGCTGAGCCGCTGGGTTATGAAGTCGTGCTGGAGCCCAGTGGCATGCCCTGGCTGATGGCGTTGGACTTGCCGATGGCTCAGGCACAGGGGCAGCGGATGACGCCGTTCAAAACACTGGTGAGCAATGCTCCATTGGAGCGGCGTACTCAGTATCGGCTTGAATCGGTGCAGGATTATCGGCTCCAGCCTCTGCTGACACAGCAGGAGCAACAACACTACCTGCAGTTGCCGCAAGTGGGTAATGATCGCAGCCGGGAGCTGGCAAGACAATGGCAGCAGGACAGCAATGGCGAGCCTGAGCTGTTTATTCGTCAATTGATGAATTATTTCAACCGTGAATTTGAGTACACCTTGGCACCCGGGGTGTTGGGGCGTGACGGTATCGATCAGTTCCTGTTTCAGACCCGTCGCGGTTATTGTGAGCACTTTGCTGGTGCCAGTGTCTTTCTGCTGCGCTCAGCCGGGATTCCGGCTCGGGTGGTCACCGGTTATCAGGGTGGGGAGTGGAACCCTTACGAGAACTACCTGCAACTGCGCCAGTACGATGCCCATGCCTGGACCGAGGTGTGGCTGGAAGGGCAGGGGTGGATACGGCTTGACCCGACTGCAGCCGTGGCACCGGAGCGAATCGAATCCTCCGCGGTACAGTATTTTCAACAGCGGGGTGATAGCGCCTTCAGCGGCGGGCGTGGTTTCAGGCTGCAGGCTGAGTGGGCTCGCCAGCTGCAGCAACGCTACGAAGCCTTCAATTTTGCCTGGCATCGCTGGGTGTTGAACTACCAGAGTCAGCAGACGGATCTGCTCAAGGACTGGTTGGGTGGACTGGACTATTGGCGCATGATTCTGGCTCTGATGCTGCCGGCTACCGCCGTCGTGGCAGCCGTTATAGGCTGGCAATTGCGTCAACGCCTCAGAGCGGGCCGCAGGGATCCCTTCGAACGCAGTTTGCAACGGTTACAGGCCGTGCTGGGGCAGCAGTTTGAACCGCGTCAACCCTGTCAGTCCCTGACTGGCTGGCTCCGGGTTCTGGCTACTCAATGGCCAGAGCAACAGGGCAGGCTGGAGCAACTGGCCAGGCTGGACGAACGGCAGCGCTATGCTCGTGACAGCGATCAACAGCTGCGCCAACAAATGTTGCCGCTGGTTGATCAGTTGCTGCGCGCAGCGCGGGAGCGGTGATGACACACGCTTACCAGCTGATCCGCAGCCGCAAGCGTAAAACCCTAGGCATTCGCATCCGTGATGCCGAAATTCAGGTGCGTGCTCCAGCCGGTGTCAGTCGAGATGAAATTGATCGATTTGTACTCAGTCGCAATGACTGGATCAACCGTCACTTGAGTCATCAGCGGGAGCAGCTCAGCCGGTATCAGATCCAGATTAGTCAGGGTGGTCGTGTAATGTTGGCTGGACGCTGGTTGGCACTGGAGTGGCAGAGAGCCGCCCGAAACGAAGTGCGTCAGCTGCCGGAACAATTAAAACTGACCCTCTCGGCTCGGGTGCGCCGTGAAGAGCGTGAGGCCGTACGAGCTCTGCTGCAGCAGTGGTTTCGGGCCGAGGCTAAAGCGCGTTTGATCCCGCGCTGTCGGGAATTGGCCGAGATAACCGGATTGATACCGGCGAGCATTAGCATCGGCAGCTGGCGAGCACGCTGGGGGCAGTGCTCCTCAAAGGGTGAGGTTGGTCTGAACTGGCGTTTGTTGCAGCTAGAGCCCAGGCTTCAGGATTACGTCATTCTGCATGAGTTGTGTCACCTGCAACAGATGAACCATGGTCCGCGTTTTCATGCTCTGCTGGCGCATCATTGCCCCGCACACATTCAATTAAGAGCTGAGTTGGCTCAATATACTGTCTGTTTGAACTGGTAGTCTTGATACCTAAGGAGGATGGCACCTCGCTTGTATCTGTGGCCAAAATAGGTCACTTCGTCGCAGGAGGCCGCAAAGCGAGCCATCCCCTGTGCCTATAACGATAAGAAAGAGTGTCTGATGAGTCTCTATACAGCTATTGAGAAGGCCGCTTTCAATACATTGACCAAAAAAATTGTGGGCAATGTCATCTTCCTGCTGTTACCCCATCTGGTTCTGATTCTGGTTGGCATCTATTACGCTGCCGAGCTGCGCCAGCTGCTGCACAGCCTCGATCTTAATGAAACCCAGCTTGGCGCGATCGAAAGCAGTCTTATTGCCTTGATGTTTGCGACCGGTACCACTGTAACGCTGGCGCTGCTGGCGGGCATCTTCACCATCTTTTTCATGCGCCATCTGTTTCTGCGCCCGATTCGTGAAATTACGTCGGTGCTGCGTGCAATCAAGGAGGAAGATGGTGATATTTCAGCCACCTTGCCGGAATACACCCATGATGAAATTTCCGAAATGGCGGCGGCCTACAACGAGTTTTCGGCCAGTCTTAAACGGATGATCGCCGAGAGTCAGCGCCGCTCAGTAAGCGTAGCGCTCTGCGCAACGCGACTGCAGAAAGTGGTGATTAAGGCACATGCTTCGGCGGAGCGTCAGGAGGGGCAGGCCCAGCTGGTATTTCAGTCCAGTCAGGAATCGACCCAGGCGATTGACGAGATCGCCCAGAGCACACTCACCATCAGTGAACAGAACAACAGCAACATGCAGGAAGTGCATGGCTCCAGCGAAGAGCTCAAACGGGTTCAGGAGCAGGTCAAAGCGGTGTGCGATCTGGCGGTTGGGTTCCAGCAAACGGTGGACAAGCTCAGCGAGAATTCTGGCAATATCACCAGTATTCTGTCCATGGTGAAGGACTTTTCCGATCAGACCAACCTGCTGGCCTTGAACGCATCCATTGAAGCCGCCCGTGCGGGCGAGGCGGGGCGTGGTTTTGCTGTCGTGGCAGATGAGGTGCGCAACCTTTCACAGAAGGTCAGTGCCGCTACCCAGCAGATTGACAAAAACATCAGTGAAATGGCGGGTCTGGTCGAGAGCACTCGCAGCAGTGCCCACAATATTCTGGAGTACGTCGAGAACACGGATCAGTTTATTGTCAGTACCAATGAACAATTTGCCCGCATGGTACATGACTTCGAAGAGGTTAACGCACAGCTGACCGGTATCAGTGCCGCTATTGATGAACTGTCACACACCAACCGGGAATCGCATAGTCATGTGCGTGAGATTACCGAGCTGTCCGGTGGCATCCGTGATGAAATGGCGCAATCGCGCACCTATTCTGAAGAGCTGGAAATCTCGACGGAAGAAACCCAGGAGCTGCTGTCACGTTTCATTATCGGCTATGGTGGTTTTGAGCGCATGATTCAGACCGGCAAGCACTGGGCACAGGAAACCGTTGACGCGATGCAGAGGCTGCAGGCCGAAGGCGTGAATCTGTTCGATCACAACTACCGCTGTACCAACAAGGGGCAGAAGCCTGAGAAGTTCGACTGCAGCTACACCAACCGCTTTGAGCAGGCGCTGCAGCCTTTGTTTGACCGTTTTATCACCGAGCGACCCGAGTTTATCTATGCCATTACGGTGGACAAGAATGGTTATGCGCCGGCACACCACTCCAAGGTTTCGAAGCCTCTAACCGGGAATTTTGAGGTTGATAACCTGCAAAGCCGCAATCGGCGCATTTTCAATGGCAACCGTGCCGAGAAGCGCCGCGCTTCTCACACTTCACCGTTCCTGCTGCAGACCTTTGTACGTGATACCGGTGAGGTGCTGAATGATTTGTCGATTCCGATCTACCTTAATGGTCAGCACTGGGGGGCACTGATCATGGGCTTTAACCCTGAGCAGTTGTTGCGGGATACGGAAGAGAAAACGGTGAACTGATCTTTAGAGATCAGTTCACCGCTACCAGCTGACGCACCAGCTGCTTGAGCATGTCGTAGTTGAGCGGTTTGTTGCAAATGGCAGAAACCCCGGCACTTTGAACAGCAGCCAAACGGCTTTGATTCTGCTCAGAGGTGATCATCATCACCGGAACCGTCGGCTGATCGCTGTAGTGGCGAATATGCTCTACCAGCTCCAGACCATCAATATTCGGCATGTTGTAGTCAGAGATCACCAAATCAAAGCGCTGCTGTTTCATTATCTGCAGTGCTTCGGCCCCATCTTTGGCTTCAATGACATTATTGATCCCGATGGCGTTCATGCTGCGGCGGACAAACTTGCGTGACATGACACTGTCATCCACCACCAGCACCTGCATGTCTTCCAGCTCATCATTATCCAGCGGTTCGGTTTCCTGAGTATCGCGTATATAGTGCATGGTGTTGCGCAGGGCCACTTCCAGTTCTTCACGCCGAAACGGCTTCGGCAGGATGGCGATGGAGCCGGCTTGACGAATCGGCTCCAGATAGCGGTAGTGGGTTTCCGAAGAGATCAACAGGAAGGTCACGTCGGTCAGCTCGGCGCTGGCACGCATGCGGGTTACCAGCTCAGTGCCGGTCATGTCCGGCAGGTGCATGGAAGAGACAACGATATCCGGCACTACATGTTGCATCCGCTCAAGCGCGGGACCGGCCTCTTCAAATGGCTCAATCTCACGTAGCCCGACGTCTTTGAGCATGTCGATGATGATATGCCGTTGAAGTCGTGAGGGCTCAATTACCAGTACCAGAAGTTCATCGAGGTTCATATCAGTTCAATCCATTCTGACTTGAATCAGTCCCAGACCCCGGTCGTGAGTCTGATGTTCAGCTTTTATCTACAGTATACAGGGGGAACTGCCTGTGTTTAGTGTCTCAGATTATCAACATTAGTGCCGCCTTTTCCGTATTTTTTTGCCCCGGCTTGGCTCAGGGATCCGCTACGGCTTGCATCAAGGGGAGAGATCGCCGTTAAATAGCTGGCTTTGGTCTTGGATGGAATAAGTATATGAATCGCCATGTCTGGTTATTGGCACTCTGTCAGGCATTGTTGAACACCGGCAATGTGTTGCTGGTATCGGTCAACGCCCTGATCGGGCTGCAGCTCGCACCGGCCAGTGAGTGGATTACGCTGCCAGTGGCGTTTCAGTTCATAGGTCTAATGCTGGCGACCATTCCCGCTTCTCTGATCATGCAGCGTATCGGGCGGCGCAACGGCTTCTTTCTGGGCAACCTGATAGGCTTCAGCGGTGCTTTGCTCTGCCTGTTGGCGCTGCAACAGCGTTCGTTTGTGCTGTTCTGTACGGGTACTGCCCTCCTTGGGGTGGGCATCGGCTTCGGCATGTTGTATCGCTTTGCCGCCGTTGAAGTGTGCAACAAGGGCTATGAAAGTCGTGCCATTTCCATGGTAATGGTGGGTGGGGTGGTTGCGGCCATTCTGGGGCCCAATATTGCCGTTTACAGCCGTGACTTCGAGATCGGTGCCGATTTCAGCGGCGCCTTTGCCGTACTCGCCGGGCTGTATCTGCTGGCACTTGTACTTCTGACGCAAATTCGAATTCCGCCGATGCAGCAGGGGACGAATGGCGAAGTAAGGCCGTTGCGGCAAATCCTGCTGCAGCCAAGGTTTTTGCTGGCGGTGATTGTGGGCATGACAAGTTATGCGGTTATGAACCTGCTGATGACAGCAACTCCGCTGGCGATGGATCGTTGTGGCTATGCCTTTTCCAGTGCAGCCAACGTCATTGAGTGGCATGTGTTGGGCATGTACCTGCCATCCTTCTTTACTGGCCAGCTTATTCGTCGTTTTGGCGAAGTGCGCCTTATGCTCTGTGGTGCGATCATCATGCTGGTGTGTATTGGCATCAACCTGCACGGTGTCAGCGAGTGGCACTTCTGGAGTGCGCTGTTCCTGCTGGGTCTGGGCTGGAACTGGATGTTCATCTGCGCAACCTCTTTCCTGACCAGGGCCTATCGGCCGGCTGAGAAGGCGCGGACTCAGGCCGCCAATGAATTTCTGGTATTCGGGACGGTCACCTTTTCGGCGCTGGCAGCTGGCTGGCTGGAGTCCAGCCTGGGCTGGCAGGCGATGAACGCCTTGATGATCCCGGTAGTGGGTTTTACCCTGTTGGCAATCCTGTTGCTGGAGCCCTTGCGTCGACAGCAGGAAGTTCCGCAACCAGCTGGAGTATCCTGAATCATGTGTGAGCTGCTGGCGATCTCAACGGCTGAACCTGTGCATTTGTCACTTTCACTGGAACGCTTTGCTCGTCATGGTGGGCTGGAAGGTCCTCATGGCGATGGCTGGGGTTTTGCCTGGTATGAGGGAGCAGATGTCCAGCTGATTCGTGAAGCGGCCGCTTGTGCTCACAGTGAGACGGCGCACTGGCTGCGGGAGCGTCATCGACCTTCAAGTCTGTTTGTCGGCCATATACGGCATGCCACTCAGGGCGAACTGGCACTGCGCAATACCCAGCCGTTTCAGCGAGAAGCCTCAGGACGCATGCACCTGTTTGCGCACAATGGTGATCTTAACCAGTTCATTCACAACCCCAAGCGTTTTCCCATCGGTGGTTACCGCCCCGTGGGTGAAACCGATTCCGAACGTGCCTTCTGTGTACTGATGAGCCGAATCAGTGCCGTTTGGCAGGATGGTTGTCCCGATCCGGAAGTACGATTGGCGGTGGTGGCCGATTTTGCGGCACGCATGCGCCAGCTCGGTACGGCCAACTTTCTCTACTCAGACGGAGAGCTGTTGTTTGCCCACAGTGACCGCAGGCGTCAGGCTGATGGCACTGTTTCGGCGCCAGGACTGCATCTGCTGGAGTGTGACGAGAGTGGTAACGCCCATATAGACGGTATCGAGATTGAACCGCTGCGTAACAACCCCGGCGTAATGCTGGCAAGCGTGCCCTTGGATGGACGTAACTGGCAGCCTCTGCCGGAAGGTGAGGTGCTGATGTTTCGTGACGGCGTTTTACTGGATCAGTGCCCGCGCCTCTCTCTCTGGAGTGAGGCGCGGGAACAGTTGGAATACTGAAAGGCCGGTTGTTGCGATTCAGCGGATACAATTCACCAGGTAGGTGATCTCGGGGCTGCAATTTTGTGGGTTGACCAGACTGTCGGGCAGGTAGGTCGGAGGCTCTACAAGACCGCGAGCCAGCAGTTCGTTGATCAGCGGCAGGTAGCTGAAGCCGGTCTTGCCTATATACAGCCCCTTGATATCCCCCTCGCGCCACAGCTTCAACGCCTGGCTGAAACCGCTCAAGTAGAGATGATCCTTGGTGAAACCGCCGCCACGGTGTACCCGTGCAGTGATCTTGAACGCCTCTTCCTCTGGGCAGGCGTGATCTTCCACCAGCGTGCGCCAGGTGCGGCAGAAGTCGTTGTAGCGGATCATCTGGTCAACCGCGATGACCCTTAATGCCAGTGTCTTGAGACGCTTCAGCGTGAGGTGGCCACACAGGTACTCGCTCAGAATCGCCAGTCCTTCCTGCGCATGGGTATTCCCGGGCAGGCCCAGGGTAAACACCTTCAGCGGCTGAGCAGCAGCATTGAGCGACGTGCTCATGTGAACCCCCAGCTCATGATGTGCCAGCGCGTGCAGCTCAGCCTCGCTGGCACGGGCGCTGCGTTTCACCAGCAGTGCCTTGCGGCCGTTATTCACCATCGCCTGTGCCAGCAGTCGATCCGACAGCTCTACCTTGCACTCCAGCCCCCATTGCTGCGCTTTCTGTTCGAAGAACGGGATCATCTCTTCGGCACTGTAACGTACGCCATTATGCTCTTCAGGCCGTTCGGCGGCATGCAGCAGGAAACGGGCATTCGCCAGATCTTCAGAGGTAGGTTCACCGTAATAACGCAGTGAATTATACAGGAAGCGGTCACTGCCGATGCTGACCAACAGGTCGATCCGCTCGGCCAGTGCATCGATCACCTCACGGTAGAGCTGGCGCAGGGCAGGGTCGCGGATGCGGTCAACCGGTAAGCGGTACAGCTTCTCGCGGTGTACATAAGGGTCAATGCGCAACTGACGATAGCGGAACTGCGGTTGATAGCGACCACGGTTGCGCATGAACAGCCGCTCTTCCCGGGCAATATTGATAGGGTTGATGTACAACAGAGTCTCCAACCCCTTGGCCAGCTTTTTAAGTGCGCGGTCGACGCGCAGCACTTCACCAGGTAGTTCGCTGGGCATCAGGTCATGGCCGCGAATCCGTTGGCCCGACCTTTGCCGGGCCAGAATGGCGGCGGTCTCGTACAGGCTGTGATGCAGCCCGGTGCAAAGTGCATCCACCACCAGTGGATACAGGGCGCCGCTGCTGTCGCGGAATACCGGGTCGATCTGTAAGGGGATGGTCAGGGTCTGTTCATGACGGGTGTTCACATGAGCACCCAGGTACTCTCCCTGATGTATCGGTTCACCGGTCGATACACTGACGCTCTGGTTGGGAAGGCTGATCTGGTCAAGCTGCTTGAGCAGACCATTGACCACCGTTTCACCTTCCGGCAAACGTACCTGACTGGCGATGACGTGAAAAATCCCGCTTTCGGTACCTGGCTCTCGTGGGTGGCTGTGAAGGTCGATCAGCAGGCAGTGGCCATGGTCCTCTTCCAGTGCATCCAACAGTGCATCCAGCAGATGGTAGAAGCGTTGGTGCTGACGATGAGCCCGCTGTTGCATCTGCTTGGTGGGAGGGCGCTGCCACAGGCTGCGGCCGTCGATGCGCCTGCGCAGGCATTGCGACAGCGGAAAATTCAGGTCGCAGCCCAGGCGAGATTCTTCAACAATCAGCGTGATCGGCAGCAGGGCGGCGAGCTGCTCCGTACCGGTCGTCTCGAAACGCTGCCGCTGCTCTTCGCTGATGGCCAGCCGCGAGGAAATTTCAGGCCGCAGGCTGGTGCCCGCATGTAAAACGGTGCATACCAGCGGCACATACTCATCAATGCGTATGGTCAGCCCGGCGTTGCGCAGCCGGGCGTGAACCGGCTGGCGTGCTTCGATCAGGCTGACAACCTGGGCTTCAGACAGCGTCTGCATCTTCGATCACCTTGCGGAAAGCGGTTTTGCGCTGTTCGACCATGTTGCGCGCCTCGACCACATTTTCGACAAAGTCGATCACCTGACGTTGCAGGCGTACCCGATTGAGCTTATTGATTCGAACGATGCCACCCGGTGCCATGACGTTCACTTCCAGCAACTTGCCGTTGATCACATCCAAACCGGTGAAATAGAGGCCGTCACGCACCAGTTTCGGGCCGAAGCTGCGGCACAGTTCCAGTTCCTGTTTTGTGAGGGTGTGTTTCACTACGCGACCGCCTGCGTGCACATTGGAGCGCATGTCGTTCTCGGCCGGGATGCGGCGCATTGCGCCAATCGGCTCGCCATTGAGCATCAGAATACGGACATCGCCGTTCTCGGCGCCTTCAATGTATTCCTGCAGGATGACATAGTTGCTGCTGCTGCCACTGCCGATGTAGAAGTCGAGCAGAGAGCGGAAGCTCTGACGCGCGCTTTTCTCGATGACGATCACTCCCTTGCCACCGAAGCCGTTCAGCGGCTTGAGGATCATGCGCTCGCCGGGTGACTCATCCAGTGCCTTTTCCAGGTAGTCCTTGTTCTTGGATACATGGGTCACCGGCAGATACTGTGCAGCGGGGCCGTTAAATGCCGCTGTATAGAGTTTGTTGTTGCCAATGCGCAGGCCATCCAGTCCATTCATGATAAACACTTCACCATGAACCGAATCCAGGAAGTTCAGCACGATGGTATCCAGCGGCGGGTTCAGACGCACGATGATGGCATCAAAGCCAGCCAGTGGCAGACGGCTGCGGCGGAATTCGGCGTGGCGGTAAAAGGATGGAATGTTGTCCGACACCTTGCTGCCCTTGCGCAATACGTTGCAAAACGCACTGCTGATGTTGTCGCGAATGGTCAGGTTGGCGGGTGAAGTGATCGCCACGGTATGACCACGGAGGGCCGCCTCATGCACCATGCGCAGTGTGGTGTCGGTGTCCGGTTTGATTTGTTCCCAGGGGTACATCAGAAAGCAGATTTTCATGTCTTTCTCCTGCAGACAGACAGACGTACCGGGCAGCACATCTGCCGGAATCAGGAAGCTGTCAGTGTGTCAGATTCAGATATAGGGGGTAAAAAAGGGCCGCTGTACAGGTCTGGACAGCGTGCTACAAGTGCGCGCATTGGACGCCATATCGCCGTTTGACACAACACTTTTTACCCGGTGAAACATGGATTTTTTTCATCTATTCGCCTGAGTATAGTGTGCTGTGTTCATGTTGTGGCAGGCGGTGTAAAACTTTTTGGCCTAGACTCTGGTACAGCTCATGTGGCGGGCTTAATATCGCCGCTCACACCCTTCGGAGTAGCCCCGACAGATGCTTGGCTGGATTCTTTACAAATCGGACAGCACCCTGGTCAAACAGGAAACCTACGAACTTGAGCGACTGGTTGCGCGTGCGCCTTCGCACGGCATCGATATCCGCGTGTATCAGCCCGAGGACTTCGACCTTACGGTCACCCGTGATGATCGCAACAGCGTGATGATCAACGGCGAGTCCACCCCGCTGCCAGATTTCTTTCTGCCTCGCATGGGGGCGGGCACCAATTACTTTGCGCTGGCGGTCATTCGTCACCTGGAGCGCCTTGGGGTACACAGTTTCAATTCGGCCGAAAGCATCGATACGGTCAAGGACAAACTTTACAGCCACCAAATTCTGGCTCAGAACGGGCTACCGGTACCCAAAACCATGCTGGTTAAGTTTCCGGTCAACCCGGAGCTGGTGAAGAAACAGATCGGGTTTCCGGTAGTGGTAAAAACGCTTTCCGGCTCTCAGGGTAGTGGCGTGTTCCTGTGCGAAACCCTGAACCATTTTGAAGACCTGATGCAGATGGTGGAGCTGACTAACCCCAAGGCCAACATCATTCTGCAGGAGTTCATCGCCGACAGTCGTGGCCGAGACCTGCGCGTGATTGTGATCGGGGGACGAGCTGTGGCCTGCATGGAGCGGGTGGCGGAAGAGGGCAGCTTCAAGGCCAACTTCTCACGCGGGGCCTCGGTGCGGCCCTATCCCATGACTCCCGAAATCGAATGGCTGGCGATCGAAACCGCCAGAGTACTAGGCCTGGAGATCGCCGGGGTGGATCTGCTGTTTGCCGGCGATCACTACAAGGTGTGTGAAGCCAACTCATCCCCCGGCTTTGAAGGTGTGGAGAGCTGCTGCGAGGTGGATGTGGTGAACGAGATCTACAACTTCCTCTGTATCCGCCTGGGTAACTTCTAATCTGTTATTGGTAGCCCGCTTCGGCGTTGTCAGGGTCGTTCAGATGCGGGCGTGGCTCACGTCCCCAGCCATACTGCTCAAGTACAGGCAGCAACAGTGCACGTACCTCGGCTTCGCTGTTGCAGGCTCTGGCCTGCTCCAGTACCGGTAGCAGCTCTTCCCGGTTGATCGAGCGGATAAGCAGTTTGATACGGGGAATGTTGTAGGCACTGAGGCTCAGGCAGTCATAGCCCATGGCAGTCAGTACCAGTACTGCTGCCGGGTCTGAAGCCATCTCGCCACAGATTGACACCGGCAGTGACAAGGCCTTGCATTGCTGCAGAATATATTCCAGGGCTACTAGTACCGCCGGGTGAAGATGGTCAAACAGCGCCGAGACGCGCGGGTTGTTACGGTCTACCGCCAGCAGATACTGTGTCAGGTCGTTGGAGCCGATCGAAACGTAATCGATGTAGGGGGCCAGCTTTGACAGCAGCAACATGGAGGAGGGCACTTCGATCATCATGCCGATCGGTGGCACTTTTACCTGATGTCCTTCGCGCAGCAGTGAATCGACCGCCTTCTCCACATACTGGCGAAACGCCTGCATCTCGTCCACCCGTCCAACCATCGGCACCAACAGCTTCAGATTGTCGGTGTCGACATTGGCCCTCAGCATGGCACGCACCTGACTGATCAACAGTTGGGCATTGTCCAACGTAAAGCGGATGCCACGCCAGCCTAAATAGGGGTTACTCTCGCTGATGTCGAAATAGGGCAGCTGCTTGTCGCCACCGATATCCAGCGTACGCATTGTAACGGGCCTAGGCGCATAGGCTTTCAGTACCTTCTGGTACAGGGTGAACTGCTCCTGCTCGGTAGGAAAGCTGTCATGAATCATGAACGGAATTTCCGACCGGTACAGACCAACCCCTTCGGCGCCGCGCTGAAGGCCGGGGGTGGCATCTGCCAGCAGACCGGTGTTCGTCAGCAGAGTTACGCGGAAACCATCCTGGGTTACGGCGGGCTCATCGCGCAGCTTCTCGAGCCCTTCCATAAAACGTTTTTCTTCCGCGATCATCCGCTTGTATTCAGCCAACAGCGGTGGTGGCGGGTTGAGTACGGCTTCTGCCCGGTTGCCATCAACAATCACGCGAGCGCCACGGTGGTGCTCCGGTTCAAGTTGCTCCAGCCCCATCACTGCAGGAATCCCCAGCGCATTGGCGACAATGGCGGTATGGGACAGGGTAGACCCTTGAGTGCACAGAATGCCGCGAATCTGTTGCAGCGGAAAGTCAGCCAGGTCGGCGATACTGACCAGCTCGCCGGCCAGGACCAGCTCTTCATCCGGGGTTTCGATGATGGGGCGTTCGCGCGATAAAAGCTGGTTCAATACCCGCTGGCCGATGTTGGCGATATCCTCACCACGGGCGCGCAGGTAGGGGTCTTCCGACTGGTGAAACTGATCAGCCATTTGCTCGATTGTCTGACGCAATGCCCAGGCGGCACTGTCGCCGGCCTCAATCAGTGCCAGTGTCTGCTGGGTCAGCTCCGGACTGTGCAGCATCATTTGATAGACGCTGAACAGCGCGTGTACATCGCTGGGCAGGTGGCTGCCAAGATGGCCTGAACCGGACTCAAGCTCGTCACTGACCATGGAGATGGCCGCCAGCAACTCATCGCGCTCCTGCACCGGATCACTGTTGATCCCGGGCTGAACTTGATCGAGCGACATGTGTGGTTTTACGAGCCAGAGCCGTCCAAGGCCGAGCCCCGGGGCTCCCTTCAGACCGACATGGCGACGGTACACGCCGCGATTGCTGCGCGGGCGTTGCTCGTACCAGTCCCCCCGACTTTGCAGGGCATGCAAGCTGCCGGCCAGCTGGGAAGCGATGGTAATCAGGAAGGCCTCAACCTCTTGGGAAAAAGGTTCACGCTCGCGCCCTTGCACCACCAGTACACCCACCAGACGGCGCAGATGGATCAGTGGCACGCCAAGAAAGCGGTGGTAGGGCATTTCGTGGGTTTCGGGAATGAACACGAAGCGATCATCCGCCGGCGCGTCGCCAAGATTGAGTGTGCTCAGTGAGGCGGCTATATGCCCTACCAGTCCCTCGTCAAGCTTCAGTCGGGCCTTGCCAACAGCCTCTCTGGACAGACCTTCGGTCGCGGCCAGGATCAGATGTTCTTGATCCGGTGTGCACAGGTAAAGGCTGCATACATCAACGTGCATCAGCTGACACAGGCGTTGGACGATGGTACTCATCATAGCTTCAGGATCGCCGGTACGCGCAATCTGTTCAACAATAGCGGTCAGGGCGCTCAGAGAGGGTTGTTGCATGGTCGCAGTTCCGAAAAAGGTTCCGACAATGAATCCGGCAATCGGCAGGTAATGCATGGATGCTGTCACAGCTGTGACAGCAGAGCAATGCTTTGATGCGAATCAAAAATCTGTCACTGATAGACTACAATTAGCGCAAATTGCGAAGTGTGGTAATCTTGCAGATCATGAATACACATCTCCGACATCTGCCGGCAATGAAGGTTGCAGCAATCTGCCAGGCTGAAATTATCAGCATCGAACTCGGTGCCCCCCTGTCGCAGGCGGTAACCCTGATGGCGCAGCACCATATTGGCTCGGTGTTGGTGGAAGATGGTGCCCGTCCGGTGGGACTCTTGACCCGTAGCAGAGCGATGCAGCTGGTGTTGCAGCAGGACTCCAGCAATACCCTGATTGAAGCCAGTATGCTGGCACCGGTACTGCAGGTGGATGCCAATCTGAGCGTGGATGAGTTGGGGCTTGAGTTCATCAGTCAAAGTGCAGCCCATGCAGTTGTTGTCGGGATGGCCGGTCAATGGGTTGGTATTGTCAGCCAGAGTGATGTCGTTAACAGTCAAGGGCTGGAGCACGACCTGTTTCTCAAATCATTGGAAGAAATTACCAACTTCAATGTACTCAGATTGTCCCCGGATTGCAGCTTGAGGCGGGCAATCGAGCGCCTGCGCAGCGTGAATTATACCGCCATGCTGGTAGGTGATGATGCTCAAGGCTGGCAGATCATGACTGAAACCGATGTCATTCGTCTGCTGGCCGAAGCGGTCGACCTGGATCAGCCGCTGGCGGGTCTGGCACTGCCAAGATTGATATCCGTTGACAGCCGCCTGAGCCTTTATAACGTGCGGCGCTATTTTCGTGAACATAACTGCCGTCATATCGGCGTCAAGGATCACAACGAGACAGTGATTGGCCTGGCCTCCTATGGCGATATACTGCGCAGTGTCGAGCTGGACTACATCTATCGGCTGCGAGAACTGCTGCATGACAAGAGCCGTGCCCTGCAACAGTCTCAGCATAACCTGCGCCTGATTGAACGGGTGATTAATGCATCCCGCGAGGGGATTGTGATCACCGATGGCAATGGCAACATTCAGAGTGTCAACCCGGCGTTTACCGCCATCACCGGATACGAAGCCTGGGAAGCGCTGGGGCGTAACCCCAGCATGCTCAGTTCAGGGCGTCATGATCGTCAGTTCTACCGTCAGCTTTGGCAGACTCTGGAGCAAGAAGGGCGCTGGCAAGGGGAGATTTGGAACCGTCGCAAGGATGGAAGTATTTATCCTGAATGGCTCAGCATTACCGCCATCGAGAATGACGACGGCCAGATTACACAGTATGCCGCCATATTTCATGACTTGACCGAAGCCAAGCGCTCGGAAGCACGCATGCAGCAGCTGTCCTGGTTTGACAGTGTGACAGGGTTGGCCAACCGTCGGCTTTTTCATGACCGGCTGCAGATGGCGCTGGGTTTTGCCCGAGAGCAGCAGCGATCGTTGGCGCTTCTGGCGCTGGATCTGGATATGTTCAAGCAGATTAATGATCGCTTTGGCCACAGTGGTGGCGACCAGGTGCTGAAGCAGGTTGCCGAGAGGATCGAGTCTGCGCTGCAGGAGTGCGGCACCGCGGCGAGGCCGTCCGGGGACGAGTTTTATATTATGCTGACAGAGATCAGGGATGAGACCTGCATCACGGCCTGTCTTGACCGGATAAGCAGGGCATTGTCACTGCCGATCCTGATTGATGATCGTGAAGTGCGCGTACGTGGCAGCATGGGTGTGGCGGTCTTTCCGACTGATGCCGATGAGCCGGGAGAACTGGTGCGAGCTGCCGAGGTGGCGCTGGAGCACTCCAAGGAGCGGGGCCGCAACAATATCTGCTTCTTTTCGCCCGCTCTGCACGAGCAGACGCTGAGTCGTTATCGTATTAACAGTTTCTTGTATCAGGCCCTGGAACGTGAAGAGTTCACCCTGGTGTATCAACCACAGGTCTGTCTTCGAAGTGGCACTCTGCTGGGTGTCGAAGCCCTGATTCGCTGGGACAGCTCGGAACTGGGACGCGTAGCGCCGGATGATTTTATCCCGGTGGCCGAAGATACCGGCCTGATTGAATCAATTGGTGCCTGGGTGCTGGATCAGTCTGTACGGGATGCGGCTGACTGGTTGACTCAGGGCCTGACACTGAAAATGTCGGTCAACTTCTCTGCTCGTCAGTTTCAGCGTACTGAAGTGGCAGATCAGGTCCTCAAGGCGCTGCATACCTACCAGTTACCGGCCGATCAGTTTGTGGTGGAGCTGACTGAAACCAGTTTTCTGCACAGTGCCGAGCGCACAGAGCATGAAATTTGCCGTTTGCGCAATCAAGGCGTGCGTATCGCCATTGATGATTTTGGCACCGGTTACTCCAGCCTCAGTTATATCCGCCAGATGTCACTCGATATGCTCAAGATTGATCGTAGTTTCGTCAGCGGAGTACAGGCAGGCAGTACTGACGCGCGGCTGGTACAGGCCATGATCGATATGAGTCATGCGATGGAGCTGATAGTTGTGGCGGAAGGTATCGAGAACGAGCAGGATCTGCGGGTGCTGCATGAGCTTGGCTGTGATCAGGCGCAGGGGTACCATATTGCCCGGCCGATGCGGGCGGAGGAGCTAGTGAAGTGGGCTGAACACTATCAGGCCAATGCTCTCCTGTCACCGGATGATTCGGCTCAGTTATGAGGCGATGGCCTGAGACTTCAGCGGGAGTGAATGCGTGAAAAGCTATATTTTTGCCACCGACAACGAGCGCGGCGGCGTAATACTCTGTGATATTGATACGCTGGAAGAGGCGGTCGAATACCTTCAGCAGCGCTTTGAAGGGGTGATCAGGGTAGAGCAGGGGCGCCATTATTGGGCCAGAGGCGAAGGGTTTGCCGAACTGGAACCCCTGCCTCCGTCTCTGGGGCGTGTCAGCGCCTAGAACCAGTCGTCGCGGCGTTTGCGCTTGCGCGGCATATAGGGCATCACCAGTCCCAGGATGACGCCACCAAAGGCGATCAGGCCTCCATAGGTCAGCCAACGCATCATGTTGCTCTGATCCATGTTTGCAATCTGAGACTGCAAGTCCCGAATCTCGGTGTTGAGTGTTCTGATCTGATCATCATAGGTCCCATTCTCGCTTTTCAGCTGGCTCAGGCTGGTGTTGAGCTGCTCAATGGTCTTTGCCTGCTGACTGATGGTGGCCTTGCTTTGCTCCAGAGACTGCTCCAGTTTTGGCAGTTCGATCAGCTTGCTGTCCCCCGTCGCTACAAACTGATCGGGCATCCAGCCGGTACGACCACTCTCTGTTTGAATCTGAACGTAACCGGTACCGTTGTTGCGCCCCAGGATTTCCACGGGCTCGCCACTGTTAACCCGGCCGGTAATACGGTACTCATTGCTTGGGCCGCCGTGGAAAAAAACGTACACATCGTCGGCAATATGTCCTTTCTCAGCCAGAACCGGTAACGAGAAGCTGAGCAGGGCGGTGAACAGGGCTGTTTTTCTCATCGTTTTCCCATCTGCGTAATCAACAAAAACATGATTTTACACTACAAACACTTTATCGTTTAGGAGCTGTCCCGTACATGAACGACAGCAAAACATGATAAATGTGCCTGAATTTTCAAGGGGAGCACAAATGGAAGCCTTTTCTCAGGAATATATTTTGCCTTGGGTGATCAATATCGCTTTGGCCATCGCGATCTTCTTTGTGGGTCGTCTGGTTATAAAGCTGTTGATGAATATATTTGGTCGACTGCTGCGCAAGAGCAAAATGGATGTGATGTTGATCAATTTCATCAGTTCCATTGTCCATGCCTTGTTGCTGCTGTTCGTCATTATTGCGGCGCTGGGTCAGCTCGGTGTCGATACCACTTCGCTGATCGCCTTGATCGGTGCGGCTGGTCTGGCCATTGGCCTGTCACTGCAGGATTCGCTGAAGAACTTCGCCGCAGGCGTGATGTTGATCGTGTTTCGCCCGTTCAAGGCCGGTGACTTCGTTGAAGCTGGTGGCGTGAGCGGTATTGTGGAACATATCACCATCTTCAACTCGATTTTCCGCACTGGTGACAACCGCGAAATCATTATCCCCAACGGCAAGATCTATGCTGACAACATCACCAACTATTCCAAGCGCGAGACCCGTCGCGTGGATATGGTGTTCGGTATTGGCTATGGTGATGACCTGCTCAAGGCCAAGCAGATTCTGGTTGATATTCTGGCTCAGGATGAGCGCGTGCTGAAAGAGCCTGAACCGGTCGTCAATGTGGCGGCGCTGGCCGACAGCAGTGTTAACTTCAACGTGCGTCCCTGGGTCAAAAATGCCGACTACTGGCCTGTGCTCTGGGATACCACAGAAAAGGTAAAGCTGGAGTTTGACCGTCAGGGAATCAGCATTCCCTTCCCGCAGATGGATGTCCATTTCCATCGGGAAGAGTCGGCCGACTGAACCTGCCTACCCCTCCTGTTGGGGTTCCTGCAGCAGCTGCTGACGCAGCGTCTCGTTTTCATGACGCAGGCGCTGCGCTTCCACTCGATAATCGAATATCTCCTGGTAACGCTGTTCCAGGCGCGTTTCAAGCTGCTCAACCTGATTCTTCTGCTGGTCCACCTTCAGCTGCAACCGTTCCAGTTGGTTCTGCAGATCATCCAATGCTTCAAAGCTGTGATTTTGTGGCTCGTGCGCCTTGTCCGGGTGAAAACGATAGGACCCCTGCAACTCGTTTACAATATGGCTGTAAATGGCGGTCAGGTCCGAGCGTTCCCGGTCGGTATAGCGAATACTTTCCTCAATGGCAGTATGCGCGCTGGCAGCCCCAATTGAACCTGCCAGTACCTGCTCCAGCATGCGGTGGAACTCCATCAACTCCACAACCGAAATGTGACTTTTGTCGTAAACCTGCAGGTCTTCGGCGATACGATTTACGCTGTGCTGCGCCTTCTCTTCACCCAGGTAGCGCTTGAGTAACTGTTCCGCCTCCACCAATTTGGGGGCTAATTCGATATACGCATTGAGTCCGGTAGGGCGTGTTTTTTCCTGAGTGCGCAGTGCTCGCGTTGTATACAGGAATTCGGTAGTCAGGGTGCGTTCGTGCTTTTGTGGGTGGTAGAACCAGGACCCCAGCAGATAAAACAGGATGTTGGCCAATAGAGACCAGAATACGGCATGAGGGACCTGAGGCAGGTCCAGGCCAAACAGCATTTCCGGTCGCAACCACTCAATCCCGAAAGGCCCGTTATTGAGCAGAATGGCTGACACCCAGCCTTCCTCCACCCAGGCTGGGATGATCAATGTCCATCCCCAGAGGGCAAAACCGACCAGCATGCCAAGAAAAGCCCCCATGCTGTTGCCGCGAGACCAGAACAGACCGATGAGGGTTGCCGGTGCCAGCTGCAGTGCAGCTACAAATGAGATCAGGCCTACCGCCACCAGCATGTGCGTATCGCTGAGCAGCCGTGCCAGACCAAAGCTGCCAAACAGAATCAGCGCCACGAGTACCCAGCGAACCTGCAGTAGCCAGGTACGCATCCAGCGCAGATTATCGAACTTCTCGCAGACCGGCAGTAACAGGTGGTTGGAGACCATGGTTGAGAGTGTCATGGTTGTGATAATGACCATGCCGCTGGCTGCTGAAAAGCCGCCAACAAAGGCAAGTAATGCCAGAAGCGGTTGGCCCAATGCCTGTGGAACCATCAGCATGAAATAGTCGGCGCGGGCTTCGGGCAGGCCCAGAATCATGCCGGCTGCGGCGACAGGAATCACGAAGGCCGTGATCAGAGCCGTATATAGCGGAAATATCCAGCGTGCACGGCCCAGGTGACGGGGTGACACGTTCTCCACCACGGCTACATGGAACTGACGTGGCAGCAGCTGCACACCAACGAAGCTGAGTACGATCAGCGTCAGCCACTGGATACCCGAATCTTCGCCTCCCAACCCGAGCAGGTGTTGATAGCCGTTGGTCTGGATCTGTTGATACATATCCACCGGACCATCAAAAAAGTACCAGGTAATGAAACCGCCCAGTACCAAAAAGGCCACCAGCTTGACTACGCATTCGGCCACCAGCGCAAGAATCATTCCCTGGTGCCGTTCGGTGGGGTCCAGGCGTCGTACTCCGAATAGAATGGTAAACACCACCATCATCAGGGTGATCAGCAACCCTGAAGAGCTCCAGTGGATACCATCGGCTTCTTCAATGGTGATCAGGCGAAAAGAACGCACCACCGCTTCAAGCTGCAGGCTGATGTAGGGCAGCAGTCCGAGAAAGGCGATCAAGGTTACCAGCGCCGCGATCCGTTGCGAGCGTCGGTAACGAGTCGAAATCAGGTCGGCAATGCTGGTGATACGGAATGTTTCCTTAACCGCAATCATGCGCCTCAGGGTCATCTGCCAGAAGAAAATGGACAGTAAAGCGCCAACATAAATACCCAGATACAACAGGCCGGACTGAGTGGCAAAACCGATACTGCCGTAGAAGGTCCAGGTGGTGAAGTAGACTCCCATAGACAGGGCATACAGGGTAGCCGAGTTAAACGGCTGGCCGCGTCGTGTGCGCTGCTCACCCCACTGAGCCAGACCAAACAGGAACGCGATGTAGACAACAACAACCAGAATGACACTCAGTGGAGAAAACATCTTTGCTCCTGCAGCCGGTGGCGGTCAGTGATTCTTTTCAGTGTAGTCAGGTTGTGACAATTCGGAACGCTCGTCGTGGCCGGCACAGCCACAGCGTGGAGGTACAGGATCAATTCCACCGTCGCTGTAGGGATGGCAGCGCAGGATGCGTCGAGTGCCGAGCCATAGCCCTTTGAACACGCCATGCACTTCGATCGCTTCGATCATGTAGCTGGAACAGCTGGGATAGAAACGGCAGTTGTTGCCGAGAAAGGGGCTGAGTAGTAGCTGGTAGCCACGCACCAGCAGAATAAGGAGTTTTTTAAGCCATTGGGTCAGTTGATGCATGGGAACCTCGAAACCATCTGTTGCAGATGATAGCCCGTGCAGCAGGCAACAGCCAGTGAAGAGAACTGTGAGGGGCCTGTAAAAGGCCCCTCGGCAAGTGATCAAGACTGACGATCCAGCTCCAGTACCGACAGCGTGCGCTTGCGCACCTGAAGCAGCAGTTCTGTGTTTTCAGTCAGATTCTGGCCGTAGGAAGGCACCAGTTCGGTGATCTTTTGTTTCCAGCTCTCTTCCTTCATGCGCTCTGCAAAACAGCGCTCGACGATGCTTAACATGGCGCTGACAGCAGTGGAAGCGCCCGGAGATGCGCCCAGCAGTGCCGCCAGTGAGCCGTCAGCAGAGGTTATTACTTCGGTACCGAATTCCAGCTTGCCCGCGCGTTCGGTACCAGGCTTGATGATCTGCACACGCTGACCGGCATAGGACAGTTCCCAGTCTTCCTCTTTTGCATCCGGGAAGAAGTTGCGCAGAGATTCAACCCGCGAACGGTGAGACTGGCGCACTTCACTGATCAGGTATCGAGTCAGGTCCATGTTGTGCATTGCCACCGACATCATTGGCGCCAGGTTGCTTGGGCGAATGCTCAGCGGCAGGTCCAGAAACGAGCCCTGCTTGAGGAACTTGGTGGTAAAGCCGGCGAAGGGCCCAAACAGCAGCGCCTTCTTGCCATCGATCACACGGGTATCCAAGTGTGGAACCGACATGGGCGGAGCACCGATCGGTGCCATGCCGTACACCTTGGCCTGATGCTGTTCGATGACTTCTGGGCGTTTGCAGACCAGCCACATGCCGCTGACCGGGAAGCCGCCGTAACCCCGACCTTCTTCGATTGCAGACTTCTGCAGCAGTGGCAGTGCGCCGCCGCCGGCACCGAGAAACACGAAACGGCTGCGAACGGTTTCAGAGCTGCCGTTGCTGTTGTTTTTCAGCACCACGTCCCAGCTGCCATCACTGTTCTTGTTCAGGTCCTTGACGTTGCGGCCAAGCAGCAGATCGAAGCCATCCTGTTGTTCAAGGTTGCTGACCAGGTTGCGTGCCAGGGCACCGAAGTTGACGTCAGAGCCATAGCGAACCCGGGTGCCGGCAACCTTGTCGGACGGGTCGCGGTTCTGCATTACCAGCGGCATCCACTCGCGCAACACGGCGTGGTCTTCGCTGTACTCCATGTCTTTGAAGCAGGGGTGCTGGCTCAGCGCGGCGTAGCGCTTGCGCAGAAACTCAACGTTTTTTTCGCCCCAGACGAAGCTCTGATGCGGAGCCGGGTTGATGAACTCACGGGGTGAAGGCAGGTTACCCTGCTCGACCAGATAGGACCAGAACTGCAGGCTGACCTCAAAGGAGGTGTTGATTGCGAACGCCTTGGTGGTATTGATGCTGCCATCAGGCTGCTCGGGCGTGTAGTTCAACTCACAATAGGCCGCATGGCCAGTACCGGCGTTGTTCCAAGCGTCGGTACTCTCGCGCGCAACATGGTCAAGACGCTCGACCATACAGATCTTCAGGGCCGGGTCCAGCTGTTTGAGTATCATCCCGAGGGTGGTACTCATGGCACCGGCACCGACAAGCAGCACATCTACAGTTTTAGTGGTCATATGAGTTCGCCATTTGATCGTAAACAATGGGATTCAGAAACCGGGAGGAAGGCTTTTGGCACACCTGATCGGACCCGTGCCGTTGGGCACAAAACCGGTCAGGACCTCCGGGTCTCACTGCAGCGGTCACCGGCTGATGCTCGGTCCCGCGCGCAGATTGCATGATTATTTACGCTGAATACGTTGGTGCGGTGCATTATATGCAACTGTCGACAGAATAAAACTCACTGCTTGAACCCGCTGCCCTGCGGGGGTGGTGTCATCAGGCTGTAACCCGCGTGATATAAGGCGTTGAAGCGGTTTTTAGACTTTGGTCTCGCGATTGTCGCGGATTTGAATTCCACTGTTGCAGCGAACCGTTTGGTTCGCTGCAACTGCGCAGGCAGACACTGCTCAGAGGTGTTCTTCGGCGTACTCGGCCAGTCGTGAGCGGAAGATACCCTCGAAGTGAACGCTTGCCGAACCTTCAAAGTCGCGGAAACGTTCGACAATGTAGGTCAGGCCCGAAGTCAGTGCGGTCAGGTAATTGGAGTCGATCTGGGCCAGGTTACCCAGACATACCATCTTGGTGCCCTTGCCACAGCGGGTCAGAATGGTTTTGAGTTGTTGTGGAGTCAGGTTCTGGGCTTCGTCAATCAGTACGATAGCATTTTGTATGCTGCGGCCGCGGATGAAGTTCAGTGACTTGAATTGAATGTTGGCTTTCTCAATCGCGTATTTGACACTGCTCTGTGGACGCTCGTCCTGCTCGTGCATGGCTTCAAGGTTATCGTTGATCGAGCTCATCCAGGGCGTCATTTTCTCCTCTTCGGTTCCGGGCAGGAAGCCGATGTCCTCGGCCACGGGAGGTGTGGAGCGTGTCACGATAATCTTGTTGAAGCGCTGCTCCTCTATCACCATTTCCAGTGCGCAGGCCAGCGCTATCAACGTCTTGCCCGAGCCGGCGGCACCCAGCAGGATACTGAGGTCAACCTCGGGATCCATCAACGACTGCATCGCAAATGCCTGCTGCAGGTTAATCGGTTGAATACCCCAACATGATTGTTGCATCAAGCGGTCATAGCCCAGATCCATCAAGGTGACGGTCGTTTCGTCCACTTTCACGGTGCGCGCTGCAAAATCCTTGCTGTCGTCATAGATGTATTCGTTCATGTAGGTGTCAGGCAACAGGCTGCGATCCACCTTATGGTAGGTGCGGCCGTCTTGCTGAAAACTGTCGACCTTATCCACGCCTTCCCAAAAGGGGGCATCCAGATGATGGTGTCCGGCCGGCAGCATGTCGATGTCGGATACCAGCTGGTCGGTGCGGTAGTCTTCCACCCGCTGAAGGCCCGCTCCCAGCGCCTTGAGGCGCATGTTGATGTCCTTGGTAACCAGAACAATCTGCCGGTGAGGGAAGGTGGCCTGCAGGTGCAGCGCACAGTTGATGATGCGATTGTCCTTGTTGCTTATGTCCGGCAAAAAGCCCTGGCGGCTGGTCAGTTCATGGTCCGGGAAAATCGACAGCTTGCCCAGCTTCTGCTCGCGCTCCTTGCCTTCCACCAGAATGCGTACGCCTTTAGTTATTTGGCTCGCGTTGGTGGCACTGGACAGAATGTTGTCGATCACGCGGATGGCATGCCGCGCCTCTGCGGCTACGTTCTGCTTGCGGTCCTTGATTGAGTCAAGCTCTTCGAGCACGGTCATCGGGATGGTGATGTCCTGTTCCTTGAACTGGAACAGACACTTGGGATCATGCAGCAGAACGTTGGTGTCCAGGATATACAGTTTTGATGCAGACATCGGCAGGCTTCCTTGTACGACAGTGTATGGCTTCAAACTAATTCAAGGTGAGATCAATTACAACGCGTCCGATTAGGCTTTTGCTGCATATCAGTTCAGTGAGGTGCTGTAACAGGGTTGACATGCGGTGGTAGTAAATCTGTCCGGTAGCGTTCATAGTTAAAGCCACACGCAGGTATCGGCGTGTGTCAAAGCAGTAGCGAACAAGGAGGTCAGTATGATGACCGAGCACTACATTACCTCCAGCGTAACACCGCTGGACAATCTCGATGTTCTTTCACCTTATGAAGTGGCCCGGCTGCAGGACAAAAGCCAGGGCGGCCTGTACAACCTGTTTCGTCAGTGTGCACTGGCGGTCTTGAACTGTGGCAGCGAAATGGACAGTACCCGTTTGGTGCTGAATCGCTTTCGCGAGTTCGACGTGCAGATCAGTCAGAAGCACCGAGGGGTGCAGCTGGATCTGATCAATGCACCAGCCGCAGCGTTTGTCGATGGTGAACTGATTCAGGGGATTCACGAGCACCTGTTTGCGGTGCTGCGTGACCTGCTCTATGTCAGTGACAAAATTGATGGCTGCTGCGAGGGGCTGGACCTGTCCGGTACCATCTCCAATCAGGTATTCAACACCCTGCGTCATGCCAATGCGCTGCGGCCCCATGTGAAGCCGAACATGGTGGTATGCTGGGGCGGGCATTCGATCAATCAGGTTGAATATGACTATACCAAGCGGGTGGGCTACGAGATGGGTCTGCGCGGTATGAATATTTGTACCGGCTGTGGTCCGGGAGCCATGAAGGGGCCGATGAAGGGCGCCACGATTGCCCATGCCAAGCAGCGCATCCATGATGGCCGTTATGTGGGTATCTCGGAGCCAGGCATTATTGCGGCTGAGTCTCCCAATCCGATAGTTAACGAGCTGATCATCATGCCTGATATCGAGCGTCGACTGGAAGCGTTCGTACGGCTTGGGCACGGTTTTGTCGTATTCCCCGGTGGGGTTGGTACAGCAGAAGAAATTTTGTACATCCTTGGCATTTTGCTGCAGCAGGATAATACAGAACAGCCATTTCCGCTGATCTTTACCGGTCCCGCTGGCAGCGAGGCCTACTTTGAGACCGTGGATCGCTTTATCCGCAATACGCTGGGGGAGCGCGCCGCCAGCTGCTATGAAATCATTGTGGACGATGCGTATGAGGTGGCGGAGCGGATGCGGGTGGGGCTCGAAGCTGTGACTTCATATCGCAAGGCGACCGGAGAGGCGTACCATTTCAACTGGCAGCTGCATATCCCATTGTCGCTGCAGCAGACTTTCGAGCCGACACACGCCAACATGCGCGGGCTTAACCTGTCTCGTCGGCAGGAGGATCATGAGCTGGCAGCCCAGTTGCGTTGTGCGCTGTCCGGTATTGTGGCTGGTAACGTCAAGGAACCGGGCATTCGGGCCATTGAGCAGCATGGGCCGTTCGAGCTGCACGGCGAACCTGAGGTGATCGAGGCGCTGGATGAGTTGCTGGAATCCTTCGTGTCACAGCGCCGCATGAAGATCAATCATGACGATTACCAGCCCTGCTTCCGGCTGGCACGAAACAATCGTGCCTCGGCCGGCTGATCAGAGCTGGCGCGAGATGGTGCGTTCACGCACAAATGATGTGATGTAGTTGGGGCCGCCATAGAGCGGCCCGGTACCCGATGTGCCTGCGCCGCCGGCAGGTCTTACCCCGGCTGACAGGTCGGCCAGGCTGCGGTTGATCATCAGGCTGCCGGCCTGCAGCTGTTGTCGCACCCGAGCGATCAGTGCTTCATCATGGGTGTGAATGCCGAATGCCTGCCCCTGGCAGTAACGGTTGATTTCGTCGATCACACGCTGCAGGTTCTCCCGGTTGTAACGGATGAGGTGCAGGATGGGGCCATTTACACAGTCTTGCAGCTCATCCAGAGTGTACAGTCGCAGCAGCGTTGGGGGTACAAAAAAGCCATTGTCATGGCGGTCGTCCAGTGGCAGTTGTGCCAGCAAGCGATCACGCACCCGCAGTCGCTCAATGTGGTGATAGACCCGGTCCATCTGATGACGGCTGACCAGTGGGCCAATATCGGTGTCAGGTTGTGCCGGGTCGCCCAGGTGCAAAAGCTGCAGGCTGCTGATCAGTTGGGCTTCCAGCTGGTCGGCTATCGATTCTTCAATATAGAGCATGCCCAGCGAAGCGCGTCGCTGGCCGGCAAAACTGAAGGCACTGTGCAGTAGTTCGCGTACTTCACGGTTGTCCAGTGGTCGGTCAACCAGCTGAGTACCGGGTAGGCTGCTGTGAGTAAGAGGCGGTACCAGCGGAGCCCCTGAGCGGTTGCTGATCATCGCATTCAGAGCTGTGGCTTCACTGGCATCACCAAAAAACACGGCGCCTGCCAGCCGGTAGTCTTCAGCCATCCAGGCCGAAACCCGTTCGGTAGGTCCCGGTAGCAGTGCGACAAGCGACTCAGGCAGACCTGTTTCCAGCAGCAGCTCGATCAGTCGGGTCGCACTGAAAACCGTGGCGCTACCTGTATTGACCAAAACAGCATTGCCGCTGACCAGAATGGCCGCCAGCTGACCCACAAGAGTGGCCAGTGGGTCGTTGTCATCCGTGATGCAAATGTAGACACCGCGACCGTGTAGTTCCAGCTGGTTCACCTCACCGTGCAGGCCGTGCAGGGGGCGTGTCTGCAGCTGTGTTCGAGCCTGAGCGCTATAGTAGTAGCACAGGTTGATGGCGGTACGCAGATCACCCAGTACATCATTCAGCACAAGTCCTGACTCGCGAACACACAAAGTGGCCAGTGTATTCAGCTCCTGTTGTAATCGCTGTCCCCAGCGTAGTATCAGATCAGCGCGGTGAGAAACGTGAACGCCATTCCAGTCGGGCTGTGCTTCCACGGCCAGCTGAAATGCTTCACGCACCTGCGCTTCGGTACAATCGCAAACCTCGCCGATCATGTCTTCAACATGAGCAGGGTTAAAGCGCTCTCTGGCCAGCGTGTCGGTGCAGCTCTCACCTGCGATCAGAGGGCAGGCAACCCATCTTTCCCGTTGAACACGCTGCAATGCGTCCTGCAGTGTCTGTTCAATCAACCATTGACCGCGTATGGGGCCGGTGGCGTTCAGTCTGGCCGGCAAGTAGATGTCGGTTGGTGGTAATGGAGCTGAATAGTGATCAGGAAAAGGGCGGGATTTGGCGAGCCGGGTACGCAGGCAGGTGTTATTGGTACTGTGCAGGAAAGTGTCGCACAGCTCAAATGCGATGTCGCAGTGTGCAGGGTCAGTCATGACCGGATATTCAGGGTAGCCGAGGTGTTGGGCGTTACTGATTTCCGAGGTCTCCGGTGCACCAGTTAGCAGCAGGACCGGAATGTTAAGCTTGAACGCACGCCCCAAGTGTTCCAGATATCCCAGGGTTGGAAGTGCGCGTTTTGATGCTGTCGGAAGGCAGATACCAAAATGGTTCCAGCCTTCCAGACCCGGCAGGGCAAGGGTACTGGTAAGAATGCCCAGTGTAAGTTCGAGAGCCTCTTCCGAAGGGGAGAGTAACAGCACTTCGCGTCCCTGCTCGCGTGCAGCCAGGGCAATTACCTGTAGCCGTTTGCTGATTCCCTCGCTGATTCGCTCGCGCAGAAGCGGCTCGAAACGAGGGTGCAGATCAGCAGGATTAATGATCAGCGGGGTGTTCCGCGGTGTTGGCGAGTTCAGATATTGGTTGAAGCGCTGATTGGATTCTTCAATACTCAGCGGCGGTGGCAGTCGTGTCGGCAGACAGATATCCGTCTGGATTTGTTCTTGCCTGCGCCCGGGTTGCCATACTTCCGGAGTCAGGTTTTTCAACTCCTGCCAGGCACTGACCAATAGCTGGTCAGGGACCGTAAAGTATTGGCTTACGCCTCGCTGCAGCTGGGCTCGACTCAACAGCCTGAATTCATCCGAAATATAGAGTGCCAGCGGTAACATCCATCTACTCCGCACAATGAGTGGTCGTGACCCAGTCTACCTTAAAAAACGCTCCAGCAACTCCCTTTTGCCAGTGGCGTTGATCAGGGTCGTGTTACTGGTGGCATGGGGGTACTCGGGTTATAGTAGCTGGATTTGAGCGTATGAGTATCCCGTTTGCGACGTAAGCTGATTCTGACACTGACCACTGTGCGTGGCTCCCGGCAGTATTCCCTTCACCGGGTATTGGGCTATTTGATGCTGATGTTCCTGCTGGTGTCGGCGCTGAGTTTTTTTGTATCCAATTGGTTGTTGATGAAGACCCACGATAATCTGACGGATCTGGAACGTGACCATCAAAGCTTGAACGAGCAGTATGAAATGTTACTGGGTACCCAGCAGCTCTATATATCCGAGCTGGGGGAGTTGGGAGCAACCCTGTCCAGTCTGTCAGAAGAACGTGAGCAACTCGCGCTGGAAAACCATCAATTCAGTACTGCTCTGGATGATCTGGAGTCGATGCTGGGGCTTTTGGCTGAAGACAGCGCTGCCGACAATGCTGAGCAAAGGCTGGAACTCGCTCGGCTGGCCGCTCGTCAGCGTCTGTTCCTGCTGCACAGTATTCCCAACGGGGTGCCGATCCAGGCGGAGCAGGTGAATGACAGCTACGGCATGCGTTTCCATCCGGTGCTCAAAACCCGCAAAATGCACAATGGTACTGACTTTAAGGCTGACACAGGCACACCCGTGTATGCCACAGCAGATGGTGTGGTTGAGTATGCCGGCTATCGCAAGGGCAGCGGCTTTGGCAATCTGATCATTCTGCAGCATAATTTCGGTTTTAAGACCTATTATGCGCACCTGCACAAGGTGCAGGTCAAAAGCGGCAGCTTTGTCTACAAAGGGCAGCAGATCGGGTTGAGTGGCAACACCGGTCGCTCCACCGGTGCTCATCTGCACTACGAGGTTCGACATCTGTATCAGCCTCTGAACCCGGAGCCCTTTGTACAGTGGGGGCTGGATAATTTCGACTCCCTGTTCAGTCGTGTCGAGGAGGTACCTTGGGAATCATTAAACGCGATGTATCCGCTAAATCAGGTCGGTCTGCAGTAACCATCATCGCTCAGGGCAATCACTTCAAAGGTGATACCCAGGTATCCGGCAAGATGCATGTGGATGGCCTGTTTGAGGGCAGTGTCGATTCGTCCGAGGATATTTCTATCGGGCGCCATGGTTGTGTTCGTGGCCGTATCAAGGCACGCAACGTAACAGTCAGTGGTGTGCTGGAAGGTGAACTGATCTGCGATCAACTGCATATCGAACGTGGTGGGCAGGTACGGGCTACCGTCTACAGCGATAATCTGAGCATTGATCCCCAGGGCTGTTTTGTCGGCGAGCGCCGGCTTCAGGTAACGCCACAGCTGGAATATCACCCTGAAGAGACGGTACGGGAGCACAGTGGCAGCATCGACTACAGTCTGATCGACTCGCTGCCGGACCGTATCACCCTCAGCGCCAAGGGAAGTTAGGCCATGTGCGAATTGCTTGGCATGAGTGCCAATGTGCCGACGGATATCTGTTTCAGCTTTACCGGTCTAATGCAGCGAGGTGGTCGTACTGGCCCGCATCGAGATGGTTGGGGTATCGCCTTTTATGAGGGCAAGGGGCTGCGCTGCTTTCATGATCCCAAGCCCAGTGCGGACTCGCGCATTGCGAATCTGGTCGCGGACTACTCGATCAAGAGCAGGGTGGTGATCAGCCATATTCGTCAGGCCAATGTCGGCCAGGTTTGCCTGGAAAATACCCACCCGTTTAGCCGCGAGCTGTGGGGCTATAGCTGGACCTATGCCCATAACGGTCAGCTTGACCCGAAGCTATTCGACTGGCCATTGAAGTTCTATCATCCGGTGGGTACCACCGACAGCGAATATGCCTTCTGTTGGCTGCTGGATCAGATCCGCAATCGCTACCCCGAACGCCCAACTGACTTGCATGAGCTGGAGCGCTTTATTCACCAGTGCTGTGAGAGGCTGCGCGGGCTGGGCGTGTTCAACATGCTGTTGAGTGAGTCTACCCATCTGTTCTGTTATTGCAGCACCAAGCTGGCCTGGATTACACGGCGGGCACCTTTTGGCGAGGCTCGGTTGAAAGACTGCGAGATGAGCGTGGACTTTGGCGCTGAAACAACACCGAATGACGTGGTTACTGTCATTGCCACCGAACCGCTCACGGATAACGAAAAGTGGCAGCGGCTGCAGGCGGGTGAGCTGGTTGTATTCAATGACGGCGAAGTTGTATGTGATTTGTCGGAGGCGTCCTGATGCAGGCGCCCGGGCCGCAGTTCGACAGCCTGTCCGACATGCTCCAGTTGCTGGCGCGCCGTTTTGATGAGCGTCCGGCCTTTGGGCATATGGGCGCCAGTATCAGCTTTACTGATCTGGATCGTCTGTCACGTCGCTTTGCCGCTTGGGTGCAGCATGAAACCGATTTGCAGCCGGGCGACCGAATCGCATTGCAGCTCCCCAATCTGATGCAGTATCCGGTGGTGCTGTTTGGGGCACGCCGAGCGGGACTGGTGGTGGTGAATACCAATCCCCTTTACTGCTGTGAAGAGCTGTGTCAGCACTTGAAGGATTCGGGTGCGCGTGCGCTGGTTGCCTTTGCGCCGCTGGAGGCGCAGGTGTGCCAACAGCTTGCCGGCACCGAAATCGAATATCTGATCACCACCGAGCTGGGTGACCTGCATCCTCTGCGTAAGCGCTGGGTGCTGAATCTGGCCGCCCGCTTTAAACGAGGCGGTGCGACACAGTTGCTCCAGCCGGTACCTCAATTATCAGGTATACAGTGCATGCGCTTGACCCAAGTGATGCAAAAGGGCGGCGGCTTGATCTGGCAGCCGCCGGAGCGGTTCGGCCAACAGGAGTCGTTGGCATTGTTGCAGTACACCGGTGGAACGACAGGGCCTGCCAAGGGTGCCATGCTGAGCGAAAAGGCGCTGCTGGCGAATCTGGCCCAGATTCGTGCCTTGCTTGACCACTATTGTGAGCCGGGTCAGGAAAAACTGCTGCAACCCTTGCCGCTGTATCATATTTACTCGTTCATGTTGACGCTGGTCATGTTGAGTATTGGCAGCTGTATTGAGCTGGTACCGGACCCGCGTCGTATTCGGACTCTGGTCAAATGCTGGGATCGTTTCGATCCGACTGTAGTGGCCGGAATCAACCCTCTGTTCATCTTTCTGTGTCAGCAACCGGAGTTTCAGCGCCTGGACTTTGGTCGCTTGAAGCTGACCATTTCAGGCGGTATGGCGCTAACCCAATCGGTGGCACAACGCTGGCAGCAAGTGACGGGCAACGCTATTTGTGAAGGTTACGGCCTGACCGAGTGTTCACCGGTGGTGAGTGTGAGCCGGCCCGATGATATTCATATGGGCAGTGTCGGTTGTCCGTTGCCGGATACGGAGGTTCGTATCATTGGTGAGCAGGACCAGAGATTGCCCGATGGCGAGATTGGCTCCATTTTCGTACGCGGGCCACAATTGATGCAGGGCTATTGGCATCAGCATGGCGAAACACAGCAGGCCTTTCATGAAGGCTGGTTGGATACAGGGGATATCGGTCTGATCGATACACAGGGTTATCTGCGTATCATTGACCGTCGCAAGGAGGTGATCAATGTATCAGGCTTCAAAGTGTATCCCAGTGAGCTGGAAGATATTATTGCGTGCCACCCGGATATTCTGGAATGCGCTGTGATAGGGCTACCGGACAGCTGCAGTGGTGAGCAGATCAAGCTTTACGTGGTGCCTGCCAGTCAACAACTGACCATCAAGGAAGTACGCGACTATTGCCGTGAACGGCTGACACCCTATAAGGTGCCGCGCTTGGTAGAGTTCTGTCAGCAGTTGCCGCGCACCTCGATCGGCAAGGTCTCGCGCCGTGCGTTGCGCGAGCAGGCGCTGGGGCGCCGCACTCTCTGAATACATTCATTTACCCGCAACAGGTTGTATCGGTTTGTCTGACTCCATTATTAGCTTGAAACAGAGGCTGCAGCAGGTTCGCCTCGTGGACCGCTTCCGCTTGCAGCGAGATCTCAACCGTTTGCAGCGTAATACTCAAACGCTGGATCCGGATCTCCTGCAACGCCTGAATGAACAGATTGACGCTTCAGTGGCTCAGGTCGAGCGTTTGAAAGCCTTACCTGCAAAGCCTGAATACCCTGACCTGCCGGTATCGGAGCGTCGTGAGGAACTGCTCAAGGCCATTGCTGAGCACCAGGTGGTTGTAATCGCTGGCGAGACTGGTTCCGGAAAGACCACCCAGATACCCAAGCTCTGCCTTGAGCTGGGACTGGGTTGCCGCGGCCTGATTGGCCACACCCAGCCACGCCGATTGGCGGCGCGTACCGTTGCTGCTCGTATTGCCGAAGAACTGAAAACTTCGCTGGGCGAGCGTGTGGGGTATCAGGTGCGGTTCCATGATCAGGTAAGTGACAATACCCAGATCAAGCTGATGACCGACGGTATTCTGCTTGCTGAAACCCAGCATGATCGTTTTCTTGATAAGTACGAAGTATTGATTATCGATGAAGCCCATGAGCGCAGTCTCAACATCGATTTTCTGCTTGGTTACGTCAAGCGTCTGTTGCCGCGGCGACCTGACCTCAAGCTCATTATCACCTCAGCCACCATTGATCTGGAGCGTTTCTCAAAGCACTTTGATGATGCACCAGTGATCGAAGTATCCGGTCGCACCTATCCTGTTGATGTTCTTTACCGCCCGTTGCATGAAATGGAGGGTGAGGATGAGAAGGCGTTGGACCTGCAGCAGGGAATTCTGGCAGCGGTGGATGAGTTGGTCGAAATTGATCGCGCCAAGCGAAATGGAGGCCCCGGTGATATTCTGGTATTTCTGCCGGGTGAGCGTGAAATTCGTGAAACCGCCGACCTGTTGCGTAAGGCTCAACTGCGTGACACTGAAATCATTCCACTCTATGCGCGTTTGTCACTCGCGGAACAAAACAGGGTGTTTCATGGCGGTCGGGCTGCGGGGCGTCGCATTGTACTTTCGACAAATGTGGCTGAAACATCGCTGACTGTGCCGGGTATCCGTTATGTAATTGATCCCGGTCTGGCGCGTATCTCTCGCTACAGCTATCGCTCCAAAGTGCAGCGACTTCCGGTTGAGGCCGTATCCCAGGCCAGCGCCAATCAGCGCGCTGGTCGTTGTGGTCGTGTGGCGCCGGGTGTTTGTGTCCGCCTCTATTCCGAGGAAGACTTTCTCGGTAGACCCGAGTTTACTGACGCCGAGATTCGGCGCACCAATCTGGCAGCTGTTATCTTGCAGATGTTGCAGCTCAAGTTGGGGGATGTCCGAGACTTCCCGTTTGTTGATCCGCCCGACAGTCGCATGGTCAATGATGGCTACAAGCTGCTGGAGGAACTGGGCGCTGTCGACAGTTCACGCAACCTGACACCGATTGGGCGGCAGCTGGCAAGGCTGCCCGTGGACCCGCGCATCGCACGCATGGTGATCGAGGCCGGCCGGCTGGATGCGTTGCGTGAGGTGATCATAGTTGCCAGTGCACTCAGCGTACAGGATCCGCGTGAGCGCCCGCATGACAAACGCCAGGCTGCAGACCAGAAGCACAAGGAACACAGTGATGAAGAGTCTGATTTCGTCTCGCTGGTCAATCTGTGGGATCTGTACAATGAACAGCGCGAAGCGCTCAGCCAGGGCCAGTTACGGCGCTGGTGTCAGAAAAGCTTTCTTTCTTTCATGCGTCTGCGTGAGTGGCGTGATGTACACCGCCAGCTGCACCTGAGCATCCGTGAGTTGGGCCTGAAGGAAAATACCGAGCCAGCGGATTACAAGGCGATGCATTGTTCCCTGCTGGCTGGGCTGCTAAGCCAGATCGGTTTCAAACAGGAGAAAGGCGAGTATCTGGGTGCGCGTAACCGTCGCTTCAAGATATTTCCGGCTTCGGGGGTGTTCAAGAAAGCCCCCAAGTGGGTCATGGCGGCAGAGTTGCTGGAAACCAGTCAGCTGTTTGCACATCAGGTGGCGCGGATTGAACCTGAATGGGTGGAAGCCCCGGCTCGGCATCTGATCAAGAAAACATGGATGGAACCGCACTGGGAGAAAAAGCGTGCTCAGGTTGTGGCGACTGAGCAGGTCAGCCTGTTCGGGTTGATCATTGTGCCCAAGCGCAAGGTCAACTATGGCGCCATCGATCCGGTTGCCTCCCATGAAATATTCATTCGCGCGGCGCTGGTAGAAGGTGAATATCAAACGAGTGCCGCCTTCTTCCAGCATAACCGTGAACTGCTGGCCAGTGTCGAGGCACTGGAGGACAAGTCACGCCGCCGCGACCTGTTGGTGGATGAGGAGCAGTTGTACGCTTTTTATGCCAACCGGTTTGAAGAGCTGAATGGCACTCATCTCGTCAATGGCAAGGGCTTTGAACACTGGCGCAAACAGGTCGAGCAGGATAACCCCGAAGCGCTGTTTATGCGTGAAGAGGATATTCTGCAGCGAGAAGCGGCTCATGTAACAGCACGCCAATACCCGGATCATCTGGATCTGGAGGGAGCCCGGCTTAAACTCAGCTACCAGTTTGAGCCAGGTGCCGAGGATGACGGCGTGACGCTGGAGCTGCCCCTGGCACTGCTGCGTATCGCACCGCTGCAGCGGCTGGAGTGGCTGGTACCGGGGATGCTCGCAGACAAGGTAACAGCGATTCTGAAGGGGCTGCCCAAGTCATTGCGCAAGCACTATGTACCTGTACCCAACTATGTTGAAGCCTTTTGTGCTGCAGTGGTGTTTGCAGAGGGTGATCTGTACGAGGCACTGGCGCTTCAGCTGCTGCGCATGACCGGTATCCGAATTGATGCCGATACCCTGCGTGGTGTGGAGCTGGAGCCGCATCATCGATTCAACCTGCGTCTGCGTGACGAAAAGGATCGAGTCGTGGGGGAGGGGCGTGACTGGGACGCGCTTAACCGTCGCTTCGGTGACAAGGCTGAAGCGGCACTGCAGTCAGGGCCGTCACAACAATGGGGCAAAACCGGTATTACCGGTTGGGATTTTGGTGAGTTGCCTGCGTCATTGCGACTGCGTCAGGCGGGTGGCATCGAAGTCGAAGTCTGGCCTGCACTGATTGATCGGCAGGATAATGTTGAACTTAAAGTAATGCCTTCTCCCGATCTGGCTCAGCAGGAAAGCCTGCTGGGCATCTGTCGACTGTTGCTGTTGTCACTGCCGGCACAACAATTCAAATACCTGCGTCGCGATATCCCGCAGCTGAACCAAAGCCTGATCCTGACCGGAAAACTGTTTGAGCGCAAACGGCTGGAAGATGAGGTTCTGTTGCTGGCTGCGCGGCGTGCTTCCGGTCTTGATCCTGAGCAGTTACCCTGCGATGAAGACCGTTTTGATGCCTTGCGTGAACAGATGCGAGGCAGTATTGCGGATGAGGTGTCGCAGGCTGGACAGTTTGTTTTGCAGTGTCACCAGTCAGTGCACCGTATTAACAAACAGCTGGGGGGGCGCATTAACCTGCAGGCTGTGCCTGTCCTGAATGATATTAAGCAGCAGTTGGCGGAGCTGATGCATCCGCACTACCTTAGTCGTACGGAAGAGGAGTGGCTGCAACAATATCCGCGCTATCTGCAGGCGATTGAAATCCGGCTGGAAAAATATCAGCGCGATCTGCGCCAGCAATGCCTGCTGTCAGACCAATTAAGCCAGTTCTCGCAGCAGTATAAAAAGAAGGAGCAGGAGTACCGGGCGCGCCACGCGCTGCCGCAGGCCCTGAGTCGTTTTCGCTGGCTGCTGGAAGAATATCGGGTATCTCTGTTTGCTCAGCAGCTGGGTACAAAAGTGACTGTTTCAGAGAAACGCCTTAAACAGGCCCTGGCCGAGCTTTGAGTATTGTTATGACGGGGGTCAAAAACCAGTCCAGCCCTTGTGGGCAAAGGCTCTAAAGGGTTGCACCAGTGCGGTGCTTGTGCTGTAATGCCGCCAATTTAGGTGGTTGCTCAGCCGGACGCGAGCCATTCTCAGCAGAGAACCTTGCAAGGGAGAGCGGTTACCATGCAACATCGAACCGGTAAAAGTTTAAAAGTTATGGAACTTTTTGCTTTGATTGGTTTGCAATAATCTGGATTTATAGTATTTTTCTGATAGCGCTGATAGTGCTGAGAAAAACTAGAATTCACTACTAGTATGTTGAATGAAGGGGAAATGTTGATGAAAAAGTCACTGATTGCTCTGGCGGTTGCTGGTGCCATGACTGCTCCGATCGTCGCTCAGGCTGACGCTACTCTGTACGGTTCTTTCCGTGCAGCTCTGCACTCTGCTGAAGACACTGACCTGGACCTGCGTGACGAGTCCACCCGTGTTGGTATCAAAGGTGATGTAGATCTGGGTCTGGAAGACACCAAGGGTCTGTTCCACTGGGAAGCCAACTTCTCCACCACCGATGACTATGCTGGAACTTCTACTGGCAACATCGCTAGCCGTCTGGCTTACCTGGGTGCTACCGGTTCTTGGGGTACTGCACTGGTAGGTCGTCAGTACCACCCGCATTACCTGCTGGTTAACCTGGTAACTTCTCCGTTCGACTCTGCAACTGCAGATGCTGGCGAGTGGAACCAGCTGGGTAACAACGTTCACAAGCGTGAGCAGAACACTGTTGCTTACCACTCTCCGGTAATGGGTGGTTTCCAGGTTATCGGTGGTGCTGTAATTGCTGCTGACAACTCTGATGATAACGGCGTTGCTGACAGCAACATGGATGGCTACAACATCGCTGCTAAGTACACTGTTGGCGATCTGTATGTTGCGGCTTCCTACGGTGATGTTCAGGAAGACGTTGCTGGCACCACAAGCGATATCGAAACTTGGGGTCTGGCTACTTCCTACAAAATTGCTGATCTGGGTCTGGCTGCCAAATACGAAGTACAGGAAATCTCCGGTACTTACGACAAGACTGCTTGGGAACTGGCTGCTACCTACGACATCGGTGCTACTCAGCTTCAGGCGCGTTACTCTGATTATGAAGAAGACGTTGCTGATGCAGAAGGCAATCAGTGGGCTATCGGTGTACAGCACAAACTGGGCAACAAAGGCCGTGTTTGGGTTAACTACTTCGACTTCGACAGCGATGCTGAAGCTCTGAGCGCTGCCAACAAAGACCGTCTGGCTATTGGTTACCGCGTAGATTTCTAATCTAACTGTAGATTAGTATCTGGTATGAAAAGGCTCCTTCGGGAGCCTTTTTGCGTTATTCGAGGCATCATAAATCCAAGTGTTATTGAGTATTTGGTTGAGCGGCTTTTACTCGGCTTAGTTTAAGTGAGCTCATTTACTCTGTTTGCCCCCCGGGATAGAATTGCCCCATCGTCATGTCAGCTTTTAAGGATCGAGCATGCTGAAATCTGCACTGCGTACAGGGCTTCTGGTAACCGGTTTTTCGCTGGCGGCTATTGCTGCCCCTTTGTCGGCGAACAGCGAAGTTGACCCTTGGGAAGGCTTTAATCGCCCGGTATTCAACTTCAATGAAGGTGTAGACAAGTATGCGTTGAAGCCGCTGACTCAGGGTTACCGTTATGTCACGCCTGATATTGCCGAAAAGGGTGTCAGTAATTTCTTCGATAACCTGAGCGATGTGCGCAATCTGCTCAACAACCTTCTGCAGTTCAAGCTTGAAGCGGCCGGTCAGAGCTTTGCTCGCCTTACGTTCAACTCAACCTTCGGTCTGTTTGGTCTGATTGATGTGTCAACACCGATGGGAATAGCTCAGAAGCCTGAAGACTTCGGTCAGACGCTGGGCTACTGGGGCATGCCTTCGGGGCCTTATCTTGTGCTGCCGCTGCTGGGGCCAAGCAACCCGCGTGACGGTATTTCACTGCTCGCGGATAGTGCTGTCGACCCTGTACGTCAGGTCGGTGACACGTCTGACCGCAATGCGCTTTACGGTTTGCGCCTGATTGATACTCGCAGCCGGTTGCTGCAGGCCGAGCAAATCATCAGTGGTGACAAGTACAGCTTTATCCGTGATGCGTACATGCAGCGTCGTGAATATCAGATTAACGATAAAGCCGTTGATGTCGACTACAAGAACGACTTCTGATTCAGTTGCAACCGGGCGCGGTTGTGGCTACTGTTGAGACTCTTGATTTAGAGTCTCTTAATGGCTGATTAATGGGTCTACACCATCAGCGGGTGCTGCTAATCTCAGACAGCACCCGCACCACTGATCGTATCTTCGAGCTCTGTGAGGAATGTGATCATCAGCGTCTGCGTCTGATTGTTTGTCGTGACACTGATGATGCCGATCAACAGCTCGACCACTATGATATCTCCCTGATAATTTTCGACCTTGCTTCTGTCGGCAGCAGCTTGTCGATGGATCGCATCGCGCAGCGACTCAATCCCAAGCCTCTTATTGCTCTGATCAACGAAGGCACGGCCGAAAGTCTGGTTGCTGCGCTGCGTAGCGGGGCTGATGATGTTTATGTGTCGGGCGAGTTGGACCTGCACCCTGAGTTGTTCATTCGCTCGGTTGAGCGGCAATTGAAGCGGGCACGCTATATTGAGGAGGTGCGCAGTCTCCGTGACAGCCTTGAGCGCAGCCTGGATGAGCTGCGTGAGGATCAGCATGCTGCTCAGCAGGTGCAGCAGAATCTGCTTCCGCCTCAGCAGCAGGAGATCAATGGTATCGAGTACGCCTATGTTCTCCAGCCTTCCTTGCTGCTCAGCGGTGATTTTGTTGATGCCTTTGTTGTCAGTGACAAGTTAAGCCTGTTTTATCTGGCGGATGTGTCCGGGCATGGCGCTTCATCGGCGCTGGTGACGGTGTTGCTGAAAAACATGACACACAGGCTGCTGCGCAACTACCGCCGTAATTCAAGCTTTGACATTCTGTCTCCTTCTGCCACGTTGCACCGCATCAATCGTGAGATGTTGCTGACCTCGCTGGGCAAGCATTTGACCATGTTTGTCGGTTTGATTAACCACGATACTCAAACCCTGAGCTATGCTGTAGGTGGTCATCATCCGCTGCCGATTTTGCTTCAGGATGGGCGAGTGCGTTTTCTGGAAGGGAGGGGTATGCCCCTCGGCTTGTTTGAAGAGCCTGTGTTTGATGAGTTAGAGTGTCCGCTTGGCGACAATTTTACACTGACTCTGTTCTCCGATGGTGTGCTTGAAGTGATTGATGGTGAAACGCTGGAAGATAAAGAGCAGGTGCTGTTGAATATGTGCAGTGCAAAATACGGGTCGCCAGCCGAGTTTTTGCAGAGTATGATGCCCGCCGGGCGGGGACATCCCGATGATGTGGCGATCATGACTGTACGCAGAGAGTCTTTATGAGTGATGGGGCGATCTATTACGCGTGCCGCGACGGGCACTACGTTCTGAAGTTTGTAGGTGATGTACGCCTGACCCTCTGCTCGACTATCGAGCGACACCTCGAAGCCGTGTTGGAGCGTGAAGATGTGTCGGACACGCTGGTTGATCTGACTGAAACGGACAACATCGACAGCACATCTCTTGGGTTGATTGCAAAGCTTGCTATCAAGGCGCGAGAGAAAGGAATGCCGTTGCCGACATTGGTGTCCACTAACGGCGATATCACACGCATTCTCTATAGTATGGGGTTTGATCGCGTGTTTGTGTTGCTGGAGGAGTTACCTACCAGCCGCTGTGACCTCAAGCAGGTGCCGTTTGTGCAGGAGTCTGAAGATGAAGTGCGCGAGCGAATTCTCGATGCTCACAAGGTGCTGATTGATCTGAACGAGTCCAACCGTAACGCCTTTAAGGATCTGGTCGCAACATTGGAGAGCTGCCGTTAAAGCCGCTCTCCTGCAACCGTCAGTGACCTGCCAGTAGTTGTTCCAGCTTGATCTGGTCCTTGGCAAAATTGCGAATCCCTTCTGCCAGCTTTTCCTGTGCCATTACATCTTCGTTCATATCCCAGCGGAAGTCGCTTTCGTTCAGGTGTAGGCGAGTATCATCACTGCTGCATTCAGCTGACAGCATGCGGTGCAGGGGCTGCTCCGTGCTGGCCAGTTCCTGCATCAGGGCGGGGCTGATCGTGAGTCGATCACAGCCTGCCAATGACTGGATTTCGCCGATATTGCGGAAACTGGCACCCATCACGACTGTATCGTAGTTGTGTGCTTTGTAGTAATGGTAGATTCGAGCCACTGATCGTACCCCCGGGTCACGCTGCAGGCTGAAATCAGCCTCTGGCTCTCGAGCCTTGTGCCAGTCCAGTATGCGGCCAACAAAGGGTGAAATCAGATAAATGCCGGCATCGGCGCAGGCGCGGGCCTGAGCAAAGCCAAATAGTAAGGTCAGGTTGCAGTTGATGCCTTCCTGCTCCAGTTGACGGCCAGCTTCGATACCCTCCCAAGTGGAGGCAATCTTGATCAATACGCGTTCCCGGGGAATATCAAGGGCTTCGTACATGCTGATCAGCTCCCGCGCCTTGGCAACCGTAGCTGCCGTATCAAATGACAGGCGGGCATCAACTTCGGTAGAGACGCGTCCCGGTACCAGTTGAGTAATTTCACGGCCGATCAGTACGGCGAAGCGATCTGTCATCAGTCCGAGCTGGTCGGTTGTGTTGGAGGTTTGTGCAGCAGCCCAGTCCTGTGCCTCCTTCAGCAGGGGGGTATATTTTGCATCCTGTGCGGCCTTGAGCAGCAGTGATGGGTTCGTGGTGGCATCGACCGGTGCAAACTGGCGGATGGCGTCGATGTCGCCGGTATCCGCCACCACGGTTGTCATCTGTTTCAATTGTTCAAGCTGGTTCATCAAATCTAGTCCTGTAAAAGCAAATAAAGTCTTTAGCTCAATCCTGTGCGACCAATGCAAGCGCAGCCCTGAAGGTGTCAACGCCTGCTTCCCTTGCATGACCGTTTTCGCTTAGATATCGGCGGAACTGTTTACCGCCACGCTGGCCGTGGAAGAGTCCAAGCAGGTGTTTGGCAGCGGCGTACAGGGGAGCGCCTTCAGCCAGGCGCTGCTCCAAGTAGGGGATGAATGCTTCGGCAATGTCCATGCGGCTGCGTGCCGGACGATCAATGCCGAAGTAGCGTTGGTCCACCTCACTGAGCAGTGGCCAGGGATTCTGGTAGGCCTCACGCCCGATCATTACGCCGTCGACCCTCTCAAGATGCTGGTCGCACTCGGCAAGTGTTTTAATGCCGCCATTGATGATGATCTCCAGCTCGGGGTATAGAGCCTTTATGCGGTAAACATGGTCGTAGATCAGTGGCGGGATATCGCGATTTTCCTTGGGGCTCAAGCCCTGAAGAATCGCCTTGCGTGCATGAATGGTAAAGCTGGTGCAGCCGCTTTGGCGAACTGTCTCGACAAACTGGTGCAAGTGTTCAAAGCTGTCCAAATCATCAATGCCAAGTCGGTGTTTGACCGTGACGGGAATGCCTGCCGCTGCCCGCATTTCTCCCAGGCATTCCGCCACAAGCTGTGGGTGCGCCATCAGGCAGGCGCCGATCATATTGTTCTGTACCCGATCACTTGGGCAGCCTACATTCAGGTTCACCTCGTCATAGCCCCACTCTTCGGCCATGCGGGCGCACTGAGCGAGTTCACTCGGGTTGCTGCCACCCAACTGAAGCGCGACTGGATGCTCACTGGCGTGATAGTCAAGATGGCGTGCGGCGTCGCCATGGATCAGCGCGCCTGTCGTAACCATTTCGGTGTACAGCAAGGTGTGGTCTGAGAACAGGCGATGAAAGACCCTGCAATCAGATGTTGTCCAGTCCATCATCGGTGCGACAGAAAATCGCCGGCTGATACTGTCAGGTGTCGAAGAGGGATTGGAAGTGTCGAGTGTTTGTGGTGCCTGAGCTGAGTTCATTACTGCCTGTTCTGTTCGATTTAAGGCGGCTACTATAACACAGCTGGCAGGATGATTCGGCGGGGCGCAGAGACAAAACAGGCCCCAAAGGGGCCTGTAAAAAGAGGATGCTGACAGGTGATCAGAAAGCGCTGAAGCCGTAGTTGGCGATCAGGCGTACCTCGTCGACGTTGTCGAACTGCTCACTTTCAATGTGAGCAATGCGTGCACGCAGTGAAAGGCCTTCAAGCGTTCCGCCCTGAATTGTATATCGGGCCTCAAGATCGGTTTCGCTTTCTTTGGCATCTGACTGGGTGCTGGTATCAATATCCCAACCTTCGGTATGACGTGCCATCAGACTCAGTCCCGGTACAGATGCGACATTGTAGTCGGCGCGAACCTGCAGTGACTGTTCATCCGCACTGTTGAAGTCCAGATATTGAACGGAGTTCCAGACCATCAGGATGTTGTTGTCGTTGTTAAAGCCATCCCAGCTGTAGTCATAACCATCATCGCCACCTATGTTCTGGTAGGACAGCGTCATGGTTAGGTCGCCGGTCGTGTAGCGGCCTGCAAGGTTGAACAGGCTGGATTGATAGTCACGGCCGTAAAGGTCACCGTCGTCCGTGCCGTAGTAATAGTGTGCATCTACCAGAATATTGTCGCCGTTGTTCAGTTCAAACGGATAGGACGCGTTCAGGTAGGTCTGACGCAGGTAGTCATCAGCGATGCCGTGAGCTGCCTGGACGCTCAGGCCGTTATTGAAGCTGTAGCTGCCGCCGAGTACGTACAGGTCGTACTCTTCGCCGTTGGCTTCATACTTGTCAAAGTCAGTCTCGGCCATGTTGACAGCACGATCACTGTAGATGGCATAAAGATCAGCGCCGCCCACTTGAGTATCCAGTTTGATCGCCTGGGTCGAGCTGGGGGTTGAGCGAGAGTCGTCATCGTATAGCAGAGGAGTCGTGAGAACCATGCGACCCGCACGCAGCTCGGTGACGTCACCCAATTTCAGTTTGATGAATGCCTGGCCCAGTTTGGCATAGCTCTCGGTATCATCGCCATCGGCTTTAAGCATGCCAATGCTTTCATCGCCACCGCGGCCATCCAGTTTGAGGGCTCCAAACAGGGAGGCGTCAAAGCCGATAACATCGTTGATATAGGGAGAAACATAATCAATGCGCACGGCCTGAGAAGCGGCTACACGGTCTTCTGCGGTTCCCTGACGAAAGTCGCGATTGAAGTAAAACGTACGCAGGTTGATATCCAGGCTTGGCTCATTGGCAAAGGCAGCTGGTGTGGCGATCATGCCGCAACTGGCCAATGCAATGGCGAGTGGTTTTTTGAGTGTATTCATCGTGGCTGTACCCTGTTGAATGAGAGGGTCTGCAGAGTTGTGTTCGCCAAATTTGGCGTAGGCAGCAGACTGAACGGGGCGCAGTGTAATAAAATGCACCTTTGAGCTCAAACGTGTGGTGTTAGACCTTGTCTGTATTTAAAGCCTTATCCAGGCCCCTGCTGGGGTTGCCGGTAGCGATCATTTTTCTTTTGCTGCTCGATCTTCTGTTGGTGCGAGATTTGGCATGGACGCTGGAGAACTATCAGGGCAAGCGCTTCTGGGTCAATTTTGGCATCAGTGCTTTTGTGCTTTGGGCGCTGTTGTTCAATATCCGCGGCTATTGGAACCTGCACCGCCGCACTGCAGTCGCCTTGTTGGCTGGCGTGGCCATTGCCTATTTCGCCCAAAGTGCCTACTTCGGCGTATACCGCAAGTTTGTAACGGTATTTGATTTCCGTTTTTTTGCCACTGACCCCCTTATGACCGTTGAGTTGTGGCTGGAGCACGGTACCTTTCTGCGTCCTGTTCTGGCGGCAGTGCTCGCCTGTATGGTGTTGTATCTGATTATGCGCCAGCCGGCTTCCCCTCGTCGCTGGCTGCGCTGGAGTAAGGGAGGGCTGGGTGTTGCACTATTTTTACTGGTGACGCTCAACTGGTATGGCGCACCTCATTTCCAGCTTTCGCCTGTAGCCTATGCCGGCAATTTGATCAGTGCAGTCGAGTTCAAATACAACCGGGATAACTACCCGCCAAAACCTGTGTTGAACTATCGTGAGCAGGTGCCTGAAGGAGCGCCATCGCTGGTATTTGTGATCGGCGAGTCACTGAACGTGAATCATATGGGGGTTTATGGCTACGAGCGTGCGACAACACCGAATCTGAGCCGGCTGCAGCAGGAGCAAAAGCTGGTCGCCATGCGCAATGCGGTGAGTATTGGTCCACGCACGCTAACCTCGGTTCCCTACATGTTGACCGGATTGCAGGGCGTTGACCCGCACGGGGTGATTTACTCCGTGCCGACTCTGTTCAATTATGCGAAAAGTGCGGGCTATGTCACCGCACTGATTACGGCGCAGGATTTCCAGTGGCGGAATACAGATAAACTTTTTGTTGATCAGGATATGGATCACTTTGAGCAGGGCAGTCATTTCAGCGCTGACGTCAGCGTGTCGATTGGTGCTGACGATCGGGTGGTGCTGGAAAAAGGTATCAAGCCCTGGCTGCAACGCCAGTCAGAAGATGAGCGTCCCTTCATGCTGGTGGTTCAAATGAGCGGCAGCCACACTCCGTTTTCTCGACAGGTACCGGCCGATATGAAGCAGTTCTTGCCGGAAGAAAACCCCAACAGCATCAACGCCTATGACAACACAGTGTGGTACACCGATCTTGTTCTAAATGAACTTTTTCAGGCAGTAAGAGCCGAGAAGCCGAACAGCTGGATCTTTTACTCATCCGATCACGGGGAGCATGTGACCGGAAAGGGTGGGGCCTTTCATGGCGATTTTCAGGATGAGGTGACACACAACAGTTTTCTGGTCTTCCCTCCTGCATCATATTATGAAGCGGTTGTCGGCAAGGTGGATGCTCCGCTGTCACAGGCAGACATTTTCGCTACCCTGCTGGAACTGATGCAGGTGGAACCGGTGACACCTATTGATGGTTTGAGCCTGTTGGGTGATATTCCTGAAGATCGGATGCGAATTGTCACGGCGTTTATGAAAACTCTGCATAATGACCCGCGGGCTGCGCTGGTGTTCCCGGATCGTCGCATCTGGGAAGTGGATTTTGAACGCAGCAATGTACGCTTGGCCAATGGGGAGAGTGTGATTCCCTACCGCCAGATGGATAAGCGCTACCGTCAGATGTTCGACCGTCGAATTAATGCAGGGAAAACAAGCGAATGATCGTAACCAAAACCACGGGGCTGGCGAGGTTCTATTACGCCACCCGCTATTCAATCAAGGGGCTGCGAGCCGCCTATCGCAGTGAGCCGGCATTTCGGTATGAGCTGTGGGCGGCAGCATTGCTGTTGCCACTGGCATTCTGGCTGGCTCAATCCGGCTTGCAGCTGGGACTTTTGATCAGCTCACTGCTGTTTGTGCTGATCATGGAGCTGATCAATACTGCCATAGAAGCGGTGGTCGACCGTGCCGGTACCGAGTTCCATGCTTTGGCCGGCCTGGCCAAGGATCTTGGATCGGCAGCGGTGTTGCTGGCGCTGTTCGTTACGGCTTTGATCTGGGGCGGTATCGCCTGGGACAACTTCAGCTGACGCTCCTGCATGGCAGCCTGCCTGCCTTGCGCGTTATAATGCCGCGTTTAACTCACCCCATTACAGGATCGAGTCACCATCATGACTGTTCGTACCCGTGTAGCACCGTCACCTACTGGCGATCCCCACGTAGGCACCGCCTATATTGCACTGTTTAACCTCGCTTTTGCCCGTCAGCATGGCGGTCAGTTCATTCTGCGTATTGAAGATACCGACCAAACCCGCAGTACGGCCGAGTCTGAACAGGCGATCCTGGACTCGTTGCGCTGGCTGGGGCTGGAGTGGGACGAAGGCCCAGACGTGGGCGGTCCACATGGTCCTTATCGCCAGAGCGAACGTAAGGATATGTACAAGGACTTTGCCATGCGTCTGGTGGAAGAGGGCACGGCGTTTCTCTGCTTCCGTACCGCAGAGGAGCTGGATGAGCTGCGCGAAACTCGTCGTGCCGATGGCAAGCATACAGCACTGAAACAGAGTGACCTTGAGTTGCCGCAGGACGAAGTCGAGCGTCGCATGGCGGCGGGAATGCCCTATGTGGTCCGCATGAAGGTGCCCGAAGAGGGTGTCTGTGTGATTGACGACATGCTGCGCGGCCCGATCGAGCTGGATTGGGGGCAGGTTGATGCTCAGATTCTGCTCAAGTCCGATGGCATGCCGACCTACCATCTGGCCAACGTAGTCGATGACCATCTAATGCAGATCACCCACGTGATTCGTGGCGAAGAGTGGATCAACTCAGCACCCAAGCACAAGCTGCTGTACCAGTACTTTGGTTGGGAGATGCCGCAGTTGTGCCACATGCCGCTGCTGCGCAACCCGGACAAATCCAAGCTGTCCAAGCGCAAGAACCCGACCAGCATTCTGTACTATCAGCGCATGGGCTACCTGCCGGAAGCGCTGCTGAACTATCTCGGTCGCATGGGTTGGTCCATGCCGGATGAGCGTGAAAAGTTCAACCGTGACGAGATGTTTGCGAACTTCGATATTCAGCGTGTGTCTTTGGGCGGGCCCGTATTCGATCAGGAAAAGCTGAGCTGGCTCAATGGCCTTTGGATTCGTGAAGAGCTGAGCCCAGAGCAGTTTGCGGCACAGGTACAGAAGTGGGCGTTGAACCCCGAGTATCTGGCGCAGATCATTCCGCTGATTCAGCCACGCGTCGAGAAATTTACTGACATCGCGCCGCTGGCTGGGTTCTTCCTCAGTGGAATGCTGTCGATCACCGAGGCGGATTTTGAGCACAAGAAAATCGAGCTTGATGAGGTGCGTCGCATCCTGCAGTTCAGTGTTTGGCATATGGATCAGCAAGGCCATTGGGACCGTGACAGCCTGTTCGCCGAGTTGAAACAACTGGCCGATGGTATGGAAATCAAAATTCGTGATTTCCTGTTCCCGCTGTTCGTAGCCATATCCGGTACGGCACAAAGTGTTTCAGTGGTGGATGCCATGTCTATTTTGGGACCGGATATGAGCCGCGCCCGTCTGCGCCATGCGCTTGAAGTAGTGGGTACGCCGTCCAAGAAGGAAACCAAGCGTCTCGAAAAGGAATACAAGGCGCTAACTGACTGATTCAGTTGTGCAAATTGTCAAATTTACTGCAAGAAAACGTTTGACAGCACAGGGTGGGGCCATTACTATACGCCCCGTCCTTTGACGAGGGGCCTTAGCTCAGCTGGGAGAGCGCAACACTGGCAGTGTTGAGGTCAGCGGTTCGATCCCGCTAGGCTCCACCAAATCGTCATACACTGCGTCCCATTCGTCTAGTGGCCTAGGACACCGCCCTTTCACGGCGGNNTCGAACCCCCTATGGGACGCCATTCTCTTGCAGGAATTTTTCTTGCTGTGGGGCCTTAGCTCAGCTGGGAGAGCGCGACACTGGCAGTGTCGAGGTCAGCGGTTCGATCCCGCTAGGCTCCACCACCTCCTCATTTCAACGCATCATTTTCAAGAAGCCAACGGGGAAAGGTGATATCGGTTTCTGATATCAATATCCTGCTGTATCTGTTTGTTTTGCGTGAAAATTTCTTTAGTGCCAAAAGGTTACAAAAGGGTAACTCTGAAGGCATGGAAAAGTAACTGGCCTTTAAAAAGATCCGCCTATCTGCTCTTCAGTGAACGCGATTTCAACAGGCTCATAGGGCAATTCGTGGCCGTCCTGGTATAACCGTGTCATCTCTTCTGATGAGTGCGCCATCGCGTGCTGAATCACTTTGATGTTGTATCCAGCGTCTGCGGCCAACTTATCGGCCAGCGATCGGACGTGGTGGAAGCCCGGTGCGTCATCGCCAGTGAATCCGGCACGCTTGCGGGACTCATCGAACATGGCAATCAACCGGCGTGGTGTGACTTGGGCGAGGTGTGTCTTCGTCTTACCCAGCCGGCGTTGTTTCGGCCAGTGGCTGATCACGAACGGACAGCGTCTGTTTTGAAGGGATAGTTCTCGGGCACGTTGAATGAGTTTGCGCAGCAGTCGGTAGTTGCCCAGATCCCATTTGAGGCGGGAGGCCTTGGCACTTCCTTTCTGGTTCTCAGACTTACCGATCACCCGCTTCATCAGGTTGTCCTCGATATCCTCATCCAGGCGCAGGTCGCAGATATCGCCCTCGCGCATGAACGTCAGCAGGCTGATACCCATGGCGATCTGCAGGCACTCATACCCGAGCTCTCCTGCACTGCGATAGATGGCCCAGAAACCCTCTCGGGTCAGGCGCTTGGCTCGGCGAGCGGGTTGGCTGCGGGTGTACAGGCGAGGCCGATCATCGGCCGTGGTGAACGGGTTGTAGTCCATCCGGGGCAGCAAACCGCGTCCCATCAGGTAATTGAAGAACTTACGAAACTCGGCATGCCTGGCGTTTCGTAGTGGTGCAGGGCGTCATCCCATTCGGAGTGCTGGGCTTCCAGCCAGTCGGCGGCGTCGTGGTTGCCTTTGCCACGGATATTCTGTGGATTCAGGGTGTTTAAATAGGCTGTTACCCGGTCAATTCGGATGCAAAGATGGGTCGGATTGCCCTGTTTTAGCTGCATTTCACCACATTTGAATGTGGTGATTTCCGCGCCTAAACGCTGCCACAAATAGCTTTCTGGGTTGAGCTTCCGGCGTTGTCCCTCCCATTGAGCACCGACCTGTTCAACTATCGGTTTCAGCGGCACACGCTTCTGACCGTCTTCACAGTCGATCACCGGCAGGATGGCATCACCAAAGGCGATGGAAATATGGATAGGGCTTTTCATGGCGTTATTCCTTCTCGTCTTCAAACTGGCGGGCGGTTTCGGATACATGCTGGGCGGCCTGATTCAGGCGCATAAAGCGCTCATTGAAGCGAGCACGTTCCTCGGCGTCGATCTTCCCGTCGGCCAAGGCGTCTTCCAGCTCCTCGATAACCGCTACTGAACGGCTCATCAGGCAGGTACTGCTGCTGAGTACATCAAGGTCAGCCGGTGCGGTGGGCACCTCATCGGGGCGGAACCATACGGCGTCACCCTCGGCACCCAATGCATCGAGAATGCGGGCATCTTTGGTAATGCGCAGGATGTGTGCGGCCTCTTCCAGTGTGAGCAGGTGGGTGTCCACATTGGGGTTCAGCTTTTTCTGCAACGTGCCCAACGGTTTGTTGAGCAACGATGCCAATACCGGCAGACCACCGGGGTAGTCATGGGCCGCGTGGTAGCAGGCCATCAGCGGGCTGAGAATGCCGCCGTGGTCGGTGTGTCGCTTTTTCATGGGTATGTCCTCATGCCTGTTCATCGGGACAAGGCCCCGTGGCAGACGTGGGTAGTGGCCGTAGGTGAAGAGGCAGCAGACTGCCTGGCTTCGAGGGCTTCGCCGACCAGCAGGCGTCCCATGCTGGACATGGAGCGCACTTCACCTGAAGCCAACGCCTCAACCTGGGCGAACTCTTCAGGCTTGAGCATGACGGTCAGCGGCAGGTGGTTGCCGCGTTTGGGTTTGCGGTGACTGGCAGTGGTGGCTTTCATGGGTATAATCCTATTAACTGTTAATAACGGTTATGAACGGAATCAGGGAAAGGAGAGGGTATGGCGGATAAACCGAACCGGCTCTTCCCGCGTTTGAGCGTAATGAGCGAGCGTGGATTGGCGGATAACCTGTATGCAGCAGCACAGGATATTGAAGAGGTGCTGTTGGCCAGCGGAGCTGTACCCGGTGAAGGGTATACACGGCTTGAGCTTTTGCAGTTGGTGCAGCCGTTTGTACTCGAGGCAGTGCGTAACAAGGATTCATTGGATCTCCGTTGGAGCTTTGATGCTGATAACGTCACTGATTAGTGTGTGTAAAGCCGGTAGGGCCGTGCTCTGGCAGTAGTTGCTGCTGAAGTGCAGTCACGGTTTTGGCTTTTTCATGATGCACATCGTCAAGAATGTCGTTGATCGCGGCCCTTGCGATGTCAATGCGCTCATCAATGAGGTCAGCGTCTAACCCCTGCGTGCAGAGGTTGATGACCAGCTGGGGCAAAAGTGTGGTGCAGGTTGATTCGCGCAGCTTTGCCAGTTTGATTTGCTCATGTACCGGCGTGTTGAAGGCTATGGCTTTTTTCTGGCGGTCATAGCCGGCTTGCTCGTGTGGTGGCAGCAGGCCTTTTTTGGCCGCAGCGGCCCGCGTCATACGCATGGCGGCTGGGTCAAAAGTGTCGGTAGTGTTGGTGTTCATGATTGTTCGTCCTTTACTTGGCGGTTAGGGCGATGGGTAACGGTTAATAACCGTTCATGTGGGCAATAATGGTCAAATATATTTGACCTGTAAATAATCAATGGTAAAGAAATTTTGTCCATCGAGCTCGGTGCCCGCCTGCGGGAAGAACGAAATAGGCTGAAACTCAGCCAGCCCAAACTGGCTGAGGGAGTTGGTGTATCTAAAAACACAGTTATTGCTTGGGAAAAAGGGACTACTTCACCGACTGCGGTCCAACTTTCTGGACTATCGGCTATGAAGTTTGATGTTCTCTACATCCTCACCGGTGAGCGGGTCGGGGAACCGGAGCCATTGAAACCTGACGAATCCGCATTGCTGGACAACTACCGCCACCTCTGTGACGAACAGCGCGAGGCCGTATTCAGAATCAGCGAGGTGATGTCCGCTGGCACCAAACAGGAAAAAAATTTCAGCCAGGGCTGAATATTTGATGTAACCAAAAAAGGAATGACGACATGGAACAGGGATGTTCTAAGACAGCAGAAGCACAGGCGATAACTGAACGGTTTGCAGAAGAAATCAGCAAACTGGAACTCAGCATCGCTGAGATCGCCAGGCGTATCGATGTGAAGACATACCGAATTCACGATGTATTGAGCCTTAAGCAACGCCTACCGACAGACCTTTTGGCACGCGCTGCCAGCCTGGGAATCGATGTTAATTATGTACTGACGGGCGCAAAGCCCGCGCTGAGCAGCCGCGAGGCGGCTCTAATCCAGAATTACCGCAACGCCAGTTCGCAACAAGAAGACAAGCTCGAAGCGGTTGGCGATGCGTATGCGTAATAACCTCACGAGCAATATAAAAACCAAAGCAAAAGTGGATGCACATGGAAATTAAAGTATTTCAAGGTGATGCAAACATTACTGATGTGGGTATTAAAAACCTATTCTCAGGGAAACGTAATGACCCTGTGTATGCACTTGTGGAGCTGGTTGCCAACGGATTTGATGCTGGTGCTACAAGAGTAGACGTAAAAATAAATTGGAATGACGCGCATGGTTTAGAGTCTGTCACAGTTCTTGATAATGGACATGGGATAGATACTGAGAAATGCGATGAGCATTTTGGAAGATTTAATGAGTCAAGCAAGGTTGATGACGATGACACGCAAGGTTCACAGGGCCGTGGTCGCGTTTCGTTTCATTTACTATGCGATTTGGCTCAGTGGTTTACCCGTTGTAATGGGGTGGATGCCTGCCTAAAAATTGAAAGTTCTAATGTTCGTCACTACGAAGGTAAATTTTTAGAAGAAAAGGAGCAGCATGCTCTTTTATATGACTGCCAGAATGGAACATGTGTTGAGCTAAGCCGTTTCCATAAAAATCTTCCGAGTGCTGAAGAGATAATAAAGCGTTTTTCTTATGAGTTTGGTTGGCGGCTTTTGCTTAATAATGAAGGTCGTAGTTTGTTTGTTAATGGTAGTGAAGTACCTATCCCACCATGTGAAAAAGAAAGGCATGTTTTAAAAATAGATGACTATGATTTTGTTATCGATTTTGTCCGGTGGATAAAGAAGCCAGGTGAAGAGAAATCTTATAATTATCTAGTAAATAATAGTGGTCGAATTGTACATAGAGAATATAGTAAATTTAATAATAAAGCATCTTTCCATCTAAGTACTTACTCTTCATCTATTTGGAATGAATACTTCAATAAACATGGTGGTATGAATTTTGATCATGACGTTGATGCAAGCCCGACGACCCCTGTCTATCGTAAATTAAGATCTGAGATTGAAGCTAAGGGCCGCGAGATATATGATAATTTCTTGCGTAGAATGGCAGATCAGAAAATGGATGAGTTTGAGGAGAAAGGATATTTCCCAAGTTATAAAAAGCTTGATTCGTCATATGCAGAGTGGAGGAAGAAAAATACTCGCAACACTCTTAAAGAAATATATTATGCAGACCCGACTATATTTAATAATATAAAGTCAAAGCAGATTAAAATTATAATTGGATTGCTTGATAAAGTTCTTGTTTCCAACGAAAATGATGCTTTGTTAGATGTTCTTGAAGGCGTTATTAAATTGGAGCCTGAAAAAATGGAGCAGTTTGCTGATCATATCAGAAAAAGCTCGCTCGATAACATTGTAAGTACTATTGAAACGCTCAGTAAACGTGAGAGTGTTATCAATGCACTAAAGTATGTTATGGAGGAGCAATATAAAGAAATACTGGAAACGCCTGATCTCCAGAAAGTGATAGAAGCTAATACTTGGCTTTTTGGTAATAAGTACACAATCATAGGTGCAGAGGAAGATGACTTCTATAAGACTTCGAAAGCACTCCGAGATAAAGTGGAAGGTATAAATTTTATTGACGAAAGTGACCTTGATAAAAGTGATCTCTTGTCGGAAGGATTTGATATAGAAGGTATGCGTGGTCAAGTAGACCTATTCCTTGCGAGAAAAAATATAGAGTTTGATACGAATGGTCGAGAATATTTCAAGGCAACTATTATTGAAATAAAAAGGCCGATTGTTTCACTTAATGATAAACACCTTGATCAGATTAAAAGGTATGCCAAAGTTATTAGTCAGTGCTCAGGATTCGACGCAAATAATCTAAAGTTTGATATTATTCTGGTTGGCAGAAAAATATCTGAAAAGTCTTTTGATATACCAAATTCATTAAAATCATGTGAGAAAGAAAATGATCCGGGTAGAGTATATATAACTTCTGACGAACGCATTAAATGTTACGTGAAGACTTGGGCTAGTATTTTTAATGAGTTTGAGTTATCCAATAGCTATCTTTTAAGAAATCTCAAAATGAAAAGGGACGTGCTTGAGGGTAAAGCAGGAAAAGAAGTTATAGCTGATGCTCAAGTTTCTATTCATTAATAAATCAATTGGCCACATGGCTTAGCTTAGTTAGCCATAAATACTCGTATGTAAGTTGATGTGAAAATAATTTAAGGACTGATAATGGATGATGAGTTTGAGTTCTTTTCGAAGCAAGAAAATAGAACAGTTCTTAATTTATTTAGAACTAGACTTGATATGTATTCGGAAAGCGAAGAGTTTGCTAAAAAAAGAAATTCTTATATTAGTCTTGTTGTCAATGCAATATCAAAAAATCCTAAGGAGTGGGATAGAAATTGCGAAACAAATATAAACTGGATAGGTGATATATTCATCAAGGAAATATCTGGAGATGTTGATTTCCAAGATAAAATTAAAATGGATCTTATTTTTTCAATATGTTTTAGGCTTGTTTTTGAATATTACCTTTCTGTTAAAGATGAACTATATGTTGACTTTAGTAGGCTTAAAGATTTTGCTTTGAATAATATTGGTTTTTTTTCAGATGATGCAAGGTTTCAAATTGAATATGCATTCAGAGATATGCCTGTTGCAATATTTAAAAATATTGCAAATAGCGAACCAATTCAGAGTATAAAAAATCTTCATCAAGTCTCTGAATATGTGAAGAATACAATTGATAAATTTGAAAAAGAACTGGCTGCTAAAGAAAAAATAGTGTCTGATCTTCAGAAATCATTATCAAAATATGAGTCAGCTTTTAACTTTGTTGGTTTGTATGAGGGGTTTGACGAGCTGTCAAAGGAAAAGAAAAAGGAAAAATTCAACTTGTTCTGTGCGCTTATAGCCTCTGGCACTTTTTGTTTTTTGCCACTTTTACTTGAAGTATACTTTATATTTAATAACTGGGTTAGTCTAGATGTTTATGTAAATCAAATCGCATTGTCTTTTGTTCCTATGGCCTCGATAGTAGCAATAAGTATTTATTTCTTTAGAGTCATCTTGCATAACTATAAAGGAGTCAGAGCACAACTTTTACAGATTGAAATACGAAAAACACTATGTAGATTTATTCAGCACTATTATGAATATTCATCTGACCTGAAATCACGTGATCCGGCTGCATTGGAAAAGTTTGAAAATATAATATTCGCGCCCATAGTGTCCGATGAAGAGAACCTACCGAGTGCTTTTGATGGATTAGAACAGCTTGGGAAAGTTTTTCAGTCAGTTAAGAAAGGTGGGTAAAGTAACATGCGTACTATAAAAGTATGCTAGGGAAGCTACGAATAAGTCGGTAGTGTTCAGAATTCTGTGTCATTTCTTTAAACTGAACCGAAAAGAGATGACTCATGACCAAACCTACGTTCGATATGGATGCCGCACTTCAAGCTCTGCGTGAGGGCAAAGACCTCACCGGCAAAGACGGTATCCTGACCCCGTTGATCAAGCAACTCACCAAAGCCGCCATGCAAGGTGAGCTGGAGGCCCATTTAGCCTCGGAGGACACGGCCAACCGCAAGAACGGTTCCAGTCGCAAGACCATGAAAGGTCCGACTGGCAGCTTTGAGCTGGACGCACCGAGAGACCGGACCGGCTCCTTCGAGCCCCAAATCGTCAAGAAGCACCAGACCCACCTCACTGACGAACTGGAACGTAAAATCATCGCCTTGTTCGCACTCGGTAACAGCTATCAGGACATCCGTACGCACATTGCTGACCTGTATGGTGTTTCGCTCTCCAACGGCACCATCAACGCCGTCACCGACAAACTGCTACCGGAACTGCAAGCCTGGCGTGAGCGTGACCTGGAAGCTATTTACCCCATTGTCTGGCTCGATGCCATTCACTACAAAATCAAAGAGAATGGTCGCTACGTCAGCAAAGCGATCTATACGCTCCTTGGCTTGAACATCGAGGGCAAGAAAGAACTGCTCGGCCTCTACCTCTCAGACCAGGAAGGTGCTCACCATTGGCTCAGTGTACTCACGGACCTCTATAACCGGGGCGTCAAAGACATCCTGATTGCCTGTATCGATGGACTGAAGGGCTTCCCCGAGGCCATTGAGTCGATCTACCCCGACACCGAGATCCAGCACTGTATCATTCACCAGATCCGGAACTCGATGAAGTACGTTGCCTCGAAAAACCAGAAGGCCTTTATGGCCGACCTGAAAGCCGTCTACAAGGCCGCCACACTCAATGCCGCCGAACTTGCGCTTGATGACCTGGAAGCCAAGTGGGGCGATAAATATCCCATGGTCATCAAGTCTTGGCGGGACAAGTGGCCCACGCTCTCAGCCTACTTCAAATACCCCGATTACGTGCGCAAGGCGATTTACACCACCAACGCGGTGGAAGCCGTACACCGCCAGTTCCGCAAGCTCACCAAGACCAAGGGCGGCTTCGCCAATGAGAACAGCTTACTCAAGCTACTCTATGCCGGTATACTCAAGGCCTCTGAGCGCTGGACGCACCCCGTGCAGAACTGGAACTTGACGCTGTCACAGATGGCCATCCACTTCCCAGGGCGCTTGGAACATCACATCAGCCTATAAGGCTGGTTGGCTGACACAGAGTTTTGAACACCCTCAATAAGTCCGATCCAAGGCTCTGAAATGTCGTTGTTACCGCCTCAGAGGCGGAAATTTAACCCTTTTTAACCGGCTGCAACCACCTTTTCAGGCAGTGCAGGCAGATTGCCCCTGTGCTTTCAACATCTGGTCCACTCGCACA
>NPIF01000279.1_pt1 | contig 83762 bp, 74 predicted proteins | sample 8637461 | NCBI WGS metagenome assembly NPIF01 (sample SAMN07420641, study PRJNA396082) | bioreactor metagenome | isolation source: sample BR12 brine-fed electro-methanogenic bioreactor BR | place: Japan: Kochi | collected 2016-12-09 | reverse complement strand
CATGTAGCCGCCGGTGGTGTGCATCACACCCTTCGGCTTGCCGGTCGAGCCCGAGGTGTAGAGCACGAAGAGTGGGTCCTCGGCGCCCATGTGCTCGAAGGTGCAGGTCGAGCGTTGCCGGCGGCACTCCTCGTCGAGCCAGAGATCGCGGCCCGCGCGCATCGGCACGTCGGCGTCCGTGCGCCTCGCGACGAGCACGGTCTCGATCGCGTCGAGTCCGTCCACCGCGCGGTCGACGATCTCCTTGAGCGGGAGCTTTCTACCGCCGCGGAGTCCCTCGTTCGCGGTGACGACGATCTTCGCGCCCGCGTCGAGGATGCGGTCGCGGATCGCCTCTGCGCTGAAGCCGCCGAACACGATCGAGTGCACCGCACCGATGCGCGCGCAGGCGAGCATCGTGTACGCGCAACGNNCGGGGATCATCGGCATGTAGATGCACACCCGGTCCCCGCGCCGCACGCCGTGGTGCCGCAGCACGTTGGCCACCCGCGACACCTCGTGTTTGAGCTGCCGGTAGGTGATGTGCTGGTACTCGCCGGGCTCGTCCTTCGCCCAGATGATCGCGTCTTGATCGCCCCGAGCATCGAGGTGCCGGTCGACGCAGTTGAAGCAAGCGTTGAGCCGACCCCCGAGGTACCAGCCGAAGTCGACGTTGTCGTAGTCGCAGTCGACGACCGTGTGCCACGGCGCGAACCAGCTCAGTGACTCCGCTTGTTTGGCCCAGAACGTCTCGGGATCGTCCAGACTGAGCCGGTACAACCGCTCGTACTCCTGCATCGAGCGAATGTGCGCCGTCTCGACGATCTCCTGCTTCGGGGCGTAGACCTCGGGCTTCTTCTCGTCGGCCATCGTGAAGCTCCTCCCGCAGCGCCGGGGCAAAAAGCGGCCCCGGGGCAGAAGAAACCTAGCACAAGCTCCCAGTAATGCGCGGCCACGCCCCACTACCCGTCAAGTAAGCCACTGGCGACCGGCACCGACCGGGCCCGTCCCACCCCCAAGGAAACGAGTGCCGCACCTCGACCGGGACGGTCGATGTCATTCGACCCACGCGCTGAACGCGAAACCAAACGTCGACTGTCCCACCCCCAAGGAAACGAGTGCCGCGCCTCGACTGGGACGGTCGATGTCATTGGACCCACGCGCTGAACCCGAAACGAAACGTCGACTGTCCCACTCCCAAGGAATCACCCACCAACCAACTTGACACCCCACCACGAAACCCAACAGCATCGTCAGGGGACGTGGAGCCACAACCGACGGGACAACGAGCCCGCCAGCTCCACGGACGATCTCGAGGAGCACGGGGTGCGCTCTCGCTCGAGGAAAAGGAAGAGGGTCTCTCCCTGGGAAGGAATCTGGATGCCAGTGGCGGTCGTCGCCGGCATCGTGCTGCTCGCCACCTTCTGCTTTCTCGAAGCAGGTTCACAGTGGCCCGCCACGCCCGTGGAACTTATCGCGGTGATGGTCGGTGCGACGGGGATCGAGACCGACGCTGGACCCATCGTCAGGATCATGGCGGAGCTGCCCGACGGCGAACGAGTCATCGTCCGAGGTCTCGGACTGAGGGACTTCAAGCAAGGAGCGCGTGTGTTGGTTCGCGAGTCCCGAAGTGGAGTGCTCGGTATCCGCCGCTATCACTTCGTGCGCTTCGTCAGCCCAACTGAAGGCGCGGCGGTTCACTCGGGCGGCAGTCCGAGCCGCAAACGCGAGAGGAGAGCTCGATGAAGCTCCAAGGAGGCTGCTTCTGCGGCGCCGTCCGCTACCGCATCACGAAAGCTCTGCGCGCGGCGCGCGCCTGCCACTGTTCCCGCTGCCGAAAGGCATTCAGCGGCGCTGGATCCGCCTACGCGGAAGTCGAGCCGGGTTCGTTTATCTGGACGGCGGGGGAAGCCACGCTCAGCGAGTACTCCTCACAAGCCGGATGGGGACTTCGCTTCTGCGGCACCTGCGGCACGACCCTCTGCGGAGTTCACCAGGGTGAGGTCCACGGGGTCACGCTCGGAAGCGTCGATGGCGACCCGGGAGTCGACATCGAGTACCACATCTTCGTCGACTCGAAGGCCCCCTGGGATCACATCGGAGGATCGGCGCCGCAGTTCGCCGAGCATCGACCCGCATCTGACGATGAGTGAAGATCCGCGGCGCACGACGTGCCTGTTGGGTCGAGCGCTCATCGATTACGACCGACCGTCGGCCAGCGACTCGCCCGGGAGGCTTGCGACGATGTTCTCATCGCTTCGTACGCATGTAGGTAAGGAGGCGACCCCCGCGCGGGAGCACTCAACGTGAAGACGTACGCCGAGGCCAAGGACTTCGTCGAACATCGCGGATTCGTCAGCGCGCGGCGCGACGCGCTCGCTTCCCTCGAGCTAGCAGCCATCGACGAGCCGCTACGAGCACTCGTCGAGAGTTTCGCCACGCTCCCCCACGCATTCTCACTCCAGTGCTGCTTCGGTCACTTCCTCTGGCGAGACGACCAGGATCCACACAGCTTGGAGGCGATCCCAGACGACGCCACCGGAAAGATCGACTACCGCATCGCCTACTTCGCGTGTTGTCTCGAGAACAGCGCTCGCGGCCACTGGCTCCGGGACCGGCTCGCGGAGTTCGTCTCCGTGGCACCGGGCCTCATCCAGTTCGGCTCGCCGAGTTGGTTCTGGGAGCGCTGCGTCAACACCTACGCGCTGCAGGTTCAACCGGAGTCAAGGAAGGACCGCGACCGGCTGTTCCTCGGTGACGAGGAGGCACGACAGATCGAGCGGGCGCGCACGCAGCTCTTCGGCGCGTTGCGAAATCTGAGTGCGAGCGAGGCCAGTCGGCAAGGCGAACCATAGGAGAAGGGTTCCCAAGAGAGATAGCCTGGGTCGCGGCTGACGAAAGAGGAGAGAGCGCACGATGAGAGTCTCGATCTGCTCCCCCCGCCCCCTCCTTCGCCCGAGCCCACTCGAGCGTTTCGAGTACCAGCTCGACCCCTACGTCGGCTGTGGGCACCTCTGCCACTACTGCTACGTGCTCGACGAGGCGGAGACTGACTGGAGCGAGGAGCTCCTGCGCTACGAGGACATCGGCACGCAGCTCGCGGCTGAGCTCGAAGGCGCGGCGCCGCAGACGATCTACATGGGTTACTACTCGGACCCTTACCAACCTTGCGAAGCGGAGCTCCGCCAGACGAGGACTGCGCTGGAGCGGCTCGCGGAGCGGGGCCACTCCGTGAGCATCCTGACTAAGTCGGACCTGGTTCTTCGCGACATCGACATCTTGCGCACGATGCCAGACGCTAACGTCAGCGTCTCGGTCGCGTTTCAGGACGATCGCGACCGTCGGCGCTTCGAGGCCGGCACGATCGAAACCAGCAAGAGGATCACCGCGCTGCGCTTGCTGCGCGAAGCCGGCATCGCCACCGGGGCGCTCGTCTGTCCTGTCATCCCTTACGTGTCGGACGCGCCAAGGCTCGTGGACGAGCTCGCCCCTCACGTCGACACGATCTGGGTCTACCGGCTCAGCGTGCAGGATCCCAACGGGCGGTGTTGGGAGAACGTCAGGAGTATCCTGAGCGAGCATTACCCCGAGCTACAGCCTGCGATCGAGAAGGCGACGATGGACCCCGAACACGCCTCTTGGGAGAAGCTCAGGGAGGTGCTCGCGAGAGAGCGCGAGAGCGGCGCTCTCGACCTTCGATCTCACATCTGAGGCGAGCGGCGCGGGAGCCCCTCGCTCGGCAGGGAAACAGCACCTGGAGAAGCGACATCATGGGATTTCAGCCGATAGGCGTCATCAAAACTCCCTTCACCACCCGCGAGGGGATGCCGATCCAACCCACCGGCGCCGTCGGCATCAAGGGCCGCGTCGAGCTCGATCCCGCGTTGGTTGAAGGTCTCGCGGACCTCGACGGCTTCTCGCACGTCGTCTTGCTCTACCACTTCGACCGCAGCGAGGGCTACGAGCTCACGGTCGTTCCGTTCATGGACGACACACCGCGCGGGCTCTTCGCAACGCGGGCGCCCAGGAGGCCGAACCCGATCGGCATGTCCATCGTCGCGCTCGAGCGCGTGGAGGGGTCCGTGCTGCACGTCGATGGTGTGGACATCCTCGACGGCACGCCGCTCCTGGATATCAAACCGTATGTGCCGGCGTTCGACCCGCCGGCGGGGGAATGCCGCACGGGTTGGCTCGAAGCGCGGCGGGACGCGGTGAAGAGGAAGCGTTCAGACGAACGCTTCGTCTGAGCTCTGCTGCGGCCATCGCTTGCTCCACAGATGGCCGGGGCGAGTACCCGAGGGCACGTCAAGCGGCTTCCCCACCCGCATGAGCCAGAAGGCTCTCTGCTATGCTTCTCGCAAGGGAGTGCAGAGTGTTACGCCGATGTCTCGATAACGGATGGGGTGCCGCAGTCAGCCGCTGCCGTGATGGCAGGCTTCTTCTGATCGCGCTCCTTCTTCTTTGTCCCACGCTCGTTCACGCCGATGGCGGCGGTCCAATCCTGCTCTTCATCAACGGTTTTCTCTTCACCGTGGGGCAAGTGTGGATCGTCGGGATCGAGTGGCTGCTCATGAGCCGCCGCTTCGAGATGCCCGCGGGTCGACTTCTCTGGATCGTCTTTCTCGTGAACCTGCTCTCGGCTGCTGTCTGCGCCGTCGGGATCCCCATGATGTGGGCGGGCCTGACCTTCGTCGTGGGTCTCGTGGGGAGTCTCGCCGGGGGAGACGGCGGCGGCGCTGACCTGATACTCGCTCTTGGGACGTGGATCGCCGGGGACAACCCGCCCCACCCGGAAGTCGCAGTATGGGCAGCGGGGATCGGATTCGTCGTCACTTATCCGCCAACTGTGGTGTTCGAGTGGTGGGTTCTCCGCCACTGGCTGGCCAGCGACCTGGACACGGGGAAGGGCTTCTTGAGATTCATGGTCTTCGTCAATCTCGTGAGCTACGTGGGGCTCGTCCTACTCGCCCTTTTGGGGCTCAAGAGCTGCTGAGGGGGTCGACATGAGGCCGGTGCTGGTAGCCGTGTTCGCAACCGTGCTGCTTGGAGCCGCGTGCAGCGTCGCCTACGTGTTGCCACAAGCCGACCGGCGAGAGGGCGCAGCAAAGCCCGCCCTCGTTGGAGAGATCGAGCGGGTCGACCTGCCCCTGATCGTCATCGGTGCGGAAGAGTCTTCTTCTGAGTCCCAAGTGACGCTATCGCGTGATACGAAGATCTTCACGACGTACGGCGGCTATGTGGCGCCCGACGAGCTACACGAGGGTCAGGCAGTGCGAGTGTGGTTCGAGAGACCGGGAATGCCCGCACCGGGAGAGAGAGCGATCGCCGTTGTTCTCATGATCGAATCCCTCGTTCCCGAGAGGCCATGAAGCGCATGGCCAGGCAAGTCTGGCGCTTGTAGGGGCGCTCGTTACGCCCTCGCAAGCGGGTGGAGGTAGGCGTGATCCGAGAGTACCGGCCAGAAGACCTCCCCACGGTCATGGACGTCTGGGAGAGCGCGTTCGTCGAAGCGCACCCGTTTCTCGATCAGGCGTTCATCGACGAAGAGCGTCGTGTCATCCCCTCGCTCTACATGCCCCGCGCCGAGACCTGGGTCTTCGAGACCGAGGGGCGCATCGTCGGCTTCATCTCTCTGCTCGGACACGAGGTGGGCGGGCTCTTCGTGGCGCCGGCGTACCAGCGCCGTGGAATCGGTAGGCGGCTCATCGAACATGCCCGACAACGGCGCGGCGAGCTCGTCCTCGAGGTCTTCGAGCAGAACACGCATGCGAGGGCGTTCTACGAGGCAGAGGGGTTCGTGCTCGAGAATCAGAGCACGCACGAAGAGACGGGCCTGCTGCACTTCAAGTACCGCCTTCCTGCGGGGAGCTCCTAACCTCGCGGATCGCCGGTCCCACCATCGGCCGCTAGGAGGACGCTCACCGGGCACGCTCCGGTTTTTGGTAGCATGGGCCCAATCCGCAGGGTTGGGGCCGTGCGAGTCCTTCTCCTGCGGGTTCGGCGGCGGCTCGGTGTTTGCGCGCGAAGCCGCCAGGGGGAGGGATCATGCGCAGAGTCCGCGTCGCGCTCGTGGCTGCCCTGTTGCTACCTACCATTCAGGGTTGTTACACGACAGTCGAGTTGCCGCATCTCCACAACCTGGGCGACGGCCAAGGAAACGCGACCGGGCAGCTCATCGGTGATCTTGCAGAGCGCGCGTTTGCGGAGCTCGAAGCAGGGCGTTGCGCCGAACTCACCCAGCAGCTAGCTCCCGAGGTCCAGAAGCAGATGGGCAACGAGACGCTTCTCGCTGGGTGCCAGGCGATGCTCCAAGAGTTCGGCGCCCTGCGGGCGCCGAGAATCCTCGAAATCCACGCCGGTGAGGTGCCTGGGCCTCGGACGATCTCGACGACGCGGTCGTCGATCGCCGCAAGCTCCCACTCCGACATCCTTGGCTATCCAGTGAGCATCCGGCTTCCCGTAGCGGGCGAGGTGGCCGTCGTTCTTGGCGGGGCGGAGCTCCCGAGCCGCGAGGCGAGCGTGTTCCTGATCCTCACCGCAAAGAGGGGGAGAGGAGAAGACTGGGCCCCGATCGGCCTCCACTTGAACTACGCCTCTTACGGAGGGCACGACGGCAATTGGCACCTCGAGCGGGCCAAGGAGTTCGAGCAGCGCGGTATGACGCGCAACGCGTTCCTCTACAGAGGAGTCGCTGCAAAGCTCCTCGCACCGAGTCCCCAGTTCTTCGTGCCCCCAATAGCCGTATACGCTGGCGAACAAGACGCACCGGATGGGCTTCCTCTCCCCAAGCTGCGTCCCGCGGAGACTTGGCGCTTCGACGATGGCCGCGAGTTCGTCGTCGACTACGTTCTGCCCGTGTTCATCGCCGATCAGATGACTCTGGAGATCCGCTATATCAGCGCCCAGTCCGACCTCCACTCCGTGGAGACAGCCCAGGAGCGAGCTGCGTTCTTCGAGCACGTCCAACGCCACTTCCCCGAGTACCGTGAGGGCTTCGCTGGCATCTACGTCGGCTCGAAGCTGCCAGGGGGGCCCGGGTACCGCGAGTGGTTTCCCTTCGAAGCGGCCAAGCGTTCGAAGCGAGTGAGTCGTGGCGCCCGCTGAAGCGCGGCGGAGCGCATCCGCCATCGCCGTGCCTGGAACGACCTTGGTGTCTCCAGTAGAGCTCTCGCGTGTCCATTGAATGGTGGAGTGTCTCGGGACTGATGAACCATGGGTTCGTCTCCTACTTCCCGCTTGTCCTTGTCGTGGGGCTGTACGTCTACTGTGCCCTCTCGGCGCGTTTCGTCGGTGGCGAGAGGGGAGTACGGCACGCGCTCCTCGGGCTGCTTCCAGACTGGATTGTCCTCCTGTGGGCGCTGCTCACCGCACTCCATACCCTGGATGGCGGCATGGCAGGGCACATCGGCGGGATGGACGCGGATCGCATCAGGCACGCGCTGCTTGGCGGATATTTCGTTGCTGCGTCGGCGTTCGCCTTAGTCGTCGCTGCGACCAGCCTCGCTCGCGCGCTCGGCCAGCACCCGCGGGACAGTGCGTTTTCGCGCGTTGCACTCGTCGCAGCCGCGGTCGCCGTCATGATCGACCTTCCGTTCTTGCTCGTCGTCGGGTTGTTGCGATGAGCTGGGATGGCGATGGCGCACCCGATGAGGGCCGGCGGCTCTCGACGGATCTCACGCTCTTTTTAAAGAGGGTCTTCCCGGCGGGTTTCTTCGGCTTCATCGCCTTGATGGCAGTTCTCATCACGATGACCGAGGAAGGCTGGGATCTGCTCTTCTTCATCGTCATCTCATCTCTGCTTCTCGTTGGCTTCGTTGTCTACCGGCGAATGCTCGCGGGACTCGTGGATGCGGTCTACGACTACGGAGACTCTCTCGTTGTCCGCAACCGCGGCCAAGTCACACGCGTAGCTCTGGCCGACGTACTCCGCGTGGAGGCCAGCGAGAATTGGAACCCGCCCCGGATCACGCTCGTGCTCTCGAAGCCCTGTTCTCTGGGTCACGAGATCGCGTTCTGTCCGCTCGAGCCATTCCGGCACGTCTTCGACGCGGACAAGGAGATCGCACAGGCCTTGAGGGTGCACGCTCAACGAGCGCGCACCGAGTGCGAGAGCGGCGGCGAAGGAGGGCATTGACGCGGGAAGGGGGGACGTGAAGGTGAACTGCCCCGTGTGTGGCCAGCCGATGAGCGTGCTGCACGTCCACGGGATCGAGCTCGATCGCTGTGAGACCTGCCAGGGGGTGTGGTTCGATTACGACGAGATGAACCGCTACCTCCTTCGGAATCCCGATGCGACGTTGGTTTCTCCCAGAAGCGATGTCGAGAGCCTACTCGTCCAGCGCAACGAGCTCACCGAACTCTCTTGTCCGCGATGCGGCGACATGAGGATCGAACGCGGAAGCGTTCATGGGCTTGCTTTCCTTCGCTGCGAGGTCTACTGCGGCGTCTTCATGACGGATGAGAACATCCTCAAAGCAATCGAGCTCGATCCAGAACTTGCTCCTGTGCCGCCCTTCGGCCTGTTTGGCGGGGAACCTTCGTTGGCGAAGGCTGCGGCTAACGCCGCCGGGGAGACGGCAGTGGGGGGAGCTATGGAGCTCGTGCTCTACTACAGCATGGCAGGCTTGGCCCGCCTGATCGGCTTCATCCTGATGCCTTGATGCGCCACTCGGCGCGAGCGATCCAGCCAAGAAAACAGTGACGCGAGGTCTCGCGCTCGGACTGATCCGTGAAAGACTGTTGGTGTGCCGTCGGCTCGGTGCTCCGGCTAGGGGGGTGGGATGAGGTGGTATCTGGCAGCGGGACTGGGAATCTTGGTTGGCGCGGTGCTCGTGGCGTTGGGTTTCATGCTGTTTCATGTAGCGTGCCTCGCTTACGAGCGACCGGTCACTCACTTCGCCAACTTGACAGAAGCTCGCGACGCGGGGGCCATCGAGCGGGGCTGGATCCCGTCCTTCATGCCCGCCTCGAGCGAGGAGATCCGCGAGGTCCACGACATCGACACCAATGCACAGTGGATGCGATTCCGCGTGGCAGACCTCGGCGAGCTCGACGGCGTCTGCGAGGAGAGGCTCAGTGCGAGGCCAGCGCTTCCCCGCGATCCCGGCCGGGCTCACTCGAGATGGTGGCCGGGTCGGCTCGGCGAGTACGACCCGGAGACCTGGCACACGGCGTGGTGTCCTGGGTGGCTCGTCGTCGATCCCGAGACGAACGATGCCTACCACTGGAACTCGCGATGATGACAGCCGAAGCAGCGCCCGCGTGATGGGCCCAGACGGCGAGACCCGGGCACCGGTGCTGGTGCTCCTCCCTGGGTTGCACGGCACGTCCGAGCTCTTCGCTCCGCTGATCGATGCGCTCCCGCGCGAAATCGAGGCCCTGCCCATCGAATACCCGCGGCGGGAGGCGCTCGGCTACAGCGAGCTTCTCGAGTACGTCCGCGCTCTCTTGCCCTCGCGTCCGTACGTCCTCCTCGCGGAGTCCTTCTCGGGCCCGCTTGGGGTGATGCTTGCGGCGGAGGCGCCGGACTCGCTGCGAGCGCTCGTTCTCTGCGCGACCTTCCTCCGCTCGCCCGTGCGCTTCGTTCCGGCCGCGCTCGCTCCGCTTGGGGCGAGGCTCGTGAGATGGCGACCATCGGCCCGGCTCGCAGCGCGCTACCTGCTCGCGCGCAAGGACACGCCACCGAGCCTTGTTCGCCAGGTGACGACTGGGATCACTGCGATCGACCCCGTGGTCGTAGCGCGCCGCCTTCGGGAGGCCCTGGAGATCGATGTTACCCAGGAGTATCGATCCCTCGGCGTTCCGGTTTCCGTCTGGATCGGCGGGCAGGATCGCGTTGTCTCGCGGTCAGCTCGGGCGCGGTTTCAACTCGCGCCGGACACCGCTTCTTTGCACCACATCGACGCGCCTCACCTCATCGTTCAAGCCGAACCGAAAGCCGCCGTCGCTGCGCTCCTGGCCTTATACGATCGGTTGAAATCGGAGTGAACGTCGCTTCTTGGGGGGGCCGCCCTCGCGCTTGTGCTGTTTATGCTTGTACTGCGGGAAGAGGAAGTGCGGACCAGACTGCGATCGAGGCGTTCGTCACCGCGACGGCACGTCGTGATCAGGACGACTTCTCGAGCTACGATTCCGCCGCGTAAGGGAGGGGGAGAACACATGAACTGGCTCACCATGACCATCGGCGCGGCGGCACTTCTCTTCGGGCTCTACTCGCTGTGGGGACGCCACGCGCACCCGAAGGTCTTTCACAAAACCGAGGTGATGAAGGAGCGGTGGGGTCCCCGTACCGGATACGCGATCCACTTCGTCGCGTACTCCCTCCTTCCCATTGCCTTCGGCGCCGTGTTCGTCTACCTGGGCTACCTCGATGTGTCCGTCTTCTAGACGCCGGCGCAGGGTGTGGGCCCTGGTGGTCCTGACAGGTTTCGTTCTGGCAGGCGTGCCGGCCTTCCTGAAACTCCAGCGCCACACGCAGCTCGGGATTCTCGCCTTCGGCGGTGCTCGATACTGGATCGGGCAAGCGCGCGAGGTCGAGGACGGCGAGGCGCGCGAGCATCTGCGCTACGTCCTGGACTCGGGGGACTACGGCGTCAACGCGGCGGAGAACGCCGTGGCCGGACTATCGAGCGGGTTCGAGCGACTCCGGCTGTTCGAGCTACTCGCCGAACTCGCTCCCAACGACAACTGGCAACGGACCTATCTCCGGCGCGCCGAGCAGGAACGGCACGCCCTACCGAGGAGCGTGGACCAGGAGGACTAGGCGCGGTACGCGACGCTGAAGTGAGCGAGAGTCGTCCCGCCCGACGACTCGGGGAGGAGATGGGGTGCAAGAGAGCTCTGAGTCTTCTGGAGGTCGTGAACCCCACCCCGGCCGTGCCCGGCGCCGGACCCTGCGCTATCACATGGCTCCCTGGTACCTGCCGAGTGGCCTCTTGGCGACGGGGCTATTCTCTGCGCTCGCCTATGCGGCTTTGGGCGTGTTCAGCGAGCACCTTCTCGTCGGCTCGCTGCTTTTCCTGGTTGCCTCATCTCTCGCCGTGTACGGGCTCGGGTTCATGTTGTCACCGGTGATCACGGCGGACGAGCATGGCATCACCTTCCGGTTTCCTTTCTGGTTCCGGCCCACGCGATACCGCTGGTGCGAGCTCACGCCGTTTCTTCCTGTCAGCGTGCACGGCCACTCCTACGTCGCGTGTTGGCATCAGGATCCGGACGACCCGATCAGCGAAGCGCAGCGCGCCGAGCTGGAGACGAATCCCTATCTGGTCTACTCCACCCCGAGCCCGCCACGTTACGTCGTGGCCCTTCCCAGAAAGTACGTACTGTGGAGCGCGCCCCGCGTGGCGGCAGAGCTGAACGAGCTTGCGGCCTGGGCCCGGGAGGACTAGCTGGAGCTGCGGGGCGAGCCGGTTGTCATGCGCGCGCAGAGCGCGTGCACAACGCCAGGTGCTCAAGCGAGAAGAGCGTGACTCGAAGTACCATGTCGTCTTCACGAGGCCCGTTCGGCAAAAAGCGCCCGGCCACGGGCGGGCTCGCCTCCTTCGCTTCCCTGGGGGAGCGGAGCCCTGGGGGGATACGATGCGCTCCGTGTTGGTTCCTGTTCTGATTCTCGTTCTCGCGTCCCTGCTTGCCTGCAACACGGAGCCCGAGGTCTACGAGCCCGCCAACGGCGATATCGTCTTCCACACCTCGAGGTCCTCGCAGAGCCAGGCCATCCAGCTCGTGACGCAGTCCCGCTACAGCCACATGGGCATTCTCTACATCGAGGAGGGACAGCCTCTCGTCTACGAGGCCGTCGAGCCGGTGAAGTTCACGCCTCTCGAGCAGTGGATCGCCCGGGGCGAGGGGGGCCACTACGTCGCGAAGCGTCTTCGCGAGGCGGACACTCTCCTGACCGAAGAGGCGCTCGGGAAGATGTTCTTTGCGGGGCGGCCCTTCGCGGGTCGGCACTACGATCTGCGCTTCGAGTGGTCGGACGATCGCGTCTACTGTTCCGAGCTCGTGTGGAAGATCTACCAGCGCGCGCTTGGGATCGAGCTCGGAGAGCTGCAGACCTTTGCCGACTTCGACCTCTCCGATGAGCGCGTCCGCGAGAAGATCGCCGAGCGTTGGGGGGACTCGCTCCCGACGGACGAGCCGGTGATCTCGCCGGCGGCCATCTTCGCGAGCCCACTCCTCGAGACGGTGTACGAGAACTAGCCGAGGGGGATCGACGGTGCCGAGCGCGCGCGGGGAGGAGAGGGGCAGCGCTCATCGCTGGCTCGTGCTCGCCGGCCTCGCTCTCATCGTCGCCGCTGGTGCTCTCGTGGTCGTGATGAGCCGCGAGCCGGTCGTGGGAACATCGGTTCGCCTCGGCTTCCTTGCCGGCGGCGCCGGGATCCTCGTGGGGGCGCTCGTGGCCGTGTGGCCGTACCGCCTCCTCCGCCGAGCCGCCCTGCTCGGCGTCGTTCTCGCCGGACTGGGGCTATTGCTGCCTTGGGGGCAGCCCGACTCCTCGCGACTTCGCATCCGCTACGTCGAGCGCCTCGAGTCGTATCTGGGGGCCCCCTACCTCTGGGGCGGAGAACACGCGCGCGGCATCGACTGCTCGGGCCTCGCGCGGCGGCCCTTGATCGAGGCGTTGCGCTCCGAGGGCATCGGGGGCCTTCGACCGCGAGCGCTCCGAGAGGCCCTCGCGCTGTGGCTCTTCGACGCGAGCGCGGGTCATCTCCTCGAGGGTTACGGCGGCCGCACCGTCCGGGTCGCGGCCGCACCTTCGCTCAACGAGGCACCCCACGCGATGCTGCAGGCCGGCGACCTCGCGGTGACCGACGATGGCGTCCACGTCCTGATCTACCTCGGCGATCAGCGCTGGATCGAGGCCGATCCGCACGCGCGATCCGTCATCGTGGTCGAGGCGCCGGACGCCGATCACTTCTGGCTGAACCAGCCCGTCCAGCTCCTGCGATGGCGCGTGCTCACGGCCGGTTAGCGATGTGCGCTCCTCCCGCAAATCCCCTTCGTCCACTGGCTTGCCAAGCCGGGCCGCGGGTCGCAGGCTGATAGCGAGGGCCGTCGAGGAGGAGACGGGGTGGCGCAAGCGCTGATCTACGTCGGGATGGGGGCGAGCCTCGCTTTCGCATCCGCCGTGCAGCCCGGACCGCTGCAGGCGTACCTGCTCGCGCGCGTCGCGGCGAGTGGCTGGCGCCGGACGCTCCCTGCCGCGTGTGCGCCGCTGCTGAGCGACGGGCCGATCGCGGTGGTGGCGCTCCTCGTGCTGGGACAGCTCTCGACGCAGCTCCAGGGTGCGCTGCGCATCGCAGGCGGTGGTCTCCTGCTCTTCCTCGCCTGGGGTGCGTTCCGCCAGTGGCGCCGCGCGCCGAGCGAGAAGCGGGTTCAGGAGGGCAAGGTCCCGAAGACCCTGCTCGAGGCCGCGCTCGTCAATCTGCTCAACCCGAACCCGTACCTCGGCTGGACTCTGATCCTCGGGCCGATGGTCCTCGAGGCCTGGCACCACGCGCCCGTCGCGGGTGTCGGTGTCGTGGTGGCGTTCTACGCGACGATGGTACTCACGCTCGGCGGCCTGATCGCCCTGTTCGGCGGTGCGAGCCGCCTTGGACCGCGTTTTCAGTCTTGGTTGCTCTTCGCGTCGATCGGCGTCCTTGCCGGGATGGGTGTCTACCAGCTCGCGGTGGGGCTCCGGGCTTTGTGACGGATGCACAGAGGGGGAGCATGGACATCCGTTTCGTCACGGCCAAGCGATGCGACCAGTCCGGCGCGATGACCGGCGTCTTCCAGGCAGCGTTTTCCTTGCAGGAGCGCGACGTCCTCGAAGCGTGGGAGGAAGAGTGGCTCGAACGTGAGCTCGCCTGGCTGAAGATGCACCTCAAGAGTCCCGCTTGCTTGAGCGAGCCGGAAAACCGTCGCGCAATCTGCTGGTTCCATCCGCGCGCGAGGCGTGCCATCGACAAGGTGCGCAGTATTGCCGCGCTCCTCGCAGAGCACGGCGAACTCGTTACGATGAAGAAGACGACCGACCCAGGCATCGTGATCTACGAAGACGGCTGGCAGGTCGCGGCGAAGCCCCGGCACAAAAGGCAGAGGCGCCGGCTACCCGAGGGTGAAGAGGGCGCAAGAGAAGAGCAAGGCAGGGAGGGGAAATGAGGACCGCCAGACTGACGATCGCCGTGATTCTCCTGTTCGTCTCGACCGCGAGCTTCGCGTTCGCCACCGCCCAGGAAGGCGACAAGCTACGCTACAAAGGTGAAGAGTACTCGATCCAGACCAACCCCCTGGCCGCTCTCATCAAAGAGAACCCGGATCTCATTCCTCGTGCTGAAGTCATGTCTTCTTCACTTTGGCGGGGGTACGTCGCCACGTGGAGCGTCGAAGACGGACAGCTCTTCCTCGTCGACGTTGAGCAGCTGCGCGCGGTATGGATGGGCTTGAAGCCCGACGCGGAATACCGGTCGGTGATGGGGAGCGTCTTCCCGAGGCAGTCCCGCGTCCTCGCGATCTGGTTCACCGGGAATCTGATTCTGCCGCGCGGGAAGCTCGAGGAGTACGTGCACATGGGCTACGCGTCGACCTTCGAAAGCTACGTCGTTCTCACCGTTCGCGAGGGTGTGGTGGACGAGGAGCGGGAGATGAGTCGGGAGAACTTCGAGACCTTCAGGAAGCAGCAGTTCGAGGCGTTCAAGAAGACCGAGAGGTACGCGCGCATGCTGCAATTCCACCGTGACAGAGGCGACAGCGTCGAGTCCGCGGAGGAGTTCATCTTCGTCTTCGCTGGTGAGGAGTACATGACAGCCCTCGTCGAGGACGAGCCCGCGCAGGACACGAAGGGCGCGAAGGATGCGAGGGAGTAGCCCGTCCGCGCAGGATCGCCGGATTCCGATCTAGTGGAAACTAGGATTCCTGAGCGCTTTTCTTGTCGCGGGATTGACACTAGAATGCACGTCGCGGGGGCGAGTCGCGTTGGGGTACGAAGTCCTATGCATACTGCGGCGTAACCCCCGCTCACAGCGTGAGCCGGCGCCCAAGTGCTGGGGGTGCACGCTGGCGCACAAACGTGGTGCTCAATCCTGGGAGGGAGGGACGCACCGCGGAAACGGGGGAGCGTATGGCCTGCAGACGCTGTCTGACCCTGATCGTCATGATCGGGGGGGTGCTGCTACTTGGCGGCGCTTGATGCGGGCGGACCCGCCGGCGGCTCTCGGGTCAGTCGGCGGGTTCTTTTCGGCCGGTAGCGATGGGCCCGGACCGGGGTGGGGAACAAGGTCGTGGCCGTTCACACATTCACTATGAGCCTCGGTGAGCTCTGGGCGCTTCTGTTCAAGAAGAAGATCTGTCGCGCCTGTGGTGCGGCTCTCGTTCGGCACCGTCGCGGCAAAGATCTCGGAGTGGGCTGGCATCGCGACGAGACGACCAGCACGGGGGTTCAGTTCGACTACGGCCGGAAAACGGTCCATCGCTTCGTCTACGTATGCGACACTTGCCAGAGCGAAGTCGAGCTCGCCGAGCTGTAGGATTCCCGCCGGCTGGGCTCCTCGATTGGAGGCCCTATGGGACCGTCCAGAAAGCTGCTCGCTCCTTCCTTGGCCGCAATCGTCGTTCTCTTCGGTACTTGGATAGCCGGCGCTCGGGCCGCCGAGCAAAGCGTCGTCGACGTCGACGGGAACACTTACGCGGTGGTCGAACTCGACGGGCAGCGCTGGATGGCGGAGAACCTCCGCGTGCGCCACTACCGCGATGGGAGCCCGATCCCCCACGTCGAGGATGACGCGAAGTGGGGCGGTCTGACGGATGGCGCACTCTGCGAGCCGGGCGAGGGCCCGGGAGCAGGCCGCGAGCACTACGGCCTTCTCTACAACGCGGCGGCGGTGTTCGACGAGCGCGCTGTGTGTCCGGAGGGCTGGCACGTGCCGACAGCGCAGGAGTGGAAAGCGCTGATCGAAGCGCACGGCGGTGGCGAGCGAGCCGGCGCCGCTCTCAAGAGCGCGATGCCGAAGGCGTGGCCGACATCACGGGAAGGAGGCGGGGACAGCGGCTTCTCCGCGTTGCCTGCGGGCGGGCGTGGACGCGTCGGGGGCGCCGGGGAAGCCGGGCGCTACGCAACCTGGTGGTCCTCAACACCGGACGATGCCGAGTACACCTGGCATTGGGGGCTCCACCCGGACAGCGCAGCGATTCGCTTCAATCCGGGCCACAACGCGAGCGGCTTTTCCATACGCTGTATCGAGGACTGAAGGGCTCTCGCAAGCGAGAGTAGGGGTGACACGCTTCGAAGAGGAGGCACCATGCTCGCAGCGTCCAGTGGCAGCGCTTGGGGTCTCATCTTCCTGTTTCTCGTGCTCGCGGTCATCGTCCGACTCAGCACCGTGGCTCGACTCGAGGGTCTCCTCACTCTCGTCCTACTCGTTGTCGCTGGCAGGTGGCTCCACCTCTCCACGAGTCCCTTGGAACTGCCCTTCGCCTACGTCGCCTTCTTCCTGTTGGGCGGAGCCGTCATTGCCGGGTCGGCGTGGGGTGCGGCACAACGACGCAAGGTCGAGCCACTCTCGTGGCCCGCGCGGGGCGCCTACCTCCTCGCGGGCTGGGGCGCCGGCTTGGGGGCCTTGGCGGTCTTCGCGCTGGGGATCCACCTCGTCATCCTGATCCCTCTGGTCGTCACCGGTTCGGTGGAGCCCGGCTCATGGACACCGATCCTGATCGCCCTCGCCATCGAGACGTTTCTCGTCGCTCTGCTCTTCGTCGCACGTCGCTGGGTGCGGCACCGCGCGCTCGTGTTCGAGGCGGGCAAGCCGGAGCTGGAGTCCGCTACACTCGGTACGGACGAGCGCGGCGAGAGCGAGCGCTCGGACTCCTAGTCCTCTCTCCCGCTCAGGGGTGGGCCAGCATGCGCGAGCGGATCCAAAGGACTCTCGACGAGATCGAAGCGAGCGAGGGCGTCGCTATCCTTTACGCGTGCGAGTCGGGAAGTCGCGCGTGGGGTTTCGCGTCGCGGGATAGCGACTACGACGTGCGCTTCGTCTATCTGCGCCCCCGCGAGTGGTATCTCTCGCTCGCTGTCGAGCGCAAGCGCGACGTGATCGAGCGTCCCATCGTCGACGAGCTCGATATCAATGGCTGGGATCTTCGCAAAGCGCTCAAGTTGCTGCGCAAGTCGAACCCTCCGCTGGTGGAGTGGCTCGGCTCACCCATCGTCTATCGGGAGCGCTCAGGCGCTGCCCAGCGCATGCGCGAGCTTCTGCCCAGGATCTACTCGGAAGCTGCCGCTGGGTATCACTACCTGCACATGGCGAAGGGGAATCTCCGCGACTACCTCCAAGGCGGCACGGTGACTCGCAAGAAGTACTTCTACGTTCTGCGCCCCCTGCTCGCGATTCGTTGGATCGAACAGGGGCGCGGCGTCGTGCCGACGGAGTTTGGCCGTCTCGTCGACGCACTCGTCGAGCCCGGGCCGCTCCGCGAGGCGATCGACACGCTCACCGCCGAGAAGGCTGCCGGGCTCGAGCTCGGCAGGGGGCCACGCATCCCCGTCATCAGCGACTACCTCGAGTCCGAGTTCGATCGCCTCGAAGACTCCCGCTTCTCGAAGCAACCGCCGCTTCCGTCGCTCGAGCCCTTCGACACTCTGTTTCGTGAGGTGTTGGCTGAGGTCCCCGTCGCGGGAGGAGGAAGTCAATGAGTCGCCTGAGCTACCTCGTAGGCGTCGTGATCGCGCTGGGTACGGTGAGTGCGGTCCTTCTCCTCGTTGGGGCGGTGAGGCCGAACACGCCGGATCCGGAGGTGTATCCGATCTGGGGCGTGGACGTCTCTCATCACCAAGGGCGTGTGCGCTGGGGGCGCGTCGCACGGAGCGGAGCGCACTTCGCCTACATCAAGGCGAGCGAGGGGCGCGACGTCGTCGACCCCCGCTTCGAGCGCAACTGGGACGCCGCGGGACGCGCCGGCCTCGCCCGGGGTGCGTATCACTTCTTCACCTTCTGCACGAGCGGACGGGAGCAGGCGCGTCACTTCCTCGCCACCTTCGGGGACCGCACCGCGGAGCTACCGTTCGCCATCGATGTCGAGTTCCACGGAAACTGCCCTGCGCCCCCCGGCGATGAGCAGATCAGAGCGCAGCTCAGCGCGTTCCTCGCGGAGCTCGAGGAGCAGTCGGTAGCGCGGCCCGTCCTCTACGCCACACGGCAGAGCTACCGCCGCATCGTCGAGGGAGGCTTCGAGATGCACGCGCTGTGGGTGCGAGACGTGTTCGGTTCGCCAGGTGGCGAGTATCGCGATCGCTGGCTGCTCTGGCAGCACAGTGACCGCGCGCGCGTGCCCGGCGTTGCGGGGATGGTCGATCGGAACGTCTTTCGGGGCTCTCCAAAGGAGTGGGCCGAGTTCAGCTCACGGCGCTGAGGATCGCTGCCGAGACGCTCCATCACGCGGAACACGCGTCCTCTGCAGTGGAGCAACCACGGGCTCCTAGGATCTCCATCCTCCGATCCCTTCCCAGGCCTTCTCCGCTGGCCAAGACTGCCCGCCTCCGTCGCGCGTTCGACAACGCCGCTTCAACACTTCGCAGGCGTCTTGCATTCCAGAGAACCCGAGGCTGGCGTAGATCCTCTCGCCGAGCTCGCGGATGGCAGAGTACTGCGGATAGTCCCGAACGCGAGGGAAGCCGTTCGCGGTGGCCCAGTCGAGACCAGCTTGAACCGTGACGACCAACTCCTCGAACGGATCACTGTCATGGCTCGCCGGAGTGGCGGCCGGGTGGCCCGGATCCCGGCGAGCGCTGGAGTCTGTCCAGCTCGCGGCGAGGTGCCCGAGGTCACCACTCTGGTAGTAGTCCTGCGGAGTACCGCCCTCAATGTCCCGGGCGTCGATCTCCGCCCCGAAACCCACCAGCACACGCGCCGCGCCATCGGTCTGGGCAAGAGCCGCCCAATGAAGCGGGGTTCTCTCCATCGAGTCCCTGGCATGGGGGTCACATCCAGCGTGGACGAGACGTGTGAGCGCCTCGGGACTCATCCCACACCGGACGCAGACGTGCAGTGGGGTGCTTCCATCCCGGTCCGCTGCGTTCACATCCGCGCCGCCTGCCTTCAGGCGTTCGAAGATTGCCCACTGCCTCTTCTCCTCGCTGTCGGCGCCATCGCCGGGTTCCTTTCCTTGGACAACGAGGTGAACGGGCAACTGCCCTCGTCCGTCTGGCCGTTGGACATCTGCGCCCATCCTGATGAGCAGCTTGACCGCTGTCTCGTTCAAGCTCTTGGATGCCTGATGTAGGAGTGTCGAGCCGCTGGCATCTACGGTCTCTACATCGACACCAGCTTCGATGAGTCGCTGCAGGGGCCCGTCATCCATGGCGCAGAAGCTGCCTCCCAGGATCGCGCGATGAAGGGGAGTCGTCCCAGTGCCGTCGATTCCCGAGAGCTCTGCCCCTCCGACGAACAAGGCGTGCGCCGCAGCCCCATTGCCCCCGGCAAGAGCCTGGTCCAACGGAGTGTCCCCGTTCTGATTCCTCACGTTGATGTCGGCACCTGCCTCGATAAGAGCGTGGCAGGGCCCTTCCGCCCAAGAGAGGAGCGGTTTCACAGCAAGATGGAGAGGCGTCTCGCCGCGAGAGTCGGTGGCGTTGGGATCCGCGCCGTGTTTGATGAGGATCTCGGCATCACCCTTGGTGCTGTTGGCGTTGCTCGCCGTCAGGTGCAGGGGGGTCAGCCCTTCTCGGTCCTTGCCGTTGATGTCGGCCCCTGCTCGCAACAACAACTCCAAGACCTCTTCGCTGATTCTCGCGAACCCGCTCGGAGCGATGCGATGCAGCGCGGTACCTTCCTCGTTGTCGCGTGCGTCCACCTGTGCGCCCGCTTTGAGGAGCAACTGGGTTGCACCGGGTCTCCCGTTCGCGGCGGCCACGTGAAGAGGCGTATGGCCTCGATGGTCCCGAGCGTTCACCATCGTTCCTGCTGCAATCAGAAGGCGAAGTATCTCCCGATCCGAGCTGGATTCGGCTCCGGTCTGCGCGGCAATATGCAGTGGAAGTTCCGCGCTCCCATTCGTGGCGTTGGGGTCCGCCTTGAAGCGAAGTAGTAGACGGACCGTTCGTTGGCCTCTTGACCTCGTCGCACAATGCAGAGCGGTCTCGTCTCTCTTGCCACCGATGGAGTTTGGGTTGGCGCCGGCCTTGAGCAGTGTCCCGAGAGCTGCGTTCCTACGATCTGCTGCAAGGTGAAGGGCGGTCATGCCCCGATCGTCTTCCTCTAGATGAGAAACTCGAGAGCCGGTCCAGGAGGCTACCCTGAGATCGACAGCAGCTCCGGCGCGGAGCAGTAGCCTGACCATCTTGTCGTCTCCGCGCATCGCGGCAAGGTGGAGAGGCGCATACCGGACGCCGCGTTTCCACTCCCCGTCTCTTGCGGTGGCGTTGTCGACATCCACTCCTTCACCAATCAGCAGCCGAGCGATACGGACTCGATGGTGAATCGTCGCGATGTGCAATGGGGAGTACAACCCCGAGTCCAGTTCGACGGTTCGATCGAGATCCTTGAGGCAGCTCTCGCGGAAGGACTGGTTCCGGAGCATCAATTTGACGATGTCCCGGCGGCCGTCCCGGCATGCGACGCACAGACGCAGGTATCTATCTTCAATCACCATGTTTCCTGGCCTCATTCGTGATGGCCTGGCTCGGTGGCCACATCGGCATCGGCCGAGCATACGGCAATGGCACTCTCCCTAGAAGCAGAGAGGCCACCTTCTCCGTCAGCGGTGAAGAGACCGCGGCGACCTGGGCTCCGCCCACGGCGCGCGCCGCACTCTCAGCTCTCGGACGGAGATGCGGGCCTCTACCTCACCGCGTTGGGCCTCGTGCGGGCGGCTGCCCTGCACCCGCGGCGCAGGCGCGGGGGAGCGCCCGCGCGACCTGCGCGAGTCCGTGGCAACGCGTCGACAGCTGATCGATGATCGAGATGATAACGCTTCGGCGGGAAAGCGGGGGGTCTCGATGAGTCGAACTCCGTTGGCGTTGTCAGTCACCATCCTCGCGATCGTGTTGGCTGCAGGCTGTGGCCGGATGGAGTGGCGAGCGTGCGGGAGGCCGGAAGGGGAGCTGCCGGCACATCTCGAGGCGGAGTCCTTCGGCGTGCAGCTCATCGCGGACTTCGACCATCGGAAGGCGGACGGGAGCGTTCCCGTCTACTTGGTCAATGGCCGGATGTGGCCGCTCAGTCTCGATACCCAGGACAACGAGGTCTTCCTCAAGCTCGAGGTGCGGGGAGCGGACGGCGTGTGGCGAAGAGCTCAGACCCACGCCTACAGCGGCTGTGGCAACAGCTACTTCGTGCGCCGCCTGCGCGCCAAGCACTTCATTGCGCTCTCGGGCTATCAACCGGCCGCGGGCGCCCTTCGCGAGGTGCGCTTCGCTCTCTACGAGCAGGGCTTCTCGCTGCGTTCCAACGTCGGCCGGGCACTCGTCGACGAGCGTGACGTTGCCCGCGCCACCTACGACTCGATGGCCTTTCAGGGCGCCGACATCGAGTGGATCGCCTCCCTCGCGCTCGGTCGTTTCGAGCGACCCGCGCATCTCGACCCCGAGATCGACCCGCAGTCCTCCGCCATCTATCGACTCGGCTCCGTCCGAAGCGACCACCGGCGCGCCCGCGAGCTCCTCGAGCAGGTCGTGCGGGAGTTCCCGGAGTACGAAGAGGATGCGAGGAACAGCCTCTCCCGGCTGGACTTAGCGCGCCGTTAACAGTCCTTCTCGATGAGGTAAGCTCGTGCTAGCCTGACCCGACTTCAATTCTCGGGTCGCGGGCTGAATGAAAGAAAAGGCAAAAACACTCGGCGAGCGCCTCACGGCGCAGGCGCGCCGCTGTTTCGTCGGCCGAGAGGCGGAGCTCGCCGTGTTGGATGAGCTCCTCTGTCCGGACGGCGCGCTGGTCGTGCACGTTCACGGGATTCCCGGCGCCGGGAAGAGTGCGCTCCTCGAGCACTTCGCCGGGCGGGCCCGCGAGGCGGGGGCAGCGGTCCATTCGGTCGACTGCCGGCAGATCGAGCCGACGGAGCCCGGCCTGCTGGCCGAGCTCGCGCGGCTTGCGGGATCGGAGAGTCCCGCGCTCGAGGCCGTCGCCGCGCGCTTCGGCGCCGGGTCCGTCGTGCTGCTCTTCGATCACTACGAGAGCTTCCTCCTGCTCGACGCCTGGATCCGGCAGACGCTGCTCCCTTCGATGCCCGGGGAGTTTCGGCTCGTGCTGGCGAGCCGCCAGCCGCCCGCGCCGCGCTGGACGACGGCGCCGCGCTGGCACGGGCTGTTTCGCTCCGTGGCGCTCGAGGCGCTCGGCCGGCAGCCTTCGCTCGCGCTGCTCGCAAGTGCCGGCGTCGAGGGAGAAGAGGCCGAGACCCTCGTGGCGCTCGCTCACGGCAACCCGCTCGCGCTCAAGCTCGCTGCGGCGCGCGCGGTCGACTCCCTGCACTTGCCGGACTCGGCGATCCACGACGTGATGCAGCAACTCACGGCGCTCTACCTCGGCGAGGTGGTCGACGAGACGAACCGCGGGCTCTTGCGGATGACGAGTGTCTCGCGGCGCATCACGCGCTCGCTCCTGCGTGCGCTCACCCCCGAGGACGAAGCGCGCTACGACGCGCTGGCCGCCCTGCCCTTCGTCGATGCGTGGCGCGATGGGCTGCGCATTCACACGGCGGTGCGCGAGGCGATGGCCCGCGCGCTCAAGGCCTCCGACCCGGAGCGCTATCGCGAGGCGCGCCGGCGCGCGTGGCGTCAGCTCCGGAGCGAACTGAGGGCCGCTCCTCGAGCCGATCTCTGGCGCACGACGGCAGACATGCTCTACCTGATCGAGAACCCCGTCGTCCGCGAGGCGTTCTTCCCGACCGGGCAACAGGCGCTCGCCGTCGAGCCGGCCCAAGCCGAAGACCGCGAGGCGATCCTCGCCCTCGTTCGAGAGCACGACGAGCCGGCGACGGCTGCGCTCGCGGCGTGGTGGGAGTGGCTTCCTGGAGCGTTTCACGCCGTGCGCACGGCGCGCGGCGAGGTCGTCGGCTTCTACGTGATGTGCGAGGCGCGCTCGGTGCCCCCTTCGCTGCGGGCACGCGACGCGTTGGCCGATGCCTGGTGCCGGCACCTCGAGGAGCAGCCTCTAGCGCGCGGCGAGACGGCTCTGCTCCTTCGCCGTTGGCTCTCGGCAGAAGCGGGCGAGGCGCCTTCGCCAGAGCAGGCCGCGTCGTGGCTCGACGTCAAGAGGGCCTACATGGTGCTCCGTCCGGCGCTGCGGCGGGTCTACCTCACGGTGCGTGATCTCGGGGCGTACGCGGAAGCGGCCACGCGGCTCGGCTTCGTCCCGCTGGCGGATCACGGCGCGGAGCTCGGCGGCGCTCCCTACCACGGCGTCATGCTCGACTTCGGAGCGCGCTCGGTGGACGGCTGGATCACGCGCCTCGTTGGGGAAGAGCTCGGAGAGCAAGAGGAGTCCCTCGTCGATCGCGAACGGCAGGCGCTCACCCTCGACGGCGAGGAGGTGCCGCTGACGCCGCTCGAGTTCAAGCTCGCGACCTACCTCGAGGAGCGGCCGGGCGCGACGGCGACCCGCGACGAGCTGCTCGAGGAGGTCTGGGGCTACGCTGTCGGGTCCGGCAGCAGCAACGTCGTCGATGCCGTCGTCAAGTCGCTGCGCCGCAAGCTCGGGGCCGAGGCGGAACGCGTCGAGACGGTCCGGGGCTTCGGCTATCGCTGGCGCGCACCGTGACGTTCAGCGATTCGCAGCGAGTTCTCATCGAATCCTCATGAACCGTAAGGCCCTGTGGCCGCAAGCTTTGGGCATGGAAAGGAGAACACGATGAAGCTGATGCTGAAGACGATGGTGATCCTGCTCTTGACCGTGCTCGCGCCCATGACCTTCGCGGGGGAGCCGTCCGCGGACACCGGCGAGCGCATGAAGGCCATGGTGACCATGTGCGAGACCACGGCCGCAGCGCGTGTGGAGCGGCACGCGAGCAAGGCGCTCTACGAGCGTCTCGGGGGTTACGAGCGCATCCACGTTCTGACGCGGGAGATCGTGCGCCGCCACAAGGTCAACCCCGATATCCGCCACATGTTCGTCGAGGTCGACGGCGAACGTCTCGCGCGCCACGTCGCCGACTTCGTGTCGGCTGGAACCGGAGGCAGCGCGAGCTACACCGGGCGCGGAATGCCCGAAGCCCACGCTCACCTGAAGCTGAGCGCGGCCGACTTCCTCTCGGCGGGGAACGACATCGTCGGCGCGATGCAGGCGCTCGGACACGGCGAGGACGAGATCAACGAGATCGTCTGCATCCTCGTGTCGCTCAAGGACCAGGTTCTCCATCGCTGACGGGCAAGGAGCCAGGAGATCGGGGAGGGCCAGGGGGCGGCTTTGTGCGCCTTGGGAGCTCCGGGGTTAAGTTGGACGCAACGTCCGACCCGGAGTTCCCATGCTTTCCCTCGAGACCCTCCTCGCGTTCGTGCCCGTCGTGCTCGTTCTGGCCGTCGCGCCCGGCCCCGACAACATCTTCGTGCTGACCCAAGCCGCCCTCGGCGGGCGGAGCGCGGGGCTCGCCGTCACCTTGGGCCTCGCGACCGGTGTGATCGTGCACACACTCGCGGTGGCGCTCGGAGTCGCGGTCATCTTCCAGACTTCGGAGCTCGCGTTCACGGCGCTCAAGCTCGCGGGCGTGATCTACCTGGTCTACCTCGCCTGGCAGGCTTGGCGCGCCTCGAGTCAGCGGATCGCGCTCGAGGCCGCGCCCGTCGTCTCCCGCCGCGCGCTCTACGCGCGTGGCGTCTTGATGAACGTGACCAACCCCAAGGTCTCGATCTTCTTCCTGGCCTTCCTGCCGCAGTTCGCCGATCCGGCGCGTGGCTCGGTGCCGCTGCAGATCGTCGCGCTCGGCGGCGTGTTCATCCTCTCGACGATTCTCGTGTTCGGAGGTGTGGCGTTCGTCGCGGGCGCCCTCGGCGAGTGGCTGAACGCTTCGCCCCGCGCGCAGAAGGTGCTCAACCGCATCGCGGCGACGGTCTTCCTCGGACTCGCGGCGAAGTTGCTCCTGACCCGCCGCGCGTAACTCGGGCAACCAGTGCGATAAGATGCGCTCCCAGCGATGAACGAAGGGGGTGATGCGTGAGCGAGACGAAGATCGGCTTCGCGGTGCTCTACCGCTGGCGCCTCAAGAGCGGCTCCGAAGAGCGATTCCAGCAGGGTTGGGAGGCGGTGACCATCGCTCTGATGCGCGAGCGGCGCGCGTTGGGCTCCCGCCTGCATCGCGCCGAGGACGGCACCTTCTACGCCTACGCGCAGTGGCCGCATCGGGAGGTGTGGGAGGCGTCGCAGGCGGCGGGCTCGATCGACGACGTCGCGAGCACTTTGATGCGGGAGGCCATCGCGGAGTCGTTCCCCGCGGTGCCGCTCGAGCCGATCGCCGACTACCTACAGCCAGCTCACTGAGCGGGCCGCACGCAAAAACCCCCTGGACCGATGGGCTCGACCCAGGGGGCGTCTTGCGTGGACGTCAATCCGCTATGCGTCAGTCTTCGTACCAGTAGGCGACGAGGCTGATGCTCCAGCTGCCGTTGAGCGGGGTGACGTTGTAGTCGATGTCGTAGGTCCCGCCCGGCAGGAGATGGGAGCTCATGTCGAGGTCCTGATCACACGGCGCGTTGTGGTGGCAGGAGATGTAGCCGGGGCACCAGCCCGCGCGCGAGTACGTGCACGAGGGGAAGCCGCAGGCGTTCCACTGGGTGCAGCCCGTCAGGCCAGGGCTGCAGTCGGTACGCCACGGGATCTCCTCCCACACCGGCGTGCCGTCGACGATGATCTGGTTCGTGCGCTGGCAGAACTCGTCGCAGGGCTGGCACTGCCCGCCGGGGCACTCGGAGTGATCGCTGCACGCGGTGCCGTCGTTCGAGCCGCCCGTGCAGTGCTTGCCGCCGCCGTGGCCAGTCGTGAACAGGCGGGTGTAGATCTCGCTGGCGTTCGAGGGCACGGAGAGCGTGGCGGTCGGCGGATGCGCGCCGCCCCAGAAGAGCACCTGGATGCCGTCGGCCGGCGGCTTCGGGGAGATCTCGTCGTCACGCTTGCTGAACTCGAACAACGCGGAGACGTGCCATCCCGCCTGGACGTAGTGCCCGATCTCGGCGCCGACGTACTTCGTGCCGTTCAAGAGCGGGGCGTACGGCGTGATGTCGAGAGTCAGCTCGCGCGGCGGGATGTTGCCGGTGCCGTCCGGCGGCGGGGCGTCGGTGCCGAAGGGCGTGACGGCGTTCATCAGCTCGAGGTTGACGTTGTTCGCGCAGCTCGAGCCATCGTCGATGCAGGTCTCGTCGAGCACGAGGAACAGGTGCGCAGCGCGATCCCACGGGTCGCCGCAGGTGTTGTAGCCACCGTTGCAGGGCGGCGTGAGGCAGGGGTTGCCGCTGCCGCACTTCGTGGTGTTCGAGCCGGCGGGCGGGTTGCAGAGGCGCGAGTCGAGCGTGAAGGTCACGAGCACGCGCTTCCAGTCGCCGTCGGGGAACTCGGCGGGGACCATGAGCTGCCAGCCGTCCTTGCGCTGGACCTCACCGGGACCCGCGGGGCACTTGGCGGCGCCCCAGCAGAGCTGGTGCGCGTCGTGCGCCTGAACGCGGACGCGACCGGCGACCGCATCGGCGTGCTCGTTCGAGAACATGGACTCGTTCCCGTCGGCGTCGACCGCGGTCACGGCCATGTAGTAGTTCACCCACAGATCGAGTCCGGACAGCGAGTGGCTCGTCGCCAGGCCGACGTCGTCGACCGAGTCGTAGCCGCCAGGAGCCTTGCCGTAATAGACCCGGTAGCCGGTGACGTTGGCCTGCGGCTCGGCATGGGTCCAGTTGAGCTCGATGGTGGTGTCCGTCCACGAGCCGGAGAGCACGGGCGGTGTCGACACCGTCGACGGGCGCGTCAGCCCCTCGTTGTTGTTACTGTCGACAGCGCTGACGAGGTAGAAGTAGTCCACGCCGTCGTTGTGGGCGCCGATGTCGGTGAAGCTCGTGTCCGACGCGGTGCCGATCCGGTTGCTCCAGCCGCTCTTGTCGGGCTTGAAGTCCGGAGTCAGTCCCCGATACACGTTGTAGGAGGAGACGGTCTCGGGCTGTCCCGCGGCATCGGTCGTCACCGCGTCCCAGCTCAGCTCGATGTCGTTGGGAGCAGTGCCGCTCTGTACGGCGTTCAGGCCGGTGACCGCGGCAGGGCCGACGACATCGGCCGCGAACGCCCCCGCGGAGAACATGAACAAACACAGCGCGAAAGCACACAGGCTTCGCATGATTCTCGGGCCGCCCGTTTGCGACATCTTTCCCTCCAACACACCACGTGCCCAATTGCATGCAATGGAACCGACTACCCAGCCCCTTCCTAGTACTGTTAACGATAGAAAGAGTCAACGTTCCGATGCCTGTTCGACCGCAGGAGACGGGGACTTTCAGCGTTCGCCCGAGGCGAGAAGGGCTGGCCCCGGGCTGCTAGAATCTGATCCATGTTCAAGTCGGTTGAGGGGGATATGCGCCTATTCCGAGGTCGCCGTCACAAAGCACTCCGAGGCGTTCCCGAGGAAGACCTGTGGTCCGTCGCCGAACGGGACCACGAGGGCCGGCCGATGCTCGTCCGCATCAACGAGACGGCGGCGGACTATCTCGCCCACCCGGAGCTGCCTGTGCGTCTGGGCATCGCGGTGCCTCTGCTCGCACCGAACGAGCAAGGGTTCCCCGAGCAAGAGGAGCTCGAGAGGCTGAGCCTGGTCGAGGACACGCTCGTTGCCGAGACTGCTGGCAAGAACGTGGGGCGTCTCGTACTCGTCATCACGACTTCGGGCTTTCGGGAGTTCGTCTCCTACGTTCGCGACGATCGCGCGGCGCGCGCGGCTGCTCACACCGTGAGCAGCCGGCACGCCGACTACAGGGTTCAGCACTACACCGAGCGCGACGTGAGCTGGAAGCTCTACCAGGCGATGCGCTGAACTCTACTTCTCTCCCTGACTTCGAGTGCTCTCGACGCGTTGCACCGGGATGTTGCCGAAGCGAGGCGGCGTCTGTGTGAAGTCGTACGTATGTCCCTGGCAGTCGAAGAAGAGCCCGCGCCGACGTTCGTGGACGCGGTGCCCGCCGACGAAGAGCCCACCGTCCTTCAACGTGACGGGAATCGGCGCCTCGGGGCGACCCCACTGCGTCTTGAAGTACTCACCGACGTAGCGCTGCCAACGCGGCGGTGCCGTGCGCGCCTTCTCGGCGCCGCCGTGGTCGAGGCAGTAGCTCGCGCCGGTCGCGAGCTCGCGAAGCATGACCGGGCGATCGTTGCCGAGCTCCACGACGCGGAACAGCGGGATGCCGCTCGCGGCATCGACGAGGGCGGCGGAAGACGGGACATAGCCCAACGCGTAGGTCTCCGGAGCGCCGGCGCGTAGGAGCCGCGCGCCGTTCTCGGTAATGCCGAGCGTGAGCGCACCCTCTTGAGCGCGATAGCTTCCGGCGAGCGCGGCCGGCAGCGCGCTGCGCTCGCCGCTCACGGGCGCTGGCATCGGCGCGGTGGGTCCACCCGCCGCCTCGTCCATCAGCGCTCCCGCGATCGCAAACAGCACCTGCATCGGAGCCTGGCTGTCCTCGTCGTTCGCGAGCACGGCAACGCCGAGCTCGCGCTCCGGGAGATGGAAGACCACGCCGCCCCCGACGAAACCGAAGCCGCGGCCGGGCAGCATCGTCACGCGCAGCGGACCGAAGCGCTTGAGCTCGACACCGAGTCCGAAGCCTTCGACCTGGCCCTCGCTGGCGAACGGCAGTTGGAACAGCTCGGCGCGGGCGGCCTCGTCGAGCAGGAGCTCCTCACCCGGCACGTCCATCAACACGGACAGGAATCGCGCGAGGTCCTCGGCGCTCGCGTAGACGCCGCCCGCCGGAGCGAGCGCGACCGGCACCGGGGGGACCACGTCGTGGCGCGGGCTATGCCCGATTGCGCGCTCTTTGTCGCGCGCGATGAGCTCGGCGTCGTAGGTGGCGCTCTCGAGACCGAGCGGCTTCAAGATCGTCTTCTCGACGTAGGTGGCGAAGCGCGTGCCGGTGGCGCGTTCGAGCGCGCGTCCGGCGAGCGCGATGCCGAGATTCGAGTAGGTTTGTTGCTCGCCGACGGGGTGGCGCAACCAGGTCTCGTCGATGCTCCCGAGGTGTTCGACGAAGCTCACCTCGCCCAGCGTGTAGTTGTTGCCGCGTGGCGCTTCGCTCGCGAATCCCGCCGTGTGGTCGAGGAGTTGACGCACGCTCATACGGCGTTCCGGGTGAGCCTCGAAGACGCTCTTCGCGCGGAGCTCCGGAAGCAAGCTCGGCAGCGGCGCGTCGAGTGAGAGCCTCCCTTCCCGGGCTGCGATGACCGCGGCGACGCCGGTGAAGGCTTTCGAGGCGGACTGCAAAGAGAAACGGGTCTTCGGGGTGACCGGCACGCCGCCGTCGCGCCGAGTACTACCGTAGCCATGGCTCCAGACGATGCGGTGTCCGTCGGTCAGCGCGATCGCGAGACCGGGGCTCCGGTCGGAGGCGAGGAGCTCGGGGAGCTGGGCCTCGAGCTGCTCGATCAGCGGAGCGAAGGGGGTGTCGTCCTTCGGCTTGGGGGCGCCCTCGTCCCCGAAGGCGAGAGCGAGCGGGAAGGCCACCAGAAGAGACAGAAGTCGCGCGGTGTTCATCATCGGTTCCCCTCGGGCGCCAGCAGGCGCTCGTAGCCGTCGAGCGTGGAGTCCAAGAGCGCGTCCTCTCGGACGTCGAGAACGCGCTCGATCACCTCACCCTTGTTCCTGACGAGCTGGAGTACTCCCGACGCCTGGCCCCAGAACTGGAGCGCGAACAAAAGGGGGTCGAGGTCGGGGCGGATCGACCCGTCTTCCATCCCCAGCCTGAGCGCGTCGGTGAAGAGGGCGAAGACCTCGGTCGTCGCCTCGTCGGTCTTCTGCTCGTAGAGGGCGTCGAGTCCCGCGCCGCCGCCTGTCTCCGGGGACTCGCGGTGATGCATCGCGTCGATGAGGTCGGGGTGTTCGCGGTGGAAGAGGTGGAACGCCTCCATCAGCGCGCGGGTGCGAGCCCGCCCCGACGACGCCTTCGCCGCGGCGGCCTCGAGGCGGCTGCAGAGCAGCTTCAGGCCGCGGTAGATGATCGCGTGGAAGAGGTCGTCCTTGTTCTTGAAGTAGAGGTAGAGCGTGGCTTTGTTCAGCTCGACCTCGTCCGCGATCTGCTGCATCGTCGTCGACTCGAGGCCCCGGGCGAAGAAGACGCGCTCCGCCGCGTCGATGATCGCCTCTCTTCGCTCGAGCTTCTCTCTTTCGCGGCGTTCCTTGCTTCCCATGGTGGTCTCCTGGGACTATCAGGGTCGGGTAACCATCGGTTATAGAATAAACCGCGGTTACGATGCAGGGTAACGGTTGAACGCCCTCTGGCTACCGCTCGGGCATACTCGGGCGGCGCGGGCAGAGCCCTCCGGCCTATCGGGAGCGTGCGATGGAGAGCACCGGCAGACGACGCCATTCGTTCCGAGCCGCCAAGTGGCTCCTAGTCTTCCTCGCCCTCGGGGTAGCAGCGGGGTGTGCGCCGTCCCCCGAGGAGGATCTCGCGCTCGTCGACGCCTACTTGTTCTCGTTCGCTCGTTACGCTTCGGGTGACGAGGAGAGGGGGCCGGATCTCGTCGAACAGCGGGGAGCGGCGGAGGCCGCTCTCGTGCGCCTTCTCGAGTGCGATGACCGGCGGGCTCCCGCTCGCGCCGTGTTGCTTGCCGTGCTTGCGGTCGGAGGCGGCATCGAGGTCGACTCCCCGCTCGGCCGCGCACTCTCACGCTGGCTTCCCGAAGGGACCTGGGCGAGCGTCGGTGAGGAGGGGGCGCCGGTCTTCTTCGCCGGTGCGCTCCACCGCTGGTGGGAGCGCGAGCGTGCCGCTTTCCCCCGCTACGAGCAGCTCGAGGCCTGGGAGGCGAGCGTCTACGCCCAGCGTGTCGTGATCCCCTACTACGAGGCCGTGCTGTCGGGGCGCGCTCAGCCTTCCGAGTCCAGCGAGGACGTGGGAGAATCGAGGGGCGACACACCGTAGGGAGGGGAGAGAGTGACGGACGAGCACAGGAAGGACACGAGACTCGAGAAACGCCTACGCCTCGGCATGGGCGCGTACTGGCTGGCGCTAGTGCTCCAGATCGCCCTACTCGGGCGGGCCGTTTGGCTCTTCGTCGCCGAGCGTGCGCCCATCGATCTCGTCATGGTCTTGGCCGGTGCGCTCGGTCTCGGCGCATGGTTGTTCTTGCGCTACGGACCCGGTCGTTTCTACCACCCGGACAGCGTGCGGCGACGTCTCGAGGAGACGAGGGGATAGAGCCCTTGCACGGTCGGGACTACGCGGGTGACGGCGCGACGATCGTCGTCCTTCACGGAGGGCCCGCCGCCCCGGGGAGCGCGGCGCTGCTCGCGCGCGGGCTGTCGGGCCGCTTTCGAGTGCTGGAACCTTGGCAACGCGGGAGCGGTGGCGCGCCTCTGACCGTGAAGACGCACATCGAGGATCTCGCCGCGTTGCTCGAGCGTCTCGGTGAGCGCCCCGCGCTCGTCGGGGAGTCGTGGGGCGCGATGCTCGCGCTCGCCTTCGCTGCCGAGTACCCGGAGCGCGTCGGACCGCTGGCTCTGGTCGGCTGCGGTACCTTCGACGAGGGGGCACGCGCCGAGCTGCGACGCCGGATCGACGAGCGCACCGGCCCCGAGCTCCGCGAACTCCTCGAGAGGATCGACGCGACAGTGGCAGATCCCGCGGAGCGGCTGCTGCGGCGCGTCGCGGCGTGCGGGGTTCTCTACGACGTCGATCCCGTCGACGAGGAGCCGGATCCAGAGCGCCCCCCCTTCGACCTCGCGGCGCACGAGGAGACTTGGGCCGACATGCTGAGGCTCCAGGCGGAGGGTGTCTTTCCGTCGGCGTTCCGGGGCATTCGCTCCGCCGTGCTCATGCTCCATGGAGCGGACGACCCGCACCCCGGAGCGCTCGTGCGAGACGGGCTGCGGCGCTTCCTCCCGCAGCTCGAGTACCGCGAGTGGGAGCGGTGCGGCCACCGCCCATGGGTCGAGCGCGCGNNCGGGAGTTCTTCGCCGTGCTTGGCGACTGGTTGGATGAGTCCACCGAGGCCGCATCGAAGCTACAATGAGCCCAAGGGGGGCGCTGCAGGGGCGCAGCGCCGAGTGCGAGGCCCACATGCGTTTGTTCACGGACGATGTCGATCTCTTCTTTCTCGCCAAACTGGCCGTCGGTCTGGTCTTCGGCGCTCACCTGTTCCGCGCTCTCAGCGAGTTGACGACGCTGCTGCCGGGTATCCCTGCGGCGTTCGACGGGAGATCGCTGTGCGGTAGCGTGGCCGCCTGTTGCTTGCTCGGGGCACTGTTCCAGAGCATCGAGCTCTGGCGCCGGCGGGTTCGCCGCGAAGTTTGAACCTGGCGGCGAGGCCGCGTGGCCAGCAGTCGCTATCGCCCAACCGACGGACGTTTCGCCCGAATCGTCACACCGCGAGCGCGTGACTTGGGGCAGAATTTGACGCTTGGACAAACACCTGGAGGAGCCCGTGCCGCGTCTCATCGACAGTCCCACGCTCATCGAAGCCGCAGGAAACAAGCCGAAACGGATCGCGGAGTACGTCGGCCGCGTCAGCAACGCTCAGGTCGGGCTGAGTGTCGCGCGCATGCAGTCCCCCGCCGGGTGGAAGGAGCCCGGCCAAACGCCCGAGTTCCGCGAGATCTCTCTCGTGCTCAGCGGAATGCTGCGCGTCGAGTCCACCAGCGGAGTGCTCGAGGTGAACGCAGGGCAAGCCGTCGTCACCGAGGCAGGCGAGTGGGTGCGCTACAGCACGCCGCAGGGAGCGGAGTACGTCGCGATCTGCGTCCCGGCCTTCTCCCCCGACACCGTGCACCGCGACGCGATGGACTGAGACGCCCCACCTTGTGCACCATGAGGTACGTGCACGAACGCGCCCTGTGAGGAGGTCTCCCGTGGACCCAGCCCCGATCAAGGCCACCGTCACGATCGACGAACTCGAGAAGCTCGATATCCGCGTGGGGACGATCCGCGCGATCACCCCGGTCGAGGGGTCGAAGAAGCTCCTGAAGCTCAGCGTCGAATTCGGCGATCACACGCGCTCGATCCTCGCCGGGCTCGGCGGGGAGCGCGACGATCCAGCCGGCGAGCTCATCGGGAAGCAGGCGCTCTTCGTCGTCAACCTCGCCCCGCGGCGCATGGCCGGCGAGCTCTCCGAGGGCATGCTCTTCGACATCGGCTACGCCGACGGGGTGAAACCCGTTCTCGCCGTCCCCGAGTCGGCCGTACCCGACGGCACGCGGGCGGGTTGATCGAACGTGAGTGACGCGACGCGTGCGAGCGAGGTCGCGCGGCAGCTCGCCGAGGAGCTCGACGCGTTGTCGACGGACAAGGTGGCGCCGATGCGTGCGCTCCGGCGGCGTTGCTCTCACGTTCTCCGCGACCGTCCGGCTGACGAGGTTCTGGAGGTCGCTCGCCTCGTCCAGCGACGGTACGGCCGGAGCTGGATCGCCTACGAGCTCATTCGGCACCACCCGGCCGCTCTCGAGAAGCTCGGCCCGCAAGAGCTCGCCGAGCTCGGCGAGGGCATGGAGGGTTGGGGAACCGTCGACGCGTTCGCGGTCTACCTAGCTGGCCCCGCTTGGTTGGCAGGCCAGGTGCCGGACGCGTTGATCGAAGCCTGGGCTCGTTCGAACGACCGCTGGTGGCGCCGCGCGGCGCTCGTAGCGACCGTCGTTCTCAACGCGCCGAGCCACGGGGGGCGGGGCGACACGGAGAGGACCCTGCCGATCTGCGAGCGACTCGCCAGCGACCGCGACGACATGGTCGTCAAGGCGCTGTCCTGGGCCCTACGCAAGCTCTCGGGTCACGATCCCGATGCGGTCGAGGNNATTCCTGGCCGAACATGAGGACGTGCTCGCGGCCCGCGTGAAGCGCGAGGTGCGCAACAAGCTGGAGACGGGGCTCAAGAACCCATGACGAAGACCATCGCAGCATGTCTCGCGTCGCTCGTGTTCTCCCTCGCCGACCCGCTGTTCGCTTCTGGTGAGGGCGCGGCACAACGGCGCATCGGTGAAACGCTCGCGGCGGGTCAGCCCATCGTCGTCCACGTCGTCGTCGCTCTGTGCGACAACGAGTACCAGGGCATCGTGCCGGTCCCGCCAGCGCTCGGGGACGGAGACGACCCAGCGAGGAACCTCTACTGGGGCGCGCTCTACGGTGTGCGGACGCACTTGCTGCGCCGTGAGGGCTACACGCTGATCGAAGAGTGGAAGGTGCCGGAGCCGCACGTACTCCGCCGCGTCCTCCTGACGACGACGATCGAGCGGGAGGGGAAAAGCGTCCCTGTCTTCCTCGTCGCCGACGCGTGGCGTGGCCGGAAGATCCGGGAGGCGATCATCCGCTACCTCGGGATGGCGGCGGGAGGACACGTCGCCGAGATCCGCGCCGTCCACGGGGAGGAGGAGATCGCGATCCGGGCGGGAGGCGCCGCTCACGTCCTCGCGTTCGTCGGGCACAACGGACTCATGGACTTCTCCGTGCCTTCGCCGGAGCCTGCCGCAGCCGCGGAGGAGGGTGCGCGCGCCGCGATCGTGCTCGCCTGCGCAAGCGAGCGAGACTTCGGCACGCACCTCGAAAGCGCCGGGGCGTTCCCCCTGGTCCAGACACGCGGGCTGATGGCGCCCGAGGCCTACTCCCTCGCGGCTGCCCTCGAGTCTTGGATCGGCGGCGCCAGTCCGGGAGAGACTCGCCAGGCGACGGCAGCCGCGTATCATCGCTACCAGAAATGCGGGGCGAGGGCGGCGCGTCGCCTCTTCGGGGCGCCGGAGCCTTGAGTCGACTCTCGCCGAGCCCGAACCAGAGGTCGTGATGGAGTACGGAGCGAAGGAGCGCGCCGAGTTCAAACGGGAATACGCGGCGCGGCAGTCCCGGCAGATCATCGTGGCGATCATCGTGTTGGCGCTTCTCACGCTGATGGTGTTCGCGCGTGGCAAGGAGCTGTTTCTGGGCTTGCCCGTCTCGGTGTTGATGCCGGCGAGCGCGATTCTCGCGGCGATCGCCGTCGGCTACTCGGTGCTCACTTGGCGCTGCCCCGCCTGTCGCGCCTATCTCGGTCGTGCCGTCAATCAGCGGCGCTGCCGAAAGTGCGGTGTCGAGCTGATGTGACTCGACCGACACGAGCGGCCTGCCCATGTCAGGCCGAGTTTGTTAGCTTCTAGAACAATCTCACGCTGGCTGCTGGAGTCCTGTCATGGACCGCACGCATCGAAGAGTTCCCCGCTGCCTTCGTCTCCTTCTCCTCGCGCTGCTCGCGAGCGCGGCCTCGTTCGCTGGGGCGGAGGAGTCCTCGCGTCCACGCGTTGGTCTCGTCCTCAGCGGAGGTGGAGCACGCGGCGCGGCCCATGTGGGCGTGCTCAAGGTCCTCGAGCGCGAGCGCATCCCCGTCGACTTCGTCGTTGGCACCAGCATGGGAGCGATCGTCGGTGCGCTCTATGCGGCCGGCGTGCCCGTCGAGACGATCGAGGAAGAGCTAAGGACGATGGACTGGGCCGAGGCCTTCGACGACCGTCCTCCCCGCGAGCGCATCCCGTTCCGCCGCAAGCGGGACGACGAGCGCTCTTTCATCGACATCGAGTTTGGAGTCGGCCCAGACGGCTTCGAGATCGGCTCCGGCCTGATCGCAGGACAGAACTTCGAGTTCATGCTCAAGGAGTTCCTCCTGCACACGACGGCGACGGCGGACTTCGACGGATTGCCGATCCCGTTCCGTGCTGTCGCGGCCGACGTCAACACGGGCGAAGTCGTCGTGATCGAACGCGGGGATCTCGCGGACGCCATCCGGGCGAGCATGGCGGTCCCGGGCGCGTTCACGCCGATCGAACTCGATGGCCGCCTCCTCGTCGATGGCGGGGTCTTGATGAACCTCCCGGTCGAGGTTGCGCTCGACGCGGGCATGACCCGCGTCATCGCCGTCGACGTGTCGACACCGCTGCGCACGCTCGGGATGGAGCCCTCGGCCTTCGACGTGGCCATGCAGGCGTTCGCGATCTCGTCGGCGGGCGCCAGGGAGGAGCAGCGCGCGCTACTCGACGCCGATGATCTCCTGATCGTTCCCGAGTTGAGCGACGTGAAGACGGCCGACTTCGGCCTCGTGGCGCTCGCGATGGGGCGCGGGGAGGCCGCGGCCGAGGCCGCCCTCGAGGGGCTACGAGACTTCGCGCTCTCGCCGGAGGCTTACGCCGCGCACGTGGCCGAGCGTCCGGTCCTCGACAAGGAAGCCTTGAGCCGAATCGTGCTCGACGAGGTGCAGTTCCGCGGAGTCAAGCGTGTCGATACCCGCATGGTCCGAGCGCGGCTCGACACCGAACCAGGCACGACCCTCGACCTCGAGGCGCTCCGCGAGGACCTCGCCGAGATCTACGAGATCGGCGAGTTCGAAAAAGTCGGATTCCGCTTGGTCACGGATGAGGGCGAACGGAAACGCCTCGTGATCGACGCGAAGGAGAAACCTTGGGGGCCGCGGTATCTCCGCTTCGGGCTCGAGCTCGAGTCCGACTTCGAGGGCACCGGGCTCTTCTCCGCGGTCGCGGATTTCCGGTGGACCCAGATCGGCCGGCTCGGCGCCGAGTGGAAGTCCGAGCTCTCGATCGGCAGCCGCAGCGGCCTCAGAACGGAGCTCTACCAGCCTCTCGACTACCGCGGCCGCTTCTTCCTCGAAGGGGAGATCGGACTCGAGCGCAGCCGTTTCGACGCTGTCGATCCGCGTGTTGGTTTTGGGCGCATCGATTCGGACCGCCGCTTCGCAACGATCGACCTTGGCGTCAACTTCAGTAACTTCGGGGAGCTGCGCGCGGGGGTTCTCTACGCGGAACTCGATGCGGATGTGATCGGAGTGTCTGGATTCGCAACCTCCAACGTGGACATCGCGGGTTGGGCTGCGAGCACGACTTTCGATCAACTCGATCATCCGTACTTTCCGCGGCGTGGCTTCCAATTCCAAGCGGGCTACTTCGCGGCACGCCGAGCGGCCGGGAGCGACGACAGCTACGACCGGCTGGAGACGCTCTTCGTCGGCGCGGTCACCCACCGCAGGAACACGTTCATCACTGCGCTCTCCGCAGGGTCCCCCCTTGGCAGCGACATTCCGTTCTACTCCGAATTCCGTCTCGGCGGGTTCATGCGCCTCTCGGGGCTCGGGCCCGGGTCCGTGCAAGGGGACGTCTACGTCAATGGCGCGTTGATCTACGTGCGCCAGCTCGCCGACCTGTCCGAGTCGATCGGAGGTGGTTTCTACGCTGGCGCCTCGATCGAGGCGGGCAACGCCTGGCCCGACAAGAACTCCGTCGAACTCGACGACCTGCGCTACAGCGGCTCGGTCTTCCTCGGCGCGGACACCTTCTTCGGGCCGATCTACCTTGGTTACGGCCGCGCGGACGGGGGAGAAGACACGCTCTTCCTCCAGGTCGGCGTCCCCATTGGTACCTCTTCGGGAGGGGCACGCTGAGTGAGTGATCCGGCTCGCATGGCGCTGTTGGCTCTCGCCCTCTGTGCCCTCTTTTCCTGCGCCGACATGCGCCGGGACGTTCCGGCCATCCCGGACGATATCCGTGACTCTGCACAGGCACGTGTCGATCACGGGTGGAATCACGCGCTCGTCATCGGCGTGATCGGTCCGGGCGGCCGGAGCTATCTCACCGAGGGCGACGCGGAGCCGTCGACGCTCTTCGAGCTCGGCTCGATGACGAAGGTCTTCACCGGGCTGCTCCTCGCCGACTTCATCCGTGAGGGGGAGATCGCGCTCGACGACGAGATCGATCTTCGTCGGCTTTGCCCTGGCCTCGACAGGATTGTCGGTCCCCCGCTGCTCTTCGAGACTCTCGCGACACACCGGAGCGGTTTGCCCCGCGCCCCCGCGAACCTCCTCGCCGCGCCCGGCGACGACCCTTACGCGAACTACGGAAGGGCGGAGTTGTGCACGGCGCTCGCTCAGCTCGACCCCGCGGCGCGCGGACCCGAGCGCTATCGCTATTCGAACTTCGGCTACGTCGTCCTCGCCGAAGCCTTGGCCGATCTCGGCGGCCTAGGCTTCGAAGAACTCCTCGCGGAGCGAGTCGGCCGCCGCTCCGGACTCGATGACACCGCGATATACCTGAGCGCCGAGCAGCGCTCCCGGCTCGCAGCGTCCTTCGATCTCGACGCGCCTCGAGCGCACTGGCATCACGAGCTCCCCGGCGCCGGAGGCCTGCACTCGACGGCGGACGACCTGCTGACTCTGCTCGGACAGCATCTCGGCTTGTTCGAGAGCGATCTCGCACCGCTCGCCGCGATCGCGGAGACGCCGAGGTACGTCGCGCCGAACGCCCAGGTCTCGGTGGGCCTCGGCTGGCACGTGGAGGGAGACGCCGAGCGGACCATCGTGTGGCAAAACGGGCGGACGGGCGGACACAACGGCTTCCTCGGCTACTCGAGAGCGCTCTCTCGCGGAGTCGTCGTGCTCGCGAGCGGAACCGGGGCTGTCGACGACATCGGTCTCTGTCTTCTCGACCCGAGACGGACGCTGCGCTCGCGGCCCGAAGAGGTGCCCCTCGTTGCGGAAGAGCTGCACGCGTACGAAGGGCGCTACCTCTTGCCCTCGGGCAACCACTACGAACTCTCCGTTCGCCGGGGGAGGCTCTTCATCACCTCCTCGACATCGTCGCTTCCTGCGGCCCTCTTCTCACTCGGCGGGGATCGATTCCACGTCCCCCTCGTCGAGACCGGCCTTCGCTTGGGGCGCGGGCCCGATGGCGAGGTGCGTCAGCTCGTCATCGAGGACCCCGGCCTCGTCGCCGAACGCGTGGAGCATCCGTGAGCGGCGAGCTGCTCTCCCTTGCGAAGGCCCGGCGCATCGCCTTGGCGGCGCAGGGTTTCGACAGGCCGCGTCCAGCAGGCAAGGCCGACCTCCGCCACCTTCGCCGCACCTTGCACCAGCTTGGTCTGCTTCAGATCGACTTCGTCAACGTTCTCGTTCCGGCCCACTACCTCGTGCCCTTCTCCCGCCTGGGGCCGTACGCGAAAGAGAAGCTCGACGAGCTCGTCTACCACCGTCACGAGTTCACCGAACAGTGGGCTCACGAGGCTTGCATCCTGCCCGTCGACACCTGGCCTCTCCTCTGCCATCGCATGGCGGAGCACCGCGTGCGGCCGCGTGGATTCGAGACTTTCCTGGCTAGGCAGACCGACTACGTCGATGCCGTGCTCGAGAGGATCCGGTGCGAAGGACCTGTCACGGCAGCCGAGCTCCCCGCGCCGGACGGTCACGCGCGGAGGATCGACCGAGCCTGGATCGGGACCCGTAAGCGCGCCGTGCTCGAAGCCCACTTCGGCCGCGGCGAGCTCGCCGTCGCCGCGCGGGAGCCGAACTTCGCGCGCCGCTTCGACTTGCCCGAGAGGATCATCCCGCCGCAGTACTTGGCGGCGCGACCCGAGCGCGACGAAGCCGAGCGGGCCCTGCTGCTCAGGGCGGCGCGTGCGCACGGTGTCGGGACGGCAGCGGACCTCGCGGACTACTACCGCATGCCGGTCAAGCGCTCGCGCGCGCGCCTCGACGAGCTCGTCGAGACCGGCGCGCTCACACGCCTCTCCGTCGAGGGTTTCAAAGAGCCGGCCTATCGGCATCCCGAGGCGCGCTGCCCGAAGCGGATCGAGGCGGCTGCGCTGCTCTCGCCCTTCGATCCGCTCGTCTGGTACCGGCCGCGAGGAGAGCGCCTCTTCGACTTCGAATACCGGATCGAGATCTACGTTCCGGCGCCGCGCCGCCGGTGGGGCTACTACGTGCTGCCCTTCCTGCTCGGCGAGCGGATCGTCGCCCGGATCGACCTTCGCGCGGAGCGGAAGAAGAAGCGCCTCTTCGTTCCAGCGGCTCATCTCGAGGAGCACGCGGACGCTGACGAAGTCGCCGTGGCTCTCGTGCGGGAGCTGCAGCAGCTCGCCGGATGGCTCGGGCTCGAGGAGATTGGCGTCGGGCGCCGCGGAGGCTTCTCCCGCGCGCTCGCAGCGGCGCTTCGGACGCTACAATGAGCCCCCTCGATGGGAGCGTTCCGCCAAAGGCCGCGAAGCTTCCTACCCGCTCGGGCTAGGTCATCGAGCTTCACGAAAGGGGAGTGAGAGTTGGCCGCCGTCGAAGCGCCTCGGTACACACGCGGTGAGGAGATCGCGAACAGCGTCAGCCACGGCGTGGGGGCGCTGCTCGCCATCGCCGCGATCGCGATCCTGACGACCTTCGCCGCCCTGCGCGGAGGTGCACGCGAAGTCGTGAGCTGCGTGATCTTCTCCTCGTCTCTCTTTCTCGCCTACCTGTCCTCGACGCTCTACCACGCACTGACCGCCCCGCGTGCCAAGCGCGTGTTTCGCGTGCTCGACCACTCGGCGATCTTCCTTTTGATCGCGGGGAGCTACACGCCCTTCACGCTGGCGAGCATGCGCGGCGCGTGGGGCTGGACTCTCTTCGGCATCGTGTGGGGGCTCGCGCTGCTCGGCATCGTGCACCGGGCGACGACCTACCGCCGGTGGCCGTGGCTCTCGCTGCCGCTCTACGTCGGGATGGGCTGGGTCGCGGTCCTCGCGATCCGCCCGCTGATGGAGAGCCTCCCGGGCGCGGCGCTCGCTCTGATCGTCGCGGGGGGAGTGAGCTACACCGTGGGCATCGCGTTCTACGCGTGGCGACGCCTGCCGTACAGCCACGCGATCTGGCATGGCTTCGTGTTGGTGGGGAGCGCGCTGCACTTCGTGGCTATCTTGGTGTTCGTGGCTTTGTAGGAACGGTCGCCGCATTCGCGTGGGACGGTTACGCCACTCGCGTGGGACGGTTACCCCACTCGCGTGGGACGGTTACGCCACTCGCGTGGGACGGTTACCCGCCTTGTGGGGAGCTGGCCATTCGACGTTCTAGCGGGTGACTGTCCCGGGTTCCAGGTGGCTGAGGAGTGTTGCCCGCCTCTTCTTGCGCACATCCTCTCGGGGACAGTCGACCGGTTCGTTTCGCCTTTGGGTTGTTTCCTACTAGCCGGTCGACAGTCCCCATCTGTTTCGGGCTCCCCACCGGCTCGGCATCTCGGGATGATGAGGGGACGGATGTCCCGTCATCATCCCGGGACGCCGAGACGTGCGGGGGCTCCTTGCTACAGATACCCCCCGCCGAAGCGGGTGCGGAGCTCGCGGAGGCAGGCGCGGAGATCGCGGGCCCGTGAGCCTTCGCCGACGCCGCCTGCGCCCGCGCGGAGCGAGCCTTCGTCCTCGGCGTACCCGAGCGCCCACGACCACGGGCGCCGGAGCAAGCCGTTGCGCACGACACGGATCGGGATACTCCGCCTGTGAAGGTAGTAGGACAGGTTCAGGTCGTCGCCGAGGAAACACGGGAGCGAGTAGCCCGCGATGTCGTAGATGTCGTCGGCGAAGAAGCGACGGCGGTAGATCACGCCGCCGAACCCCGCGAGGATCTCGACCTCGGCGCCGTCGCGTCGCGCGATCTCGAGACCGAACTCCGAGTCGGCGTCGATATCGCCGTCCTCGTCGCGGGCGAGCCGACCTCCGACGACCGTGTGCGCGGCGTTGGGGTCCCTCTCGGCGCGAGCGAGCAGGTGGCGGACGACGAAGTCCGGGTAGGCGACGTCGTCGTCGAGGGTGACGATGAGAGTGTCCGGGTCGCGCTCGAGCTCGAGCGCGCCGAGGAGCTTCGTGGCCGGGCCGCGGTCCTCGGTGCGATGGACGAGGACTTTCGGGTACTCCTCGAGCCAGTCGGGGAGCTGGTAGCGGCGGCCGTCGCGCCGCAACACGTAAGGCACATGGAGCAGGACGAGATCGGGCTCGTACTGCTGGCGCATGATGCTGTCTAGGACGGGCCGAATCCGAGCAATTCGCTCGGGGGTCGTCGTCAACGACACGACGAGGCGAGAGCACCGACCGCGGTTGGGGGATGGGACGAGGTTGTCGAGAGTCCGGCGTAGGCCGGCTTTGACCAGGCGGGTGGCTGCGATGGACACGGAGCGTACTTCCTCGGAGCGGTGCATCTGTCGATCGAGTTCGACAGCGATCCTAGCCTCCCCGGGGCGTGATCTCCATAAAAGCGAGCCAATTTAATCTGTGATGCGAGCTCCATCGGTGAGTTCGTCCGGGGGGTGGAGCACGACTTTCGTCCCGGCATCGAGATCGGTGAGGAGCTCCGCGTGCGAGCCGTTCATCGCACCGATCGAGACGGCCGTTTGCCGTGCTCGACCTTCCGCGACCGCGTAGACGCTCCAGTTCGTTCCTTCCCGTACGAGCGACGCAGTCGGGACGGTGAGGATCTCCTCTCCGCTCCAGATCACGACGCCCACCTCGACGCGGAACCCGTCTCCGAGTTTCCCGAAGGCCTCTTGGGGTTCGTCGAAGTCGATGATGACGTTGACGCGCTGCTCCTCGACGCCGAGCGCGGAGACCTTCATGAAGCCGGCGGGTTCGACGCGGCGCACGCGCCCGCTCAGCGGCGCGTCGCCTCCCCACCGCTCGAAGCGGACGGGCATCCCGGGCTCCATCCGCACGGCGTCGGCGGAGAGGAAGTCCGCGACGACTTCGAGCGCGGCGGTGTTGGCGATTTCCACCAGGGGTTCTCCGCGGCGCACGGGAGACGCGCTCTCGCGCAGGCGGCGCAGCACGACACCGTCGACCGGCGCGCGCAGCTCGAGCGGTTCGCCGGGCGTCTCGCGGGCCTGGCGCATGCCTTCGAGTCGGGCGACGACCGCGGAGACCTGGTACTCCGCAGCGCGGACGCTCGCCTCCGCGGCCCGCACGGCTTCGTCGTGGGCTGCGGCGCGGGACTCCCGGCGCTCCGCCTCTTCCCTCGAGAACACCCCGCCCGCACCGAGGCTGCGGGCGCGCTGGGCTTCGGTGCGCGCTTGGTCGCGCTCCGTGATCGCGCGGGCGCGCTCCGCCTCGGCGCGGGTGGCCGCGGCCTTCGCTGCCGCGAGCTCCGCGCGCAGCTCGGCGCGGGTGCGAGCGTCGAGGGGGCTCGGTGCCGCGGGCAGAATCGTCGCGACGACACTCTCGGCGCGGGAGACCGCGTCTCCCGGCTCGAGCTCGAGGCGCAGGACCCGCCCGTCGACCGGCGCCGAGACCACGTACAACTCCTGCACGCGAGTCTTCCCTTCGTGCTCGAGCAAGACCTCGAAGGAGCGCCGCTCCACGCTGCCGACATCGACACCGAGCGGTTGGGGGGTCAGGCCCCACCCGACCAGCCCGACGGCGACGATACCGAGAACGATCCACAGGGCTTTCTTGAGTGAGATCCGGCGGGACATTCCTTACTCCCTTGTCTTGAGCACCGCGACGAGGTCGAGGCGGTCGAGCTTGCGTCGTACGAGGAGGGCGGAGAGGGCCGAAGCGGCCACCATCGAGAGCAGCGCGGCGGTGAAGGTCAGCCGGCTGATCACGAACGGCATCCGGAAGACCTCGGTGTCGTAGAGAACGACGATCGACCAGGAGAGGACCGAGCCGATCAAGAGTGCGAGCGGCAGGGCGGCAACCGTGAGCAGCGCGAGCTCGCCGAGCAGGATCGTCGCGATCTCGAAACGGCGGAAGCCGATGACGCGCAGCGTCGCGAGCTCCCGCTCCCGTTCGGCGAGCGCGATACGCGCGTTGTTGTAGGCGACGCCGACGACGATGATCCCCGCGAAGAGGATGTTCATGAAGCGCATCATCGCGATGCTCTCGCCCATCGTGTCTTCGAAGCTCTGGAGGGCGGCGTCCTTGATGGCGACGCCCGCGACGCGCGGAGTCCGTTTGAGTTTGTGGTAGAGGCGCCGGGCGTGGAGCGAGTCGACCGCGAGGTGCGCTCCCGAGACGGTGCGGTCTTCGCGCATCAGGCGGTGCAGAGCATCTCGATCCATGTAGGCGTTCATGCCGAGCATCTCGTCCGCGAGGCCGGAGACGCGTGCAACGCGGTGCGGGCGCCTCCCTTCGAGGACTTCGAGCGTGACGACGTCGCCGACCTCGATGTGGAGCGTCTCCGCGAGCTTGCGTGAGAGGAGCAGGCCGTCCGGTGGCACCTCGATCGGCGAACCGTCGGCATCGATGACGCGGTAGAGCGACGCGCCGGGCTCGATGCCCGTGATCGCGAGCGTGCGGTGGTACTGGAGGTGCCGGAGCCGCACGGGGACGGAGCGAAACGCCTGGGCGTCGAGGACGCCGGGCAAGCGGCCGATCTCGTGGAACGCGCCGGAGGAGACCGGCTCGAAGAAGGTGACGGAGAGGTCCTGGCGTTGCGCGATACGGAACTGGAGCTCGAGGAGCCGGTCCATCGCGTCGAGCGAGAAGGTGCCGACGATCACGAGGGCGCCGCCCATGGCAACTCCGAGGGTCGAGACTGCGGCGCGGATCGGGTGGCGGGACAGATTGCGCAGGATGATGCGTGTCGGCTCGGTGATGAACGCGCCGATGCCGAGGCGCTCGAGCAGAGAGGGGCGGTAGCGGGCAGGGGCTGCCGGGCGCATCGCCTCGGCCGGAGGGAGCGCGACGGCCGCGCGTACGGCGCGAAGCGCGCCGATCGAGGCGGCGCCGGCGCTGATGGCGAAGGCGGCGACGACGACCTGAGGTTGAAGGCCGAACACGAGGATCGGGAAGTGGAAGAACTGGGTGTAGAGCCTCGTCATCGACTCGCCGAGGTAAATCCCGACACCGACCCCTGCGAGAGCGCCGAGCATTGCGACGAGAAGACTCCACAGAGTGAAATGCCACGCGAGGGCACGGTTGGAGTACCCGAGTGCCTTGAGCGTGGCGATCTGCTCGCGCTGCGAGGCGACAAGGCGCACGAGCACGATCTGCAGCAGGAACGCGGCGACGCCGAGGAAGACCAGGGGGATGATCAAGCCGGAACCACGCAGGCCATTGAGCTCGTTCTGGAGATACCAGTGCGAGGTCTGCAGCCTGCGAGGGACCGCTCCCCCGCCACCGTAGCGCGCGAGCAGGTCGTCCACCTGGCGTACGACCTCCCGCTCACGGGCGTCGGCCGTCAGCGCGAACACGGCGTCGTTGAAGCCTCCCTCCATGTCGAAGGCGGCGGCGAGCGCGCGCCGCTCCATCCACAACACGCCGAAGCGGCCGTCGTCGGGCATGAAGTCGCCGGGACGGATCGAGTAGACGTACTCCGGACTGAGCGCGAGGCCTACGATTCGGAGAGTCCGCAGCCGGCCATTGATCACGGCGCGAAGTGTGTCGCCCGGTTCGAGGCCGCGCGCGCGTGCGAAGTTCTCGGCGACGAGGACCTCGTCGCTGCGGCCGGCTTCGATGTAGCGTCCCTTGCGCAGAAAGACGTCGCAGAGCATGGAGCGCTGCGTCTCGGGGATCGAGATCAGGCGGCCGGTCGCGGGCTCGTCCAGACCTTCGACGTCGAGCGTGACGCCGACGACGACACGCGTCCGTAGCTCCGCGACGCCGGGGATCTCCCGCAGCCTCTCGGCGAGATCGAGTGGAGCGCGCTTCATCGAGACGAACAGATCCGCGAAGCGGTAACGCTCGTAGTAGCGCGACTGCGTGAGCTCGAGGGAATGCAGAGTGGCGTAGGTGAGGACGAAGAGCGCGACGCCGGCCGCGATGACGGCGGCGATGGCCAGCGCCTGGCCGCGGTACTGCCAGATGTCTCGAAGCAGCTTTCGCTCGAGCGCTCTCACCAGGAGATCTCCTCGGGCGGCCTCCGTGTCTCGTTGCGCCGCGTGTGGGCGATACGGCCGTCGGCCAGGCTGAACACGAGGTCCGCCATCTCGGCGATCGCCGCGTTGTGGGTGATCAGGGCCAGTGTCGTTCCGAGCTCCCGCGAGACCGACTCCAGCGCCGAGAGCACGACGATGCCGGTCGAGATGTCGAGGGCTCCCGTCGGTTCGTCGCAGAGCAGGAGGTCGGGACGTTTGGCGATGGCGCGCGCGATCGCGACGCGCTGTTGCTCTCCACCGGACATCTGGGAGGGGAAGTGGTCGAGGCGGTCGCCGAGGCCGACGAGCTCGAGCGCTTCGCTGGGCTCCATCGGGTCGTCCGCGATCTCCGTGACCAGCGCGACGTTCTCCCGCGCGGTCAAACTCGGGATCAGGTTGTAGAGCTGGAACACGAAGCCGACGCGGCGGCGGCGGTACTCGGTCAGCTCGGATTCGCTGAGCGCTCCGAGCGCGCGGCCGCGGTAAAAGACCTCGCCGGTACTCGGGACGTCGAGACCGCCGAGGATGTTGAGCAGGGTCGACTTGCCGCTGCCGGAGTGACCGAGGATCGCGACGAGCTCTCCTTCGGCGATCGTGAGATCGACACCGCGAAGCGCGTGGACATCGACCTCGCCCATCCGGTAGCTCTTGGCCAGCGCGCGGGCTTCGAAGACCGGAGCGCTCGTTGTCATCGCGAGTCCTCCTCCGGGGCGACGAGTTGTCGCAGCATCGAGAAGCAGAGTGCCGTTTGGGCTCTCACTTCCTCGGGGGTGAGCTCTCGCCAGATCTCGACGAAGTAGCGGTCGGCGCTCTCGATCGCGCCGAAGGCCATCGCGAGGACGAGGCCCTCCGGGGCGTCGCGGCGCACGGTGCCGAGCTCTTGCCCCCGGCGCACGATCGCGAGCAGGGCAGCTCGGAGCTCGGCGAAGAAGTCCGCGGCGGCCGGAGCGCTCGGGCCGCCCCGCAACGAGCTGTAGAAGAGCTCGCCGATATTCACGAGTCCCGGGATCGCCTCCGCTCGCCCGACCATCGCCATCATCTCGTGCTCGAGCGTGGACCAGAAGCTCTCCGCGGTGAGAGAGCCGGGGTCCAGCGCTTCGGCCGGCCGGACCTCTGCCCAAAGGCCGTCGATCACGGCCTGGAACAGATCGGCTTTGTCCTCGATGTAGTAGTAGACCGCGCCCTTGCTCATGCCGGCTTCGCCGATGATGCGATTGAGCGAGGCGCCGTCGAAGCCGTGGGCCGCGAACTCGGCGGCGGCCGCCGCGAGGAGTCGATCGCGTTTGGCGGGCGAAAGTCTGTGGAATCGAGGGCTGGGCATCGCACCCTCCGTGCTGTGGACTCTCGGTCGGAGGCGGGTTGGACCGTGCGGTCGTACAGGTGGTTCGACCAGGCGGTCTAATATTGACCCCAAAACAAGCGCCCGTCAACAAGACAGGCGCAGTCAGGGACTTCGGTCGCGAAGCTCGTTGCCGCTCGGGCTCCTACTGCCGCTCGTGGCCCGTGCGGCTGATGATCTCGTCTTGCAGCGCGTCGGACAGGTCGCAGAAGTAGTCGCTGTAACCGGCGACGCGCACGATCAGGCCCCGGTGAGCGTCGGGGTCCTCCTTGGCGCGCCGCAGGGTCTCCGCGTCGACGACGTTGAACTGGATGTGATGCCCGCCCTTGGCGAAGTAAGTCCGCACGAGCGCGGCGAGCCGCTCGATGCCGCCTTCGCCCTCGAGGGTCGTCGGCGTGAACTTCATGTTGAGCAGTGTCCCGCCCGTGCGGGAGTGATCCATGCGCGCGGCGGAGAGGAGCACGGCGGTCGGGCCGTTGCGGTCCATGCCTTGGGACGGCGAGATCCCCTCGGAGAGCGGCGTCCTCGCGAGCCGCCCGTCGGCGCTCGCTCCGGCGACCGAGCCGAAGTAGACGTGGCAGGTCGTCGGGAGCATGTCGATGTGGTAGCGCCCCCCGCGTGCGTTGGGACGGCCGTCGACCGCGCGGAAGAAGATGTCGAAGGCGCGCTGCATCAAGGCGTCGGCGCGCGGGTCGTCGTTCCCCCATTTCGGGCACCGGTTCTGCAAACGCGCGCGGAGGAGCTCGTCGCCCTCGAAGTTGCGGGCGAGGGCTTCGAGGAGATCGTCCCAGTCGAGCCGGCTTTCCGAGAACAGCTCCTGTTCGATCGCGGCCAACGAGTCGGTGAGCGTCCCGATGCCCACACCCTGGACGTAGCTCGTGTTGTAGCGCGCACCGCCCGCGTTGTAGTCCTTTCCGCGGGCGATGCAGTCGTCGATGAGCAAGGAGAGGAACGGAGCCGGCATTTCCCTCGCGTAGAGCTGCTCGATCAGGAGATTGCCGCGCACCTTGATCTCGACGAAGTGGCGGACTTGCGTCTCGAACGCCGCGAGCAACGCGTCCATGCCCTCGAACGAGCGCGGGTCCCCGCTCTGCGGCCCGAGCTGCGCTCCGGTCTCTGGGTCGACGCCGTCGTTCAGTGTCAGCTCGAGCACCTTCGGCAGGTTGAAATACCCGGTGAGGACGTAGGCTTCCTTGCCGAACGCGCCTGCCTCGACGCATCCGCTGGTCCCCCCTTCCCGCGCGTCCTCGACGCTCTTGCCCTGCCGGGTCAGCTCGCAGACGACGGCGTCGGCGTTGAAGACCGACGGGAAGCCGTAGCCCTGGCGAATCACGCGGCACGCCCCCTCGAGGAAGCGATCCGGGGTCTCCTTCGAGATTTGGACGTTGTTGCTCGGTTGGAGCAGATGAAGCTCGTCGATCACTTCGAGCAGGAGGTAGGAGACTTCGCNNAAGGCCGACACCGTCCTCGCCGTCCCGCCGGAGGCCACCGAGGTTGATGTTCGCGAAGTCCGTGTAGGTGCCGCTCTCCGCCGCCGTCACGCCGACCTTGGGGGGCGCCGGGTGATTGTTGAACTTGACGAAGAAGCACTCGAGCAGCTCGCGCGCGGACTCGCGGGTGAGCGTCCCGTCGAGCAACCCCTTCTGGTAGAAGGGCTCGAGGTGCTGATCGAGGTGTCCGGGGGAGAACGCGTCCCAGCCGTTGAGCTCCGTGACGACGCCGAGGTGGCAGAACCAGTAGGCCTGTAGCGCTTCGTGGAAATCCCGCGGCGCGTGGGCGGGGACTCGCCGGCAGACGCGCGCGATCCGCTGGAGCTCCTCGCGGCGCTGCGCGTCGGCCTCGCGGGCCGCAAGCTCTTCGGCGCGCTCCGCGTGGCGTTCGGCGAAGCGAATGACCGCGTCCGCGGCCAGCTCCATGCCGTCGAGCTGCTCGCGGCGCGCGAGCGCCTCGGGATCGCGCAGCGGGTCGAGCGCCTCACGGGAGGCCGCGATCTCTTCCTTGAGATCGAGGAGTCCCTTGCTGTAGATCTTCCCGTCGGCGACGGTGTGCCCCGGCGCGCGTTGCTCCATGAACTCTGTGAACACCCCCGCTTCGTAGGCTTGTTTCCAAGCCTCGGGGAGCGCCGCGAAGATCTTGTCTCGCAGGCTGCGCCCCTTCCAGAAAGGGATGACGGTCTCGCGGTAGTCCTCGAGGACTCCCGCGTCGACTCGGTAGTGTGTCTTCTTGCGGGAGTCGAGGATCGTGAGGTCGTCGATCGAGTGACAGGTGAGCTCGGGGTAGGTCGGCACCGCCTTCGGACCCGGCCCGCGCTCGCCGACGATGAGTTCGTCGTCGCCGATGTGGATCGTCTGCCGGGAGAAGATCTCGAGGAGCGCCGCGCCGCGAAGGCGAGGGGTGGCCATCCGCCCCTGGGTCTTCTTCACAAACTCCGTGAGAATCGTCGCGCGCTCTGCCGAGATCCTCTCCGGGCACGCAAGGCTGGCGTCGCGCAGTCGGCGGGTCCTGTCGTTCATCCGTTCAGCCTCCAACGCTCACTTCGAGATCGTACGATTGGAACAGCGCGCGGGCGGTCTCGAGTTCCCCGTCGCTGGGCGCCCGGAAGCGTGTGACGTCGCGCCCGAGCCGCTGGTATTTGTCAGCCCCGATCTCGTGGTAGGGCAGAAGGTGGACGCGGCGGGTACTGCGCAACTTCGACACGGTCGAGGCGATGCGCTCGAGCTCCTCGGCGTCGTCGTTGGCGCCGGGCACGAGCGGCACGCGGATCCAGATCTCGACGCCCCGGGCATCGAGCGCAGCGAGATTCTCGAGGATGGGCGATGCGGGCACCCCGGTCAGCGCGCGATGGCGGTCGTCGTCCACGGCCTTGACGTCGAAGAGGAGTAGATCGGTGAGCTCGGAGACCGCGAGCAGGGCCGCTCGCGGCGCGAAGCCGCAGGTGTCGACGACGCGGTGGACGTCGCGGCGCGCCAGCTCCTCGAGGCAGCTCAGGAGGAAGGGCGTCTGCGACAGGGGCTCGCCGCCCGAGAAGGTCACGCCTCCCCCCGAACGCGCGAAGAAGTCGATGTCGGCCAACGCCTCTTCGAGCACCTCCTCGACGCCGACGCGGCGCCGAAGCGGTTGGCGAGCGCCCGTGGGGCAAGCGTCGACACAGTCACCGCACAGCGTGCACCCGGCGCCGTCGACTCGGGCGACCGCGCCGGTCGAGCAGGCGTCTTGGCAGGCGCCGCAGCTCAAGCAGCGGGAGGAGAGGGTCCAACCCCCGGGGATGGCGCGTTGGCTCTCCGGGTTGTGGCACCAGGAGCAGCGGAGGGGGCAGCCAGCGAAGAAGACGGTGCTACGAATGCCGGGGCCGTCGTGCACCGAAAAGCGTTGCACGGAGAAGATCTCACCAGAGCGCGCGCGCTCAATCTCCCCGTTGCCCATCGAGTTCGTCCGCGTAGTAGCGCAGGATGTGCTCCCGCTGAATGTCGAAAGACCAGTGCACGTCCCGGATGAACTCGGCCGCGCCGCGCGCGTCGCCGTTCTCGAGCAGGTCGATGTAGTGGCCGTGCTCGGCGGTGGAGTCGATCTCCCAGTCCTTGATGAAGCCGGGCTTCCTCGGGAAGTCGTAGAGCCGCTGGCGGAAGACGTCGATCAGGCGCGCGAGCTCGGGGTTCGCGGTCAGCTCGATCGGGAGCGCGTGCAGCGCCATGTTGTGCTCGTAGTAGCGGTCGAAGTCGTCGTCCCCGAGCGCCTCGCGCATCACCGCGTTGTGGGAGCGCATGGTCCCGATCTCTTCGGGGCCGATCTTCGGGGCGGACGCGATCACGCCGGCGGACTCGAGTCCGCCGATGATCTGATAGAGCTTTCGAATGGACTCGAGGTCGAGCGGGCGCACGAGAACCCCGCGGCGCGGGAGGATCGTGACGAAGCCCTCGATCTCGAGGCGGAGCAGCGCTTCGCGGAGCGGAGTCCGGCTGATCCCTAGCTCGCGCTCGAGAGAGCCGAGGTCGATCGGGTCGCCAGGGCGCAACACGCCGTTGGCCAGCGACTCTCTAAGGTGATCGTAGACCTGCTCCCGGAGAGAGCGCTGTTCGATCGGACTGCGTGTCGAGCTGCTCATGGCTATTCCAGCCGGGGTGGTGGGTGGTGATATCAAAAATATCAGCCCCGAGTGCTTTCGTCGAGTCACGCTTTTGACGAAGCCACCCCATGTGCCCCGTCGCCGCGTGTGCTCCCCAGAGGCCGGGCGGGAGAGCCTCAGCATAGCGAGAATTCATCTCCGTAGGAGGGGCGATGGCCTCCCGATTCGGGACACGTGATCTTGTTACGCCATCCCCAACGGGCTGGCCAAGAAAAACGCACTCAGTGGGTCCCGAATGCGCGGTGAATGAACAGCCCGGCCAGCTTTGCCCAATCTGTGCATGCTTTTCGTCTGGCTTTCTAGGGCATCCGTTTTTGCGTCAACGCGTCCAATCTTGACGACGGGCTCAACGGGACCAAATTGAAACAAGGACGGACGCCTTGCCGAGGCAACCCGACGCCAGTGTCTCCGTACCTCGGCTCGTCGTCGACACCTGAGCCCAGAGGAGTGTCCAGACATGAAACACGTCTTGATCACCGGAGCCGCCGGATACCTCGGTTCCACGATGACCGCGCGTCTGCTCGCGGAAGGACATCGGGTCACCGGCCTCGACAACCTGCTGGTGGGCCACTCGACGCTCTTCCACGTCGCAGCGGACCCGAACTTCGAGTTCGTCCAGGGCGATGCGCGGGACGAGGCGTTGATGAAGAGGCTCGTCGCTGACGCCGACGTCATCATCCCCCTCGCGGCGATCGTCGGCGCCCCAGCGTGCGACCGCGATCCATGGGGCGCGGTCTCGACGAACCGTGACGCCGTCGTGCTCGCGCACAAGCTCGCGAGCAAGAATCAGCTCGTCATCTACCCGACCACGAACAGCGGATACGGGACCCAGAGCGGCGAGGTGTACTGCACCGAAGACACTCCGCTCCAGCCGATCTCGCTCTACGGCCGCGCCAAGGTCGACGCCGAGAACGCGCTGCTCGACGCTGGCGATGCGATCACCCTGCGCCTGGCCACGGTCTTCGGCCTCTCGCCCCGCATGCGGATCGACCTGCTCGTCAACCACTTCACCTACGCGGCGGTGACCGACGGCACGATCGTCATCTTCGAGAAGGACTTCAAGCGCAACTACGTCCACGTGCGCGACGTCGCCGACTGCATCGTCCACTGCATCGAGAACGCAGAGTCGATGGTGGGTAAGCCGTACAACGTCGGTCTCGACGACGCGAACCTCTCGAAGGCCGAGCTCGCCGAGAAGATCAAGCAGTACGTCCCGAACTTCTACATCCACTTCGCGGAGTTCGGGAAGGACCCGGATCAGCGCAACTACATCGTCTCGAACCAGCGGCTCCGCGAGAGTGGCTTCGAGGCGAAGCGGGACCTCGACGCCGGCATCGTGGAGCTCCTCAAGGGCTACCGGATGCTCCCGCGCCTCCCGTACAAGAACGTGTCGGAGCTCGGCGCGCGCTGGCTGGCTCCTCAGCCTGCCGAGCCCGCTGCGGTGTAGCGAGCAGTGCGGTGAGAGCGAACGGCAAGCTCGACGCCTTGATCCTCGCCGGTGGGCTCGGAACGCGCCTGCGCGCCGCCGTCGCCGACCGGCCCAAGGTGTTGGCGCCCGTCTCCGGGCGTCCGTTCGTCGCCCATCTGCTCGATCGCCTCGCGCGGGCCGGCGTGCCCCGCTCCGTTCTCTGCGTCGGATACCTCGCCGAGATGGTGCGCCACACCCTCGGACACTCCCACTTGGGCATGGGACTCGCCTATTCCGAGGAGGGGGAGACCCTCCTCGGAACGGGCGGGGCGCTCCGCCTTGCTCTCGACCACTCCGACGCCGAGCACTTCCTCGTGCTCAACGGTGACTCCTGGCTCGACGCCGACCTTCCCAGCTTCGATCGATGGTGCGAAGAGCGCGGCGCCGAGGCGGCGCTCGCGCTGACGCGCGTTCCCGACTGCGCGCGATTCGGCCGCGTCGAGCTCGACGGGGACGACCGCATCACGGCCTTCGTCGAGAAGGGCGAGGAGAGCGGTCCGGGATGGATCAACGCGGGCGTGTACCTCGTCAGCCGGGCCTGTCTCGAGCTGATCCCGGCCGGGCGCCCCGTCTCGCTCGAGCGCGAGATCTTCCCGTTGTGGATCGAGCGAGGCCTCTACGGGTATCGCTCGGAAGCGGCGTTCCTCGACATCGGGACGCCCGAGTCGTACCGAGCCGCCGAGGAGATTCTCGGCGCAGTGAGTGTCCGATGATCGCGAGAAGACCATGAACGGCCGCCCCTTCGTGGCGCTCGATCGCGATGGCACCGTCATCGAGGAGCGGCACTACCTCAGTGACGCGGCGGGAGTCTGCCTCTTGCCGGGCGCGGGCCGTGCACTCCGCGCCTTGAAGCAGGCTGGTCACGCTCTGGTTCTCGTGACGAACCAGTCCGGGCTCTCCCGCGGCTACTTCGACGACGAGGCGCTGGCCGCGATTCACGAGAGGCTCGCCGAGCTCCTCGCCGCGGAAGGCGTGGCGTTCGACGGCATCTACTACTGCCCGCATCACCCCGACGACGGCTGCTCGTGCCGCAAGCCGCGGCCTGGCCTGCTCGAGCGCGCGATCGACGAGGCCCGCACCAATGCCGAGTCCCGCGCGCTGGCCGAAGTGCTCGCCAGGCACGAGCAGCTCGCGGAGGAGATCGGTGCGCCACTCGCGACACGCGCCGAGCTCGAGGGCCTGCACCGAACGCTCGAGCAGAAGCTCGAGGGAGTCCGCCTGCTCGGCGAGGTCACCCCGCGCGCGTACGCGCAGATCCTCGCGACCGGCGAGCTGTGCTCGACTCGCCTCGGACAAGCCGCCCTCCATCTGGCCGGGCTGCCCGTCACGTGGGTCGACGCCCGCGAGCACCTTCTCGCCGGGGCCGACCCATCCCGCGACGAGAGCGCGCGCATCCTCGAGGCGCGAGTCCCCGAAGACGGCGACGCCCCCGGGCTCGCCGACGCGGGAGAGCTCCTGCTCACGCAGGGCTTCCTCGCCGGCGACGGCGACGGAGGGACGCTGCTGATCGGCCGCGGAGGCTCGGATACATCGGCGACGCTCTTCGCCGCGCGCCTCGGCGCCGCGCGCGTCGAGATCTGGACGGACGTGCCGGGTCTCTTCACCGCGGACCCGCGCCTGATCCCCTCCGCGCGCCTCCTGCACCGCGTCGGTTACCGCGAGGCCCAAGAGCTCGCCGCGACCGGCGCGAAGGTCCTTCACCCGCGCTGCCTCGGCCCGGCCGCGCGCGCCGGCATCCCCGTGACGATCCGCTCGACGCGCAAGCCGTCACTAAGCGGCACGTGGATCGAGGGGCCGCTCGAGGAGCACCCGGCCGTCACCGCGGTCACTTGCCGGCGCGGCGTCACCTTGATCAGCGTGCGCAGCATCTCGATGTGGCAGGAGCCGGGTGTCCTCGCGCGCCTGTTCCGGCCCTTCGAGGAGCTCGGCATCTCGATCGACCTCGTCGGGACCTCGCAGACCGCGGTGACCGTGACTCTCGACCCACTGCCTCCCGCGGGGCGCGCCGCGTTGCTCGAGGAGCTGCTCCGACGCCTCGCGGAGATCGGCACGGCCGAGCTCCATGACTCCTGCGCGGTCATCACGATCGTCGGCCGGCGCATCCGCGCCGTGCTCGACGAGGTCGCCCCCGCCCTCGCCGTCTTCCACGCGGAGGGGCTCCACCTCGTCAGCAACTCCGCCGAGGATCTCGGGCTCAGCTTCGTCGTCGACGACCCCCTCGCCGACGCGCTCGTTTCGAAGCTGCACGAGCGCCTCTTCATCGACGAGGGCCACGGCGCACGGCTCGGACCGACCTGGGAACAGCTCCACGAGTCCGCGGCGCCTCCCAAGGACGCGTGGTGGCGCAGCGCGCGCGAAGAGCTGCTCCCGCTCGTCGAGGACGGCTCGGCGCGCTACGTCTACGACCTCGCGACGGTGCGCTCCCGCGCCCGCGCCCTCCGTGCCGCGCTGCCGGATCTCGAGCTGTTCTACTCGGTCAAGGCCAACGCCCACCCGCGCATCCTCGCGGAGCTCGCGCAGGCGGGCTTCGGATTCGAGTGCGTGTCGGAGGACGAGCTGACCTGGGTCCGTGAACACGTCGGGGACGTCGCCCCTCTCCTGTTCANNNNCCGAACTTCTGTCACCCGCGCGAGTACGAGCGCGCCTTCGCGCTCGGTGCGGAGGTCACGATCGACAGCCCGGAGCTGCTCTCGCTCGCGCCCGGGTTGTTCCGTGGGCGGGAGCTTGGCGTTCGCGTCGATCCCGGGCAGGGGCTCGGGCACCATCGCAAGGTCCAGACGGCCGGCGCGCGCGCCAAGTTCGGCCAACCCGCCGCGCGGCTCGGCGAGGTGGTGGAAGCCGCGGAGCGGATCGGCGCACGGATCGTGGGCCTCCACGCTCACGTCGGCAGCGGCATCCTCGACCCTCTCGCGTGGGCCCGGGTTGCGCAGGATCTCCTCGACGAGGCGGCGCGACTCGACGGGCTCACGTGGCTCGACCTCGGCGGCGGCCTCGGCATCCCGGAGCGCCCCGGCGAGCGTGCGCTCGCCCTCGACGTTCTCGGAGAGAGCCTCGCCTCTCTCGCGGAGCGCGCGCACCCACTCCGGCTCCGTCTCGAGCCCGGCCGATTCCTCGTCGCCGAGGCGGGTGTGCTCCTCGCCCCGGTGACCCAGGTGCGCCGAAAGGGCGAGCTCGCCTTCGTCGGATTGGCCACCGGCATGAACTCACTGCTGAGGCCGGCCCTCTACGGTGCGTGGCACGGTATCCACAACCTCAGCCGCCTGGACGAGCCCGCCTCCGGGACCTGGCATGTCGTCGGTCCGATCTGCGAGAGCGGTGACGTACTCGGGCGGGATCGCATCCTGCCGGACACGCACCCAGGCGACGTGATCCTCCTCGAGAACGCCGGCGCTTATGGCGCAGTGATGGCATCGAGCTACAACCGCCGTAGGCCTGCGGCGGAGCTCATCGTCGATACAAACCCGGACGAGTGAGGGGCTACCAGCCTTCGCGATACAGGCTCGCGAGCGCGAGCCAGGCCCCCGTCGTCGCGTCTGCAGCGGCGGGGCGCTCCCAGGTCTCGATCGTCAGCCGCTCGCGGATCTCGGGGAGGAGCTCGGCGCGCACGGCTGCGAGCAGGCGCTCGTAGAAGGGCTGGCAGGTGGCGAGCTCGCTGGCGAGGACGAGGCGGTGCGGGCGGGAGAAGTTCGCCACGTTCGCGAGTCCTCTCGCAAGGTATCGGAGCATCAGGCCGAGACGCTGGTCGTCGTTCCGGCTGGCGCGAGCGCGCTCGAGGAGCGTGCCGCTGTCGCCATCACCGGCCATCCGAAGAAAACTCGAGCTGCAGATGCGTTCGAGACAACCGCGATGGCCGCAGTAACAGGGCTCGGTGTCGACGAAGAATCGCGTGTGACCGAGCTCGTGCGCGCTGCTGACACAACCCGGTGCCGGGCGCCCCTCGATCAGCAGTGCCGCACCGAGGAGTCCGTCCGCGATCTTGACGAGCAGCGTGTCTTCCTTGCTCTCCCTGCCCTCGCTGAGCATCCAACGCGCCGCGAGCGCCCGCATGTCGTTGTCGATGACGAGTGGTCTGTGCGACGCCGCGTTCTCGAGCCCGGCGATACCGACCGATCGTTGACCCGGCCGCGAAGAGCCGAAGAGCAGGACCCGCGCGCTCGTGTCGACGAAACCCGTGACGCTGACCCCGACGCCGATGATCCGCGGCCCGACCAGCGCGGCGAGGAGCTCCTCCGCGTGAAGGAGCAGGTCGTCGCCCGGGTTCGGGAAGTGCACCATCGTCTCGCCGACGACCTCGCCCGCGAGATCGACCATCACGGCGCTGACCTGCCCCGGCATCAGTGCGAGCCCGACGACGAAGCGACTCTCGCGATCGAGCTCGAGCGGCCGCCGCGGACGCCCCGCCGTCGCGCGCACCGCATCGCTCTCGCGGACGATGTGCCAGGCGAGTAGCTCGGCGACCAGCTCCCCCACGGTGTTGCGGCGCATCTTGGAGAGCTCGGCGAGCTCCGAGCGGCTCAGTGCCCCCTTGTGCCAGATGTATCCGAGCAGTTCCCTATGCCGCGCGGTCAGCTCCATCCCCTCGCCCCACTCTCGCACCGCTGCCCGCTTGACACGGCGGGCCTCCCACGGGTTAATACCAACAGCGCTACTAAATCTGTACCACCATCGGAGTCCAGTGGCTTCATGCTAGACACATCTTCACATAGCGTCGATGCCCCCCGGTCGAAAAAGTCGGCGAGAAGGCCTGAAAACACCGTGGAATCTGCACTGAGTACGTCGCCCGCGGCTTACCGACACGAGACACTCCGCTCGCCGGCGGACGCTGCATACTGGGCGCCCCCCGGCGCGCCGTGGAGAAAGCGGCCCGCATGACGGGGTCCGAGCGAGGAGCGTGCATGCCCCCCCGATCCTTCCAAGAGCTCGGCGCCATCGCGCGGCGTTTCGAGCTCTCCGCACCGCCGCAGAGCATCTCTCCCCTCGGCAGCGGCCATATCAACGAGACCTTCCTCTGCGAGCTGCCCCCGGGCGCGGGCAGCGAACGCCTCGTTCTCCAGCGCATCAACGAGCACGTCTTCCCGAAGCCGGAGCTCGTGATGGAGAACACAGCCCGCGTTCTCGAGCACGTGCGCCAGCACGTGATCGAACGTGGAGGCGACCCCGCGCGCGAGGTCCTTCGCCTCGTCCCGGCGCAGGAGGGCGGCTACGCCGTGAGCGACGGCGAGAGTCTGTGGCGCGCGACCCACTTCATCGACGGCACCCACACCGCCGACCGGGCCGAGACACCCGAGCGCGCGGAGGAGGCCGGCCGCGCGTTCGCGGCGTTCGCCGCGGACCTCGCCGACCTCGACCCGGAGCTACTCCACGAGACGATCCCGAACTTCGGCGATGGCGCACCTCGTGAGCGCACGCTCGACGCCGCCGTGTCCTCCGACCCGCACGCGCGCGCGGCATCCGCCGCAGCGGAGATCGCCTTCGTTCAGGAGCGACGCAGCCTCTTCACGGCGCTGAGCGCCCCGCTCGCCACGGGGCAGCTTCCCCTGCGGGCGATCCACTTCGACACCAAGATCAACAACGTCCTCCTCGACGACGCGAGCGGCCGCGGCGTGTGCGTGATCGATCTCGATACGGTCATGCCGGGAACGGCCTGCCACGACTTCGGCGACGCGGTGCGCAGCGCGGCGTGTGGACTCGCCGAGGACGGCGCTCTCGAGGCAGGCGAAGCCTTCGACATCGAACTCTTCGAGGGCCTCGCCCGCGGCTACCTCGGCACCGCGCGACGCTTCCTCGTCGATGCCGAGTGGCGCCACCTCGCGGTTGCCGCGCGCAGCGTGACTTTCGTCATCGGCGTGCGCTTCCTCACCGACTACCTGCTCGGAGATGTCTATTTCCGCGCGCGCCATGGCGACCAGAACCTCCGCCGCGCGCGCACGCAGTTCGCGATGGTCGCCGGGATGGAGCGCCACGCCAGCCGGATCGACGCGATCCTCGCCGCCCTTCGCGAGAGCGCGCCGCGATGAGGCTCGGCGCGCTCGACCTCTCGATCGTCGCGCTCTTCCTCGCCGCTGCGTTCGCGATCGGCGCCGCCTCGGCGCGGCGTGCCGGACGCGACACCGAGAGCTTCTTTCTGTCGGGCCGGCGCATGCCCTGGTGGCTGCTCGGCCTCTCCATGGTCGCGACGACCTTCTCGACCGATACCCCGAACCTCGTCACCGATCTCGTGCGTCGCCACGGGGTCGCGGGCAACTGGGTCTGGTGGGCCTTCCTCCTGACCGGGATGCTGACGACCTTCGTCTTCGCTCGGCTGTGGCGCCGCAGCGGCGTGCTCACCGACCTCGAGTTCTACGAGATCCGCTACTCAGGCCGCGCAGCAACCGTCCTGCGCGGTTTTCGCGCGCTCTACCTCGGCATCGTCGTCAACGTCCTGATCATGGGCGCGGTGTCGCTCGCCGCGGTGAAGATCGGCGCCGTCCTGCTCGGCTGGAGCCCCCTGACGACCCTGCTCGGCGCGATGACGTTGACCGCGCTCTTCAGCGCGCTCGGCGGTNNTGTGCTCAGCGATCTCCTGCTCTTCGTCACCGCGATGGTCGGGGCCGTGGTCGCCGCCGTCGTCGCCCTGTCGCGCCCCGAGGTCGGCGGCCTGTCCGGGCTCATCGCGCACCCGGCGCTGAGCGACAAGCTCCGGCTGGTGCCCGAGCTCGGCCTCCCCGGCTCGGCGGGCTGGCCGCTGCTCTTCGCCACCTTCCTCGTTCCGCTCGCCGTACAGTGGTGGGCGGCGTGGTACCCCGGCTCGGAGCCGGGCGGCGGCGGCTACGTCGCGCAGCGCATGCTCGCCGCGCGCGACGAGCGTCACGCGGCCCTCGCCTCGCTGCTTTTCAGTGGCGTGCACTACGCGATGCGACCCTGGCCGTGGATTCTCGTCGCGCTCGCGTCGCTGATCGTCTTCCCCGACCTCGACGCGCTCGCCGCCCGCTTCCCGGAGGTTCCGGCCGACAAGATCGGCCACGACCTCGCCTACCCGGCGATGTTGACCTTCTTGCCCGCGGGCTGGCTTGGCCTGGTCGTCGCTTCGCTCGCGGCCGCCTACGTGTCGACGATCTCCACCCACTTGAACTGGGGCGCCTCGTACCTCGTGCACGACGTGTGGCGCCGCTTCGTACGCCCCTCGGCGAGCGAGCGCGAGGGCGTCTTCGTCGGGCGCCTCGTCACCGTGGCGTCGATGGCGCTCGCCGGCGCGTTTGCGCTCGCCCTCGGCAGCGCGCTCGAGGCGTTCGCGATCCTGCTCCAGGTCGGTGCCGGGACGGGGCTGCTCTACGTGCTGCGCTGGCTGTGGTGGCGCATCAACGCCTGGAGCGAGATCGCCGCGATGACAGCCTCCGTCGTCGTCGCGATCTACCTTCAGCTCATCCACCCGCGCGCCTTCCCTGCGCTCGCGCTCGACACCTCGAGCGCGTTCCTCCTCGGTGTCGCGGTGACGACCCTCGTCTGGCTCGTCGTGACCCTCGCGACGCCGCCGACCGAGCGCGCCGTGCTCGAAGGATTCGTCCGCCGCGTGCGCCCCATCGGGCCGGGCTGGCGACGGATCCTGCACGGCGCCGGCGATCCCGGCGCCCTCCCCGCGGCGCTCGCCGCATCGGCGCTCGGGAGCCTCGCCGTCTTCGGCGTGCTCCTCGGCACCGGCCTCCTTCTCTACGGACGCCTCGGCGGCGCCGCCGCCCTCTTCGGGCTCGCCGTCGTCTCCGCCCTGCCCCTGCCGCGCCTGTGGCGCCGCCTCTCGAACGCGCCTCAGGAGGACCCTTCATGACCAAGACCGCCCTGACCCTTCTCGCGCTGATCGCTCTCGCCCTGCCCGCCTTCGCCGGCGCCGTCGAAACCGTCGACGGCGACACGACACGCCTCGTGTTCGAGGAAGGGGAGCTGCGCCTCGAGTTGATCTTCGAGCACGGCAGGCTCGTCTCCGAGCGCCTCGGCTACCAGGGCACCGCGCCGCTCGTCCGCGGTCTCGCCGATGCTCACGCCGAGCTCGCCTGGAGCGGGTGGCACGCACCGGACCGCACGCAGAATGCCGAAGGACCGGCCCTCGTGCGCGTGAGCGAGGCGCGCCTCGTGCGGCACAGCTTCAACGAAGCCGAGCGCGCGCTCGTCATCGACTTCGCCCACGAAGGGGCGGCGCTCGCGCTGCGCCTCCGTTACACCGCGACGGGCTCGTGGCTGCGCCGCCGGCTCGAGCTCCGCGATCCGAAGGAGAGCGGGCATCTCTTGCGGGCGTTCGTGCCGCGCGAGGGGGAGCTCGAAGGCATCGACGCCCTGATCAAGCCCGGCGGCTTCGGCCAGCCCGCCGCGCTGCGTTTCGCGGTGGGCGCGGGCGCCTTCTTCGGCGTCGAGGACCCGACGGCGACGACGACGCTCGCGAAGCGCGGCCCCGTGAGCGCCCGCCTCGCGACACGCGTCGAATTCGGGGCGGAGCTCGGCAATGCATGGAGCGCCTCGCCCGACTCCGTCATCGGCCTCGTCCGGGATGGCGCCCGCGTGCGACACGCGTTCCGCGACTACGTCGACGCGATCCGCGTCGCTCCTTTGCGGCCCTACGTGCTCTACAACACTTGGTACGACGTGCGCGCCCCCGAGTACACGAAGCGCCCCGAGGACGTGATGACGGAAGGATCGCTGCTGCGCATCATCGGCGAGTTCGCCGAGGTGACGAAGCGGCACCCGAGCTTCCACCTCGACGCGTTCGTGCTCGACGACGGCTGGGACGTCTACAAGAGCGACTGGAAGCTCCGCGAGAAGGAGTTCCCGCAAGGGCTCGCGCCGATCGCGGACGCGCTGCGCGCGCAGGGCACCGATCTCGGGATCTGGTTCGGCCCGACCGGGGGCTACTCCCACCGAGACTGGCGCGTCGACTGGATGCGCGAGCACGGTTACGAGACCGTCTCCGATCAGCTCTGCGTCGCGGGCGACAAGTACCGCGCGCTGCTCGAGCGCCGGGTGCTCGACTTCTGCGCAAACGCCGACGTCGGCTACTACAAGTGGGACGGCATCCGCTTCGGCTGCAACGAGCCGGACCACGGCCACCCGACCGACCTCTACGCCCGGCGCGCCGTGATGGACGCCGTCGCCGGCCTCGCGGCCAAGACGCGCGCGGCGCGCGAGGGCATCTTCCTCAACATCACCTCGGGCACCTGGCTGAGCCCGTGGTGGCTGAAACACGCCGACACGATCTGGATGCAGGGCTTCGACTACGGCTACGCGGGCGTGCCTTCGATCAGCCGCCGCGACCGCGCGATGACCTACCGCGACTCCGTGCTCTTCGAGGACTACGGCAAGTACGACCACTGGTTCCCCCTCGCGAACCTGATGACCCACGGGATCATCAAGGGGCACCTGCAGAAGCTCGGGGGCGAGGTCGAGCCGCTCGACAAGTTCACGGACAACGCCGTGCTCTACGTCGCGCGCGGCGTGTCGATGATCGAGCTCTACGTCTCACCCAACCTGCTCAGCGACGGCGAGTGGAACGCGATCGTCGGCTCGATCGACTGGGCGAAGGACCGCTTCGAGGTCCTGCGTCACACGACGATGATCGGCGGCGACCCGGCCGAGGGCGCCGCCTACGGCTTCGTCCACTTCTCCGGAGAGCGCGGGATCCTCGCGCTTCGAAACCCGGGCATCGAGCCGCAGACGCTGAAGGTGCTGCTCGACAGCAACGACGGCCTCGCCGAAGGCGCCACCGAGCTCGTGCTCGAGCGCGTCTACCCTTCCCGCCTGATCGACCCCGCGCTGCATGCCGCGGGCGAGACCCTCGAGCTCACCCTCGACGGCTACGAGACCGCAATCTACGAACTCGCGCCGCGCCGCACGCTGCCGGGCCCGCGCGTGGCGGGCGCCGTCTTCGAGGCGCCCTCGAAGGGCGCGACGCAGCTCCTGCTCGCCGCGGAGGGTGAGCTCACGCTGCTCGCGCCGAACGAGGTGAGCTCCGCGGCGCGCAAGGCCTTCGACACGGCCCGCAAGAAGCTGGTGGCGCGCAAGCCCGCGCCGATCGGGGGTGCGCTCGGCGAGGCCGAAGCGACGGGAGCGCGCTGGAGCTTCGAGGTGTCCAACCAGGCGAAGGACACCTGGGTCGCCGTCCAGGCCCGCCCCGCCTCCGAAGCGAAGGCCACCCCCGAGCTTCTGACCCTGACCCTCGACGGCAAGCCCCTCGTAGCGATCCGTGTCGCCGAGGACGGCGTGTGGGCCTGGTACCGCGCGCCGATCGCCGCGGGGCGGCACACCCTCGAAGCGAGCTCGCCCGAAGGCGCGGGCGCCCTCGAGCTCGCGGCGTGGCTGATCGGCAACCGGGCCCCCAAGCCGGTGCGGGTCAAGCTGCCGGGCCGCGTCGCAGAAGCCCGACCGCAGCTCCCACTCCCGCGCCCGGCGGGCGAGCTGCGTGAGCAGGTGGAGCTGGGGACGCGCGCCCTGCCGGCGCGCTGAGCTTCAGAGATCGAGGCGCTGACGAAGCGCCTCGATCTCCTCGCCATCTGCCCACGGGATCTCGCCGGCTTCTTCGAGCAACGCCTTCGCCTCCTCCGGCTCCCCTTGCGCCGCGCGGATCTCTGCGAGCAGCCTCAGGAGGCGTGGGTTCTGGCGCTCGCTGAGCGTGACGGCGCGTTCGGCGCAGCGGTGGGCGGCGGCGAGGATGGACGGGGGTGGGTCGGGGAGTGTGGTGAAGAGCGCGCGGGCGACTGTGCTCTGCAGCCGGAAGTGGGCCGGCTTCGCATCGACGAGGGGCACGAGCTTCAGGAGCGCACGTAGCGCCTCTTTGCTCTCGCCGAGCGCCTGGTGACTGCGGGCGCGCTCGAGGTAGAAATCGACGGCGCGAGGTCGTCCTGGCCGAAGGGCGACTTCGACGATCTCGAGTCGTCTGAGAGCCGTGCGAGGCTGCCCCAGACGACGCATCACCATCGCAGGCACCAAGTCGTTGTCCAGTGAGTGCTCGAAACCGCGGAAGCCCTCGACGAGCGCCCAGGCTCTCGAGGGGTCTCCGGCCTCGGTCAGCTCCGCGAGGACACGATGGCGCATGAGCTGCTCGGCCCCACCACGCTTCGCCGCCTCGTCGAGAAGAGCGCGGGCGCGCTCGATCTTCCCCAAGCGCGCGGCGAGCAACCCGAGTAGCCCGCGGTGCGTGGCATTCTCGAACGGGAGCGCGGCCGCGCGCTCCATCGCTGCTATCGCCGAAGCTCGGTCACCGTGGACCGACTCGAGGAACGAGGCCTCGAGCGCAGCCACCTCTGCGTCATCCGGGCGAAGTTTCACCCACTCGCCGAGACGCGCGTACGCCTCTCTTCTGCGCCCTGCCGAGACCAACACCTGCGTCAAACGCGCCCGCAGGAAGTCGTCGCTCGGATCCGCCGCCAGCCGCTTCTCGAAGTGTGGGACCTCTGCCTCACAGTTCCCGTGCCGCACGCAGCGCGCCCAGCCGAGCCAGTCGCGAACACCGGCGTAGTCCGGCTCCAGCTCGAGCACGCGGTCGAGGAGGAGCATCTCCCCCATGAAGTGTCCCTCCCTCTCGCAGCGCATCGCACGCCGCGAGAGTCGTTCCGCGTCGGACTCCGTGAGGGAAGCGAGAGGGAAACGAATCGCATGCTCGGCGAGCTCCGGACGGCCCGCGAGCTCGAGCCCGCGCCCGATCGCGAGCCAGTAGTCGAGCCGTGCTGCAAGCGCGCTGGGCTGAGCGTCCGCGAGCGCGACGAAGGCCACGTCGCTCTCGTCGGCCGCGAGAACTGCATCCACGATGACGCCGACCTGCTCCTCCGTATAGCAAGCGGGATCCGGCACGCACCTGGCTAGCATCGGCCCCACCACCTCGATGGCCTCGGCGGTCCGCTCACGCTGCGCGCCGAGCACTCTCGCGAGCGCCAACTTGGTCTCGTCTCGTTCGGGTTCGAGCGCCAGCGCCTCGCGAACTCGCCGCTCGGCCGACTCGAACTGGCCACTCCCTGCGAGGATCTCCGCAACGAGGAGTAGCCCCTCTGGATGACCAGGGGCTAGGTCCACGAAACGCCAGGCGAGAGCAAGCCCGTCCCTTGGCCGCGCCAGTGGGCCCGCCACCAAGCGCGCTGCTAGTTCGAGCGCCGGCACGAGGTCGGGGTTCCGCTCGAGCGCGCGAAGAACCGCGACTTCGGCAGCAGCGAAACGCCGCAGATCAACGAGGGCACGCGCCTTCGCGAAGTGACACAGAGAGGGCCACTCCAGCTCGTCTTCGATCTCGCTGAGGTGACGAAGAGCGGCGTCCGGCTCCTCGTCGACGAGCGCCCGGAGCGCCCGCTGACAGGGCCCCGCGAGCGCTTGCCACTCGGGGCGGAGGACGGGCTCGCGATACTGCTGCCCGAAGCTCGCAGGGGCACCCTCGAGCATCGAGGCATCGCGCGTCCTGAGCGCAAGTAGCTGGCGTGCCGCGGACGCACTCATGGCGGTCTCGAAGAGTTCCGCGATGCGTGCTGGCTCCGCGATACTCACTTCGGAATCCATCGACAGCGGCGGCAGGAGCCGCTCACTGAAGAGGAAGCCCTTCTTGCGAATCTCGCTCGCGTTCACCACCGGCGGTGCGTCGGCCTGAGCCGCGATCGTCTCCTCCCACCACTTCGCGCTCGTCAGTTTGGCGAGCCGCTCCTCACACTCCGCTTCGAACGACTCCCATGTCGGGAACTCGTCGAAATGTAGGTAGATGCCAACCCACTCGTCGCTATCCTGAACCCAGAGCCGTCTGAACCGAATCTCCTCGAAACGAGCGTTCTCACTCGCCCATTGGAGAGTGGCCGCATCTTCCCAGCTCTCGATGCGCCAGGGAGCGTTGACGAGTAAGAACGTGTCGCGCCCCGAGTCTCGAGACCGCTCGTAGAGGATGCTGTGAGTGGGGCGCTTCCGTGTCGGCGGGGCGTCGCACCGCGCTGATTCCGACAGCGGTTCAAGCGCACGAGCAACTCGGCGAAGTTGATCCTTGGCAGCGCCGGGCCCCTCACACTCAAGAGCCAGGTGGCGCGGCTGGCGCACACACGCCGAAGCAGCCAAGAGTTCGTCGAACTTCATCTCCGCGACATCGAGAGCAAGAGGCCGCAGACCGGCCTCGTTCTCGGGCGGTGTCCCGTTCAGGAGGATTCCGGCGAGGCCCTCGAGATGCCAGCGGGTCTCGAGCGCGACGAAGGGGAGCCCATCTCCGAGAACCGCTCCCTGCACGTTGACGAACTCCCTCCGGCCGGGAGCACCCTCCTCGATGACGCGTCGCACCGCGGAGTAGGCCTCTTCAGGGCTATCGCTCTCCACGCGCACTGCGTTCAGCGCTCCCCACTCTAGAGAGCTGCCGCCAGCTCGCATCCAGCCACGTTTGGTCATCTCGGCAGCCAACGACAACGCGAGGGGGTCCACTTCGTCGCGCAATCCGGACTCCGAGATCAGCCGCAACGTGCAGGTGTACGGCCCGGACTCCGCGCGCCGCGCCTCGAGCGCGAGCCCGTTGTCGAGCGTGGCGAACGCCACATCGTCGGTCGAGTTCGGGGTCAGGGTGAGGTCAGCCGCCGTGACGCCGCAGAGGAGACCGAACGCGACAGCGAACGCGAAGACTCTTCTGCTCAAGTTCCCCTCCCCCCAGGTGAACACCGCAGCGTGAGTATCCGCGAGACGAGCCCACGTCGGCAAGCCGGTCTGGGCGAAGGGTCGCGTCGTCAGGGCAGCGCATCCTGCCGGGGACAGTCAACCGCGATCTCTCGCGCGATCACCTTCCTCGCAAGGCGGTTGACAGTCCCCTTCATCGCATCCCCTCTTGGGCGCTTCCTGTCCGTGGCACGCTCCACTAGAATCACCGTCCCGATCCACAGCAGTCCGAAGACCGCGGAGCGAGCCCCGAACCGATGGTCGAACGAAGCGACGAGCCCACCCTCGATCTTGGGAACCCCGTGCGTCCCGAGCGCCTCCTGACGCTCCTCTGCCCAGGGCACGTGTTCGCGGGGCGCTACGAAGTGCTCGCGTTCGTCGGGCGCGGGGGTAGCGGCGAGGTGCACCGCGTGTGGGATCGCGTCGCCGAAGCCGAGCTCGCGCTCAAGGTGCTCTACCCCGGCTCTCACGCCGCGAGCCCGGAGCGGGTGCGGCGTGAGCTGCGGCTGCTCCGTGAGATTCGCGACCCGGGCATCGTCGCGCTTCACGACATCGGCGAGCACGAGGGGCTGCTCTACCTCGTGATGGAGTTGCTGGAGGGCGAGACTCTCGCGGAGCGTCTGCGAAGCTCCTCTCCCCTGCCCGCCCCTGAAGCCGAACGAATCGTGCGCGCCGTGCTCGCCTCCCTCGAAGTGGCTCACGCGAGCGGTATCGTTCATCGCGACATCAAACCCGCGAACGTCATGCTCGAGCCGACGCCCACGGGCGGCGAGCGCGTCGTGCTTCTCGACTTCGGACTCGCTCGCGAGCGCAGCGCGTCCGGCATGACGACGACCGGACGCTTCCTCGGCACGCCGCAGTACGCCGCGCCGGAGCAGATCCTCGGCGAAGCGCTCGGCCCTCCCGCCGACATCTACGCCACCGGCGTCCTGCTATGGGAGATGCTCGCCGGCGCACCGCCTTACACCGGCGAGTCCGAGATCGCCGTGCTCAAGGCGCAGCTCGAGGAGCCTCTGCCGCCGACGAAGCGCGCGCTCTCGCGCACCCCCGCGCGGCTACGCGCCGCCGCACTCGCTCTGCTCACCCGGGAGCCCGAGGGGCGCCCGCAGAGCGCGGCGGATGCCCTCGCGCTGCTCGCCCGCGGCGCGCGCGGGAGGCTCGCCGCCGCCGCTCTTCGCCGCAGCGTAACGCGCGCGAAGAGCATCCGCGGGCTGATCGCGCTCGCCGCGGCGTTCTGCGGCCTCGTGTGCGGCGCCTGGTGGGCCCTGACCCCGGCGAGCGTGCACGGCGAAGGTCAACACGTCGTGTGGCGAACGCGAGCCGGGCTCGAGTTCCGCTCGAGCGAGCAGCCGCTGCCGGTGCGGGACGCCACCCTCGACCCGGCGCGCGGAGGGATCTTCCCCGTGACGTGGGCGGCGCTCGATCTTCCTCGGCCGAGCCCGATCCCGACACGGGAAGACCTGGTCGCGCTGGAGAGCACCTACCCGATTCGCCGATTCGTCTGGCCGTGGGGACAGGGAAACGCTGCTCGCACCCGATTCACCGCTCGCGTGTTCTATGCCCATCTCTACGAGAGCCGACAACAGCGCCTCGAAACTCAGCGAATCATGGCTCTCCCTCCCGGCGCGCTCAACGACGCGGAGCTCCTGCTCTACCTGGACGCGGGCCCGGAGTTTCCCGGCCAGATGACGCTCCTGGCCAAGCACTCGGAAGGGTGCGTCCTTCACCCTGGCCACTTGGTCTCCTTCTTCCACTACCTGAACCCGAAGGACGAGAGCCGTTGGCTCGTCGCGACAGGTTTCAACAACCGCATCGGTCCGCGCCCCATCCTCCTGGGGATTCCGCCGTCGGTTCTCACGAGGGGGCAGAGCCCGCCGTTTCTCGGTTCGCTCCATCGCTACCCTGCCTCACCGGGGTGGTACACACCGCTGCCCTATCTCAGTAGCGCGCACACGGCGTGGCTGTCCGCGGACGGGTCGATGGGAACGGCGATCATCGCCGAGGAGCTCTCTCTCCGCTTCGATCCGAGCACCGGCGTGCCGCTCGACGCCAAGGACCGCTCTGGGTTGGACGAGACGAGTTGGCAGAGGTCGAGGGACGGCCTGATCGCAGCGCTCTTCGAAGCCTCCACCCTCGAACAGGCAGGACGCCCCGAGGAAGCAGGGCTCGCCCTCGAGCGATACACGCGCGAGTTCGCCGAGGTGCCACACTTTCTCGCCATCGCTCAGCAACGGGCCGCGACGCTGTTCATGCAGGGAGAGGCTCCGGACTACGATCGCGCGATCACCGCGATCGAGGCCGCGATCGAGGCCGAGGAGAAACCGCCGCGCCAGAGGCTGCTCCGCACGGAGCTCCTGGTTCGTGGCGGCCGCCTCGACGAAGCCCGCGAGGAGATTCAGCTCTGGGCTCGTTTTCCTCACGAGGAGATGCTGGGCTTCGAGTACTACCTGCTCGAACGCCTCGCCGGCGGCGCCTTGATCCTCCCCCAGCTCCGCGAGCTGCGCACACCCACGACCGGATCCGCCTGGGTCCCACTGATCGAGATGGCCGAGGCATACGCTCAGGGCGCTCCCGAGCAGGTAATCCGGCTCTACGAACAGCGTCTCGAGGGCGCCGTGCGCTGGGATGTCCACCGCATGTTCGCGGCGCGTGCCTTGCTCGAGTCACGCGAGGACGCAGGGGCCGCCCTCGACATATTCCGGGACATGGACGGAGTCAACCCCCTCGAATGCCGCGCTCCGCTCGAATCGCTGCGCGCCCGCATCGAGGTCGCTCTCGGGCTCGAGACGCCGCATCTCGCTCTCCGGCGCCCCGCCGTCGAGTCGGAACTCACGAGCTTGGAGCGCCACGCTCCGACCCGGATCGAGTGCCTCTACTTCCTCGACATGGTGCGCGAGGACCTCGCGCTGCTCGCCGAGGCCGCAGGCGAGACCAAGCGGGCCGCTCGCTGGCGCGCCGAGCTCGCCGCCTCACCCTGGTGAGCGGAACGAGCTTGCACACCCGCCGGGGTGCGCGGTACAAGTTCCGCAAGCTCGGTCCACGCCTCTTGCGGCACGCGGCCGACGGGAGGTCGTTCGTGCGTCGCCTGCGTCCCGCTCTTTGCGCCGTCCTGCTCTTCGCTCTCGCCGTGCTCGCGTCCTGCCAGAGCGCACCTCCGCGCGAGGGCCTGGACTCGCTGCTCCTGATCACGGTGGACACGCTGCGCACCGACCACGTCTCCGCCTACAGCGCCGACAGCCCCGTCGCCACGCCGCACATCGACGCGCTCGCCGCACGCGGGCTCAAGGCAACGCGCGCCTGGTGCACGGTGCCGATCACGGCTCCGTCCCACGCGACGATCCTGACCGGGCTCAGCCCGCTCGCGCACGGCGTGCGGAACAACTACCGCTACCGGATTCCCGAGGGGGTGCAGACTCTCGCCGAAGAGCTCGCCGAAGACGGGCTCGCCACCGGCGCCTTCGTCGCTGCCTACACGGCGACGCGCGAGTACGGACTCGACCAGGGCTTCGCGGTCTTCGACGACGACTTCGGCCACGACGCCAACGGGCGTCCACGCTTCCAGCGCCCGGCGGGCGAGGTCATCGACCGCGCGCTCGCGTGGCTCGAAGAGCATGGCGACGCGCCCTTCTTCCTCTGGGTCCACGTCTTCGACCCGCACTCGCCGTACTCGCCCCCCGCGGAGTACGCGAAGCTCCACCCCAAAAACCCCTACGCCGGCGAGGTGGCCTACACCGACGCCGAGCTCGGCCGTCTGCTCACGGCGCTCGAAAGCAGCCCGGCGGCGCCCCACACGGCCATCGTGCTCACGGCCGATCACGGCGAGGCACTCGGCCAACACGGCGAGGAAGAGCACGGGATGCTCCTCTACGAGCCCACCGTGAACGTCCCGCTCCTCGTCGCCGCGCCGGGGCGGGTCGCGCCCGGCACGGTCCACGAGGGCGTCGCGAGCGGCATGGACATCGTCCCCACCGCGCTCGCGCTGCTCGGCAAGAGCGCGCCATCCGCCGTCCAAGGTCTCGACCTGCTCGCCGCCGACGCGGACCCCCAGCGCCTCGTCTACGCGGAGTCGCTCTACGCGCACGAGGAGCTCGGCTGGTCGCCGCTCTACACGCTGCGCCGCGGAGACCTCAAGTACATCGCCGCACCCACGCCGGAGCTCTACGACGTCGCCACCGACCCCGGCGAGCACAAGAACCTCGCCGCGGAGCGCCCGGAAGAGATGGCGGCGTTCCAGGAAGCGCTCCGGCCCTTGCAGGAGGCGTGGCTCGACGAGGAGTGGGCCCGCGCCGCCCTCGGCAGCGAGGAGCTCATCGACGAGGAAGCCATCGCCCGACTACGCAGCCTCGGCTACGCGGCAGGTGGAGGCATCGCCGGCCTCGTCACCGTCCCGCCCGTCGCGGGCCGCAATCCGATGGAGCACCTCGAGAGCTACCAGCTCCTCATGCGGGCGCAGAAGTTGACCCAGGCCGGCGACGCCGCGTTCGCGATCAAGCTGCTGCGCCGCATCCTCGACGGCGACCCCGGCAACCCGCAGTACATGCTCAAGCTCGCGGTCGCGCTCGCGCAAGACGGCCAGAGCGAAGAAGCCGAGCGCACCTACCGCGCGCTCCTCGACACCCAGCCCTCCTTCGTCGTCGGGCTGCGCTACTACGCCGCGTTCCTCGTCGGTGACGGGCGCCAGGAAGAAGCGCGTGACCTGTGGTACGGCTTCGCGGAGGCGTATCCCGGCGCGGTCGGCGCCGAGGCCGAACTCGCGCGCCACGAGGTGGCGCTCGGGAACGCCGCGAAGGCCGCGCGGCGCCTCGAGTCGCATCTCGCGCGCCAGCCGGGAGACGCCGCTGCGTGGGTCGAGCTCGCGAACGCGCGCACGGCCGCCGCGGAGTATGGCCCGGCGATCGACGCGCTCGCTGAGGTCTTCGAGCGGCGCGCGAGCCTCACGCGCGCGCTGCCGCTGCTCGAGACGCTCGCGCGTGAACACGGGCAAGCCCGCCGCGCGCGGGGCCTCCTCGAGAGCGCGCTCGCACGCGGTGAGGACCCCGCGCTGCGAGCAGCCCTCACCCGGGTCGAGAGTTACTGAGCCGCAGGACTCGCCGGGGGCTCCTCCGCTTTCTCCGCGAAGACGAAGAAGCCGGGGAGCTCGTCCACGAGCTCGTAGCGCTCGCGCACGATGCGGTGGAAAGCCTCGAACTTGACCATCTGCGCGTAGGAATCCTCGCGCTCGAACACGTTGACGTCGCGCCGCCCGACGAGGATCAACGCGGGGCGCTCACGTTCGAGGCGCTCGAGAAACGCCTGCTGCCTCTCTTCGAGACCGGGGATCGCCACCGAGAGCCGCTCGCCCGTCAGGAAAAGGTGGTGGAACGGGTAGCGGGTCGCCGGCGCGCGGTCGGCGAGGAAGTACACGCCCGGCGCGAGTCCCCAGACGAGGACACGGCGCCCCTGGCCGCTCTTCGCGCGCACGAGGGCGGCCGCCCCCGCTTCCGCCGCGGGGCGGAAGCTCCCCTGGCGCATGTGCTCGAGGTAGCGCGCGCGCGGAATCGCGCCGCGCCGGTGCTCCCAGTTCGCGAGGTGCGCGCTGCGCCACGCGGGCAGCTCGGAGACGGCGACGACAGCGAGCGCGACTGCAGCGACGAGGCCGAACCAACGCGCGCGGCGTTCGCCCCACGCATCGATCAGCGCGGAGACTCCGCAGCCCGCCGCGAGCGCGATGCCGGGCACGACGAGCAGGTAGTGGTAGCTCGCGCGCTGCCCCTGAATGATGACGACCGCGATGGGCAGGAGCAGCCACGGCACGAGCAGCCAGAGATGCTCCCGCTTGCCCCGCGCGAGCGCGACGACCCCGATGAGCGCCGCCAGGCAAGCGGTGGGCAAGCCCATCACCACGCCTTGGGGCACCCAGCGGAACATCATCCCCCAAGAGCGCATCTCGCCCGTCACCGCGTGGAAGATGCGCGGGAAGACGAAGACCGCCTCCCACATCTCGCCAAGCCCGCCCCGCGCCGCGAAGTACGCGAACGCGAGCCCGTAGATGTGCACGAGGCCCGGGGGCTTCTGGTCCCACATCTCCCGATAGGGGAGCCAGCCTTCGAGGGTCCAGCGCCCGAAGCAGGCGAACAGCCCCTGATCGAGGCCAAGTGGTTCCGCGAAACGCAACCACTGCAAGAAGAGGAAGACGGCGGCGACGAAACCGGCCGCTGCGACGAAGGGCCAGCCTCTCCCCGTGTTCTCCGCGGCACTCGCCGCCCCTCTCTTGCTCGCGCGATCAGACACCAGTCCCCGCCTCCCGTATCGAAACGCGCCGATTCTAGCGCAGCTGAAGCAAGCCCTCGGGCTCCGCATTTTCGCGCCCTCCGGGGCCACTTTCGTCGTAGAGTTTCGTAGTTGGGATCCCTGTCCAAGGGGGGGAGAGTTCATGAGAAGCACGCTCGCCGTCGCCGCGGCCCTCGCCGTCGTCGTTGTCTTCGCTATGTCGTTCATCGGGGCCGAGGGCGATGCGCCTCCCCTGGTGGAGTACTACCCCCAACACCCCGCTCATGAGGAGTCCCTCGCCGCGCGCCTCACTCCGGTCGAGGCGTCGGACACCGCTGCCAAGGTGTTCGGCGATGGCGCGGGGATCGTGACGACGCTCGCGCTCGAAAAGCGCGTCCTCGTCGCGAGCGTCTCGCTCGACGGCGGGCTGAGCTTCCAACCCGACGTGCTGGCGCTCGGGCACGACGGCAGGCCGCTCCACGCGTTCCACGCCACTCTCGGCGAGGACGGCATCCTCCACGCCGCGGGCGCGGCCATCATTCCCGGCGAGGGGCGCCACGGGATCGTCTACGCCCGCAGCGCGGACCTCGGGCGCACCTGGTCCACGCCTCAGCTCCTCGTCGGCCCGAGTGACGACGCGCACGGCGTGCGCGGGGTCCGGGTCTCGAGCGGGCCGACCGGCGTCGTCGCGATCGCCTTCGCCGGCGCGGGCGGCGAGTACCCCTTCGTCGTCGCCAGCCCCGACGCGGGCGTCACGTGGAACCCCGCCGTGGCGATCGGCGAGCTCGGCCACACCCCGACCGGGTACGCGTTTCAGCCCGAGGCGTTCGTCGACGGTGAGGGGCGCATCCATGCCGTCTTCGTTGACCGCGATGGCGGCCTCCAAGCGCTCTACGGGACGCGCTCGGTCGATGGCGGCGTGACCTTCTCGGACGTGATCAAGATCAGCGCGGACGAGCCGGGCTCCCACTTCTTCGCCCAGCCTCGCATGGCCGAAGCGCAAGGCGACGTGATCCTGCTCGCGATCTACGACGCCTACGACGTCGCCGTGCGTCGCAGCGTCGATGGCGGGATGACCTGGAGCGCTGCACTTCGTCTCCCCGCAAGATTCCCCTCCCGCGACGACGCGCTCGCGATCACGGCCCACCGCGCCTCGAGCGCCGTGCACATCGTCGCCGACACGAGCGGACTCTCGTGGCTCACGATCTGGCGTTCGATCGACGCAGGCGTGAGCTTCGACGCGGGGATGGGTCTCGGGGATACCTCGATGAGGGAGTTCGCCGTCTACTCGGACACGAGCGGAATACTCGCCGTCGCTTGGACCGACTACGTCCCGGGCTCGAACTCCGTCGCCGACATTCGCGCGCGGATCAGCCGCGACGAAGGGGCCAGTTGGGATGACGAGTTCACGGTCAACACCGCACCCACGGACCACGAGGCACGCACCGCCCGCGGGATAGCCTCCGCAGGCTCGGGCACGCTCGCCGTTGCGTGGGACGCCGACGAAGAAAGCCCCGGCGTCGAGCGCGATCCGGTGGTCGCGCGTGTCCAACTCGCGGACTCGACTCCGCTCGGCCAGCTCACACTCGACGACGAGGAGAGCGATCACCCCGACACGCGCCTGATCGGCGTGGTCAGTGACGGTCAGCAGAACGTCTGCGCCATGCTCAGCGCCGGCGTCGAGGGCCCCAATCCGGACGTGTTCTCGTCCTGCAGTCACGATGGCGGCTATCACTTCCAAGCGCCGATCCGCCTCGGGCCGGATCCCGCCGGGTCGCGAAGGCGGTACTTCGGCGAGCCAGCGGCCGCTCCCGACGGAGGCGTGTACCAGGCGTGGATTCGCTATCCGAGCGGATCGGAGACGGACACGCCGCTCGAGCTCGTGCGCTCCACCGACTTCGGAGCGAGCTGGGCCGGCGGATCGACGATCCTCGCCGAGGAAGCACCGAGCGGAGGGGAGACGAACAGCTTCCGCCTGGCCGCCGCGAGCGGTGGGCGCGTCTATGGCTTCTACCAGTTGAGATACGGTGCAAACGACGGTCTGTGGTTCCGCCGCTCGCTCGACTGGGGCGCGAGCTTCGAAGCGCCCGTCCGCTTGGCGAACGACGGTTCGGGGGTCTACACCTGCGCCGTCGATGAGACGGTCCATGTCGCCTACCCAGCGAACGGCCTGTCGGTCCGCACCAGCCTCGACAGCGGAAGCACCTGGTCCGATCCCGTGGCCGTCTCCACCCTGGAAGCGGTCACGGAGTTCAAGATGAGCTGCGGGCCCGGCGGACGAGCCGCCGTGATCTATACGCTCAACTCTGACGACGGGAACAACATGCAGGTCGAGATCGCGGTCTACGACGGCACGAGCTGGGGCGCCGCGAAGATCCTCGAGCGCACGGACGAGATCCCGCGCACCGAGCCGACGATCACGTGGGTCAACGACACGACCCTCGTCGCTGCAGTCGACCGCATGAATAGCTGGAAGGGCATCGACACCGTACGCTCGACCGACACGGGCGCCACGTGGAGCCCGTATCAGCTCGTGACCACTCTCGAGCACTGGAATCAGCACCCCGGCGTCGTCAGCTCGGCTGACGGACAGGTCTGGGTGTACTTCTTCGACACCGCCGAAGGCATCGACCGGATCGGTGAGGTCGCCGTCGCGCACAGCACCGACGGCGGGGCCACGTTCGGGTCTCCGCGCCGCATCGATCACAATCCCGCCCCCTCCGCCTACCCGAGCTTCGGCGTGACCTACCGTGCCGCCGTCGGCCTCGCCTCTTCGGCGCTGACCGCCTACGGGAGCGAGCGCTGGGGCACGCACTACGACCTCTACGTAACCGCCCACGACCCGGGCGACGTCGACCGTGACGGCGAGCCCGCAACCACCGACTGCAACGACGAGGACTACGGCGCGTTTGCAGCCCCGGGCTTCGTCGAAGGGCTCCGTGTCAACGCCGAAGGCACGGTCTGGACCTGGACGAGCCTCGCGGACACGGCCGGCTCCGGCACACGCTACGAGTTGGTGCGCGGCGAGCTCGGCGAGCTCCTCGCCAGCGGCTCGTTCGCCGGGGCCGACTGCCTCGCTCAGGAGCTTGCGACGGCCAGCTACGAGGACGCCTCCCCGGCGCCGGAGGCCGGTCGCGGGACTTACACGCTCGTTCGCGGAGTGAATGTTTGCGGGGCCGGCTCCTACGGCGCCGCCGGGCATGCGCGCTCCGAGCTCGACGGGGTTTGCCCCTGAACCAGAGCTGTGGGGCCCGAGAACCGTCGTCCGGGAATCTCGGCCCCAGCCGGAGGCGCGGCGCATAAACAGCTATCACTCAAGCACTTGCACACAAGGGTGGTCGAGCCATACGACGTGTATTCGCCATACCCCGACGCGGTTTTACACGCGAGTCAGAAATCGACTCAAGGTTTTTGACCTCGTGACGAAACGCCCTTTGTGACCGCCCACTTCCCCCACCGCTCCGAGCCCACGTGAGCGTGAGCGGCGGTCGTTCCGTGAAGGCGTCCCGTGCCATCGGCCCGAGGAACTGGCCGGGTGTCGGGTAGGCCTGGAGCGCCTCCGGTCGAAGCCACGACGAGGCGGAGGAGAGCATGGCAACGAAGGAGCTGGAGATTCCGGTGGAACGGGCCCTCCCGTCGCGGAAACTCGATGCCTTGCAGCGCCGCGTGCGCCGCCAGCCTCTCGCGATCGAGATGCTCGAGGCTCTCGCGGAAGCGAGCGCCGTCGTCGACAAGGAAGGCCACATCCTCGTCGCGAATCGCCGCATGAGCGCGCTCGCGGGGACGCCCGCCGACAGCCTCGTCGGTCGCCGCTTCGGCGAAGCGGTGCGCTGCGACAACGTGGAGGGCTCGCAATCCCGCTGCTCTACGACCACCGCTTGCGGACTGTGCGGAGTCGGTCACACCCTGGCGGCCGCGCTCGAGAAGGGTCGCTCTGCGACGGGCGACTGGCACATCCTCCACCATGGTGATCTCGGCCTCGAGTCCCTCGACCACCGGGTGACAGTGACACCACTCTCGCTCGAGGGGATGGAGCTGTTCGTCGCCAGTCTGCGCGACATCTCCGACGAGAGACGTCGCCGGATGCTCGAGCGCTCTTTCTTCCACGACGTGTTGAACCTCGCGAGCGGACTCCATGGCCTCGGCGCCCTCCTCGAGGAAGCCTCGCCCGAAGAGCTCCCGGAGTTGGCCGGCGACCTACGCGAGACTGTCGATCAGCTCCTCGGAGAGGTCCGCGCACAACGCGATCTCGTGGCTGCAGAACGGGGAGAACTCGTACCGAACCTCGAGGTCGTCGACGCGCGCACGTTGCTGCGCCGAATCGCGGCGCGCTTCCGTCGCCACCCGGCCGCGCAGGACCGCCGCATCGAGCTCGGAGAGTTCCCCTCCGCGCGCTTCGTGGTCACGGACAAGACTCTGCTCACACGTGTGCTCGGCAATCTCCTCTTGAACGCGCTCGAAGCAACATCCCCCGGCGAAGCCGTCTCTCTCGGCCTGTGCGTGGGCCGCCGCGTTACCTTTCTCGTGTGGAATCCCGCCACGATGCCGGAGGAAGTGCGGCTGCAGCTCTTCCGCCGCGTCTTCTCGACGAAGTCTCCGCAAAGTCGAGGCCTCGGCACCTACGGCGCCCGCCTCCTTACCGAACGCTACCTCGGGGGCACGATCGACTTCAGCACGGACGAGGAGGCTGGGACGACCTTCAGGGTTCACCTGCCCCGCCGTCGCCTCGCCCCCTAGGAGCCCGAGGGTCTCGCGGGGCACCTCGGGGAGCGAGGTATATCAAGAAACTCGATTCCGTTCGCGGTAAGATGAGCACCTCCGGTGTCACGAGGTGCACGATGTCTGGACTCGTTCCGCTCTGGACCCTCGGCCTCTTCTCGTTCCCAACCAGCGGCGCCCACCTCGCGCTTACGGCCCCATCCCCCTCCTCGGGGTTCGACACGTCATCCGCGCTCCTCCTGTCCCTCGTCGTGCTGCTGCTGACCGCCCTTCTCTTCACCCTCTGGCGGCTGCTGAAGGAGCGCACCTTCACGAGAATGCGCGAGGTGCAGGTCCAACGCGCGCAAAGCGCCGCAGAGTTCGCGGTCACGAGGCTCGCGGCTCACATCGAGCGCACGCCTCTGGCGCTGATCGAGTGGGACTCGGTCGGCCGCGTCGCCGCCTGGAACCCCGCCGCGGAGCGGGTCTTCGGACTCACGGCATCGGAGGCGATGGGGCGCGACGGCCTCGCGCTCCTGATTCCGCCGCAGCTCCACGAGCTCGTCGGAACGCGCTGGCGTCGTGTCCGGGAAGGGCAGAAGCTCGGCGAGATCAACCTCGAGCTCGAGCGAGCCGACTCCACCATCCTGAACTGCCGCTGGTACGACGTCCCGCTCACGAGTGCAGGCAGCGACGGGAAGTGCGGGCACCTCTCCATCGTGAACGACCTAAGCAAGCAGCGCGCCATCGAGGCCGAGAGCCGTGAGAGCCGGCGTAGCCTGAAGACGCTGCTCGCGAACCTACCGGGTATGGCCTACCGCTGTCGGAACGACCAACACTGGACGATGGAGTTCGTCTCGGAAGGGTGCTCGGAGCTGACCGGCTACCATGCCGAGGAGCTCGTCGAGAACGCGCAGGTCGCGTACGCCGATCTCCTCGTGGAGGAGGACCGCGGCCGGGTGTGGGACGAAGTGCAACACGGCGTGTTCACCGACGCGCCGTTTCGCATGACCTACCGAATCCGCACAAAGGCCGGGGAGACTCGCTGGGTCTGGGAGCAAGGCCGCGCGGTCTATGACGGCGACGAGCTCGTGGCGCTCGAGGGTTTCATCACCGACATCACCGAGCACCGCAAGGCCGAGGAAGAGCGCATTCGTCTCCAGGGCTCGCTGCTGCAGGCTCAGAAGATGGAGGCAGTCGGTCAACTTGCCGGCGGCGTGGCCCACGACTTCAACAATCTTCTGACCGTCGTCACCGGAGCCTTCGAGCTCTTGCGCGCGGACCTCGCGGAGAGCGACGAAGCGCGCGACCTCATCGACACTACCGAGAACGCCCTGGCCCACGCGACGACGATGACCCGCTCGCTGCTGACCTTCAGCCGCGAGTTGCCAACGAACAAACGCGCGCTCGATCTCTGCGAAGCACTGCCGAAGGCCTGCTCCCTGCTCAGGCGCCTGCTTCCCCAGACGATCGATCTCGATGTCGAAACCCCCAGCTCGGGACCGCTCCGGGTCCACGCCGACGAGACCCAACTCCAACAGGTCCTGCTCAACCTCGCGATCAATGCGCGCGACGCGATGAACGGCCGGGGCAAGCTCCGCGTTGCTCTCGAGCGCATCCCCGAACCGCTTCGAGAGGCGGGGCTCGGCGCCTCGCTACCACCCTGTGTCGCTCGCCTGGTGGTCGAAGACGATGGCCCCGGCATCAGCGAAGAGTTGAAGACGAGGATCTTCGAGCCCTTCTTCTCGACCAAGCCATCGGGCCGGGGGACGGGACTCGGGCTCTCGATCGTCCACGGTATCGTCCAAGAGCACGGCGGCACGCTGCGTCTCGACTCGGTGCCCGGACACGGTGCGCGCTTCACGATCGAGCTCCCCACCGTCGCACCCGACGAGCTCGCCGACGCCCCCGAGGATGCGGACGGCACCGCGAGCCAGGGCGGCGGCCTCGTTCTCGTCGCGGAGGACAATCAACAGATCCGCTCCCTGACGGAGCGCACGCTCGCACGTGCCGGGTTCACACTGCTCAGCGCCGAGGACGGAGCACGCGGCAAGCAGCTACTCCAGGAGCACCTTCCCGCGCTGTGCCTCCTCGTGCTCGACATCGACCTACCCCACCTCAGTGGTGTCGACCTCCTCCGCATGGCGCGACGCACACGTCCGGATCTTCCCGCGTTGCTCGTGACGGGCGGTGCCGTCGACGAGGGTTCGCTCCCCCTCGACGACATCACCCGTTTCCTCCGCAAACCCTTCCCACTGAAAATACTTGGTGAACTGGCGAGCGAGCTCGTCACGCACGACGGAGACAGCGCGAGCGAGGCGGCCGATCCCGCATGAAAAACGCCCCGGCCAGAAGGCCGGGGCGAAGTCTTCCACGGAGATGCTCGAGGCCTCAAGGACAGCTACCGCTGAGATCCTGCGGGTAGTCGCAAGAGCCGACGCCCACGGCCTCCGCTCTCTCGTTCAGCGTCCCGTCCGGCTCGCGGGCGCGGCCGTACGAACCCTCTTCACTCTGACTCTGGCCGACGAGTACGAAGTAGAGCAACTCGCCCGCAGCCACGGACTCGGGAGTGAAGCGGGCGCTGCCGAGATTCCCGAGCCCGCATACGGAGTTCTGCCACGTGAGCCCACCGAGCGGCGCACTCGTCTTCCCCCAGTAGAGGGCGGTGTCGATCGCGCCACACGCGGGATCGAAGCTCAATGCGAGTTCCGCTCCGGACGGGCTGACGAGCATCGGCGCTGCGCCGCTCCCGCTGACCTCCTTCGGGTTGACCGCCGCCTCGCTCGTGCACGCACCGCCGATGAGCGCCTGTGTGACGCGGATGTCGTCGATCCACCAGCCGGCCTTGGTCACCGCTCCGTCGCTGCTGAAGCGGAAGCGCAGCTTGATGTCCTGCCCGACGAAGGCCGCGAGAGAGCCGACGTAGTCGCTCGCCGGATACGAAGGCTCCGCGATCTCGAGCGAGAACACCGTGCCGCCGGTTTCGACGGGGATGCGGCACTCGTTGCCCGTGTTGTCGAGATCGTCCGGGTAGTTGACCGTCGTCAGCTTGCTCCAGTCCGCGAAGTCCGGCCCAGTCGCGATCTGCACCTCGCCGGCGTCCCATGCCGTCTCGATGTCGTACTTCGCGGCGAAGCGGAGCTCCGCACCGTTGCTGACTCGAAGCGATGGCGTTGTCATCGACGAACACAGGCGGTTGCCATAGGCACCGGTGGTGTAGACACGGGGCGCGTTGTGACCGCCCGTGTCTGCCACCGACCACGGAGACTCGAGCGTCAGCGTCGCCAGGCCGGTGTCACCCCCGTCGTCGGACCAGACACCCAGCTCGGCCGGCCCTGTCGGCACGGCGGAGCGGCGGAGCTCGTTCGTCTCCTCGGCTGCGTTGGAGACGTCCGCCGCACGCACGGCGTAGTAGACCGCATCGCCACCCGTCAACGCGCTCTTGTCGACGAAGCTCGTCCCCGAGACACCCGCGGCGAGCTGGTGGGCCCTGTCGAGCGGGAACGACGGCGCGTCGCCGCGGTACACGTTGTATCGCGCGGGCCCGGCACAGAGCGGCGAAGCCGCGTTCCACGTGAGCTCGACGCCGCAGGAGTTCTCTTCGGCGTTTCGCGCACTGGCGAGACCGGCGAAGGTCGGCGCGAGGGTGCACGCTCCGGCGGCGACGGCGCTCGCCTCGTTCGAGTCGCCGGAGGGGCAGTTCTCGAACGCGCGCACGACGTAGTAGTAGGTCACCGCGCCCGACACCGGCGTGTCGCTGTAGCTCGTCGCCGGCGCCGTCACGACACCGATCTCCTCGTAGGGTCCCCCCGCGCTCAGACTGCGAAGGACCCGATACTCCGCGGTGTCCGGCACGCTGAGCCAGGACAGATCGATACGATTCTCACCGACTGGCGTCGCGACGAGATTGGTGGGCGCATCGGGACAGTTGACGTTGAGGCTGATGTCGTCGCCGATACCACCGAGATCGCTCCACTGCGGGTGCTCGGTCCGATCGTCGTTCGCGACGGCGTAGTTGTGGGCCTCGAGGAAGCTGACCATGCCGTCGTCGTTCGCGTCGGCGTCGACCGGCTCGAAGTTCGGCCAGGGCTTCTTGCCCTGCATCGCCGCCATCCACCAGTAGTTCCACTCGCCGTAAAGAACCGTGACGCCGCCTCCGCAGTCGTCGGTCTCGTCCGCCTGGTAGGCCGACTCGTAGCAGTTTGCGGCGGTGGAGATCGCGGTCGTGTCGTTCTCGAGGTCGTTGATGAACCCACCGGAGAAGCACTGCTGCATCATGATTCCGCGGTGTTTGTACGGGATCTGATTGAAGTAGTTCGCGAACTCCGAGTCCGGCATCGCGCCGTCCATCAAGCCGAGCGACGCGGCGCAGTCACCCGGCATGTCGCTACCGTGATCGAAGGTGAACAGGAAGATGAAATCCTGATCGTCGACCTGCTCGATCCCCTGTGCGGCGTTGCCGTCCTTCATCCACGTGAACAGGTCGCGGACGTTCTGCTGGTTCGCCGGGAAGTCCACCATCCCGGGCTCCCGGTAGTACTCACACGCGAAGTCGGCTTCGTCGTTTCCGTAGCCGTAGAGCACGTGCACGTTCGAAGCCTGGTATCCGAACTCGAGCAGCATGCGGTACATGCGCACGGGATCCGACCAGAACTCGGAGTAGGACGCGCCCGCGGGAATGTCCCCCTCGACGATCACGGCGTAGAAGTCGTCGTAGGCGAAGTCCGTGGTCGTCGAGCGCCGCTTGGGAGAGGTGGCGAACTCGCGATCGGCGGGGACCACGCCCGGCTTCGCCCGGAACTTCACGAGCGTCACGAGATCGATCTGCTCACCATCCCGATAGAAGCGCGGGTAGTAGGTCGCCGCACGCTCCTCGATGACTTCGAGCGCGTCGTCGAGATACAGGTGCGTCACGGGGTGCCAACCGAGGACGCCCGGCGTCCGGTCGAGCAACACGAACCACACCGCTTCCGCCGGCGGGTCGACCGGCCCTTGCGACCAGCGGAACTCGAAGTGAGAGTCTCCGTCGATCGGAACGGGCGACGCGACGACGCGAGCGCCCTCCGTCGACGAGTTCAGGTACTCCCGCACGACGCGATCGCGAATCATCTCGTGCTCGGCCGACAACGACTCGACCGCGTGCACCGCTCCGAAAGAGATCGCAACGACACCAAGCGCCAGGATCATGCGCTTCCACATCAAGGTTCAGCCCTCCCCCGGCCGCTCGGCCGGACCGTCTCGCTGCGGCACCGCGCACCCATCGACCTCACCCCAGAAGGGAGCCCCGAGTCCCGCGCCAGGAACGCGCACGAACGCACCGAGTCGAGCGGTGGAAACGCGTGAGGCTGGGACTGCGCGGAGCTTGGGGGGCGCCGAGCGAGCTGAATGACAAGTAAGTTACCGCGGTACACGACGCCAGAAAAGTGAAGAAAGCTAAACGCCGTTGATGTCCGTTGCATCGACACCGCAGCGCCGAACTCTTCGGCCGCGGAGGCTCAGTCGCTGAAGAGCTCTCGGAGCAGCTTCTCGATCGTCTTGATGCGATAGGGTTTATGCAAGAAAGGGACCGCGCGTCCCTGTCCTAGGAGCTCGATGGCCTCGCGCTGGTTGTACCCGCTAGAGATCACGACCCGGGCCTCGGGGTCGAGACCGCGGATCGCCGCGAGCGCCTGTTGCCCGTCCATACGCGGCATCTTGAGATCGAGGATCACCACGTCGATCTCGCGACCCCGCTCCTCGTAGATCTGCAACGCGACGGCGCCGTCCTCCGCAAGGACGACCTCGTGTCCGAGTTCTTCGAGCATGCGTTTGCCCACGAGGCGAACCGAGGGCTCGTCATCGACGAAGAGGACGGTCAGGCGGAGAGGCTCGAGATCCGCCTCCTTCCGAAGCTCCGTGCGTGGCTCGGGCAGGTCGATCTCCGCCGCGTGCACGGGAAGCGTCACCCGCACCGTGCACCCTCGTCCCTTGGCGCTCTCGATCGACGCCGAGCCTCCGTGAGCGACCGCGATGCCCCACACGGCGGAGAGCCCGAGCCCCGCGCCGCNNGTCGTGAAGTAGGGATCGAAGGCGCGATCGAGGACCTCGGGGCTCATGCCGCAACCGGAGTCCTGCACCTCGAGGACGATGTTCGAGGGCTCTCCATTGAGACGTTGACCCGGCTGAACCCGGACGACGATCGTGCCGGAGATGCCGTCGAGCGCATCGCACGCGTTGGCGACGAGGTTGTTCACCAACTGTCTCATCTGCCCGGGGTCCGCGTCGACGCTCCCGGCTTCCGTCGCCAGGTCGAGCTCGAGACGCACCCCTGGCGGGAGCCGCTCCTCGAGCTCGAGTCTCAGCGTCTCCGCGACCCGCGCCAGATCGACGAACTCCTTGACGAAAGCACCGCGTCCCGAATAGGCGAGCATCTGCTGGGTGAGGAGAGCCGCGCGCGATGCGGCCTCGCTCGCCGCGGCGACTTGCTCCCGCACGGCGTCTTTCGCGCCAAGATCCGCGAGAGCGAGATCGAGGTTGCCAAGCACGGCCTGAAGCAGATTGTTGAAGTCGTGCGC
>NPIF01000016.1_pt4 | contig 84343 bp, 70 predicted proteins | sample 8637461 | NCBI WGS metagenome assembly NPIF01 (sample SAMN07420641, study PRJNA396082) | bioreactor metagenome | isolation source: sample BR12 brine-fed electro-methanogenic bioreactor BR | place: Japan: Kochi | collected 2016-12-09 | reverse complement strand
GAGCCGCTCATGTCCACCATGAACATCACCGCGATGTCCCGCTCCAGCCGGTGCATGCGGGTGTAGAGGCCCACCGGGCTCTCCTGCCCGGCGCGGGCGTCGGCGTAGGCGTCCACCACCGCGTCGATGTCCACGTCGTCGCCCTCGGGCTGGCGCTTGAGCAGCTTGTTCTCCCCGCGCAGCACCTCGAAGGTGCGGCGGATGCTCTTCACCAGCCCCCGGTACTTGGCCTGGGCCGCGGGGAAGAATGCCTCCGGGCCCGGTTCCACGGTGAGCTCGCGCAGCTGGCACCAGCCCTTGCGGTAGTGGCCCCGCTCCATGTCCCACTCGTCGTAGAAGAGCATGCCCTCGTTGCCGGCCATGCCGGAGCGGGCGCGGCGCTGGGCCTCCCGCTCCTCGTCCACCCGGTACTCGCCCTCGCCCGCGGCGTGGAGGTATTCGTCGGGAATCTCGCCCAGGTCCAGCAGGATGGAGTTGATGAGGTTCTGCACCTCCTCCGGCGGCGCCACCGGCTTGTCCTCCAGGTAGAGTTCCACCCGCATGCCTCCCGGCCGGGCGGGGTCGGGCCGCTGGCGCAGCTCCAGCTTCATGGGCCGGCGCTCGGTCTCCTCCTCGCCGCGGGCATCCTGGGTGCGCTCCTCCAGCTCCTGGCGCAGGCGCACCAGGGCGGTGGTCAGCTGCCGCTCCTCGCGCTCGATGCGCGCGGCCATGACCGCGGCGGCCCGCTCGGGGCGGAGTTCGCCCTGGTAGCAGAGGGTCTCGGGCAGCGCCGGCTGCTCCCACAGCCGCCGGACCCAGTCGAGGACATCCGCCGCACCGGCCCCGGGCGCCGCCAGCGCCGCGGCCGCCCCGGCCCACGCGCCGGGCAGGGGACCGCCCCCCAGCACCGCCTCCAGGGCGTCCATCTCGCGGGCCACGCCGGGCAGCTCGTGGCGCACCCGGGCATCCAGGCGCACCGCCTCCAGGCGGTGGAACAGGCGCAGGGCCCGGTCGGGATCGGGGTAGGCCGCCAGCGACTCCGCCAAAGGCAGGCGCCAGGTGCCGAAGCGGATCTGGGCCCACTGGTGGACGGCCATCGCCTTGTAGAGCTGGAAGTTCCGCTCCCGCGCGGGCAGCACGTTGAGCAGCGGCGGCAGGTAGAGGGTCTCGGTGTCGGTGAAGGGGATCTCGGACTCGTCGAGCTTCAGCACCCGCCCGCTGAGGCCGGTGACGAACCGCTCCAGCACCCCGGCGATGTCCGCCAGCGCCACCCCGGTGTAGCGGGCGGCGCGGTCGGCGGCGAACTGCTCCACCTCGGCCAGGGCCCGGAACGCCACCGCCAGGCCCTTGCGGTCGTAGGCGTCGACGGCCTGCACCAGCCACTCCTCGACCCCCTCGGTGTCCATCAGCTCGAAGGCCCGGTCCACCCGCTCGGCGAACTGGAAGGCGAGCTCGAGGCTGGTGCGCGCCACCACCTTGATCCAGTGCAGCACGAAATCCTGCTGCACGCCCTCGAGGGAGGCGATGGCCAGCGCCGGGGCGACGGAGTGGCGCGAGGAGATGTCGGTCTCGAACACCTCCTCCAGGTGCAGCTCCACCTCGTCGGCACTCATGGCGCGGTGGGAGAAGCGCCGCCTGGCCCGGTACCGCCCTTCCGTCATGGTCGTTCCCCGTCCCCTGCCTGCGCGGACCGCCGCCGGCCCGCTCGAAAGACACCTGCGCCGGGCGTCCCGACACGTTAAACTGAATCCCAGTGACAACCCGCGTCGCTGAGCACGAATGTCCGGCACCCCGCACCCGTCATCACCCGCCTTCTCCTACCGCCTGCCGGCGGCCGCGCTGGCCGTGGCGCTGGCCCTGGTGGGCCTGGCGGTCATCGCCGGCATGCAGCGCTCCCCGCCCTGCGCCGCGGGCGCGCCCGGGGTGGAGTGCCTCGGGGTGGAGGTGCTGCGCGCCTGGGACCACCCCTGCGGCCACTACACCCAGGGGCTGGAGTACCACGACGGCCTCCTCTACGAGAGCGCCGGCGGCTACGGCGAATCGGCCCTGGTGCGCTACGCCCTCGGCAGCGCCGAGATCGAGCGCAGGCCCCTGCCCGCCCGCCTCTTCGGCGAGGGGCTCACCCGCAGCGGCGGGCGCCTGCTCCAGCTCACCTGGCGCGAAGGCGTCCTGCTGAGCTGGCGCGCCGGGGATCTCGCCCCCCTGGAGGAGCGCCGCTACCAGGGGGATGGCTGGGGGCTGTGCGACGACGGCCGCCGGCTGGTGATGAGCAACGGCAGCGAACACCTCACCCTGCGCGACCCCGAGAGCTTCGCACCCGTCGGGGAGCTCACCGTGACCCTGGGCGCCCGTCCCGTCTCCGGCCTCAACGAGCTGGAGTGCGTGGGGGGCGACATCTACGCCAATGTCTGGCCCACCGACCGGATCCTGCGCATCGACGGCGCGACCGGAGCGGTCACCGCCGTCATCGACGCCGCCGGGCTGCTGCCCGAGCCCCACTGCCGGGGCACCGACGTCCTCAACGGCATCGCCTACCGCCCCGACACCGGCACCTTCCTGCTCACCGGCAAGTACTGGCCCTTCATTTACGAGACCCGCTTCGTGGAACGCTAGCGTTCCGTGAGTGCGTGAGTGCGTGAGTGCGTGAATAGTGCCCTTATCCATTCACCATTCACCCTTCACCCTTGTCCCTTAACCGTCAGAACAGCGACGTGCTCAGCTCGTTGACCGCCGCCAGCATGTCCGGGTCGTCGGTCAGGGCCTGGGCCACGCCGGCGCGGCAGGCCGCGGCCGGGGGGATGCCGTGGTGGATGAGCTTGGCCGCCTGCACCAGCAGCCGGGTGCTGGCCCCCTCGTCCAGTCCCGCCCCCTTGAGGTTGCGGGTCATCTCGGCGAAGCGCACCAGGCGTCCGGCCACCTCGCCGTCCACGCCCGACTCGCGCTCGATGATGCGCGCCTCCAGCTCGGGGTCCGGGTAGCTGAACTCCAGCGCCACGAAGCGCTGGCGGGTGCTCTGCTTCAGGTCCTTGAGCACGCTCTGGTAGCCGGGATTGAAGGAGATGGTGAGATTGAACTCCGGCGGCGCCTCCAGCAGCTCGCCCAGCTTCTCCATGGGCAGCTCGCGGCGGTCGTCCGCCAGCGGGTGGATCACCACGGTGGTGTCCTTGCGCGCCTCCACCACCTCGTCCAGGTAGCAGATGGCACCGAAGCGCACGGCCCGCGCCAGGGGCCCGTCGGTCCAGACCGTCTCGCCGCTCTTGACCAGGAAGCGGCCCACCAGGTCGGCCGCGGTGAGGTCGTCGTGGCAGGAGACGGTGATGAGCGGGCGCTTGAGGCGCCAGGCCATGTGCTCCATGAAGCGGGTCTTGCCGCAGCCGGTGGGCCCCTTGAGCATTACCGGCAGGCGGTTGTCGTAGGCTGCCTCGAACACCTCGATCTCGTCGGCCACCGGCTCGTAGTAGGGCTCCTGCCCGATGATCCGCTGCTCGGCCTTCAGGCTGTGTGCCTGCATGCAAACTCCTCGCTCGATAGGGTCTGTGGGGTGAGGGGGACGACCGGCGGCGCGGCCCGCCCGGCGGTTAACATTAAGACAAGCGTCCCGGCCCGGGTTCCGCAGGCCGCGCCCGCGGCGGAAATCCGGTCCGTATTTTCGATCCCTGCCGGGATTTATCCTTACCAGACTATTTCCGACCAAACCACCCTGTTTTCAAAAGGATAATGGGAGCGTTTTGCTGGGTATTTAGGTTGATCCACAGGCCAAACAGGGCCTTAGCCATGGTCATTGTCAAATCCATATGACCGTTCTATCGCTATATACGAAATTTCTGGGTTGCATCCCTAGGGGACAAGTGGCAACGCCCCGCGCAGAGGGGTATGGTTACGCCATTCTGCATCCGGGAGCCTGTCGGCTTTTCCCTGTTGCGCTGCGGAATCGTGCCGGAACTCCCGGCACCGGCGGCGGCCGCGAGTAAAATCCGACAGGCTCCCGGGCAGCACTCCCCCCCACCGTTCCGGCGACCGGCCGGAGCGCGGGGTTTTGCGCCGCATCGTCGGCGCGGGGCGCCGCTGCCGCGGACCGCGCGACCCGGCTGGGAAGCGCACAATGAATTCCACTCCAGAAGACCTCGAATCCGTGACGGAGGCAAACATGGCGGATGTGATCGCAACCAACGAGACCATCCTGGTCGTCGGTGGCGGCATCAGCGGCATGAGCGCGGCGATTGAAGCTGCCGAGTGCGGCAAGCATGTCGTTCTGCTCGAAAAGGGACCCGCCCTCGGTGGCCGGGTCAGCCAGCTTTACAAGTACTTCCCGAAGCTGTGCTTCCCCACCTGCGGCCTGGAGATCAACCTCCGCCGCCTGAAAGGCAACCGCAACCTGCACATCATCACCATGGCGGAGGTGACCGGCGTCAGCGGCGAGCCGGGCGACTTCAGCGTGGAGGTGAAGATCGCCCCCCGTTACGTGAACGAGAACTGCACCGCCTGCGGCGAGTGCACGAACGCCGTGGAAGCGGAGTTCGACGACGAGTTCAACTACGGGATGAAGCAGCGCAAGGGCGCCTACCTGCCCCACAACATGGCCTACCCGCAGCGCTACCTGCTCGACCCGCGCATCATCGGCACCGATGACGCCGACAAGGCCAAGGCCGCGTGCAAGTACGACGCCGTCGACCTCGACATGCAGGAACAGACCCTGCAGCTGAAGGCCGGCGCCATCGTCTGGGCCACCGGCTGGACGCCCTACGACGCGGCCAGGATCCAGCCCTACGGCTACGATCGCTACGCCAACGTCATCACCAGCGTCGAGTTCGAGCGCATGCTCGACCCCTTCGGCCCCACCGGCGGCAAGGTCCAGCGGCCCTCCGACGGCCAGGCGCCGAAGAACGTGGCCTTCATCCAGTGCGCCGGCTCGCGCGACCGCAACCACCTCAAGCACTGCTCGCGCATCTGCTGCATGGCCACCCTGAAGCAGACCACCTACGTGCGCGAACAGTTCGGCGACGACGCCAAGTCGAGTGTCTACTACATCGACATCCGCGCCATCGACCGCATCGACGATTTCTACCGCAAGGTCCAGGCCGACCCGAACGTCACCTTCGTCAAGTCCAAGGTCGCCAACATCACCGTCAACCGGGAGAACGACAACCCGATCCTGCACGGCGTGGACACCGAGGGCTACCACCGCTACTCCAACGAGCACGACCTGGTGGTGCTGGCCGTCGGCATGCAGCCGAACGTGCCCGGCGATCACCTGCCGGAGGGCGTGGTCATCAACGAGGAAGGTTTCATCGACCACTCCAGCAACAGCGGCATCTTCGCCGCCGGCTGCTCCGCCGACGCCCTGGACGTGAACCGCTCGGTTCAGAACGCCACGGCCGCGGCGCTGCGCGCCATCCAGGTGGTCAACCGGGTTTCGGGTACGGAGGGTTAAACAGTGTCTGAGAAGAAGATGGGAGCCTATCTCTGCAAGGGCTGCGGCCTCGGCGAGCGGCTCGACGCCGATGCGCTCGAGCAGGTGGCCGTGCGCGAAGGGAAGATGACCTTCTGCAAGCAGCACGACTACCTCTGCAGCGCCGAGGGCGTGGCCATGATCAAGGCCGACATCGAGGCCGGCGACGTGACCCACATGGCGATCCTGGCCTGCTCGCGCCGCGCCAAGGCCGACGCCTTCAACTTCGATGGCGTGGCCATGTCCCGCGGCAACCTGCGCGAGGGCGTCATCTGGTCCCAGCCCGACACCGACGAGGCGCGCGAGCTGACCGGCGAGATGGCCATGGACTATGTCCGCATGGCCTGCGCCGAGGTCAAGTACATGACCGTGCCCGGGGGCAAGGTCAAGGAGGAGTTCGCCCGCGAGGTCATGGTGGTGGGCGGCGGCATCTCCGGCATGACCACGGCCATCGAGGCGTCGAATGCCGGCTACCCGGTGACCATCGTGGAGCAGTCCGACGCTCTCGGCGGCGCCATGAAGACCATCTGGAAGCGCGTGCCCGCCGATGCGCCCTTCGCCGAGCCCGCCGACACCGGCGTGGAGGCGATGAAGGCCGCCATCGAGGCCGACCCGAAGATCACGGTAAGGCTCAACACCAAGGTCGCCAGCACCGACGGCGCCCCGGGCCGCTTCAGCGTGGAGCTCGCCACCGAGAGCGGCTCCACCGAGAGCCGCACCTTCGGCGCCGTGGTGGTTGCCACCGGCTTCGAGCCCTACGACGCCAGCCAACTGCCCGAGTTCGCCTGGGGCAAGACCCCGGACGTGGTGGACCAGATGGGCCTGGAGAAGCTGGCCCGCGAGGCCAACGGCGGCGCCATCAAGCGCCCCTCCGACGGCAAGGAGGTCAAGAGCGTCGTCTTCATCCAGTGCGCCGGCCAGCGCAGCGACAAGGAGGGCCACCTGCCCTACTGCTCCGGCCACTGCTGCCTGACCTCCATCAAGCAGGCGATGTACTTCAAGGACACCAACGCCGACGTGGAGACGGTGGTGATGTTCTCCGACCTGCGCACCCCCGGTGCCGGCGGCGAGGACTTCTACCGCTCAGGCCAGGACAAGGGCGTGACCTTCCGCAAGGGCCAGGCCAGCGAGGTGGTGACCGGCGGCGACGGCCTGGAGGTGAAGTTCAAGGACCTGATCCTGGACGAGGACACCGCCCTGCAGGCCGACCTGGTGGTGCTGGCCACCGGCATGGTGCCGGTCAGCGGCCCCGATCCCTACGTCCAGTTGGACCTGGAGCAGGCCAAGGCCGACGGCAAGGAAGAGCGCGTCATCCAGCTGCAGAAGGAGCTCGACAAGGCCCCGCCCTCGGTGCTCAACCTGCAGTACCGCCAGGGCACCGACGTGCCGCACCTGCGCTACGGCTTCACCGACTCGCACTTCATCTGCTTCCCCTACGAGAGCCGCCGCACGGGCATCTACACCACCGGCCCGGTGCGCCGCCCCATGGACGCCATCCAGGCGGTGGAGGACGCCACCGGCGCGGCGCTCAAGGCCATCCAGGCCATCGAGAACGCCGGCCAGGGCCGTGCCGCCCACCCCCGCTCGGGCGACCTCTCCTACCCCTCCTTCCGCAAGGAGGGCTGCACCCAGTGCAAGCGCTGCACGGTGGAGTGCCCGTTCGGCGCCATCGACGAGGACGAGCAGCGCTACCCGGTGTTCAACGAGGAGCGCTGCCGCCGCTGCGGCACCTGCATGGGTGCCTGCCCGGTGCGCGTCATCTCCTTCGAGAACTACTCGGTGGAGACCGTGGGCCAGCAGCTCAAGGCCGTGGACGTGCCCGACGAGTTCGAGGAGAAGCCGCGCATCCTGGTGCTGGCGTGCGAGAACGACGCCTACCCGGCGCTGGACATGGCGGGCATGAACCGGCTCACCTACAGCCCGTTCGTGCGCATCATCCCGGTGCGCTGCCTCGGCTCGGTGAACACCATCTGGGTCTCCGACGCGCTGAACAGCGGTTACGACGCGGTGATGCTGCTCGGCTGCCAGAAGGGCGACGACTACCAGTGCCACTTCGTGAAGGGCTCCGAGATGGCCCACTACCGCATGAGCAAGATCGACGACACGCTCACCCAGCTCAACCTGGAAACCGAGCGCGTCCAGACCTATGAGGTGGCGATCACGGACATCCACCGGATTCCGAAGCTGATCGACGAGATGGCCGCCACGGTCGAGAAGATTGGCCTCAGCCCCTTCAAGTTCTAACGGAGTGCGACCATGAGCGATCTGAACACCGCGATGATCGAGAAGTATCGCAACAGCTTCCTCAAGGAGGTTGAGGCGAACGTCGAGGAGGGCGACTGGGTCAAGATGTGCATGCAGTGCGGCGTCTGCTCGGGCTCCTGCCCGCTCGGCCCGCACTGGGAGCATCCCCCGCAGGAGATCTTCATGATGATCCGGGCGGGCAAGCGCGACGAGGTGCTCCAGTCCGACGCCATGTGGATGTGCACCTCGTGCTACAACTGCATCGTGCGCTGCCCGCGCGAGCTGCCCATCACCCACATCATGCACGGCCTGGCCCACTACGCGAAGCGCCTGGGCCTGGCGCCGAAGAACCAGCCCACGGCCAAGTTCGCCCAGCTGTTCTGGGACAACCTGGTGAAGTCCGGACGGGTCAACGAGCTCAAGCTCGGCCTGTCGCTGTACTTCATGAACGGCTTCGGCGAGGGCATCAAGACGTCGCTGAAGATGAAGAACATCGGGCTCGGGATGGTCAAGACCAAGCGCATGAACCCGATGGAGATCCTCGGCGGACACGGCGTCAAGGACAAGTCGGGCCTGCAGAAGATTCTGAACAAGGCCCGCGAGATCGAAGAGGCCAAGGCCCAAGGCGCCTGAGGAGAGACTGACCCATGGCTAAAAAAGAGTATTCCTTCTACCCGGGCTGCTCCTCGCAGGAGAAGGCCTCCTCCTCCAACTACCTGAAGTCGGTGGAGACCATGTGCGAGGAGCTGGACATCCAGCTCAACACCATCCCCGACTGGAACTGCTGCTCCGCCTCCATCGGCTACGCCGGCGGCGGCGAGCTGCCGCGCCTGGCCCTGTCGGCGCGCAACATCGCCCTGTCCGAGCAGCACAACGCCGGCCAGGACATCGTCGCCACCTGCGCCGCCTGCTGGCTCGCCACCAAGGAGACCCAGGAGCGGCTGCACGACGACCAGGACATGATGGCGGACATGAACAAGGTCCTCGCCGAGGCCGGTCTCAAGGTGGAGGCCAAGTCGCCCATCCGCCACATGGTGGAGGTGCTGATCGAGGACTTCGGCTACGAGGCGCTGGGAAGCCACGTGAAGAAGCCGCTGGACGGGCTCAAGATCGCCGGCTACGTGGGCTGCCAGACCAACCGCCCCTTCGGCATCGACGGCGAGTCCTTCGAGAACCCGAAGTACCTGGACAAGCTGGTGGAGACCATGGGCGCCGAGCCCCTGGAGAACTACGACAAGAAGGTCCAGTGCTGCGGCGGCGCGCTGGCGTTCTCCGAGCCGGAGAAGAGCCAGGCGATGATCAAGGACATCATCGAGGCGGCCTACGACGGCGGCGCGGACCTGGTGGTCACGCCCTGCCCGGTGTGCCAGATGAACGTGGAGGTCTACCAGGACCACATCAACGCCAAGTACGGCACCAAGTTCAAGATGCCGGTGGTCTACTACAGCCAGCTGATGGACGTGGCCTACGGCCGCAACGCCAAGGATGCCGGCCTCGACGGCCAGGTGATCCGCGCCAAGCAGCTGGAAGAGATCGCCAACAAGTCGTAGGCAATCCCCGGCGGCAACGCCGTTGAAAAGCCCTCCCCCGCGGAGGGCTTTTTTTTGCTTCGTCGTGCGGGGAAAGGCCCATTCACCACGAAGGCACGAAGGACACGAAGAGAAAGGCTAGTTAACCGCAGATTACGCAGATTTACGCAGATTTTTCCCCGATCGATGGATTGCCATCTGAAAATCCCGGATGGGGTGCTGGAAGAGGGACGATCCATCGAACCGTATCGTTATGGATCCTGTTTCATCGATGCGCCAACATGCCTGAATGGTTCAATCTGCGTAATCTGCGGATAATAGTCCTTTCGCTTTTCTTCGTGTCCTTCGTGCCTTCGTGGTGAGAACTTTCTTTACTGTGCTGATGAAGCCGACAGCCCATGGACGCCCTTAACCACGCCCTGCTGGTGGGCGCCGTCCTGATGTTCGCCGGGATTCTCCTCGGCGGGGTCTCGGCGCGCTTCGGGCTGCCGGCGCTGCTGGTGTTCCTGGTGGTGGGCATGCTGGGCGGGGAGGACGGCCCCGGGGGCATCGCCTTCGACGACTACGGCATCAGCGTGCTGGTGGGCAACCTGGCGCTGGCGGTGATCCTGCTGGACGGCGGGCTGCGCACCCGCTACGCCACCTTCCGCGTCGCCCTCGGGCCCTCCCTGTCGCTGGCCACCGTGGGCGTGCTCATCACCGCCGGCCTGCTGGGGGCGTGCGCGGCCTGGCTGCTGGGGGTGGACTGGCGCCTGGGCCTGCTGTTGGGTGCCGTGGTGGGCTCCACCGACGCGGCCGCCGTCTTCTCCCTGCTGCGCGCCGGCGGCGTGCGCCTCAACGACCGTGTCGCCGCGGCCCTGGAGCTGGAGTCGGGCCTCAACGATCCCATGGCCGTCTTTCTCACCCTGACCCTCGTCGCCGTCCTGAGCGGCCAGATGACGGAACCGGCGACGGCGCTGCCCCTGGCGCTGTTCAAGCAGTTCGGGCTGGGGCTGGCGGCGGGAGTCGGGTTCGGACACGCCATCGGCTGGGTGCAGGACCACGCCCGGGTGGGCGAGGGGCTCCAGGCCCTGCTGCTCGCCTCCGCCGGGGTGCTGGTGTTCGCCCTGACCAACGCGCTGGGCGGCAGCGGCTTCCTGGCCGTCTACCTGGTGGGGCTGACCGCCGGCAACCGCGAGCGGCCCGTGGGCGAGGGCGCCCTGCGCGCCATGGACGGGCTCGCCTGGCTGGCCCAGTCGGGGATGTTCCTGCTGCTGGGGCTGCTGGTCGCCCCCCGGGAGGGGCTGGCGGTGGCCGGGCCGGCGCTGCTGCTGGCCGGCATCCTGATGCTCGTCGCCCGCCCGCTGGCGGTCTGGCTCACCCTGCTGCCGTTCCGGTTCGCCGCCCGCGAGGTGGCCTTCATCGCCTGGGTGGGGCTGCGCGGGGCGGTGCCCATCGTGCTGGCCCTGTTCCCGCTGCTGGCCGGGGTGGAGGGGGCGGAGCTCATCTTCAACATCACCTTCTACGTGGTGCTGCTGTCGCTGCTGCTGCAGGGCACCAGCCTGGCCTGGGTGGCGCGGCGCCTGAAGGTGTGCGTGCCGCCCCGCCCCGAGCCCTTCTCCAGCGTCCCGCTGGACACCGGCGCCGGCGAGGCCTTCGCCCTGGTCCAGTACCGGGTGCTGCCGGAAAGCCGCGCCGCGGGCCACGTGCCCGCCACCCTGCGCCTGCCCGAGCGCTGCGAGGCGGTGGCGGTGTTCCGCGGCGGGCTGCGCTTCACCGACCTGGCCGCCCTGCGCCTGGAGGTGGGGGACATCGTCTCCCTGCTCGCCCCCGCGGCGTTCAGCGAGCGGCTCGCCGAGTGGTTCCGCAGCGACACCGGCCCCTTCGCGGCCCGCGAGGTGTACGGCGACTTCACCCTCGACGCGGGCGCCCGCGTGGCCGACGTGGTGAGCTTCTACAACGCCGGCGAGGTGCCCCCGCCGCTGGCCGCCGCCACCCTGGCCGAGGCGCTGGAGCGGCTGCTCCACCACCGGGCGGTGGAGGGCGACGAGGTGGTCATCGGCAACCTGCACCTGACGGTGCGGGAGATGGTCAACGGCGAGATCCGCAAGGTGGGCCTCAAGCTCCTCCGCCCCGCGGAGTGACTCATGACTCACCAGAAAGACGAAAAGAGCTCACCACGAAGGCACGAAGGACACGAAGAGAAAGGCTGTCCAACCGCTGATTTGCGTTGATTGTCCCCGTTTATCCGGTTGGTTGCCAAACGACTCTACGAGGTTTCCTGTCGAAACACGCGCGCCCCAACCCATCACCTTCGGGAGGGGCTTTCAGCGCCAAGCCAACCTGTGTTGTACACCCGAATCAGCGTCAATCAACGTGAATCTGCGGTTGATTCGCCTTTCGCTTTTCTTCGTGTTCTTCGTGCCTTCGTGGTGAGATCAATCTGGCGCGTCCCTGCGCCGGGTTAGGTGCCTACTCGAACTTCAGGTTGGCCTTGACCCAGAGGGTGCGGCCGGGCTCGTTGACCCGCTCGGTGGGCGGGTTGAGGCCGGCAAAGGTGTTGCGGCTGATGTGCTCCACGTAGGTGGCGTCGAACAGGTTGTCGACGCCGGCGGTGAACAGGGCGTTCCGGTTGAGGCGGTAGCCGGCGTTGAGGGACCAGACGGTGAAGCCGCCGGTCTCGCCCATGTCGACACTGGCGATGCTGCCGCTGCCGGCGTCCACCCGGTCCTGCTCCGCCACGGCCCGCACGGAGACCCCGCCCGACCAGGTGCCGTTGTCGTAGGCCAGGCCGAGGCGGCCCTCCAGCGGCGGCATCAGCGCCAGGGCGTAGTCGTAGGTCTCGTTCTCGCCGTAGACGTAGGCCAGGGCGCCGTTGAGGCGCCAGTTCCTCACCAGCTCGTAGGAGAAGTCCGCCTCCAGGCCCCAGGTGCGCGCGTCGATGTTCTCCGCCGCGCCGTTGGCCAGGATTTTCGGATCGCTGTAGTTGATGAGGATGTAGTCGTCGTGGCGCGCGGCGAAGGCGGAGACGGTCGCCCGCAGGCGCTCGCTGCGGTAGGTGGCGCCGAGATCGAGCTGCAGGGTCTTCTCCGTGTCGAGATCGAAGACCTGCCGCCGCTCCCAGTAGTCGGGGGCCCGCTCCGCCAACCCCAGGCCGGCGCTGAAGGTCCACGGCAGGGTATCGAGGTCGTGCTCCCAGCGGGCGAATCCGGACACCAGGGTATCCTCGTCCTCGGTCCCGGGGGCGGCGCCGCCGTAGCCGCCGGCCATGAGGGCCTCGGCCTCGGCCCAGTTGGTGCGCAGTCCCGCCACCAGGCGGTCCCGGTCTCCCAGGGCGTGGTTCAGCTCCCCGAACAGGCCCGTCTCCTTGAAGCGGGCGTCCTTGGCCCGCGGCAGGCTGGCGTAGGTGGAGACGGCCATCCCCATGGCCTTGCGCAGGGTGTGCTCGTTCTCCTGGTAGTCCACGCCCACCGTGGCGAAGGTGGCCTCGCCGAGATTGAGCTGGGCGGCGAGCCGGGCGCCCACCGTGTCGCGGTCGGGGTTGCTGACCATGGGCATGGCCATGGTGTCGCGCAGGGTGTAGTTGTCCATCACGTGGTCCACGTAGTTGTGATAGACATTCAGGTCGAGCCGCTCCAGGAGACCGGCGGCGAAGGACTTCTCCACCTTCAGGCCATAGCCGGTGCGGTCGAACTTCACCCCGTCCATGGGACGGTCGGCGTAGGCGGCCTCGGCGTCGCTGCGGTCCAGCGACAGCTCCACCAGGGTGGTGTCGTCTGGCGTCCAGCCCGCCACCAGGCTGCCGCTCCAGCGGGTGTAGAAGGAGTGGAGCTCGTTGCCGTCGCCGTCCTCGTAGTTGTCGGAGTCGGAGCGGGTGGCGCTGCCCCGCAGGTAGCCCTGGGTGCTGCCGCCGGTGAGCTCGAGCACCTGGTCGTTGCGCCCGAAGCTGCCGAGCATGAGGCTGCCGTTGGCCCGCACCCCGGGGGCGTCGAAGCGCGGCGTGTCGCGCTCGAAGCGCACCGTCGCCCCGCTGGTGGGCGTGCCGTAGAGGACCGTCTGCGGCCCCTTGAGCACCGTGATGCGGTCGTAGGACTCCGGGTAGACGTAGGCGGTGGGCGGGTCCATGCGCATGCCGCAGCCGCCGAGGATATTGGCGTCGTCGAGCAGGATGTTGATGCGCGAACCGCTCATGCCGCGGAACACCGGGTCGCCCGAGGTGCCGCCCTTGCGCACCACGGAGAAGCCGGGAATGTTCTTCAGGTAGGCGGCGCCGTCGGCCGCCGGCACCGGCTGCACCGGCGCCTTGGGATCGGTGACCACGGTGAGGGGATCCTCCATCTGCGGGGCGGTGACCACCACCTCGCCCAGGTAGACCGCCTCGGAGACCAGCTCGGTATTCTCCTGCGCCAGGACATTGGCGGCAGGCAGGGCCGCGAGAATCGCGGCTGAAAGCGCGGTGCGCATGTTTTCCCCCTTGGGTCGTTGCACAACAGTCGTTGTTGAAACCGCACAACTGTCAGCAAGAAACATACCCGCCGTTCCGCCCGGGAAACGCCGCTCCGGCGGGCATACGGGTTCGGGGGAGCGCGGCAAATGCCGCAGCGGTCGGTGATATCACTCGCCCAGGCGGGCGCGGTTGTTGCCTTCGTTGAGCTCGATGACGGCGTAGTCGAGATCCACCTGTCCCAGGCACCGTGCGGCGGGGCCGCCGGCGGTGAGCGGGAAGACGGCGGCGGCCCCGGCGGCGAGGGGCGGCAGGGTCCAGGCGAGCGCGCCCGGCGGCCAGTTCAGCAGGGTGCGCTCCAGCGGCGCACAGCCGGCGCAGGCGATGGGCACCGGCGCCGCCCCCTCGCAGCCCACCGCCATCACCACGGCGGGGGCGGGATCGGTGCCGCGGTTCACCACCTCGACCCGCAGCCCCCCGGCAACCGCTTCCAGGGTCAGCGCCAGGTCGGGCAGGCGGTTGCGGCAGGCGGGGAGCGGGGCGCCCTCCTCGGCGACGAGGGAAACGGGGGCCGCCAGGGCGGCCGCGGACGCCCCCAGCGCCAGGACCGGCAGGAGGGCAACCGGCGTCCTCACAGGGCGTGGCGCTCCAGGCTCTCCGGGATCGGCGCCTCGATCACCTCGAAGCGGTCGGTCTCGGCGTCGAGGGCGAGCAGCTCGCCCTGGTCCAGGTCGAAGTACCAGCCGTGCAGCTGCAGCCGCCCCTCCGCCTCCCGATCGCGCACCCAGGGGAAGGTGCGCAGGTTGTCCAGGGAGGCCCGCACGCCCGCCTGCTCGCATTCGCGGGCGGGGTGGGCGGCGTCTGCCCGGGCCCGGTCGAAGGCGACCTTGCAGGCGTCGCGGGCGATGTCCATCCACGGCCCGATGAACTCCCGCTGCCGCCCCGGGGCCGGCTCGGTGGTGATGAGCGAGCGGATGCCGCCGCAGTAGGCGTGGCCCATGATCACCACGTGCTCCACCTGCAGGTCGAGCACGGCGAACTCCAGCGCGGCGCTGGTGCCGTGGTAGGTGCCGGCCTGCTCGTAGGGCGGCACCAGGTTGGCCACGTTGCGGATGACGAACATCTCGCCGGGGCTGCAGTCGAGGATGATGGCGGGGTCCACCCTCGAGTCGCAGCAGGCCACCATGGCCACCCGGGGCGACTGCCCCTCGCGGCTCAGGCGGTCGAACAGTTCCTGTTTCTGGGGGTAGTAGCCGGCGCGGAAACGGCCGTAGCCCTGCAACAGTTCGTCGATGGCGTTCATGGGCGACCTCAGGCGGGTTCGATCTCGATCAGGGCCTCGTTGGGATTGACGCTGTCACCCTTGGCGATGTGCACGGCGATCACCTTGCCGGCGATGGGCGCCTGCACCTCGGCCTCCATCTTCATCGCCTCGGCGATGAGCACCGGGTCGCCGGCGTTCACCATGTCGCCCTCCTTCACCTTCACCTCCACGATGGTGCTGGGCATGGAGGTGGTGACGTGGCCGGGCTTGGAGGCGCGCGGGCGGCCGCCCTTGGACTTGCTCACCACCGCGCCCTCGGCGCCGCCGGTGAGGAGCACCTCCTCCAGCGTCTCCACCACGATCTCCTCGGGCATGCCGTCGAGGGTGAGGTAGAAGTGGCGCTCGGCCTCGGCCTTGTGGCCGGTGCCGGTGACCTTCACGTGGTAGGTCTCGCCGTGGAGGGTGATGTTGAACTCGGTGGGGGCGGTCTCCGTGGGCGGCGCCTGCTCGCCCTCCTTCGCCGGCTGGGGCTCCAGCGGCTCGGGGTGCAGGGTGCCGGCGGCGCGGTGCTCCAGGAACTGGCGCCCCACCTCCGGGAACATGGCGAAGGTGAGGATATCCTCCTCGCCGCGGGCCAGCTGGCCGATCTGCTCGCCGAGGTTGTGCATCTCGTCCTTGAGCATGTCGGCGGGGCGCACGTCGATGACCGGCTCGTTGCCGATGGCCTGCTGGCGCACCAGGCTGTTCACCTGTCCCGGCGGACGGCCGTACTTGCCCTGCAGGTAGAGCTTCACCTCGTTGGTGATGGACTTGTAGCGGGTACCGGTGAGGACGTTCAGCACCGCCTGGGTGCCCACGATCTGGGAGGTGGGCGTGACCAGGGGCGGGAAGCCGAGATCCTCGCGTACCCGGGGAATCTCGGTGAGCACCTCCTGCATCCGGTCCAGCGCCCCCTGCTCGCGCAGCTGGTTGGCGAGGTTGGAGATCATGCCGCCGGGCACCTGGTTCACCTGCACCCGGGTGTCCACCCCGGTGTAGTCGCTCTCGAACTGGTGGTAGCGCTTGCGCACCTCGTAGAAGTACATGCCGATCTGCTGCAGCAGCTCGAGATCCATCTCCGTGTCGTGCTCGGTGCCGCGCAGGGCCGCCACCATGCTCTCGGTGGGGGCGTGGCTGGTGCCGCCGGCCATGGATGAGATGGCGGTGTCGATGTGGCGGCAGCCGTTCTCGATGGCCTTCAGGTGGCACATCTCGGCCTGGCCGGAGGTGGCGTGGGTGTGCAGGTGGATGGGCAGGTCCACCGCGTCCACCAGGACCTTGACCAGCTCGGCGGTGGCGTAGGGGGTGAGCAGGCCCGCCATGTCCTTGATGGCGATGCTGTCGCACCCCATCTGCGCCATCTCCTTCGCCATGGCCACGAACTGGTCGTTGCTGTGCACCGGGCTTGTGGTGTAGCTGATGGCGCCCTGGGCGTGCTTGCCGGCGGCCTTCACCGACTCGATGGCCACGCGCAGGTTGCGCACGTCGTTGAGGGCATCGAAGATGCGGAACACGTCGATGCCGTTCGCAGCGGCGCGCTTGGCGAAGGCCCGTACCACGTCGTCGGAGTAGTGGCGGTAGCCGAGCAGGTTCTGGCCCCGCAGCAGCATCTGCAGCCGGGTGTTGGGCAGCGCCTCGCGCAGCTTGCGCAGCCGCTCCCAGGGGTCCTCCTTGAGGAAGCGCAGGCAGGAGTCGAAGGTGGCGCCGCCCCACACCTCCAGCGACCAGTAGCCGGCCGCGTCCAGCTTGCCGCAGATGGGCAGCATGTCATCGGTACGCAGGCGGGTCGCGATGAGGGACTGGTGCGCGTCGCGCAGGACCGTATCGGTGATGAAGACTTTCGACATAGCGATGGTTCCCGACTTTGGTTTCCGTTGGTTACAGCCCGGCGTGGGCGGCGATGGCCGCGGCCAGGGCGGCGGCGACGTCGTGGGGGCGGCGTTTGCTGGAGTAGTTCGCCAGCTCGGGGTGGGTGGCCACGAAGCTGGTGTCGAAGGTGCCGGTGCGGAACTCGGCCGTCTTCAGGATCTCCAGGTAGTAGGGAATGGTGGTGCGGATTCCCTGCAGGCCGATATCGCGCAGGGAGCGCCGGGCGCGGTTCACCGCCTCGTCCCAGGTGAGCGCCCAGACAATCAGCTTGGCGCACATGGAGTCGTAGTAGGGCGGTATCTCGTAGCCGGTGTAGATGGCCGCGTCGGTGCGCACGCCCGGCCCGCCGGGGGCGTAGTAGCGGGTGATGCGCCCGAAGCTGGGCAGGAAGTCGTTCTTGGGATCCTCGGCGTTGACGCGCAGCTGGATGGCGTAGCCGCGCCGCTGCACGTCGCCCTGGGCGTAGGAGAGCGGCTGGCCGTCGGCGATCCGGATCTGCTCGCGCACGATGTCGATGCCGGTGATCTGCTCGGAGATGGTGTGCTCCACCTGCAGGCGGGTGTTCATCTCCATGAAGTAGAACTGGTTGCCGGCGTCGAGCAGGAACTCCACCGTGCCGGCATTGGTGTAGCCCACCGACTTGGCCGCCTTCACCGCGAGCGCGCCGATCTCCTGGCGCTGGGCCTCGGTGAGCTGGGGCGAGGGAGCGATCTCGATGAGCTTCTGGTTGCGGCGCTGGATGGAGCAGTCGCGCTCGAACAGGTGGATGGCGTTGCCGTGGGTGTCCGCCAGCACCTGCACCTCGATGTGGCGCGGGTTGACGATGCACTTCTCCAGGAACACCTCGGCGGAGCCGAAGGCCTTGGTGGCCTCGGAGACCACGCGGTCGTAGTTGCGGCGCAGATCGGCCTCGGAGTCGCAGCGGCGAATGCCGCGGCCGCCGCCGCCGGAGGTGGCCTTGAGCATCACCGGGTAGCCGATCTCGCCCGCCCGCGCCAGCGCATCCTCCAGGTCGGCCAGGTTGCCCTCGCTGCCCGGGGTGACCGGCAGGCCGGCGGCGATCATCGACCGGCGCGCCTCCGTCTTGTCGCCCATGCGCCGGATCACCTCGGCGTCGGGGCCGATGAAGCGGATGCCGCGCCGATCGCAGGCGGCGGCCAGCTCGGGATTCTCGGACAGGAAGCCGTAGCCGGGATGGAGGGCGTCGCAGCCGGTGGCCACGGCCAGATCCACCAGGCGGTGGGCGTTGAGATAGCCGGCCAGGGGATCGGGACCCAGGCTGTAGGCCTCGTCGGCCTTCTTCACATGCAACGCGTGCCGATCGGCCTCGGAGTAGACCGCCACCGAGCGAATGCCCATCTCGGCACAGGCGCGCGCGATGCGCACCGCGATTTCACCGCGGTTGGCGATGAGTATCTTTCTGATCACACAAACCTCCGCTGACGGGGTTGCGGTGCGCCGCCCAGGCGCCTCAGGGTATGCTGCGGCACAGCAAAACGTAGCCGATCCGCGGCCGGACGGCAATCAGGCCCTGCTTGCGGGGCACCGGCGGTTTGTCACAGTCCCTGGACCCGGCACCGGGAGAAGCAATCTCGCTCCGGGCGCGCCGCAGGGCTCCGCTGCGCCGGTGTGGCCATTCCACATCCTGCCCCGGCAACACCGCCATGGCTGCGGACGGTCACTCCCTGGGCACTGCGTGTCTTTTCCAGGACTGTATCGGGCGGGCCCGGGGCCGCCCGGCGGCACGTCTCATCCGTGCCGCCGGACCCTCGGGGAAATGATCATATACACTTTTGCGGGCGTTTGATATCCCGGTTACTGCACTGCGTCATCAGCCGAGATGGCGGCCGCTGCGGGCATCGAAGCGGGATTCCTGCAGCCCGTCGCGTCCCAGCAGCACGATCCGGTAGACCCAGTCCGTGTCCACGGCGTGCAGCTCCGCCCGGACAAAGCGCCCCGCGGTCATGCGTTCCGCGGCCTGGATGACCGTATCGATCGAGACCAGGGCGGCCGGGAGTTCACCCCGTCCGGAACGGTCACAGCAGCCGGCGGCCACACCGGCGCCCACCGACAGCACCAGGCCCAGACCCAGCAGGACAACAGCGGCTATGCGCGGGATTTTCTTCATGGGGGTTCCTCCCAGGTGGCATCCATTGACGATGCCATTCTCCCGCGGCCCCATGAAACCACACTGAATTTATTATTAACCCAGGTTTTTCTCGCCAGGAACGCCAAGGTTAAGAATGCTCGAGACCTTCCGAATGGCGCATCGAACATCGTCTTGCACGGAGGCCACTGCGGTACAAGACCGTCAATCCTCTTGTTTTCCCGGCGTTCTTCGCGTCTTGGCGAGAGATTTGTGAAAAATTGCGGGCCGGATGCCTTTAAGCATGGTCGGCCGGCAGGGCGCGCGGGCTGGCGACCGTACCCGGCGCGGACTATGTTTAAGCAGGAATCCTCCTCCCCCTGCCCTCCGAACCACCATGTCCATCGAGCTCTACGGGGATGATCTCCATTCCTGCCAGTTGTTCAGTGGGCAGGTGGTGCGCACCGAGGTGCAGACCTGCCAGGGCCTGGTTGTGCACGGCTATCACGCCGCCCTCATCGATCCCGGCGGCACAGCCACCTTCAACCGTGTCCTGACACAGCTGGGCCCTCACCTCAAGTACCTGGATTATCTCCTGTTTTCACACCAGGACCCGGATACCACCGGGGCTCTCGAGGGTTGGGTGCTGGCCACCCGGGGCAAGGTGGTCATCCCCGAGCTGTGGGAGCGCTTCCTGCCCCACCTGTGCTCGCCGGGGATCCTCGACGGCCGGGTGATCACCATTCCCGACGCCGGACTCGAGCTGCCCATGGGCAAATCCCGGCTGCGCGCCCTGCCCGCCCACTTCCTCCATTCGGAAGGAAACTTCCACTTCCATGATCCCGTCGCCCGGGCCCTGTTCAGCGGCGACATGGGCTCGGCCATCGGCGTGGAGGAGTTGTGCACGCCCGTGGAGAGCCTGGGCCCGCACATCCGCTACATGGAGCCCTTCCACCGCCGCCACATGAGCTGCAACAAGGCCTGCCGGCTATGGGCCGGCATGGTCAGGGAGATCGACCTGGAGTGGCTCGTGCCCCATCACGGCCCCCCGCTCCATGGCCGGGCCGTGATCACCGACTTCCTGGAGTGGATATCGGAGCTGGAGTGCGGCACCGACCTGCTCACCGCCGCGGACTACCGGCCGCCCGGACCGGTGCGGCACCAGGGGAAAGGTGAAAGGTGAAGGGTGAAAGGACAAAGGACAAAGGACAAAGGACAAAGGACAAAGGACAAAGGCAGGATGCCCCCGCCGCCACCGGAGGCGCCAGTCACCAGTCACCAGTCACCAGTCACCAGTCACCAGTCACCAGTCACGGAACACGGAACACGGAACACGGAACACGGAACACCAGCATCCCTTGACCTTTATCCCTTATCCATCAACCCCTATCCATGAACCCGTAACCTTTTTCCCTTCACCCCGCTGAATCAGTAGTCGTCCACCGACGCGTCGAAACGCTCGGCGTCGTTCAGATCGGCCAGGGCGGCCTTGTGCTGGGCGGCGGCCTGCGCCGCCTGGGCCTCGGCCGCGGCGATCTTGCGGGTATTGCGCTCCTCCACGGCCTCCTGGCGCACGGGGATGGAGACCTCGCCGAACAGCACCTGGCGCAGCAGCCGGGCGCTGAACTCCAGCAGCGCCTCGTCACTGGCCTCGATCTCGTCGAAGAGTTCGGGCGGCAGGTCGTAGGACTCGCGGAAGCTCTCGGAGGTGGCGAAGGCCCGGAAGGTATCCGGATCGTAGCTGGCCATGAAGAAGAACTGCCGGCTCTTCAGCGACAGGCTGCCGATCGAGGGTCCGGAGGACTTTTTCTTCAGGACCAGCTGCCTCCAGCCGCGGGAGTGACGGTCGTACTCCACCACGCCCTGCTCCTGGCGGTACTCGTCGATGGTGATGGGGCGTTCCTCGAGATGCCCCATGCAGTGCTCCTCCTTGACCACCGCGTAGGCGTCCCGATCCACGTATTCATCCTGCTTGCGCAGGGACATGAGGCCAACGGGATAGTAGCGGCACGAGGCGGGACGGTCGTCGTAGACCGAACAGCCCTCGTCCACCATGAAGCGGCAGGCGGTGCCGTTCGGCACCGGCTTCATCTTCACCCCGGCCAGGCCGTCCTTCTCCATCTCGAAGGGAACGGTGTACTCGCGCAGGAACTGGGCGGAGGTGATGCCGAGCCGCTTCCTGAGCCGCACGATGTCGTAGGGTGTCAGGGTGATGTCGATGTTGCTGCAGCAGGCGTTCCAGCAGCTGATTCCCTTGTGGCAGCGGAAGTTGAACTGGTGATCGCCCTCCAGCATCACGGGCATGACAGGGCTCTCGAAGGGGGGCTTCATGGGTTCGCTCATGGAATCACCTCTGGATATCGGCCGCTGTCCGCACGGCTGTGCGACGGGTCTGTTTGGACCGCGGCCGGAACGGGAAGGTTCACTTCCCGGGACAGGCACCTGCAACGTTCGCGTACCGCCTGGAACGTTCGTGTTCTACATAATAAGAGGTCCGGGTGCCTCGCGACACCCGGACCTCGAAGTCTAAACCGTCAAGCAGCGATTACTTGAACAGCTTGGACTTGTCCACCAGGTCGACATGGGCGCGCTTGAAGCAGGTCCACTTCTTGCTGTCCTTGTCGTAGACGGAGTTCACGAAGCACTTCCAGTTCTCCTCGTCGACGAAGTTCTTGTCGGCGCGGTAGTAGAAGCCGGGGTAACGGCTCTCCTCGCGGAACTGAATGTGCTTCATGTGGGCTTCGGCCGTCAGGATGCGGTGGTAGTTCTCCCAGGCGCGGAGCAGCTCGTGGAGATCCTTCGCACGCATCTTCGCGGCGTCTTCCTTCAGCATCTCCAGCTTCTCTTCGGCCACGGCGAGCATGTGGGCGTTGGTGGTGTAGTAGGTCGCCACACCGGCCACGTACTCGTCCATGATCTTCTGGAGGCGGAACTGCAGCATCTTCGGCGTGATGTAGTGCGGGTTCACGTCGATGGCGGTGCTGTAGTCCTTGTGCTCCATGTAGGTGCGGACCGGCTTGTAGATCTCCTCCACCAGCGCGTCCACGTCGGTGTCGAGCTCAGGCGTCCAGTCCTTGTTGTCCAGGCAGTACTGCACCATGGACTTGGCGGCCATGCGACCCTCGGCGTGGGAGCCGGAGGAGAACTTGTGGCCGGAGGCGCCCACGCCGTCACCGGCGGTGAACAGACCCTTCACGGTGGTCATGCCGCGGTAGCCCCAGCTCCAGCCCTTCGGCAGGTGCCCGGGCACGCCGTCCATCGCCTCGTCGGTGGGCGCACCCACGTCATCGGGACCGGAGGTCCAGATGCCGCAGCAGCCGGAGTGGGAGCCGAGCAGGTAGGGCTCGGTGGGCATCAGCTCGGAGTTCTTCTTCTCCGGCTCGATGTTCTCGCCCACCCAGATGCCGCACTGGCCGACGCACATGTCGAGGAAGTCTTCCCAGGCCTCGGCCTCGAGATGCTTGACCTCCTTCGGGGTCAGGGTCTCGCGCAGGTTGGCCAGGGCGGTGACGGTATCCATGTAGATGGGACCGCGACCTTCCTTCATCTCCTTCAGCATGAGATGGTTGCGCAGGCAGGAGGCGGGAACGGCGGCCTGCCCGTAGGGCGGGTAGTCGTTCAGCATCTCCTTGTTGCGGTCCATGTAGACCTCGCCGAAGGCGTTGGTGGCCTTGGCCTTGAACAGCAGGAACCAGGCGCCGACCGGGCCGTAACCGTCCTTGAAGCGGGCGGGCACGAAGCGGTTTTCCATCATGGTCAGCTCGGCGCCGGCCTCGGCGGCCATGGAGTAGGTGGAGCCGGCGTTCCAGACCGGGTACCAGGCGCGGCCGGTGCCCTCACCCACGGAGCGGGGACGGAACAGGTTGACGCAGCCACCGGCGGCCAGCAGGCAGGCCTTGAACTTGTAGACCATCACCTTGTGCTCGCGAACGGAGAAGCCCACGGCGCCGGCGATGCGGCTGGGGTCGTTCTTGTCGTTCACCAGCTTCACGATGAAGATGCGCTCCTGGATGCGGTCGGAGCCCAGGGCCTTCTTGGCGGCCTCGGCAACGATCCACTTGTAGGACTCGCCGTTGATCATGATCTGCCACTTGCCGGAGCGCACCGGCTTGCCGCCGTCCTTCAGCGCGGGGATGCCCTCGCGGATGGACTCGGCGCCGTCGTGACGCACGCCCTGGTCGTCGGTCTTCCAGATGGGCAGACCCCACTCCTCGAACAGGTGCACGGACTCGTCCACGTGGCGGCCCAGGTCGTAGGCCAGGTCGTCACGGGTGATGCCCATCAGGTCGTTGGAGACCATGCGGGCGTAGTCGGCGGGATCCTGCTCGGAGCCGATGTAGGTGTTGATGGCGGACAGGCCCTGGGCCACGGCGCCGGAGCGATCCATGGCGGCCTTGTCAACCAGCTTGATCTTCAGGTCGACGCCGGTCGCGGCCTTGGCGGCCTCGGCCCAGCGCATGATCTCGTAACCGGCGCCGCAGCAAGCCATGCCGCCGCCGATGAGAAGGATGTCGACCTCTTCCTGGACAACTTCGGGATTACCAAATTCACCAGCCATTGTTCTTTCCTCTGATTCGTTACGTGCCCGAGCCTTACTTGCGGATCAGCTCGGCCGGGTTGCCGGCGCGATAGCCATTGCTGGCGGTGAAGAAGCCGGGCTTGGAGATGTTCTCCATCTTGGCCTCTTCCTTGCCGGCGTAAGGCTCGATGGAGCCCTCGGGCGTCGTGCGGATCGGGAACTTGAAGCGCTTCATGGTGCCGTTGCGGAACTTGATGGTCCACATGATGGAATCGGAACCACGCAGCGGCTGCACGGAGCCACCCAGCGGTACGATATCGGCGTAGTGACGTGCCTCGATGGCATTCTGCGGGCAAATCTTCACGCAGGAGTAGCACTCCCAGCACTGCTCGGGCTCCTGGTTGAAGGCCTTCATCGCGTGACCGGTCTCGGACCCGTCCTTGTCGAGCTTCATCAGGTCGTGCGGGCAGATGTACATGCAAGCAGTCTTGTCCTGACCCTTGCAGCCATCGCATTTGTCAGTACGAACAAACGTAGGCATTGTCGTTCTCCATTTCTACCGCGGTAAAGAATGGCCGCCCGTCTGGCAGATCAGGCGGCACACTTTGAAAAGCCGTTACTTGGCAGAGTGGCCGGTCAGCTTGACCTCCACTTTCTCGTCGTCCTTCAGACTTCTGTAGTACTCCTGCAGGATGCTGACCACCTCGGGGCGGCTGAATTCCGCCGGCGGGTCCTCACCCTCGGAGAGCATCTTGCGCAGCTTGGTGCCCGAGAGCAGCAGGCGGTCGCCCGCCTCGTGGGGGCAGGTCTTCATGGAGGCCATGCCGCCGCACTTGTAGCACCAGAAGGTCCAGTCGATCTTGAGCGGCTTGGTCTCCAGCGCGTCCTTCGGGATCTGGTCGAAGATGTGATGCGCGTCGAAGGGGCCGTAGTAGTCGCCCACGCCGGCATGGTCGCGGCCGACGATGAGGTGGGAGCAGCCGTAGTTCTGGCGGAACAGGGCGTGCAGCAGCGCCTCGCGCGGACCGGCATAGCGCATGTCCAGCGGGTAGCCCGCCTGCATCACCGTGTTCTTGACGAAGTAGTTGTCGATGAGCGATCCGATGGCGTCGGATCGCACCTCGGCCGGAATGTCACCGGGCTTGAGCTTGCCGAGCAGGGAGTGGATCAGCAGACCGTCGCAGATCTCCACGGCGATCTTGGCCAGGTACTCGTGGGAGCGGTGCATCGGGTTGCGGGTCTGGAAGGCGGCGATGGTGCTCCAGCCGCGCTTCTGGAATTCCGCCCGCGTCTCCGCCGGGGTCATGAACTGATCGCCGTACTTCTCGGGGAAGCCGCCGAGGGAGAGCACCTTCACCGGGCCGGCCAGGTTGATCTCGCCCTGGGCCTTGACCATCTTGACGCCGGGATGATCCTCGTCGGTGGTCTTGTACACCATCATGCACTCGTGGGCCTTGTCGATGGTGTACTTCTCGGTCACCTTCATGGTGGCCAGGATCTCGTCGCGCTCGGCGTCGTAGAGCGCCACATCCTGGCCCTCCTTGATGCTGTTCGAGGTATCGAGATCGGTGGAGAGGGTGATGGGGATGGGCCAGAACAGGCCGTTGGCCATCTTCATCCCGTCACAGACCCCCTGCCAGTCGGCATGGGTCATGAAGCCCTCGAGCGGGGTGAACCCGCCGATGCCCATCATGATGAGGTCGCCCGCCTCGCGGGAAGAGATACGGATCTGAGGCAGAGACTGGGCCCGGGCCTTCTCGGCCTCCAGCGCTTCGCCTTCGAGCAGCAGCGGCTTGAGCTCGCCACCACCGTGAGGATTCACCAGCTTTGACATGTATCCGCCCTTCTTCTGGTTGTACCGAGGGTGTCCTTTCAATCCCCAAAACCGGGCGCTTTCCACCCCCGGCCGGACGCAGGTGCCCTACCATATACCTTTGCCCCAGCGTGTCAAAACAGATTTCTCTTCGCACGCCATAAGGCTCGCTTATCTTAGACTGAGACTAATAAGCGAAACCGGGGGGTAACACCCGGATGGATAGGCGGGGTTAATGGTGGGGGCAAGGATCTAGTGTACTGCACCACTCTTGGAGGCACATTCAGCGAGTCGCCGGGCGGTCAGATCCAAGGCGCGCTTGCGCAGGAAGGGCAGGCGCCGCAACCGGCCGGAAACGCATGCGCACTCACGCACTCACGCACTCACGCACTCACGCACTCACCCATCACACCGGATTGTCGATGTCGATGAAGCGGTGCTCGATGCCGAAGCGCTCGGCCAGGTGCTCGCCCAGGGCCTGGACGCCATAGCGCTCGGTGGCGTGGTGACCCGCGGCGAAATAGTGGATGCCGAGCTCCCGGGCCTCGTGGACGGTCCGCTCCGAAACCTCTCCGCTGATGTACGCGTCCAGCCGCAGGGCCGCGGCCTGCTCCAGGTAGTCCTGGGCGGCGCCGGTGCACCAGCCCACCCGGTAGACGCGGTCGCCGCCGCCCGCCACGTGCAGGGGTGCCCGGCCGAGACGCTCGGCCAGGAAGTCGGTGAAGACCCCGGGCGCCAGCGGCTCGCTGAGCGAGCCGTACATGGCGATGCCCGAATCGGGCCCCGGCCCGAAGCCGCCCTCGACGCTCAGATCCAGCTCGGCGGCCAGCCGCGCGTTGTTGCCGTAGACCGGGTGGGCGTCCAGGGGCAGGTGGTAGGCGATGAGGCTCAGGTCCGCGCCGAGCAGGCTCCGCAGCCGACGGCGCCTCATCCCGCTCACCACCGGGCTCTCGCCGCGCCAGAAATAGCCGTGGTGGACCAGCAGGGCATCGGCCCCGGCCTCCTGCGCCGCCTCGATGAAGGCCTGGCAGGCGGTGACCCCGGTCACCAGGCGCTCCACGCGCTCCCGCCCCTCCACCTGGAGTCCGTTGGGAGCGTAGTCCTGGAACCGCTCCACCTGGAGCAGCCCGTCCGCATAGCCCACCAGTTCGTACAGACCGGCCATCACAACCTCCTCGCAGGGCGCCACACCTAGCAGCCTGTCGGACTTGAGACTAATCTACTGCGCCGGCGGGACAGCGGTCCATATGAAGCCGATTTTTCGTTACATAGACCCACTATGCGCCTCAAAATCGACTCCATCTGTCCTCGCTCTCCCACTCGGCCCGCTACGATCGCTCAAGTCCGACAGGCTGCTAGTTATTATGTATCGTGTAAAATTGCCATGACAGTCGCCCCGGCACGGACTCCCACCCAATGAACGCGAGAAAGCTCGTCACCTTCATCATGCAGGCCGTCACCGTCGGCATCGTCGCCGCCACGGTCCTGCTGATCTTCAAGCCCGAGCTGTTCGCGCCCTACAGCCGGGTGGTGGAGTTCCGCGAAGCGATCCCCTCCCTGCCCCTGAGCCGCCAGGAAGGGCCCGTCTCCTATGCCGATGCGGTCGCCCAGGCCGCCTCCTCGGTCGTCAACATCTATACCAGCAAGCGGGTCACCAGCCAGCCCCATCCGCTGCTCGACGATCCCCTGTTCCAGCGCTTCTTCGGCGATCGCTTCGACCAGCCGCGCCAGCGCCTGGAAACCAGCCTGGGCTCGGGCGTCATCGTCAGCCCCCGCGGCCATGTCCTCACCAACAACCATGTGATCGAGGGCGCCGAGGAGATCCTGGTGGCCCTGCACGACGGGCGCAGCGTCGACGCCACCGTGGTGGGCAGCGATCCGGAGACCGATCTGGCGGTCCTGCGCATCGAGCTGCCCGCCCTGCCGAGCCTGGTGATCGGCCGCTCCGACGAGTTGCGGGTCGGCGACGTGGTCCTGGCCATCGGCAACCCCTTCGGCGTGGGCCAGACGGTCACCATGGGCATCGTCAGCGCCACCGGCCGCAGCCAGCTCGGCATCAACACCTTCGAGGACTTCATCCAGACCGACGCGGCCATCAATCCCGGCAACTCCGGCGGCGCCCTCATCAACGCCCGCGGCGAGCTGGTGGGCATCAACACCGCCATCTACTCCCGCTCCGGCGGCTCCCAGGGCATCGGCTTCGCCATTCCCATGGGCATCGCGAAGGACGTGCTGACCCAGATCGTGGAGCACGGCCGGGTGGCCCGCGGCTGGCTGGGCGTGGAGATCCAGGACCTGACCCCGGAGCTGGCGGAGTCGTTCGGCCACCCGGACACCACCGGCGCGCTCATCGCCGGGGTGCTGCGCGACGGCCCCGCCCACAAGGCCGGCCTCGAGCCCGGCGACATCCTCACCGAGGTGGAAGGCCAGGCGATCACCGGGGTGCGCGAGGCGCTGAACAGCATCGCCCGCGTCCGGCCGGGGTCCCGGGTCCGGCTCAGCGGCACCCGCCAGGGGAAACCCTTTGCGCTGGAGGCGGTCGTGAGCGAGCGCCCGGCCCAGAACGGCGGCTGACGCTGAACGCCGGCGGCCATGGGCCCGCCCCGGCAGGCACACGCGCCACTGGACAGGACGACAACCCCTAATTTAGTGTAACTGCATAGTGTACTGTGCCGCTCTTGGAGGCACATTCAGCGAGTCGCCCGGAGGGAGTCCCCCGAAAGCGCCAGGACAAGGCGCAGTGCGCAGGCAATGGTTGTTCCCTTGTCAAGCGCTGCAACGCCGTCATGGCGCTTTCGGGGGACTCTGAAAGTACCTCCAAGAGTGGCGCAGTACACCAGGTCGGCCCGGGCCCGGGGTCCTTTCCGAGCAGTCCCGCCGATCCGGACTGCGGCCGCGCGAGCGGCGCCGAACACGCCCCCCGGGCGAACCGTGAGATCACCAAGCCGATGTCATCCTCCGACCTGCCCCTGTTCCTGAGCCAATGGTTGCGCGCCCCCCTGCGCATGGGGGCGCTCGTGCCCAGCGGGGGCGCCCTGGCCCGCGCCCTGGCACTCCAGGCGCTGCCCTCCCGGGACGGCCCGGTGCTGGAGCTGGGCGCCGGAACCGGGGTGGTGACCCGCGCCCTCCTCGCCCGCGGCATCGCGCCCCAGAGACTGGTGCTGGTGGAGCGGGATCCCGTCTTCTGCCGCCTGCTCCGCCAGCGGTATCCGTCGGTCCGGGTGGTACAGACCGACGCCTGCCGGCTGATCCAGTCCCTCGCCGCCCTGGGCATCCACGAGGCCGCGACCATCATCTCCGGCCTGCCCCTGCTCTCGCTGCCCTTCACCACCCAGCACCAGGTCCTGCGCCAGAGCTTCCGCCTGCTGGTTCCCAACGGCACCTTCGTCCAGTTCACCTACGGCCTCGCCTCGCCGGTCCACCCGGCGCTGCTGCGCCGGCTCGAACTGGTGGGACGGCCGGTGGCCCGGGTACTGCTGAACCTGCCTCCGGCGGTGGTGTGGCGGTATACCCAGCGCGATGCCGCCAGCCCCCCGGGGGAGACCCGAGCCGCCGCATGACAGCCTGGCTGCTGACCGCCGCCGGGCTGGTGCTGCTGTTCGCCGGCGGCGAGATGCTGGTCCGGGGCGCCGCGGGGCTGGCCCGGCGCCTGGGCGTCCCACCCCTGCTCATCGGCCTGACCGTGGTGGGGTTCGGCACCTCGGCGCCCGAACTCCTGGTCTCCCTGGAGGCCGCGCTGCGCGCCCAGCCGGATCTCGCCATGGGCAACGTGGTGGGCTCGAATATCGCCAACATCCTGCTGATTCTCGGCGTCTCCGCCCTGGTCCATCCCATCCTGGTACCGGCCACGGGCATCCGCCGCGACGCCCTGGCGGTCCTCGCCGCCACGCTGCTGCTGCCGGCCCTGGCCCTCACCGGAACCATCGCCGCCTGGCAGGGCGGCGCCATGGTGGCGCTCCTGGCGGGCTATATCGCCTGGTCCTACCGCGCCGACATCCGGGCCCGCAACGGGGGCGCCGAGCTGCATCTCCACGAGGCCGACGAGCTGGGCACCGCTCCCCTGCCGGCCTGGCGGTCCCTGCTCCACCTGGCGCTCGGGCTGGCGGGCGTCCTGCTGGGGGCGCGGCTGCTGGTGAGCGGCGCCGTGGACCTGGCCCGGGCGATGGGCGTGAGCGAGGCGGTCATCGGCCTCACCCTGGTGGCGGTGGGCACCTCGCTGCCGGAGCTTGCCACCTCGGTCATGGCCGCCCTGCGCGGCCACAACGACGTGGCGCTCGGCAACGTGCTGGGCAGCAACCTGTTCAACATCCTCGGCATCCTCGGCGTCACCGCCGCGGTGGTGCCGCTGCCCTTCAACCCGCGCCTGCTGGCCCTGGACCTGTGGGTGATGCTCGCCGCCACACTGGCGATGCTGGCCCTGTTCCTGGGCGGCCGGGGCCTGTCCCGGATCGGCGGCGTGGTCTTCCTGCTCCTTTACGCCGGCTACACGGGGTGGCTGTTCGCTGCCTGAGGCCGTGCAGCGATATTCAACGCCAACGCCGGGCCACGGCGAGGTAGATGGCGACGTTGACGAGGAGCACCAACCCGGCCAGCGCGAACTGGATCTCCCGGGTCAGGCCCGCGGGGTAGATGAGGGGCAGGAGATAGTGCTCCACGAAGCCGCCGCCATAGCCGGCCTCCCCGGCCCGGGCGCGCAGGGCGTTCTCCAGCGGGGTGAGCGGGCAGATCCAGCCGCCCAGCTCGATGGCCGCGGCCCAGGCCGCCGCCGGCAGGTGCACCCACGCCGCCCGCGGCCAGCGCAGGGCGAGCAGCCCGCCCAGCACCGCGAACAGGATGAACGCCAGGTGCAGCAGCACGGTGAAGTCCGCCAGCAGACGCGCGATCATGGCACGGGGTGTTGGTGAGTCAGTGTGTGTAGTGATGGGTGGTGGGTGATGGGTGGTGGGTGATGGGTGGTGGGTGGTGGGTGGTGGGTGGTGGGTGGTGGGTGGTGGGTTTTGAGGATGGGACGATCCGCATCACGCATTCACGCATTCACGCATTCACGCATTCACGCACTCACGGAACACGGAACACGGAACACGGAACACGGAACACGGAACACGGAACACCGAATATCCTGTCAATCCTGTCGATTCACATGCACAAAAAAGCCCGGCGGGGTCGCCCCCGCCGGGCCCTGTTCGGCGCGCGGGCGCCTTACAGCATGCGGGCGTTGAGGTAGGCGCGCTCGGAGACGTTGTGCCAGGCCACGGCCTCGTCGCGGAACTTCACGAACGAGTCGTAGACCTTCTTCGAGACGGGGTCCTTCGCGGCCACCTCGGCCACCACCTCGTCGGAGAGATCCTTGAGCTTCTTCAGCACCTCGTCCGGGAACGGACGCAGGTCCACCTTGTGCTCGTTCACCAGGGTCTGCAGGGCCTGGTTGTTGCGGGCGGTGAAGTCGGCCAGCATGTCCTGGTTGGCCACCTTGATGGCGTTGGTGACCACGGCCTGCAGGTCCTTCGGCAGCGCCTCGAGGGCGGCCTTGTTGACGAAGCACTCCAGGGTGGTGCCCGGCTCGTGCCAGCCCGGATAGTAGTAGTGCTTGGCCGCCTTGTAGAGGCCGAAGGCCAGATCGTTGTAGGGGCCCACCCACTCGGTGGCGTCGATGGCGCCGGAGGTGAGCGCCTGGAAGATCTCGCCGCCCGGCAGGCTCACGGGGGTGCCGCCGGCGCGGGCCAGCACTTCGCCACCGAGACCGGGAATGCGCATCTTCAGACCCTTCAGGTCATCGACGCTGTTGATCTGCTTGTTGAACCAGCCGCCCATCTGCACACCGGTGTTGCCGGCCGCGCCGGGCACCAGGCCGAAGGGGGCGTAGACCTCGTTCCACAGCTCCATGCCGCCGCCGTGGTAGAGCCAGCCGTTCATCTCCTGGGCGGTGAGGCCGAAGGGCACGGCGGCGAAGAACTGGGCCGCCTCGCTCTTGCCCTTCCAGTAGTAGGCGGCGCCGTGGCCCATCTCGGCGGTGCCCTTGGAAACGGCATCGAAGATCTCGAACGCCGGCACCAGCTCGCCCGCGCCGTAGACCTTGACCTCGATGCGCCCGCCGCTCATCTCGGTGATGAGCTGGGCGAGGAAGTTGGCACCGGTACCCAGGCCCGGGAAGTTCTTGGGCCAGGTGGTGACCATCTTCCACTGGACCTTGGTCTGGGCGTGTACGGCGGGCGCACCCACCACGGCTGTCCCGGCGACCAGGGAGCCGGCACCAAGGGTCTTGACGAAATCCCGACGTTTCATGCGTCCTCCTTGCTTCTGGAATTGTTTCTTATAGGGTGTGGGGTTGTCTGAGCAACAGACTCGGGTTATCGGAACACATCCGGATGATACCCGTCCAGCGCAAAACTTTTAAAGTTTGTACCATGATCGCGAATAACGCGAATCAGACCGCCTCCAGCCGCGCATAGGCGGCCACCAGCCACTTGGAGCCCGCCGCCTCGAAGTTCACCTGCACCCGCGCCTGGGTGCCCTGGCCCTCGCAGCCGAGCACCACGCCCTCGCCGAACTTGGGGTGGCGCACCCGCTGGCCGAGACGGTAGCCGCTACCGGCCGCCTCCACCGCGGCCAGACCGCCGCGGGAGCCGGAGTGGCCGAGCGGCATCGACACGCTCCCGCCCAGGCGCACCTCGTCCAGGTACTCCCGCGGAATCTCGCCGATGAAGCGCGAAGGCACGGCGTAGAGGTCGCGCCCGTGCAGGCGCCGGTTCTCGGCGTAGGTGAGGCAGAGCCGCTCCATGGCGCGGGTCATGCCCACGTAGCACAGGCGCCGCTCCTCCTCCAGCCGCCCCGGCTCGTTGACCGACATCTGGTGGGGAAACAGCCCCTCCTCCAGCCCCGCCAGGAACACCAGCGGAAACTCCAGCCCCTTGGCCGCGTGCAGGGTCATGAGCTGGACGCTGTCCTCGTGGGCGTCGGCCTGGCGCTCGCCCGCCTCCAGTGCGGCGTGGGCGAGGAACAGGCTGAGGATGTCGCCCTCGGCGCTCTCGCCGCCCTCGGCGTCCCAGTACTCCCGCGCCGCGCTCACCAGCTCGTCCAGATTCTCCAGCCGCGCCTCGGCCTTGTTGCCCTCCTTCTCATAGTGGGGGCGCAGGCCGCTGGACTCGATCACCGCCTCCACCCGCTCGTGCAGGGGCAGCCCGGGCCCGTTGGCGGCCATGCCCTCCACCAGGTCGAGAAAGCCGTCCAGGGCGTTGAGGGCGCGACCGGGCAGAAGCCGCTCGGCACCGACCGCGCGGGCGGCCTGCCACAGGGAGACGCCGCGCTCCCGGGCGAGCTGGCGCAGCTGCTGCACGGTGCGCTCGCCGATGCCGCGGGTGGGCAGGTTCACCACCCGCTCGAAGGCCGCGTCGTCGTCCCGGTTGGCCGCCAGGCGCAGGTAGGCCAGGGCGTCCTTGATCTCGGCGCGCTCGAAGAAGCGCAGCCCGCCGTAGACCCGGTAGGGTATGCGCTCGCGCAGCAGCGCCTCCTCCAGCACGCGGGACTGGGCGTTGGAGCGGTAGAGGATGGCCACCTCGGAGCGGGCGCGGCCCTCGGCCACCCAGCCGGCGATGGTCTCCACCACGAAGCGCGCCTCCTCCAGCTCGTTGAAGGCGGCGTAGAGGCGGATGCGCTCGCCCTCGCGCCCCTCGGTCCAGAGGTTCTTGCCCAGGCGGCCGAAGTTGTGGGCGATGAGGGCGTTGGCGGCGTCGAGGATGGTGCCGGTGGAGCGGTAGTTCTGCTCCAGGCGCACCACCCGGGTGCCGGGGAAGTCGCGCTCGAAGTGCTGCATGTTCTCAATGCGCGCCCCGCGCCAGCTGTAGATGGACTGGTCGTCGTCGCCCACCGCGAACATCCGGCCGCTGTCCCCGGCCAGCAGCCGCAGCCAGGCGTACTGGATGGCGTTGGTGTCCTGGAACTCGTCCACCAGGATATGGCGGAAACGCTCCTGGTAGTGGCGCAGCAGGGCGGGGTTGTTGAGCCACAGCTCGTGGGCGCGCAGCAGCAGCTCGGCGAAATCCACCAGCCCGCCGCGGGCGCAGGCGGCCTCGTAGGCGGCGTAGACCCGGCCCATCTGCTCCTGCCAGGGATCGCCCAGGCTCTGCAGGTGATCCGGGCGCAGACCCTCGTCCTTGCGGGCGTTGATGAAGCTCTGCACCTGGCGCGGCGGCCAGCGGCCCTCGTCGAGCGCCAGCTCGCGCAGGGTGCGGCGGATGAGCCGGTACTGGTCGTCGGCGTCGAGGATCTGGAACCCCTGGGGCAGTCCCGCCTCCTGCCAGTGCAGCCGCAGCAGCCGGTGGGCCAGCCCGTGGAAGGTGCCGATCCACATGCCGCTGCCGGGCATCTCCAGCTGCGCCTCCACCCGCCCGCGCATCTCCGCGGCGGCCTTGTTGGTGAAGGTCACCGCCAGGATGCCCCAGGGCGAGACATGTTCCACGCCGATGAGCCAGGCGATGCGCTGGGTGAGCACCCGGGTCTTGCCGCTGCCGGCGCCGGCCAGCACCAGCACGTGCCCCTCCGGCGCGCACACCGCCTCGCGCTGGGCCGGGTTGAGGGAATCGATGATATGGGTCACGTCCATCCGCGGATCATATCAGAGCGGGGTGCCCAAATCGGGCGTTGTGAAGATGCATTTCATTAACCGCAGATTTGCATTATTTGCGTGAATTTTTCCTACTGCGAACCGGGCGCCAGGCCAGAAACCAGGCGTTGAACAAGCCTGAAAAGCCGGTATACCCGCGACTCCCTCCAGGCCGATAACAATCAACGCAAATCAACGTAAATCTGCGGTTGAACCGTCTTTCCGGCGGCGGCGGGGAAAGGACTCAGATCCAGCGGCGGTTGCGGGCGAGGCCGTGGGCGGGGCTGGCCACGCCCCAGCGGCCGCCGGGCAGTTTGATGCGCTTGCCGCAGCGGGGGCAGGTGGCCTCGGCGGGGGCGTGCTCGATGTCGGCGGCCCAGCCGTGGGCGATCACGATGTGCAGGTCGCGGCCGCCGGGCGGCGGGTCGCGCAGCAGGGTCACCGCGCCGATGCGCACGGTGATGTCTTCACGCCCGCGGGGGTCGGGCACCGGCGCGTGGCAGTAGTCGCACGCCAGCGGCGCGCCGATCAGGTACTCGCGCACGTGGCGCAGGGCGTGGCGCAGCGCCGGCTTGTAGGTGCGCCCCAGCAGCACCTCCTCCGGCGGTTCGGGAATGCGCCACTCCCGCTCGTAGAGGGTGCGCGGCTCGCGCCGCTCCAGGGTGAGGCGCCGCCGCAGGCGCCAGTCGGCCCACCAGCCCATCAGCGCAGCTCCAGCTCCACCCGGTCCGCCGTCCCCGGGTGCCCGCCCGTCTCCCCGCACAGCGCGATGCGTCCGGCGTCCAGCCCCCGCGCCACCAGGGCATCGCGCACGAGCGCGGCCCGGCGGGCCGCGAGCGCCGCGGGGTCGGGCGCGGCGGGCAACGCCGCCGCCGGATCTCCCGCATCCGCCGCCGGGGGGGCGCCGTCACCACCCGCCGGCGGGACGGCCGGCGGCGGCGCCGGCACACGGGCCTCGCCGCACAGCAGCAACTCGGCGCGGGGATGCTCGCCGAGCCGCCCGGCCAGCTCCGCCAGGCGCAGGAAGCCCTCATCGGCGGGCGTCTCCGCTTCCGCCTCGAAGGCCAGCGGCGCCAGGCGCAGCCGCGCCAGCGGCGGACCGTCGGCCGGCTGCAGCGGCCCGAAGGCCGCCTCCAGCGCCGCCCGCAGGCCGCCGGTCACGCCCTCGGCCAGTCCCGCAGCGCCCGGACCGAGCACCAGGTCCAGCGGCAGCGCCGCCCGGCCGCCGCGATTCCGCACCAGGTCCAGAACCGCGGGCAGGTCGCGGCCGGCCGCTTCCGTGAAGGGCGCCGCCCCAGCGGACGCCCGCTCCGGTCCCGGCCCCTCCAGCCACGCCTCGCCCCGGATCGCCAACCCCCCCTCCGCCGGCGCCAGCGAGAAGGCGCCGCCGAGCCGCCCGCCGCCGCCCCCGTAGCCGAGACCGGGCACCAGGAGGGGATCGAGGTGCGCCGCCCCGACACTGTCGAGCCGGAGTGTGAGCGCCCACTCACCTGGTTCCGCGAAGGGTGCCAGGGTGCCGCCGAGGTAGAGCATGCCGGCGTCATCCACGCGGCCGCGCAGCTCCAGGCGGGCCGTGCCGGCGGCGGGATCCAGCCCGGTCAACAGCAGCCCCAGGTCGGTCAAGCCGGTCTCGAGACCGCCGACGGCCAGGCGCAGGCGGCTGCCGTCCCCCACCTCCACCACCTCCACCCGGACCGGTGGCGGGAGGGCGGCGCCCAGGCCCTGCAGGCGCCAGCCCCCGGCGCCGGTTCCCAGGGTCAGATCGGCGTCCGCCAGGCGGACCCGCGCCAGGGCGGGCGCTGCGTCGCTGGGCAGGAACAGCCCCTCCAGCTCCACGTTCCCGAGCCGTGCCGGCGTGGTCTGTCCCGGCTCCGTGGCGATGGCCTCCGGCAGGCGCATGCGGCCGATGCGCAGGCCGGCGCCGGCGGTTCCGGACAGGCCCCAGAAGCCGAGCGCTGCGGCTTCCACCCGGCCGCCGTCCCAGCTCAGCACCGGGTGTTCGAGACGGCCGTCGCCGCGCACCGACCAGTCCGCCTCCGCCGAGACCGCGTCCAGCTCGCCCTCCCAGGCGAGGGACCCGGCCTCGAGGCCCACGCCGCTCCCGGCGTCGCGCAGGCGCAGCGGCGCCAGGCGGACCTGGCCCCGGGCCAGCGCCCACCACGCGCCCTCACCGTCCAGCCGCAGCCGCAGGGTCCCCTCCCAGCGGCCGCCGCCGGCCGCGCTCCAGGCCGCGGTCTCCGCCTCCGCGCCGTCCAGGTCGAGGGCGCCGTCCAGCGACAGCTCCCACTCGCCGGCGTTGCGATCGAAGCGGGCCTCCAGGCTCCCGTCCAGGGCCAGCGCGCCCCGGGGCGGCGACCCGCCGGCCCCGGCCGCCTCCAGCCCCGGCATGGCGGCCAGCGGCAGCCCGACCACGCGGATGCCGCCCTTGAGCCCGGGGCGCCGGTTCAGGGGATCGGCCCGGCCCTCCGACTGCAGCCGCCCCTCGCCCAGGCGCAGGTTGAGGGAGTAGCGGGGCAGTGCGAACGCCGCCGGATCGAGGTGCTCCAGGTAGCCGTTCTCCAGGTGCAGGACCTGCCCGGATCCGGCCCCGGGCAGGTGGATATCGATGGCCGTCGCGGTGAGATTGGTCAGCACCGGCCAGGGCAGGGCGCGCCAGCGGGACAGGGGTTCACCGCCCACCAGCCACTCCCCGTCGCGCCGCTCCAGCCGCACCTGCCCGGTTCCGAGCGCCAGGCGGCTGAGGGCGGGCTCACCGGCCAGCAGCCGATCCCAGTCCAGCTGCAGGCTGCCGGTGGCCAGCTGCAGCAGCGGCGCCGATGCCGGCCCCACCCGCAGGCCGCTGACGGTGAAAGTGCCGCTGACGGGATCGAGCGCCACCTCGTCCACCGCCACGGGCTGGCCGGTGAAGCGCTCCAGCCCGTAGCGCAGCGCCTTGGGCAGCGCCAGCGGGAGGAGCGCGTAGCCGATGGCGGCCAGGGCCAGCAGCAGGAGCAGGAAGCGGAAGAAGCGCCACAGGGGCCCGGGACGTGCACGGCGCCGGCGGCGGCCGCTCTCGGGAATGAACCGGTCCTCGGGTCTGGGCATGGATGTCCGTTTTCAGTTGATGGCGGCCTGCGTTCCGGCCGGGGAACCCTGTCCGGACACGTGTCCGGCGGCAGACCCCATCATAGGATAGTTATCGCCCGCCCGGATGACTATCCGGGCGCATGTTTCCGGTCCCGTGAATGCCGGCGCGGCGGGGGCGACCCTCCCACAGGGGCTCCCGGCCCAGGTGGCCCTCCCGGAGCGAGTCACCCACCCAGGCCAGCAGCCACCGCTCGCGTCCCGGCGCACCGGCGTTGAACCCGTCGTGCCCGGAAGTCAGTGCGGCACCGACTCCGCCAGGGGTCGGAACTGCAGGCCGTAGAACATCTCCAGGTAGCGGCGGGTCTCGTCGCGGTCGAGGTTGGTGACGTACTTCCAGAAGCCGTAGATGCGCGACAGGGTCATCATCCGCTCGGCGTAGAGCGACCAGGTGTAGCGGCTCATGACCCGCTGCACGGCGCCGCGGGAGAGCGCCTCCCAGCGGCCGGGGTCGCGGTCGCAGTGCTCCATGAAATCGGCCAGCAGCTCGGCGGCGTTCTCACCGTGGTTGGGATCGATGTGGAAGCCGGAGACGCCGTGCTCGATGATCTCCAGCGGACCGCCGTAGCGGGTGGCGAAGGTGGGCAGGCCCGAGGTCATGGCCTCGATGACGGTCAGGCCGAAGGCCTCGAACAGGGCCGGCTGCACGAACACCCCGCGGCGATCGGCCACCCAGCGGTAGAGCTCGCCGGAGAGGCTCTTGTCCAGGTGGGTGCCGAGCCAGCGCACCTGGCCATCGAGGCCGTGCTCGTCCATCAGCTGGTGCATGCGCCCGATCTGCTCCTGCTCCTCGCGATCGCCGGAGCGGGAGGGATCCACGTGGCCGGCCACCACCAGCAGGTTGGCCGCGCCGCGCAGCCGCTCGCTCTCGGCGTACCACTGCACCAGCCCGGTGATGTTCTTGATCCGGTCCAGGCGCGCCATGGTGAAGATCAGCGGCCGGTCCGGGTCCTCGAAGCGGCCGCGGGCGTCGTCGCGCTCGCCCGCCACCAGCGCCTCGATCTCCGGGTGCAGGTCGGTCAGCCGCCGCTCCTGCTCGTTGTAGGGGAAGTAGATCGCCGCGTCGGCGCCCGGGGAGACGATGTTGAACTTGGGATCGAACACGTCGATGCCGTTCACCACCCGGTAGAGCCCCGGCATGGTGAAGGTGGAGTAGCTCTCGTACTGGCCGATGCTGTCGGACTTGCCCGCGATCTCCTGGTAGCTGCTGGTGATGATGAAGTCCGCCGCGTTCATGGCAATGAGGTCGGCGGTGAACTGGCAGGCGAAGTGATACTGCTCCTCGTTGTCGTGCCAGTAGAGATCGGAGTAGAGGTACTTCGACTTCTCCAGGGCGTGGGCGATGTTGCACTGGGTCACCTTGAGCCGCTGGGAGAGCAGGGTGGCCACCAGGTTGCCGTCGGAGTAGTTGCCGATGATGAGATCGGGCCGCCCGTGCAGCTCGGCGCAGATCTCCTTCTCCACGTCATGGGCGAAGCGCTCCAGGTAGGGCCAGATGTCGAAGCGGGAGACCCACTGGGGCAGCACCTCGCCGCTGTCGGTGCGGAACGGCACCCGCAGGATGCGGGCGCTGCGGGTGCCCACGATGGGCTCCAGGCGCTGGTCGCAGGTGGTGTCGCCGGCCTCGGGAATGAGCCGGGTGATCACCAGGATCTGGGGCTCGATATCCAGCCCCTGCTGGGCGATGCGCTTGCGCATCTCCTGCTCCAGGGCCCGGACCTGGTCGAGGATGTAGACCACCTGGCCGCCGGTGTCGGGCAGCCCCAGCACGTTGGCCTGGCCGAAGTAGCCGTGGGGGGAGAGGATCGCCAGCCTGAAGATCATGGGGATGCGGCCGAGGAAGCGCTCCAGCACCTCCGGGGCCGGGGCCTCGAGGATGTCGGTGAGCAGCCCCAGGGTGTCGCGCATGCGCTCCACGGTATCGCCCCAGCCGGGCTCGAAGCCGAGCTCCTGCAGGGTATGGCCCACCCGCTCCCAGCCCGCCTCCTGCGGCTGCGCGGCGAGGTAGTCCTCGGCCCGGCGCAGCACCCGGCGCAGCCCGCCGACGTCCTTCACCCGGTCGTTGAGCATGAGCTGCCGGCCCTGGACCTGGTGGACGCGCAGGAAGTCGAGCAGCCGCTGGTCCCCCATGCCCAGCCCCTGGAACAGCTGGCTGGAGAGGCGGCGGTTGAGGAACTCCACCCCGCGGCCGATGGAGCGGGACTCCTGCAGCTTGAAGAACTCACGGTTGAAGGGGGCGAGATCCACCTCCACCACCCAGGGCGCGTCGCCGTCGGGCTTGCCCTGCACCAGCCGTTCCTTGAAGGCCAGGAACTCCGCGGCGCTGATCTCCTCGTGCAGCTTCTGCTCCACGTTGAAGCGGTGGAAGTACCAGCGCGCCACCCGCGGGCGGATGGCGGTGTAGAGCCAGGGCGGGTCGAGCACCGCCTCCTGGGCCGCCCCCACGATGCGCCCGAGCTCGGAGCGGCGCATCTCCTCGCCCGACTCGCCCTGCCCGGCGCAGAAGTGTTCGAAGCCGTCCCAGAGATCGGAGCGCAACAGGAAGGTGCGGCCGATCCCCTGGTAGCTGCGCAGGAGCTGGTAGAGGGGATCCTGGTAGTCCTCCAGCAGTTGTTCGAGGGTCCAGATCACGACGCTTCAGCCTCCTCGTCCGGCAGGCGGACGTCTCCCAGGAAATCGTAGTGGTCGATGGCCTCCAGGATACCCGCGGCATGGTCGCCCGCGGCGAAGTAGACCCGCGGATCGTCCCGGAGATGCTCCAGCTCCCCGCTGTAGTTCGCCACCACCACGCCCAGCACCGAGCCGCCCAGCATCTCCTCGTCGTTGCCGGAATCGCCGGCCACCAGCATCCGTTCCAGCGGCAGGCCCCACTTGTTGGCCAGGTAGCGCAGCGCCAGGCCCTTGGAGGCCCGCACCGGGAGGATGTCGAGAAAGGCGTCGAAGGAGTAGATCAGCTTGGCGTGCAGGTCGAGCCGGCGCAGGTGGGCCCGCACCTTCGTCAGCCCCGGCCAGGCGGCGGGATCCACCAGGTAGCTGATCTTGTGGATGGACTGCTCGCGGGCGGGCTGCGGGCGCAGCCCCGGAATCTTCTTCATCGCCGCGCGCAGGGCTTCCGGGTCCCAGCGGTAGTCGATGTGGCGGTACCAGCCCGGGTCCTGGGACTGGCGGCCGCTGTAGTGGATCTCGCTGCCGACGCCGCTGATGAGCACGTCCGGGACGGGGATGTCGTGCTGGCGCAGCAGCTTCAGCGCCGCATCGGTGCTGCGCCCGGTGGCCACCCCGAAGCCCACCCGGCCGCCGCTCGCGCGCAGCCGCTCCACCAGGGTGCGCAGCGCCCCCTCGTCCCCGCCCACCAGGGTGTTGTCCAGGCCGCACACCAGCAGCCGGTCGATGCTGGGCAGCCGGCTCTTGACCCGGCCCGGCTCCCGCCGCCGCGGCTTGCCCTCGCGCAGGACGCGCCGCACCGACTTGAGGTAGCTGGCGACGTGGCTCTCCCAGGTGTAGTGGCGGTGGGCGCCGCGGATGCCGTTGTCCGACCACTGGCGCCAGCGCCGGGGATCGGTGAGCCCCTTGAGCAGCGCCGTGGCGATGGCGTCGGCGTCGAGCGGATTCACCAGCGTTCCGTTGCGGCAGTTGGCGATGATGTCCCGCGGGCCGCCGTCCTCGGTGGCCACCAGCGGCAGCCCGCAGCCCGCCGCCTCGATGAGGGTGAGGCCGAAGGGCTCGGTGAGGGCCGGGTTGACGAACACCCCCTTGCGCCGCGCCGCCAGCCGGTAGAGATCGGGCACGTCGGCGGCCTTGTGGTGCTTGGGGTAGGCCACCCGCCCGTAGAGATCGTAGCGGTCGATGTCCAGCAGAAGCTGGCGCAGCACCCGCCGCGCGCCTGTGTCCATCTGGGTGATGTCGTCGCGGTTGCCCGCCACCACCACCAGGTTGGCCGCCTGCCGCAGCTCGGCGTTCTCGCCGTAGGCGCGCACCAGGGTGGCGATGTTTTTGCGCTCGTCGGGCCTCGAGAGGGCCAGGATCATCGGCCGGGCCGGGTGGCGCAGGAAGCGCGCCAGCTCCGCGGCGATGGGCGGGTCGGGCTCGCCCCGGCGCGGCGGGTGGAAGCGGGAGAGGTCCACCCCGGGCGGAATCACCCGCTTGCGCTTGGGATGGTAGTTCTCGTAGGCGCTGTACTGGGTCTCCACCTCCTGCTGGGTGCTCACCACCACCAGGCTGGCGTTGCCCAGCGCGATCTCCTCGGCCTCGATGCGCCGGCTCATGTTGTACTGGGACTCGACGCTCTCCTCGCTGAGCCCCTTCTCCAGCAGCCGCCGGCGCTTCTCGCGCCCGAGCGAATGGCCGGTGTGCACCAGCGGCACCCCCAGCAGCTGGGCCAGCCGCGCGCCCGCCAGGCCCGCGTCGGCGTAGTGGCTGTGCACCAGGTCGGGGGTGCGGCCCACGCCGCGGATGTGCTGCAGGGCGTTGTCCACGAAACTGTCGAGGTGGGGCCAGAGCACCTCCTTGCGCAGGTAGCGGCGCGGCCCGAAGGGGATGCGCACGATGCGCGCGCCCTCGCCCAGATCCTCCACCGGCTCGGCGTAGGCGGGGGAGACCTTCTGGTCGATGACCCGCCGGGTGAGGAGATCCACCCGCTCCACCTGGGGATGGCGGGCCAGCGCCCGGGCCAGCTCCACCACGTAGAGCACCTGGCCGCCGGTGTCGGCGTCGCGGCCGAGCTCCATGTCGTGGCCGCGGATGAGGCCGTGCAGGCTGACCAGGACGATATAGAGGCCGCGCTCGGGTTCGCTCATCCGTTCCAGTTCTCCAGGTGGCGGCGGTAGAGTTCGCGATCGGGCGCGGTGGCGCCGCGCTGGGCGCAGATGGCCGAGGCGAACTGCAGGGCCCGCTCGAGAATGGCGGGCAGGGGCCAGCCGCGGACGAGGCCGAGCAGGGTCACGGCGCTGAAGGCGTCGCCCGCCCCCACCGTGTCCACCAGCCCGGTGACCGGCGCGGCCGGGGCGCTGTGCTCCACCCCCGGGGCCAGCACCACGGCGCCGGCAGCGCCGCGGGTGATCACCAGCACCTCCACCCCCAGCGCCTCCCGCTCGGGCCGGCCCGCCGCGGCCACCGCCCCGGCGTTGTCGAGCGTCCCGCGCGGCACGCCGGCCAGCAGCGCCAGCTCGTCGTCGTTGAGCTTCACCCAGCGCGCGCCGCGCAGCCGCGCCCGCGCCCCCTCGCGGTCCCACCAGGGCGCGCGCAGGTTCACGTCCACGAACGCGGGCAGCCCGCGGCCGGGGGCGCGCAGCGCATCCAGGGCGCGGGCGGAGCCGGCCCGGGCGGCCAGGGTGCCGTGGTAGAGCAGCCCCCCGTCGGCGCCTTCCAGCGCCGCGCCGAGCGCGGCGGGGTCGATATGATCGTAGGCCTGGTCGGGGCAGATGTCGAAGCTGGGCTGGCCGCCCTCGATGCGCACCTCCACCGTGCCGGTGGGGTGGGCGGCGTCGCGCTGCAGGCCGCCGCGGTCCATGCCCCACGCCTCCATGGCCGCCAGCACCCGCTCGCCCAGGGCGTCGGTGCCGATGCGGCTCAGGAACAGGGGCGCGAGGCCGAACCCCTGCAGGTGCCAGGCCACGTTGAAGGGTGCGCCGCCGAGCACGGCGCTGCCATCCTCGAAGCGATCGAACAGGACCTCGCCGAAGATGAGGGGGCGGCCCGACGGAGCACCGCCGGGTGCGCTGGCCGTCGTCATCGCTGGTGTGCCTCCATCCCGCGCGGCCGGTGACCCTTCACCGGCCCTTTCGTCTTCCGGATTCTCTCTGCCGTGTCCGGACTCAGCATAACAGCCGTCCGCCGGCGGTTGTACCGTCCGGCCGCAGGGTCATTGCCGCCGGGTCCGCGCCCTCAGGCCCGCTCCACGCCGGCGGCACGGCACATGGCCTGGTACTCGTCCTGGAAGAAGAACTTCTCCTCGCCGAAGGCGGGTCGCAGCTGGTCCAGCCAGGCCGCCTTCTCGTCGTAGTGGGCGAAGAAGGGACGCTGCACCCAGTCGGCGTTGCGGGCCTGGATGAAGCGCAGCACGAACACCTTCTCGCCCGCCACCTCGGTGACCCCCTGCACCTCCACCTTGCCCGGGCCGGCGCTCATGGAGGGGCCGCGGGCGGTGCGGGCCAGGCCGGAGACCTGCTGCATGGCGTCGCGGTAGATCTCCCAGGTGCGCGCCAGCGGCACCTCGAAGTAGTGGCGCGCGCCGGTGTCGCGCTCCACGAACAGGTAGTAGGGCACGATGCCGAGATGCACCTGGGTGCGCCACATGCGCGCCCACACCCCGGCGTCGTCGTTGATGTGGGAGAGCAGCGGGCCCTGGGCGCGGATCACCGCGCCGGTGTCGCGGATGCGGCGGATCGCCTCCCGCGACACCGCCGGCTCCAGCTCGCGCCAGTGGTTGTAGTGGGCCATCACCGCCACGTGCTTGCCGGCGTCGACCATGCGCTCCAGCAGGCGCAGCAGGTCATCGGCGTCGGCATCGCTGACGAAGCGCTGGGGCCAGAAGGTCAGCGCCTTGGTGCCGATGCGGATGTTCTGCACGTGCTCGAAGCCCGGCGCCAGTAGCGGCTCCAGGTACTGGGCCAGGTTGCGGGTCTTCATCACCATCGGGTCGCCGCCGGTGAGCAGCAGGTCGCTCACCCGCGGGTTGCCGGCCAGGTACTCGTGCAGGTGGCCCGCCTCGTTGGCGGCGAAGCGCAGCTCCTTGTCGCCCACGAACTGGGCCCAGCGGAAGCAGAAGCTGCAGTAGGCGTGGCAGGTCTGGCCCTGACTGGGGAAGAACAGCACCGTCTCGTTGTACTTGTGCTGCATCCCCTCCAGCATCTGCTCGCCCACCCTGGGGACGTTCAGCGCCTGCTGGCCCGCCGGGTGGGGATTGAGCTCCTCGCGCAGCATGCGGGCCTGCGCCACCAGCGCGGCGTTGTCGGCCCCGGCGCGCAACAGCTTCAGCATCGCCTCCATCTGGTGGGGCAGCAGCATCTCGGGCTGCGGGAAGACCAGCCGGAACAGGGGATCGTCGGGCACGTTGTCCCAGTCGATGAGCTCGTCGAGCACGAACTGGTTGACCCGGAACGGCAGCACCTTGGCCACCGCCCGCATGGCCTCGCGCTGCTCCTCCGGCAGCGCCCTGAGCTGCGGGATCTGGTCCCAGTGGCGCTCGGTGAACACCCGGTAGCGGGCGGCGTCCACCGCGCCGGGAACGGCGGGCGCGCGTCGGTCGAGTCCGGCGACCATGGTCATAGGCGATCCTCCTGTCTTGCAATGCGTTGCGTGGCGGCGTGACGGGAGCCGCGCCCGGCGGATCCGGTGGACCTGCCGGCGGCTGCCTGGCTCACGACCGCTAAATAGTTCGTCAGCAGCGCCCCGCGGGGCGCCAGGGGAAGGGGTGCACGACTATCGGGTAACGCCCGGGCCGGTCCGTGCTGCCGGCGGCGGGCCTGACGATTGCCGGGGCGAGGCGGCGGGCGATGCGCCCGCGCAGAGTTCCTGCGGCTCCGCGGCGAAGTAGCGGAATCTTAACATAAATCGGCCACGGGTTCCGACCCGGGCCCCGAACGCCGGAGAGGACAGGCTAGCGCGGGATTGTTGCATTCCCTTGACCGCGGGGTGGATCGGTCTGACAGTTCAGCTCACCGCCGCCGCGCAAACTCGACCGCCATGCAATGATTCCATAGCCACACCCGCTGCGCTTGGCCCATTCCACCCGTTGATAAATGCCTATCAGGATTCATCAATTCATGAGAGATTGATAAATAAACACCGGGGGACTAGCATGTTTATCGATATGGGAAGAATTGATAGAAACTGAGCCAAATCCATCACCATGAAGCCGCTCGTCCCACCCCCCCCACCGGAGAAGCTGCTGGCATCGTGCCCCCACGATATCTTGCTGCGCCTGTTCCGGGAGGTGGGCACAACTCACCAGGGGCGCTACCTCCACTGGGACAAGCTCCGTCATCTGACCCCGCCGGAGGAATTGTCAGCCGAGGAGTGGTGGCTGGGGATCAAGCTGGCCCGTCACCAGCAATTCCGTACCATTCCCCTGCGCGATCTCAAGGGAGAGCCGTTTCGCTATACGCTGCCCGACTGTGTCCTGAAGAAGCTGCATCACATCGACAGCCTGGCGAGCGGCCGTCTCGCGTTGAGCGGGCAGGTGGCCACGGAGGAAAACCGGGACCGCTTCATATTCAACTCCCTGGTGGAGGAGGCCATCACCTCCAGCCAGCTCGAGGGGGCCAGCACCACGCGCCAGGTGGCGGCCGACATGATCCGCTACGAACGCCGCCCGCGCGACAAGAGCGAGCGGATGATCCTCAACAACTATCTCGCCATGCAGTCGGTGCGCGAAGTGAAGAACCGGCCACTGGACTTCGCCGGACTGATGTCACTGCATCGGACGCTGACCGCCGAGACGCTCGAGGATCCTTCCGCCGCCGGCCGTATCCAGCAGCCGGGCGACAAACGGGTCGAGGTGGTGGATCACCGCTCCCGGCACGTGCTTCACACCCCCCCGCCGGCCGAGACACTACAGAAGCGCATGGGAACCCTCATCGCCTTCGCCAACAGCGAAGGCGATGAGGCGGAATTCATGCACCCCGTGATACGCGCCATCACCCTCCACTTCTGGCTGGCCTACGAGCACCCGTTCGTGGACGGCAACGGCCGCACCGCACGCGCCCTCTTCTACCGGACCATGCTGCAGCACGGCTACTGGCTGTTCGAGTTCATCTCCATCTCGCGCATCCTGAAGCGGGCCCCCGCCAGGTATGCCCGCGCGTTCCTGGAGACGGAGAGCGACGACAACGACCTGACCTACTTCATCATCCACCAGCTGGGGGTCATCGAACAGGCACTCGACGACCTGGAAACCTATCTCGCCCGCAAGGCATCGCAACTGAATCGACTGGAGCAGCGGCTGCGGCGCTCCGACCTGAACCACCGCCAGATCGCCCTGCTCTCCCATGCCATCCGCCACCCCGGGCACGCGTACACGGTGAAGTCCCATCAGAACAGCCACGGCGTCGCCTACGCCACCGCCCGGGCCGACCTGATCCAGCTGGCGGAAGCCGGCCTGATGATTCAACGACGAATCGGCAAGAAAACCCTGGAGTTCATCGCACCGGACGACCTGGAGGAGCGGATTCGCTAGCGCCCGGCGTCAGCCCGTGTGATGGGCAAAGCGCAGCGTGCCCATCAACCCGTCCATTGACGTGCCGGCCCGCCCTACCGCTCCCCCAGCAGGCTACGCGGCTCGATCAGCACCGTCGCCTCGGCGTTGCCCAGCCACACCTGCCCCTCCTGCACCGTGCACTGCAGGCGCATCGTGCGGCTCACCAGCCCGGCCAGGGCGCGGGTCGCCTCCTGGGGCAGGTCGAACACCCGCAGGTTGTCGAGCCGCTCCAGCTCCCGGGCGTTGCGCTCCCACCACTGCCCGGCGGTGCGGCCGCCGTAGGTGTAGAGCACCACCTGCCGCGCCCGGCCGCAGGCCCGGCGCAGGCGTCGCGCGTCGGGCAGGCCCACGTCGATCCAGAGCCGGATCTCCTCGTCCAGGCTGCGCTCCCAGAGCGCCGGCTCGTCGTCGGCGCACAGCCCCTTGGTGAACTGCAGCGCCTCCCCGGCGTGGAGCGCGAAGGCCAGCAGCCGCACCATCATCCGCTCGTCGGTCTCCGAGGGGTGGCGCGCCAGGGTCAGAGCGTGGTCGGCGTAGTGGTTGCGGTCCATGTCCGCGATCTGCAGGTCGGCCTTGAAGATGGTGGCGGTGAGGGCCATGGGAAAGGAACCGGGTTGCCTGTGGGGCGGCCAGTGTAACCGGGCCGGAGGGAAAGGTCAGGGATTCCGGCCCGGCGCGGGGTGGAAGTTGCCAACCCGCCCCTTCGCCGAGTCACACTGCCGGCAAGGGCAGCCTCCCGTCCACCGTGAACATCCCGATGGAGAAGCGGTGCAGCGCCCGGCTCCGGGGTTGGCCGAACGTGACCGTGTGGGCCGTGGTGTCGCCGAACCAGGCCTGCATCTGCACGGGCCGCGGCGCGGCAAAGGCGGCGGGCGTGAAGAGGGCGACGTTGACGCCGCCCCCTGGGCAGCGGGCGGAGGGATATTCGAAGGCCTCGATTCCCGCGGCGCGCATGGCGCTGCCGAGACTCTGGGTGGCAGTGTAGTCGGCGGGATGGGCCAGGATGGGCCGATGCCCGGCGCAGGCGCCGTCCTGGAGCCGCAGACCGTGCCCGGTGGCGTAGCGTGCGCTGAACAGGGTGTGCTCGCTGCGGATCGACGCTGACGGCGGCGTCTGCATCCCGTTCCAGAAAACAAAGCGATAGTAGGCCGATTCGGCCAGGACGGTGGCGGGTGTCAGGGCTCCGTAGAAGAGGGAGGGCTCATGCCGGCGGCCGAAGCGGGAGCCATGGGCCAGGGGCGGGTAGCGGAACGGGGTATGGAGGAGGTAGTGCAACTGCCCGTTGCCGGGTGGTACCGGCGGCTTGACCGCCTCGAGCATCTCCTCCAGCAGCCCCTGCGCCTCCAGGCTGTCCACCAGCGCCAGGGTGGCGATCTGCTCCTGGCTCTCCACCAGGCGGTGGAGTTTACCGTCGATGGACCGGACAGCGGCAGCGAGGCGGCAGCCTTCCCACAGCCCGGTCACTCAGACCTTGCCCCGGATGGCGTCGAGATACTCCATCACCCGCACCAGCCCCTGCACGCTCCGGATCTGCTCGGCAGGGACACCGCCGGTGTGGGCGTTTGACGTGTGCATCCAGTGACGCATGTGGACGCGGTCACCGCCCACCAGGGCGTAGAGGCTGCGGTAGCACCGGATCACCATGAGGGCGAGCTCGCCGGACTTGGTGGCCGGGGCGATCCCGCCGCGGGAAAAGATGGCGCGATCCCTGCCGATAGCCGAGCCGAGGTCGTCCCGCGTGAGACCGAGCGACTCACCCGCCTTCAGCAGGGCCTGGGTGAGCACCGCGCCGGGGTCGGGCTTTTTGGCATTCTCGTTGAGCATGGCGGTCACCCCACATGATGGCGTTGCATATGTCACAGAATAAACCGCTATTGATGCAATTGCCACATCATTCATGCCAACTACTGCGCCGAGATCATACCGGCGAGAAGCCACCGGATCGGGCCTGATCCAGGGTCACTCAAGGAATGTTTCATATCCGCTACGAATGCAGCGCGCTTGAGAACAACGCTGGCGTGGCTCCCCGATGCTGTGGCGACCGGCCCCAGCAGTCAACGGCCTCATGCTTTGGAGTGAGAATGATTCTTAGTTGTCACCGACCCCATTTGACCCCATTTCGACCCATTTCGCTTAACAACCGTTCACAAAAATGGCTTTGCATCTAGAGAAGAAGACGATATCCGGTCTACCCGGCAAGTCTCTGCTATGAATTTTATAGCGGTAACCAATTGCATGAAGTAACCGTCGTACTGCTATTTCAGGATGTGTGATTCACAGACATCGTTTCACTATGAACTGTCTCCATGGAACACGAAATCTCAGCGCGTCTGAAATGGGTTCAACTGTATGAGGAGACGGGCAACGCAGGATTCGTTTGCCGGCGGTGCGGGATCTCGAGACCCACCCTACGGAAGTGGTGGCGCCGCTATCAGGCTCAAGGGCATGACGGACTCAAGAGCCAGAGCCGGCGACCCAAAACATCCCCCGCGCAGAAGCTAGATCCGACGACGCAGGGGCTGATTCTCGGATTGCGGAGCAAGCGAAAACTAGGGGCCAGACGGATTCAGAGCGAACTTGCTCGGCTGCATGGGATGCTTCTCTCGTTGGCCACGATTCACAAAGCGCTGTCCCGTAACCAGGTCAGGCGGATCCGATTTCAGCGGCGCAAGGCACACTACAAGCGCTACGAAAGACCGATTCCTGGAGAGCGTGTTCAGATGGACACCTGCAAGATAGCGCCAGGACTTTATCAATACACCGCTGTCGATGACTGCACCAGGTACCGAGTGCTGGCGCTTTTCGACAGAAGGACTGCCGCGAACACTCTGGAGTTCATCGACCAAGTTCTCGAAGAGATGCCCTTTCCTATCCAGCGATTTCAAACGGACCGTGGCCGAGAATTCTTCGCGCTGAAAGTACAACGTCGCATGATGGGACTGGCCATCAAGTTCCGGCCCATAAAACCCCGGTCACCCCACCTGAACGGAAAGGTGGAGCGCTCCCAGAGGACTGACCTAGAGGAGTTCTACTCGACTGTCGACTTAACCGACAGCCGCCTCTACGACCTCTTGGCGGAGTGGCAGCACTACTACAACTGGCATCGCCCACACGGCGCTCACAGGGGCCGCCCGCCCATGGATAAGTTCTTTGAGGTTATCCACGACACACCGTATTGGGACGATGTGTATGAGAAGTACGATGCAGCGCTAGAACGCATTCAAGAGGCTGACTATCAGCTGGATCTGCACCTCCGAAGATTGAAACGATGTCTATGAATCACACATTCAGGAGCTGTGTTCGTATAACGAATTCGCGCCATCAGCCTGCTACGAGTAACCTCGTCCAAGTGAGCCAATGTGCCTATCTCGAGCACTCATCAACAATTTGGCTCAGCTCTGCAGGGCTTAGAATGCCAAGCAACTTAACTCCGCCTTGCAGATTGAGTTTTTTCATCATTGAGCGAAATCTATTACGATTGAATAGTTTGTCATCGCCCTTGGATAAAGCCTCATGTAGCTTCATGATAATCGCCGAGAACACAGGGATACTTTGAGATGTAGTAGGACGCTCAATGATGTTTGCTCTGACGTCGTATTGGTGAAGAAATGCCTTCAGAGAGTCTTCGAGCGTCAATCCGTTAACACGATTGCAGAGTGCGGCCATCCACCATAGGCGTGAAGCAGCATTGTCTCGCTCAATACCACGAGTTCCCGCAACGAAAAAGTGCTTCTTAATGTGAGCCTCGGCCTTTTTGTCATCAATTGGAATAGGCCAGCGCATGCGGGCATAATCAAGTTGGGCGGTATGTGTCAGATATACCCAAATCCGGGGGTCCCTTGCAAGATATGGAGGCATGGTGCCCATCGCTTTGAACATGGCCATGCAACACTTTACTTCCTTGTGGTCATCAATATCGCAGGCTACCTGAGCAAGCTTTACTTCATCTACCTCTTGCACACTCTCGAAATAGTTCGCTGGATCGGTTTCTAAAAAATCAAAGCTTCCTGATCTATATCGATCAAGATTGTTTGAGATATCACTCGTCAGTTCCTGAATGATGCGTGAGCGCAGAAGGCGAATCTTCGTCATTGCTCTTTCCCCTTCAGCACATAGGTGTCCAGGATACTCAGCGGATGCTTCATGAGTCTCTGAGCTAGTATGTAAGCCTCATGTTCATTAAGTTCCCAACCGAAGTTGTGAAGCTTCATTGTGATGATTTGCGCCCACCTTTGGTTTTCGTATGCTTCCGCTCCTTGCTTGAGTATTTGAAGCGCATGGGTGACAGCAGGGAAATAAAGCGCGTTTAGTAAGACAACTTGCTTTGATTTGTCATTGCGAGCGTTGTCAATCGACTCCTTCATCTGTGGACTGACTTCAATTTGAATATGGTTTTCATCAAGGCCAACTCGCCACTCCCCATCGCTTAAAGAATCACATTTCACCAGATCGACAACAGAAGTCATGGGTTTGAACAAGTCCCTTTCTATGTAGAAGACTTGAGTTTCATCCTGTGCCAGAACATCTCCTGGAGAAAAGGAGAATACCTCTTTACCAAATTCCGGATTGATGTCTTTAGACTTGAATTCGGCTATGTCACTGATTGCGACAATGTAGGGGTCAACTCGGACCTCCCCCCTCAGGCTACCGACATCAAACGATTCTTCGAGCTTAGGGTCTTTAGATTTCAGGACAGACCGGAAGTATGTATCACGGCATGAGACTATTGAGACATACACTGCATTGCCATTCGCTATTTCGTCGATTAGCTCCTCCGAGGAAGTCGCATATGTGATCGAAATAACGACCCTTTCTTTTGAGACTTCAAACTCAACAGTTGTTTGAAACTCGATGTCAACATAGTCGTCGCAATAGGGTCGTAATACTGGATAAGGGAATGCCTTGTTCCTGTCAAACTTCATGAGCCACCACCTTCAGAGCGCCAAAAAATTCCTCGGCGAGGCCAATGTTGAGCGTCATTCTCGAATTGGCCTTCACATCGAGCAGAACTTTCCCCTTTTCTACAGCACCCAAGTCGGAATTTTCGATCCCAATAGGATAATCAGTGTCTGCACCGGCTTCCATGACAGCGAGGGCAATTCGCCCGCTCTTGGTGGGCGTAAATAGCAGCTTTCTGTGTTTGCCATCAGCAGCGATGGCGCGAATATTGCCGATGGCTAAGATAGGCTTAAATTTAATGTTATCACCTTCGGATCCACTACCTCCTTCTCCGGGCCCTTCTCCTCCCATTCCATCACCACCACCCTTACCGTAGTCGCCTCCACCTCCATCACCCTCATCGCCATCTTCTCCCTCATCGCTTTCGCCCTGTCTCTGAGTTTCCACGCTTGTCTTTGGCTTAAGGGGCTTGGCCCGAATGATAATCTTGCCGTAGGGATCCATTTCCTCCGAACCTTTTTCACCACTTTCGCCAACCTCGTCTGCGAAGTACTCCTTGAGCTCATCAAGAGTCGTGACCTCCGATACGGGGTTCTTGGCGTGTCGCTTCAGCATTTCACGGATCCAAGTAGCGAGATCTTTGAGTGCCCGTTGACCTTTTTTTTGCTCACTGACTAAGCGGGCCGGCTCAAAGTCGTCATGGCGTGGCGGCTCCATTGCCCGCAATAGTGCAATACCCTTTTTACTTTTACATTCGACGACGGCAATGAACTCTTTAAAATCAGAGAAGTTCTTTAGGCCAGGCACCGACAAGGAGTCAGAAATGAACATTCCATTCCGCAGGAAACAGATTTTTTTCGGCAGAGCTTCTTCGATGAGAATACGAAGCTCACAGAGGCCTAGGTCCTTCTGCTCACTCGTCTCGACAATTATTTCCGTACTATCCTGTAATGCAGTAAGGTAGTTGCTGCAGTTGTCGAACTGCTCTGGCTCATCCTTATCTTTTTTAATTGATAACTTGAACGCGTCATTCTTGAAAAACTCTGAAATAGAGTCCTTGTTCAGGATATGTTTATCATCAATTTCGACTTCAAGTTTTCCAGAATTAATTGCACCGAAAAAGTTTTCGGCCACCGATACTGCCAAACTATCCTGCCATCCACTGGCATTGTCGAATGCAAGGATCGTCAACTTCGTGCCCAGGTTGCTTGGGAGGGCTTCCTCGCTGTCAGCCTTCTGAATCCAGAGTGGGATATCAAAGCGCACACCATCAACCGGCTGGCAACGCTTGTTGACTCCCCAATATCCCTTGCCTTGCCTGAGTATTTTACCGTCGTAGTGAGACATCAGCACGGACTTGCCTTGAGTTAGCTGTTGATACTGCCCGTCATCATCTATATAAACAGTTGACACGAAGACTGTTCTAAGCTTGGATACGGCATAGGGCGCGAATTTACCTATGCCGTATGAACCGGTGGCGTCATCCCCGGGCTTCTTACTCTGCCCAGGTGCCTTGGTGAAGGCATAGAAGGGAGTACCATTGACTGATGGCCCTGTCATTCCCTTGGTGTTGAAGTCACATATCTCAAGTACTGCAATTTTCTTCTTCTCGAGCTCGGAGGCAGCCTTTTCGAAGAATTGCATTGCCTTGTCGCTTTCATTTGTTGCGGCATCTTTACAGAGTCCGATGGTTTTTTTAAGTTCATCCAAATTCGGAATTGTGGCTGTATCTGCCTGGATAAGTCGAATCGTAACGCGAACTGCTTCAGTGGCTGAGCTACCTGCATCAAGTGAGTTTTGGTTAATTTCTCGGGCAAGATTGCGTATTGGATTTCCTGAAAAGTGCTCTATGCCAGAATCATTAAATCCATCCCATTCTTCGGATTCGACATTAGGATGTAGCCAACCAATCTTGCCTACCATCATTTCCGCTCCATCAAGATTTTTTTCTTAATGTTCTCTGCAAGAAGCGCAGAAACAAGGGGTATTACCGAATTACCGATCTGCATATAGCGCTTGGCACGCGGGACCTCATCAGGGAACCTGAACCAATCGGGAAATCCCTGCAGACGCAAGCATTCATATTCCGTAAGTTTACGCAGACCTTTCGCGTCAACGATAAATGGAACATTATGCCCTCCCAGCCCCATATTTGCCGTAAGCGTGGGACATACACCAGGTTCCTTTACTCGCACTAGGAACTTTCTCAGCTGGTAAATGCAGAATGGATTATCTATTTTTTCCAAAATCATTTTATGATAACGATTTTCCTCGTGAAGATAGTAGGTATCGTCATCCAAATCGCCTGAAAACGAGATGAAATCCGCCAAGTTTTTCAGAGGTTGAACCTGTGGTTCCGGAAACGAGAATTTCCCGTTTCGAAATGCTTGTCTCGAGAAGGCTACCATGAATAAGCGATTTCTCTTCTGCGGCACGCGAGTCAGGTCATAGGCGTCGAGCTCGGCACAGTTCGCATCCCTGAACCAGTAGCCAGCTTTTTTAATTTCCTTCGTCAGTTCAATAAACCAACTACCCCCGTCTCCCATGCGAATGTTAGGGGAGTTCTCGAGAACTAGTACAGATGGACGTTCATCACCGAATTCATTAACGATCCGAATGATTTCGTAGAACAGCTTTCCTCTAGGATCATCGAAGCCTTTGCGCTCGCCTGCCGCAGAGAAACTCTGGCAGGGGAATCCGGCATGCAGAACGTCTACCGGCTCTAGCCTGTTCCCAGCAACCGTGACATCCGAGATACTAGCGGGCCCGTTCTCGTCAGCAATTATTCTGACGCCGGGGATGTTTTTCTGATATGTCGAAACCGCAACAGGATCATTTTCGACGGCCCAAACCGTCTTGATACCATGCTCCTGAAAACCCAGGCAAAAACCGCCTATGCCGGAGAACAATGCTCCAGCCTTGAATACTTCAGTCATCAGGTCGCCTTCTTACAGCTTGAATGAGTTGCTATTGCTATCCTCAGTGGCAGAGAAGCTCTGTTTGAGCAACTCAACTTCCTGCTGCAGTGCTTTGACAATCTTTTTGGCCTGTTCCTCAGAGTATTCATAGTTTTGCCGATTAGCCAAGTTGGACACTAACTTTATATCTTTCAGAGCTTTATTGACACGCTTGTTGGCCAACTCGACAAACTTTGCTGCTTTGTCTCGGCTCATACTTCCTCGTTGTGCTCTGTTGTGTTGGCGGGGATAAAAAATTATGCGGCACAATATCAATATTGTCAATACATATTGCGTACATTAAACTTATAAAGAGCAAGTATGCGGTATGTAGAGATTTTATTGCTTAACTAAAGTGCTTTTCTGCATGTCATAGACGCTTAATATAGAGCACATGTAGATGATATATAGTAGGCACTGTCATGGTAATTGCCTGGCAATGACGTCTTCGGCCGGTAGTAAGTTCAGGCAGCTTTCCTTCACTTGGTCGCGGACTACGAGGCTACAATGCGATATGTCCCGATGTGGCGCTTTCAGAACCCAGTACTGGTGCACCCCAGCAACCAGATTTGCTCATCGGAAACCTCGATGCATTTCTTGGCGACGCTATGCTCCAAGAAGAGGTGCCGTTCCTGTTTGACCATCAGGTTGGAGGACATTCCCCATGCGTCGGGCAACTTGTTGACGAGCGCCTCGGAGCCATAGGTCTGCATGTGGCAGCGGATTTCATAGAACTGTTGCCGGGAGTAACCCATGATGCAACAGACCCTGCTGACGTTGGACAGCTCCTGGGCCAGTTCTCGAAGGCTGAGCCCGTGGCGTGCTACTTTCTGCTTGGTGGTCAATTCCACTCGCCTCTGTGCCAGGTGAAGCTTCGACAACTCCACCTACAGCCAACCGGAGACGGAATGACCAGCACCTCTATGAGGACCAAACTGTAAAGTAAATACGAACACTACGTACCCCGCCCTACTCCACCGTCACCGCCTTCGCCAGGTTCCGCGGCTGGTCCACGTCGGTGCCCTTGAACACGGCGGCGTGGTAGGCCAGGAGCTGGAGGGGGACGGTGAAGACGATGGGGGAGATGGCGTCGTGGACGGGGGCGACGGGGAGGACTTCGACGCCGGGGCCGGACTGGATGCCGGTGTGCTCGTCGGCGAAGACGATGAGCTCGCCGCCGCGGGCGCGGACTTCCTGGAGGTTGGAGCGCAACTTCTCCAGCAGCTCGTTGTTGGGGGCCACGGCCACCACGGGCATGTCGGCGTCCACCAGGGCCAGGGGGCCGTGCTTGAGCTCGCCGGCGGGGTAGGCCTCGGCGTGGATGTAGGAGATCTCCTTGAGCTTGAGCGCGCCTTCCATGGCCACCGGGTAGTGGGCGCCGCGGCCGAGGAAGAGCGCGTGGTGCTTGTCGGTGAAGCGCTCGGCGATGGCGCGGATCTCGTCGTTGAGGCCCAGCACCTCCTCGATGCGCCCGGGCAGCTCCCGGAGCTCCCGCACCAGGTGGGTAGCGCTGGTGGCGTCCAGGGCGTGGCGGCGGCCCAGCGCCAGGGTGAGCAGCATGAGCGCCACCAGCTGGGTGGTGAAGGCCTTGGTGGAGGCCACGCCGATCTCGGGGCCGGCGCGGGTCATGAGCACCAGGTCGGCCTCGCGCACCAACGAGCTCTCGGGGACGTTGCAGATGGCGAGGGTGGCGCGGTAGCCCAGCGTGCGCGCCTCGCGCAGGGCAGCCAGGGTGTCGGCAGTCTCGCCGGACTGGGAGATGGCCACGAACAGGGCGTCGGCGGGCACCACCGGGCGGCGGTAGCGGAATTCGCTCGCCACCTCCACGTGGCAGGGGACGCCGGCCAGCCCCTCCAGCCAGTAGCGGGCCACCTGGCCGGCGTGGAAGCTGGTGCCGCAGGCGATGATGTGCACCGAGCGCACGCCGTCGAAGATATCCGGGGCTGCGGTGCCGAAGCTCTCCTCCAGCAGCCGGTCGTCCGCCAGCCGCCCCTCCAGGGTCTCGGCCACGGCGGCGGGCTGCTCGAAGATCTCCTTGAGCATGTAGTGGCGGTACTCGCCCCGCTCCACCGCGTCGGCGGTGAGCTCGGTGGTGCGCACGGGCCGCTCCACCGCCGCACCGTCGTTGTAGACCCGGAAGCCGTCGCGGGTCAGATCCACCACGTCGCCCTCCTCCAGGAAGGCGAAGCGCCGGGTCACCGGCAGCAGCGCCCCCACGTCGGAGGCGATGAAGTGCTCGCCGATGCCCGCGCCCACCACCAGCGGGCTGCCGCTACGGGCGGCCACCAGCCGGCCCGGCTCGTCCACGCTCACCACGCCCAGGGCGTAGGCGCCGCGCAGCACCGCCACCGCGGCGGTCACGGCGGCCAGCAGGCCGCTGCCGCCGGAAAGCTCGCGGTGGACGAGGTGGGCGATGACCTCGGTGTCGGTGTCGGAGGTGAAGGCGTAGCCCGCCGCCTCCAGCTCGGCGCGCAGCTCGGCGTGGTTCTCGATGATGCCGTTGTGGACCACCACCACCCGCTCGCCGGAGATGTGGGGGTGGGCGTTGTTCTCCGTGGGCGCGCCGTGGGTGGCCCAGCGGGTGTGGGCCACGCCGGTGGTGCCGGCGATGGGCTCCCGGGCGAGCCGGTCGGCCAGGCTCCGCACCTTGCCCACCGCGCGCAGGCGCTGCAGCGTGCCGTCGGGGCCCAGCACCGCCATCCCCGCCGAGTCGTAGCCGCGGTACTCCAGCCGCCGCAGCCCCTCGAGCAGGATCGGCGCCACGTCCCGCTGCGCCACCGCACCCACGATTCCACACATGATCGTTCCCTCTTCGCCTGGTCCCGGATTACGCCTGGAAAGAATATTAATAGACAGGATTTACAGGATTCACAGGATTTAGTTTTGAGCCCGGAACAGGATGGGGTCCCGGGGCGCCCCGCAAGACTGTGAACATTCAGCCGCCTGCGGCTAAAGCCTGGCCAGACAGTAAGTGCCGGGGTGATGGACTCTCCCGCTATTCACCGAGTCCCGGCATCGGCGCCACCGTCCAACTATCAGCCCCAAATCCCCATCCTGTAAATCCTGTCAATCCTGTCTTATTTCAAGTCTTCTTCTTGACCGGCCGCTTCCAGCCGCTGACGGTGCGCTGGGGGGCGCGGCTGAGGGTGAGGCCGCCCGGGGGGACGTCCCGGGTGATGGTGGAGCCGGCGCCGATGGTGGCATCACTGCCCACGCTCACGGGGGCCACCAGCTGGGTGTCGGAGCCCACGAACACGCGGTCGCCGATAACGGTCTTGTGCTTGTGGGCGCCGTCGTAGTTGCAGGTGATGGTGCCGGCGCCGATGTTCACCCCGCGGCCGATGTCGCTGTCGCCCACGTAGGCGAGGTGGTTGATCTTGCTGCCCTCCCCCACCAGGGACTGCTTGATCTCCACGAAGTTGCCCACGTGCACCCCGGCAGCGAGCTCCGCCCCGGGCCGCAGCCGGGCGAAGGGGCCGATGAGGCTCCCGGCGCCCACCGCCGCCGACTCGATCACCGAGTGGGCGCGGATCTCGGCGCCCTCGCCGATGACGCAGTCCCGCAGCACGCAGCCCGGGCCGACACTCACGCCCTCGCCCAGCGTCACCTCGCCCTCGATGACCACGTTCACGTCGATGACCACGTCGCGCCCGGCGGTGAGCTTGCCCCGGACATCGAAGCGGTCCGGATCGAGCAGGGTCACGCCCGCCGCCATCAGCGCCTCGGCCTGGCGGCGCTGGAAGGCGCGCTCGAGCCGGGCGAGCTGGGCCCGGGTGTTGACCCCGAGCACCTCCTCCACCGCCGCCGGGCCGCCCACCTGCACCGCGACGCCCTCCTCCACGGCCAGGGCGATGAGGTCGGTGAGGTAGTACTCGCCCTGGGCGTTGTCGTTGCCGAGCCGCGGCAGCCAGAGGCCGAGCAGCCCCGCGGGCAGGGCCATGATGCCGGTGTTCACCTCGCGGATGGCGCGCTGTTCGGGGCTGGCGTCCTTCTCCTCCACGATGCCGGTGACGTTGCCGGCCGCGTCGCGCAGGATGCGGCCGTAGCCGGCGGGGTCGTCCAGCTCGACGGTGAGCAGCGCCAGGTGGTTGCCGGCGCAGGCGGCGAGCAGCCGCTCCAGGGTCTCCGGGGCGATGAGGGGCACGTCGCCGTAGAGAATCAGCACCGTCTCGTCGACCCCGAGCAGGGGCAGGGCCTGGGCCACGGCGTGGCCGGTGCCGAGCTGCTCGGCCTGCTCGGCCCAGCCGAGGTCGGCGTCGGGGAAAGCGGCCTGGACCCGGTCGCCGCCGTGACCGTGCACCACCACGATGCGCCGGGCCGCCAGCGCCCGGGCGGCGTCGATGACGTGGCCCAGCAGCGGCCGGCCCGCCAGGGGATGGAGCACCTTGGGCAGGCGCGAACGCATGCGGCTGCCCTCGCCGGCGGCGAGGATCACCACGCTCAGGGGGCGGTCCGTGTCCCGGTTCATTCGCGGCGTTCTCCGTGCTGAGTGGTAATGGGTGCTCTGCGTCGCCGGCTCAGCGGCCGGTTCCATGGCACGTTCGGTGCGCGGCGCACCTTCCGGGCGGCGGAATCGTGCGGATGAATCCGCACCTGAGTGCCTTATCCTTTATCCTTCACCTGTTCCCCGTTCCCCGACTCAGTGCGTCGTGCAGACCCCGGCGGGCTGGTCCGGCACGCCGGCGGCGATCTCCTCGGGGGTGGCGTCGCGCACGTCGGTCACCTCCACCACGAAGCGCAGGGTCTTGCCGGCGAAGGGGTGGTTGCCGTCCACGGTGAGCCGATCGTTCTCGATCCGGGAGACGATGAAGGTGCGGGTCTCGCCGCGGTCGTTCTGCATCTCCACCTGGGCGCCCACGTAGCGCACCTCGGGCGGGACATTGTCGATGTCGTCGGTGAAGGTGAGGTCCGGGTCGTGGGGGCCGAAGCCCTGCTCGGGGCTGAGGATGACCTCCACGGTGTCACCCACCTCGCAGCCGTCGAGGCGCTTCTCCACCTGCTCGATGAGCTGGGAGCCGACGCCGTGGACGTAGCCGATGGGCAGGTCCGAGCGCTCGAGTATCTCCCCCTCCTCGCTCAGGATGGAGTAGGTGACGTACACCGCCTTGTTCTTCGCAACCTTCATGATTCAAAACCCCTGATAGACGAAACGGGCGACCAAAGGTCGCCCGTCCCATTGTCCTGCAAATCCGCCCGGAGCGGAACCGTCTACCGGCCCAGCTTCTTGCGGAGCTTCTGGATGGTCTGCAGCTGCGCCACCGCCTCGGCCAGCTCGGCCTGGGCCTTGGCGAAGTCGAAGTCGGACCTCTTGTCCGCCAGCATCTGCTCGGCCCGCTTCTTGGCCTCCAGCGCCTGGGCCTCGTCCAGGTCGTGGGCCCGCTCGGCGGTATCCGCCAGCACCGTCACGGCGTGGGGCTGCACTTCCAGCATCCCCCCGGAGATGTAGAACATCTCCTCCTCGCCGTGCTCGTCCCGCACCCGCACCTGCCCCGGCTTGAGGCGGCTGAGCAGGGGCGCGTGGCGGGGCGCGATGCCCACCTCGCCCATCTCGGCGGGGGCGAACACCATGGTGGCGGTGCCGGAGAAGATCCCCCGTTCTGCGCTCACGATGTCGACGTGAATGGTCATGGCCATGTATAGCCTCCGTTCAGTGGCTCAGCCTCAGAGGTTCTTGGCCTTCTCGGCCGCTTCCTCGATGCCGCCCACCATGTAGAACGCCTGCTCGGGCAGGTGGTCGTACTCGCCCGCGACGATGGCCTTGAACCCGGCAATGGAGTCCTTCAGGGACACGTACTTGCCCGGCGAGCCGGTGAACTGCTCGGCCACGAAGAAGGGCTGGGACAGGAAGCGCTGGATCTTGCGCGCGCGGCCCACCACCAGCTTGTCCTCCTCGGACAGCTCGTCCATGCCGAGAATGGCGATGATGTCCTTCAGCTCCTTGTAGCGCTGCAGGGTCCCCTGCACGGAGCGGGCGGTCTCGTAGTGATCCTGGCCCACCACCAGCGGGTCGAGCTGGCGGGAGGTGGAGTCGAGCGGGTCCACCGCCGGGTAGATGCCCAGCTCGGCGATCTGGCGGGACAGCACCAGGGTCGCGTCCAGGTGGGCGAAGGTGGTGGCCGGGGACGGGTCGGTGAGATCGTCCGCGGGCACGTACACCGCCTGGATGGAGGTGATGGAGCCGGTCTTGGTGGAGGTGATGCGCTCCTGCAGGGCGCCCATCTCCGCGGCCAGGGTCGGCTGGTAGCCCACCGCGGAGGGCATGCGGCCCAGCAGCGCCGAGACCTCGGTGCCCGCCAGCGTGTAGCGGTAGATGTTGTCCACGAAGAACAGCACGTCGCGGCCTTCGTCGCGGAAGTTCTCGGCCATGGTCAGGCCGGTCAGCGCGACGCGCAGGCGGTTGCCCGGGGGCTCGTTCATCTGGCCGTAGACCAGCGCCACCTTGTCGATGACGCCGCCCTCGGTCATCTCGTGGTAGAAGTCGTTGCCCTCGCGGGTGCGCTCGCCCACGCCGGCGAACACGGAGTAGCCCGAGTGCTCCACGGCGATGTTGCGGATGAGCTCCATCAGGGTCACGGTCTTGCCCACGCCGGCGCCGCCGAACAGGCCCACCTTGCCGCCCTTGGCGAACGGGCAGATGAGGTCGATGACCTTGATGCCGGTCTCGAGAATCTCGACCGCCGAGGACTGCTCGTCGAAGCCGGGGGCCTCGCGATGGATGGAGGCGGTGGCCTCGTTGCCGATCTCGCCCTTGCCGTCCACCGGGTTGCCGAGCACGTCCATGATGCGGCCCAGGGTCTTCTGACCCACGGGCACGTTGATGGGGGCGCCGGTGCCGGAGACGCCCATGCTGCGGCGCAGGCCGTCGGTGGAACCCATGGCGATGGTGCGCACAACGCCGTCACCCAGCTGCTGCTGCACCTCCAGGGTCAGGCCCGCGTCATCAACCACGAGCGCATCGTACACCTTCGGCAGAGCGTCGCGGGGGAACTCCACGTCCACCACTGCGCCAATGATCTGAACAATCTTGCCCGAACTCATCTGTTCGTTCCCCTCAAGGTTTGCTGTTGAATTCTTGCCGTCCCGAACCACCCGGGAAGCGCGATCAGACCGCGGCCGCGCCGGCCACGATCTCCGACAGCTCCTGGGTGATGGCTGCCTGGCGCGCCTTGTTGTAGGCGAGCTGCAGCTCGTCGATCAGGTTGCCGGCGTTATCCGATGCGCTCTTCATGGCCACCATGCGGGCGGCCTGCTCGCAGGCGATGTTCTCCACCACGCCCTGGTAGACCTGCGACTCGATGTAGCGCATGAGCAGGTCGTCCAGGACATCCTGGGACTCCGGCTCGTAGATGTAGTCCCAGTGGTGCTTCAGCCGGTCGTCCTCGTCGGGGACGATGGGCAGCAGCTGCTCCAGACCGGGCGCCTGGGTCATGGTGTTCACGAACTCGTTGGAGACCAGGTAGAGGCGATCGATGCTGCCCTTGTGGTAGGCGTCGAGCATCACCTTGACCGTGCCGATGAGCTCGATGATGCCGGGGGCGTCGCCGAGATGGCTGGCCTGGGCCACCACGTTGCCGCCGAGGCGGCGGAAGAAGCCGCCCGCCTTGGAGCCGATGGTGCAGAGGTCGATCTCGACACCCTTGGCCTGCCACTCCTTCATGGCCGCCACCATGGTCTTGAACATGTTGGCGTTCAGTCCGCCGCACAGTCCGCGATCGGTGGACACCACGATGAAGCCCACGCGCCTGGCCTCCCGCTCGATCATGAACGGGTGCTTGTACTCGGGGTGGGCCATGGCCAGGTGGCCGATCACCTTGCGCATCTTCTCGGCGTAGGGACGGCTCGCGGCCATGCGATCCTGCGCCTTGCGCATCTTGCTGGCGGCCACCATCTCCATCGCACGCGTGATCTTCTGCGTGCTCTGAATGCTCCGGATTTTGGTGCGAATCTCTTTGCCGCTTGCCATGCTTCCGCTCTCGCTTCTGGACCTGGGCGGGTCGGGGCCGTCCCGCACGGGACGGCCCCGGCGGCCGTTACCAGGTGTGGGTAGCCTTGAAGTCCTCGACCGCCTTGCGCAGGCCCGACTCCACCGCGTCGTCGTAGACCGGGTTGTCGTTGATCTGCTTGAGGAGATCGGCGTTGCTGGAGCGCATGAAGCTCAGCAGCGCGGCCTCGAAGTCCACCACCTTCTTGATCTCGACGTCGTCGATGTAGCCCTCGTTGACGGCGAACAGGGACACCGCCTGCTCGGCCACGCTCAGCGGGCTGTACTGCTTCTGCTTCATCAGCTCGGTGACCCGCTGGCCGCGCTCGAGCTGCTTGCGGGTGGCCTCGTCGAGGTCGGAGGCGAACTGGGCGAAGGCCGCCAGCTCGCGGTACTGGGCCAGCGCCAGGCGCACGCCGCCGCCGAGCTTCTTGATGATCTTGGTCTGGGCCGAACCGCCCACGCGCGACACCGACAGGCCGGCGTTGATGGCCGGGCGGATGTTGGCGTTGAAGAGATCGGTCTCGAGGAAGATCTGGCCGTCGGTGATGGAGATGACGTTGGTGGGCACGAAGGCCGACACGTCGCCCGCCTGGGTCTCGATGATCGGCAGCGCGGTCAGCGAACCGGTCTGGCCCTTCACCTCGCCCTTGGTGAACTCCTCCACGTACTCGGCGTTGACGCGCGCGGCGCGCTCCAGCAGGCGGGAGTGGAGGTAGAACACGTCGCCGGGGTACGCCTCGCGGCCCGGGGGACGGCGCAGCAGCAGGGAGACCTGGCGGTAGGCCCAGGCCTGCTTGGTCAGATCGTCGTAGACGATGAGCGCGTCCTGGCCGCGGTCGCGGTAGTACTCGCCCATGGTGCAGCCGGAGTAGGGGGCGATGAACTGCAGCGCGGCGGACTCCGCGGCGCTGGCGGCCACCACGGTGGTGTACTCCATGGCGCCGTGCTCCTCGAGCTTGCGCACCACGTTGGCGATGGAGCTGGCCTTCTGGCCCACCGCCACGTAGATGCACTTAACGCCCGAGCCCTTCTGGTTGATGATGGCGTCGATGGCGATGGCGGTCTTGCCGGTCTGGCGGTCGCCGATGATCAGCTCGCGCTGGCCGCGGCCGACGGGCACCATGGCGTCGAGCGCCTTGTAGCCGGTCTGCATCGGCTGGTCCACCGACTTGCGGGTGATGACGCCCGGGGCCACCTTCTCGATGGGGGAGGAGGTCACCTCGCCCACCAGCGGGCCCTTGCCGTCCACCGGCTCGCCCAGGGAGTTCACCACGCGGCCGAGCAGCGCGTCGCCGGTGGGCACCTCGAGCACGCGGCCGGTGGTGCGCACCCAGTCGCCCTCGGTGAGGTGCTTGTAGTCGCCGAGGACCACGGCGCCCACGGAATCCCGCTCCAGGTTCAGGGCGAGGCCGAAGGTGTTGCCGGGGAACTCCAGCATCTCGTAGGACATGACGTCGGCCAGGCCGTGGATGCGGACGATGCCATCCGTGAGGCCGACGATGGTGCCCTCGGTGCGGGCCTCGCTGGTGGCCTCGAAGCCCTCGATCTTCTTCTGAATCAGCTCACTGATTTCCGAAGGATTCAGTTGCATAGCGGTCTTCCTTTGTGCGTGACGGGCGTGTGGGGCGGAGCTTCCCGGGAGCCGGGGCGCTGGTGCGCGGCCCGCTGCCCTCACCCATGTAGTCTTTTGCCTAGATACCCAGTTGGCTCGCCAGCTGCTCGATGCGTCCCCGCAGGGAGCCGTCGATGACCTTGTCGCCGACGCGCACCAAGACACCACCGATGAGGTCTTCGTCCACCCGGCTGGAGAGGTTCACCGCCTTGCCGAACCGCTTCGCGAGCGCCTCGGCGAGCTGCGCCTGTTCCGCCTCCTGGAGCGGGAAGGCGGAAATCACCTCCACGTCCACGCGGGACTCGGCCTCCTTCTTCAGCTCCTCGAACTGCGCGGCGATCTCCGGCAGCAGGCCCTGGCGCTTGTTCTCCACCAGGGTGCGGAGGAAATTCATGCCGTTGGCGTCCAGCCGCTCTCCGCAGAGCTCGAGCAGCAGCGCGCTGGCACGCTCGGGACCCCCCTTGGGGTTGCGTTCCAGCGCCAGCATGCCGGGGTCCTGCACCACCACGGCGGCGAAGGCCAGCATTTCCGACCACTCGGCGAGGCGGCCGGCCTTCTGCGCGAAGCGGAAGGCGGCAACCGCGTAGGGTCTGGCTACGGTATTTTTTTCAGCCATCGTTCATGCCCTAGAGCTGGGCCGCCACGTCCTTGAGGAGGCGTTCGTGGTCAGCGGCGTTGACTTCCTTCTCGAGCACCTTGCGGGCACCCACGACCGCCAGCTGGACGACCTGGCCGCGCAGTTCGTCGCGCGCCCGGCTCATCTCCTGGCCGATCTCGGAACGCGCCGCTTCCAGGAGCCGCTGCCCCTCGTCGCGGGCCTGGCCCTTGGCCTCTTCCACGATCTCGTTGCCGCGCTTCTGGGCCTGGGAGATGATCTCGGCGGCCTGGCGCTTGGCCTCCACGAGCACTTCCTTGGCGTGGTTCTCCGCCAGTTCGCGCTCCTTCAGCCCACGCTCGGCGGCAGCCAGCCCGTCGGCAATCTTGGTCTTGCGGTCGTTCAGGGCCTGCATGATGGGAGGCCAAACAAACTTCATGCAGAACCAGACAAACACAAAGAACGCAATCGACTGGCCAATCAGGGTTGCGTTGAAGTTCATGTCCGTTCCCTATATCGAAGATGGACGGTCGTGTGTGTCGCTACAGCGTCGGGTCGGAGACCGCTCTTATCCCGCAACAGCGAACAGCACGTACATGGCCAGACCGACGGCGATCATCGGCACGGCGTCGACCAGACCCATCACGATGAAGAACTGGGTACGGAGCATGGGGATCAGCTCCGGCTGGCGCGCGGCACCTTCGAGGAAGCGGCCGCCCAGCACGCCGATGCCCACGGCGGCACCGAGTGCGCCGAGACCCATCATGATTGCGCCAGCGATGTAAAGCAGTGCACTTTCCATTGTTCTCTCCTAGAGACAGGTTGGATACGAAAGAGAAATCAGTGGTGCTCCTGGTGAGCCATGTCCAGGTACACGATGGTCAGGGTCATGAAGATGAACGCCTGCAGCGTGATGATCAGGATGTGGAAGATGGCCCAGCCCAACTGAAGCAGTCCGCCGAAGGCGCCCATGGCCCAGCCGGCGCCGTACATCAGCGCGATGAGGATGAAGATCATCTCGCCGGCGTACATGTTGCCGAACAGTCGCAGGGCCAGTGAGATCGGCTTGGAGATCAGGGTCACGCCTTCCAGGAACAGGTTGACCGGCAGCGCCCACTTGCCGAAGGGCTGCAGGGTCAGCTCGCCGAGGAAGCCGCCGACGCCCTTGATCTTGATGCTGTAGTAGAGAATCAGCCAGAACACCGACAGGGACATGCCGAAGGTGATGTTGGGATCGGTGCTCGGCACGATCTTGAGGTAGGGGATGCCGATGAGCGTGGCCAGGCCGGGAATGAAGTCGACGGCCACGAGGTCCATCAGGTTCTGCAGGAAGATCCAGACGAAGATGGTGAGCGCCAGCGGGGCCACCACGTCGTTCTTGCCGGAGAAGCTGCCGCGGACGCTGTCGTCGATGAACTCGACGATCCACTCGACGAAGTTCAGCCAGCCGCCCGGCACGCCGGCGGAGGCCTGCAGGGCCGCCTTGCGGAACAGCCACAGGAACAGCACGCCGAGGCCGATGGAGAAGAACATGGTGTCGAGGTTGATCGCCCAGAAGCCCATCTCGCCGGCTTCCTGCACCGAGTGGGCGATGCCCCAGGTGCCGTCCGGGTGCTGACCGAAGGTCAGGTTGGTCAGGTGGTGCTTGATGTACCCCGAGGAGGTCAGCTCTCCGCTAGTCGACATTTCTCAAGCCTCGATTCCGATTTTGATATCCGGCGCCCAGCTGCACGGCCTGGTTGACGAAGAAGCCGATCAGCAGGGGCAGCGGCGGGAGCGTCCACGCACCGAGCCCCAGGGCAAATAAGATCACGGTCGCCAGGAACCGCTCCAGCGCCGCGCGGTAGAGCACGCGCATGTTGCGCCCGACGTCGGTTCCGGCCACCCGGTCCGCGCGCCCGGCATGCCAGCGCAGCAGGAGCAGGTTGACCACGGCGATGCCGCCGCCGAAGGCCGCGCCCAGCGCCGCCCTCGGCCCCCAGCCGATCCCGGCCACCGCGGCGACCGCAACCAGCAGAATCATCTGCACAAAAAATCGCCTGCGAAGCTGTGCCTGCAGGCGGGTCACGTAGTAACTCATGCGTGATTGCCTGCGCGAGCCTCGCGGCGCTTGTCTGCCTGTCTTTTCCAGCGTGACAAGAGTCCCAAACCCGGGTCTGTCAGCGGCGCCGAAGTATAGCCCCATGCACTTATGGGGTCAATGTGCCACTAAAAATCTTTTATATAAGCGTATTAGTTAAATCAAACATACTATTGCCATATGACAGCTTTCCCGGGCTACTTGATGTGCCCGAGAATGCCGTCCAGTTCGTCCAGGCTGTTGTAGGCGATGACCAGCTTGCCCTTGCCCTTGTTGCCGTGATCGATGCGCACCGCGGCGCCGAGCCGCTCGGAGAGGCGCTCCTGCAGGCGGCGGATGTCCGGATCGGGCGCCCGCGGGGCGGCCTTCGGCTTCTCGCTCTGCAGCCGCCGCACCAGGTGCTCGGTCTCGCGCACCGACAGCCCCCGCGCCGCCACCGTGCGCGCCGCCTCGCTCTGCTTCTCGCCGGCGAGGCCGAGCAGGGCGCGGGCATGGCCCATTTCGAGATCGCCGTGCTCCAGCAGCAGCGCCACGTCGGGGTTGAGGGTGAGCAGGCGCAGCAGGTTGGTGACCGCGGCGCGGGAGCGCCCCACCGCCTCGGCCACCTGCTGGTGGGTCATGCCGAACTCGTCGATGAGCCGCTGCAGGGCGGTGGCCTCCTCCATGGGGTTGAGGTTCTCGCGCTGGATGTTCTCGATCAGCGCCATCGCCACGGCGATCTCGTCGGACACGTCGCGCACCACCGCGGGGATGGTGTCCTTGCCGGCCAGCTGGGAGGCGCGCCAGCGCCGCTCGCCGGCGATGATCTCGAACCGCCCGCCGCCGATGGGGCGCACCACGATGGGCTGCACCACGCCCTGGGCGCGGATGGAGGCGGCCAGCTCCTCCAGCGCCTCGGGGTGCATGTCCTTGCGGGGCTGGTACTTGCCGCGCTGGACCAGGTCCAGCCCCAGGTGGCGCAGCTCGTTCTCGGGCGCGGCCGCGGCGCTGTCGCCGCGCGGCGCCGGCGCGGCGCTGCCCAGCAGGGCGTCCAGCCCCCGGCCCAGTCCCCGTTTCTTCACACTCATGGCTGTCTTGTCCTCTCCTGGCGCCGGCTCGCGTACCCCGCCGTGCTGATCAATTCAGGAAACCTCAACCGGTGCCGGTCCCGGCCGGCTCGGCCGCCGCCTCGTGGCGGCGCAGCATCTCCCCGGCCAGGGCCATGTAGGCCACCGACCCGCGGGAGAGGCGATCATAGACCAGCGCCGGCAGGCCGTGGCTCGGCGCCTCGGCCAGGCGCACGTTGCGCGGCACGACGGTGCGGTAGACGCGATCGCCGAAGTGGCCGATGAGCTGGCGCGAGACGTCGATGGCCAGCCGGTTGCGCGGATCGTACATGGTGCGCAGCAGCCCCTCGATCTCGAGCCCGGGATTGACCGCGGCGCGGATCTTCTCGATGGTGTTCATGAGCGCCGTCAGCCCTTCCAGCGCGTAGTACTCGCACTGCATCGGGATCAGCACCGCGTCGGCCGCCACCAGCGCGTTGACGGTCAGCATGTTCAGCGCCGGCGGGCAGTCGATGATGATGTAGTCGTAGCGCGCGCGCACCGTGCCCAGGGCATGGCGCAGGCGCCGTTCGCGGCCCTCGAGATCCAGCAGCTGCACCTCGGCGCCGGTGAGATCGCCGTTGGCGGGCAGCAGGTGGAAGGGGGCCGAGTCGAGCTTGAGCAGGGCCTGGTCCATGGCCGCCTCGCCCAGTAGCACGTCGTAGCTGGTCAGCTCCAGCGACTCCCGCGGCACGCCGCAGCCCTGGGTGGCGTTGCCCTGGGGATCCATGTCCACCAGCAGGACCGTCCGCCCGGCCTCGGCCAGCGAGGCGGCCAGGTTGACGCAGGTGGTGGTCTTGCCCACCCCGCCCTTCTGGTTGGTTACCGCGATGATCCTGCCCATCAGCCAGTCTCCCCCCCCGTCTCCGGGCCGTAATTCAAAACCACCAGGTGGCGCTCCGCCGCCAGCCCCGGCACCTGCAGCCGCTCCACCGCGGCCACTGTGAAGCCCGGCGGCAGCCCGCCCAGCTCCGCTTCCGGCAGGGTGCCCTTCATGGCCAGCCACACGCCGTCCGGACAGGCCAGCGCGCGGGTCTGGCGCAGCCAGTCGCCAAGCGCCGCATAAGCCCGTGAAACCACCGTATTGAAACACGCCGCGGGCCGGTACGCCTCAACCCGGGACCATACCACGTGCACGTTGCCCAGGCCGAGCTCGGTCGCCGCCTGGGCGACGAAGCGGGTCTTCTTGCCGTTGCTGTCCAGCAGCTCGAAGGTCCAGTCCGGGCGGGCCAGCGCCAGGGGGATGCCCGGCAGCCCCGCGCCGGTGCCCACGTCCAGCACCCGCGGCCCCCGCAGGTGGGGCAGCACCGCCAGGCTGTCGAGCAGGTGGCGCACCACCATCTCCCCCGGCGCGGTGACGGCGGTGAGGTTGTAGGCGCGGTTCCAGCGCGCGAGCAGGCGCAGGTAGTCCAGCAGCGGCGCGGCCAGCCCCGGCGCCAGCGCCAGCCGCTCCAGGCCGCGCACCAGCGTCGCCTCCGCCGCGGCCCACGCGGCCGCCCCCGCCTCAGGCGCTCTTGCGCTCATCGAGGCTGCGCCGTTTCTTCAGATGGACCAGCAGCAGGGAGACCGCCGCCGGGGTCACCCCGGGCACCCGCGCCGCCTGGCCCAGGGTGGCCGGGCGCGCGGCGGCCAGCTTCTGGCGCACCTCGTTGGAGAGGCCGTGGACGCTATCATAGTCCAGGTCGGCCGGCAGCGGCTGGGACTCGTAGCGCAGCTGGCGGGCGATCTCCGCGCCCTGGCGCTCGATGTAGCCGGCGTACTTCACCTGCACCTCCACCTGCTCCGCCACCGCCGGGTGAAGCGGCTCCGGGATCAGCCCCGGCAGCTCGTGCAGCCGGGCCAGCTCGATGCCGGGCCGGCGCAGCAGCTCCTCGAGCCGGTACTCCCGCGTGAGCGGCTGGCCCAGCAGCGGCTCCAGGGCCCGGGCCGCGTCGCTGCCGGGCCGCACCCAGGTCTCGTGCAGGCGCCGCTGCTCGCGCCCGATGGCCTCGCGCTTGGCGCGGAAGGCGTCCCAGCGCGCCGCGTCCACCAGCCCCAGGTCGTGGCCGATCCCGGTCAGGCGGAGATCGGCGTTGTCCTCCCGCAGCAGCAGGCGGTACTCGGCGCGGCTGGTGAACATGCGGTAGGGCTCGGAGGTGCCGCGGGTGATGAGGTCATCCACCAGCACGCCCAGGTAGGCCTGGTCGCGGCGCGGCCACCAGGGCTCCCGCCCCTGCACCGCCAGCGCCGCGTTGAGCCCCGCCAGCAGCCCCTGGGCGGCGGCCTCCTCGTAGCCGGTGGTGCCGTTGATCTGGCCGGCGAACCAGAGCCCGGGGACGAACTTTGTCTGCAGGGTGGGCTCGAGATCGCGGGGATCGAAGAAGTCGTACTCGATGGCGTAGCCCGGGCGGGTGATGTGGGCCCGCTCCAGGCCGCGGATGGAGCGCACCAGCGCCAGCTGGATGTCGAAGGGCAGCGAGGTGGAGATGCCGTTGGGGTAGATCTCGTGGGTGTCGAGCCCCTCGGGCTCGAGGAAGATCTGGTGCGAGTCGCGATCGGCGAAGCGCACGATCTTGTCCTCGATGGAGGGGCAGTAGCGCGGCCCCACCCCCTCGATGACCCCGGTGTAGAGGGGCGAGCGGTCCATGCCGCCGCGGATGATGTCGTGGGTGGCGGCGTTGGTGCGGGTGATGTGGCAGGGCACTTGGCGCGGATGCTCGGCGGCGTCGCCCAGGAACGAGAATACCGGCACCGGGGTGTCGCCGGGCTGCACCTCGAGGGCGTCCCAGTCGATGCTGCGCCCGTCCAGCCGCGGCGGCGTGCCGGTCTTCAGCCGCTCCACCCGGAACGGCAGCTCGCGCAGGCGCGCGGCCAGGGTCACCGAGGGCGGGTCGCCGGCGCGCCCGCCGGGGTGGTTGGCCAGCCCCACGTGGATCCGCCCGCCGAGGAAGGTGCCCACGGTGAGCACCACGGCCGGGGCGTGGAAGCGCAGCCCCATCTGGGTGACCACCCCCGCCACCCGCCCGCCGTCGAGGATCAGGTCGTCCACGGCCTGCTGGAACAGGGTGAGGTTGGGCTGGTTCTCCAGCGCCGCGCGCACCGCCCGCTTGTAGAGCGCGCGGTCGGCCTGGGCGCGGGTGGCGCGCACTGCCGGTCCCTTGCGGGCGTTGAGCACCCGGAACTGGATCCCGGCCCGGTCGATGGCCCGGGCCATCAGCCCGCCGAGGGCGTCGATCTCCCGCACCAGGTGACCCTTGCCGATGCCGCCGATGGCCGGGTTGCAGGACATCTGGCCGAGGGTCTCGATGTTGTGGGTGAGCAGCAGCGTGCGCGCGCCGAGCCGCGCGGCGGCCAGCGCGGCCTCCGTGCCGGCGTGCCCGCCGCCCACCACGATCACATCGAAACGCTCAGTGAAGTCCATGCCGAATCAGCAAGTTAAAAATCGGGATCGGCCATTATAGAGTCTCGGGGCCGGATTGTAACCGGGGTGGCGGCCAACCCCGCCGCAGTTTCTTCTATTCACCACGGGGACACGGAGAAAGACCGTAAAGACGTGTTATCCACAGATTACGCAGATTACACAGATGGTTTTCCGGTTCGATCAGTCGGGTGTCGCGGACTGCTGCGGCGTTGCGCTCGCTTGAAAGGGTGCCTGCCCTTCCTGCACCGGCGCGCCTTGCATCTGACCGGGCGGCGACTCGCTGCATGGGCCTCCAAGAGTGGCGCAGCACACCAGACCACCCGGTGCCAGGCGCAACAACGTGGAAGACCCTATCTCTTTTAATCTGCGCAATCTGCGTAATCTGCGGATATCCTCTCTTTCGCTTTTCAACCCGTGCCCTGACGCAGGCGGCGGGGGATTTGACCCAGTGCCGGCGCCGGGGCCGGCCGCAAGTCCCTGATTTGCCGTCCGCCGTTGCCTGGCATCGACATTGCAGACCGGTTTCCCGTCCGCACACTGCACAGGGAAGCGCTGCCATGGATTGCCTGCCCACCTTTCCCGTCCGCCGCGCCTGCGGCGGGCTCCCCTGCGGGGCGTGTCCCCTCGGTCCCCTCCATGCCGGCGGCCTGGAGGTGGAGAGCCGCTACGTGCCCGAGGGCTTGCGCCTCTACCGGGCCGGGGAGCCGGGCGAGCACTTCTACCACCTGGTCCGGGGCCAGCTGAAGCTGGTCTGCTACCTCCCCGACGGGCAGCAGCGCATCGTGCGCCTGCTCGGGCCCGGGGACCTGTTCGGGCTGGAGGTCCTGCTGGACACCGGCTATCGGCACCACGCCTGGGTGGTCCGCGGCGCCCTGCTCTGCCGGCTGCCGGCGGCGGCGGTGCGCCGCGCCGCCGATGCCGATCCGGCGCTGAAGTGGAACCTGCTGGGCCACTGGCAGCGGGCGCTGGAGGCGGCGGACACCTGGCTGACCCACTTCGCCACCGGCACCGCCCGCCAGCGGGTGGCGCGGATGCTGCTGTGGTTCGCCGAGCGCGGCCACGGCCGGCTGGAGATCGACTTCACCCGCGAGGAGATGGGAGCGATGCTGGGGCTGACCGCGGAGACGGTGAGCCGGGTGATGGCGGAGTTCCAGCGCGGCGGCGGCCTGCGCCGCCGGGGCCGCAGCGGGCTGAGCTGCGACTGCCGCCAGTTGGCCCGGATGGCCGGAGATATTTAAATTGTTTGTTTGTGCAATCGAAAATCAATAATGCTGTTTATCATTTTCCAATATAGAACAAGTATATGTTAATCAAGCATTACATGCTCGTGACAATGCCTTATTTAGATCAATAGCATGACTTTTAATACCTGATGCAATTGCTGAATAGCTTCCTTGGGCTCGTTTCCCCAATTTTCTGCCCGCAAAATCAATAATAGTATTTTCCAAACCACCGCGAAGGCAAACCACAAAATCACCTTCATTCGAACGTAGTTTTGAGTTCAAATATATTTTATAGAGCCGCTTGCTATGTTTACCAACAGAAAAGACCACACCCTCTTCCGCATTTACATTTTTTAACGATTCTGGAGAACCTATATATTTAAATTCTACAACAACATCATCTCCCTCCTCGATAACACGAAACGCCGTTGGTATATCGAATGGGGAAAAGAATGCATAATAATTCGCTGCCGGTTTTTCCTTGGTTGGTTGACGGAAGAACACATCAGGATCAAGTTCGAACCATCCATTTCCGATTCTTTCACCCATTATATTCTCCTCTCAAACAGACGAGATAAGATGGCCAACATTGGCGTGACCATCGAAAGATTCTCGTTTGTCACCCCGTCCGGAGCTCTACTGTCAATCACGACAACGCCCCAAACATTACCTTTCACCTCAATCGGAAAGGCAGCAAATGATCTTCCGATTGGTTTGTTAGCGCGAATATATAGATCTATTAATTCAACTGGTGTGAAAGTCTTTTCAGCATATTCTCTCCGTTTCGCAGGAGATGATTCGGCAACCATTTTATCTAAATTTGATACATGCACAGTATTGTTTCTCGACCATGCGTTACCTGCAATTCCTTCTGCTCTGTCCGGTTCATTTTCAGGCGCTAAAAAAATACTGCTCGGTTTTTGATTTGTGTGCCCTGAGCGTAGGATGGGTACTAACCAACCAGACCAAGGCCATGCATTTTTCCCCCATGGCCAATACCATCGGCCACGCACAGGTCTATGAATGGCAAAAAGGCCGCAAATAGCAGTATGTTTGAACACCGTAATGCGATGATAATGTGTATGATCAGATTCTGGAAATATTTGACGTTGGTAGAGATTGAGAACATGTTGAGCAAGCATTCTCGTTGCAGGATCACCTAAGCGCCTTGATAACTGCCCTAGGGCAATCAACAAAAACGCAACAGCAAAAATATATAGCGCCTGATCTTGTAGCCATTGATGAGCTAAAAATGCCGATCTTGGCAACGTACTTTGAGAGCTATCACGTACAGGTAGTTCAATCAAAACACCCATAACCGCCGACACCGCACCGCCAATATTGATGCAGAAGCTACCAAGCGAGTAGAGCGCTTGATGGAGCCGAGTCCCTTTCAGCATAGTGAGTTATGATATAGATTGAATTTGGTTAGATGTCTATAGAAATAGCATAGGAAAATTCATAACCTATTGAAATATATTACTTCCCGATGCAGAAGCTGGCGAAGATGCGGCCCAGCAGATCCTCGGAGCCGAAGGCGCCGGTAATCTCCGCCAGCGTCTCCTGGGCCTGGCGCAGCTCTTCGGCCAGCAGCTCGCCCGCGCGCGCCTCGGCCAGCTGGACCCGGCCCCGGGCGAGCGCCTCGCGTGCCGCCGCCAGCGCTTCCAGGTGCCGGCGGCGGGCCATGAATCCGCCCTCCCCGGCGCTGGCGCTGAAGCCCATCGCCTGCTCCAGGTGCCGGCGCAGCGCCTCGATGCCCTCGCCGCTGCTGGCGCTCAGGCGCACCACCGGCGCGCCCCGCTCCTCCCCCGCCCCGGCCGCGCCGCCGCTGAGATCGATCTTGTTGCGCACCACGGTCAGCGCGGGGCCCCGGGGCAGGCGGGCGAGGATCGCCTCGTCGGCCGCCGTCACCCCGGTGCGGTCGTCCACCACCAGCAGCACCCGGTCCGCCTGGCCGATGGCCTCCCAGGCCCGGCGGATGCCCTCCCGCTCCACCCGGTCCTCGCTCTCGCGCAGGCCGGCGGTGTCGATGACGTGCAGGGGCATGCCGTCGAGCAGGATGTGCTCGCGCAGGATGTCCCGGGTGGTGCCCGGGATCTCGGTCACGATGGCCGATTCGCGCCCCGCCAGGGCGTTGAGCAGGCTCGACTTGCCGGCGTTGGGCTGGCCGGCGATCACCACCGTCATCCCCTCGCGCAGCAGGCTGCCCTGGCGGGCGGCGTCCAGCACCCCGTCCAGCCGGGCGGCGAGGCCGTCCAGCTCCCCCAGCACGTGGCCGTCGGCGAGGAAGTCGATCTCCTCCTCGGGAAAGTCGATGGCCGCCTCCACGTACATGCGCAGCTGCACCAGGGACTCCACCAGGGCGTGCACGCGCTGGGAGAACTCCCCCTGCAGGGAGCGCAGGGCGGAGCGGGCGGCCTGCTCCGAGGCGCTGTCGATGAGGTCGGCGATGGCCTCGGCCTGGGCCAGGTCGATCTTGTCGTTGAGGAAGGCCCGTTCGCTGAATTCGCCGGGGCGGGCCGGGCGCACCCCTTCGGTCAGCACCCGCCGCAGCAGCAGGTCCATCACCACGGGCCCGCCGTGGCCCTGGAGCTCGAGGACATCCTCGCCGGTGAAGGAGTGGGGAGCGGGGAAGTAGAGGGCCAGGCCCATGTCCAGGACGCCGCCGTCGCGGTCGCGGAACGGCAGGTACTCGGCCAGGCGGGGCGGCGGGAGCCGCCCCAGGACCGCGCGGGCCACGGCGCCGGCCCGGGGGCCGGAGACGCGGATGATGCCCACCCCGCCCCGGCCGGGGGGGGTGGCCTGCGCCGCGATGGTGTCGGCCGGTTCACTCATGGGCGCGCCGCCCGCGTGGTCAATCCGCCCCAGGCCCGCCACGCTCCTAGGCGTGGTGGGCGCCCGCCGCCTTCTCGATGCCGCGGGTGATGTACCACTGCTGGGCGATGGAGAGCGTGTTGTTCACCACCCAGTAGACCACCAGGCCGGCCGGGAAGAAGGCGAAGAAGACGGTGAACACGAACGGCAGCGCCATCATCACCTTGGCCTGGATCGGGTCCGGCGGCGTCGGGTTGAGCCTCTGCTGGATGAACATGGAGATGCCCATCAGCACCGGCAGCACGTAGTAGGGATCCTTGATGGAGAGATCGTGGATCCAGAGGATGAAGGGCGCCTGGCGCAACTCCACGCTCTCGAGCAGCACCCAGTAGAGGGAGATGAAGACCGGGATCTGCACCAGGATCGGCAGGCAGCCGCCCAGCGGATTGATCTTCTCCTTCTTGTACAGCTCCATCATGGCCTGGTTGAGGCGCTGCTTGTCGTCCCCGTAGCGCTCCTTGAGCGACTGCAGGCGGGGCGCCATGCGGCGCATGTTGGCCATGGAGCGATAGCTGGTGGCGGAGAGGTGGTAGAAGGCCAGCTTGATGATCACGGTCACCAGGACGATGGACCAGCCCCAGTTGCCCACCAGCTTGTGCAGCCACTTCAGCAGCCAGAACAGCGGCTGGGCGATGAACCACAGCCAGCCGTAGTCCACGGTCAGGTCCAGGCCGTCGGCGATCTGGGCCAGCCGGTCCTGGTTCTTCGGCCCCATGTAGAGCTCGAGAGAGAGATCCGCATCGCTCCCCGGCGCCACCTCACGGGTGGGTCCGGCCAGGCCGACCAGGTAGCGCTCGCCCGGCAGCGCCTTGGTGTAGAAGTGGTTGGTGGCGTCCTGGGGCGGAATCCAGGCGCTGATGAAGTAGTGCTGGATCATGGCCGCCCAGCCGCCGGGGACATCGCGGGAGAGCGCCTGCTTGGCCATGTCCTCGAACTTGATCTTCTCGTAGCGCTTGTCCGGGCCCGAGACGGCGGCACCGGTGTAGGTGTAGCCGGCGAACCTGGAACCGCCGAGATCGATGCCGGCGCTGCGCTGCAGCTGGCCGTAGATGCGCGCCGCCACCGGGTCGGCGTCGCCGTTCTCGATCCGGTAGTCCACCTTCACCAGGTAGTTGCCGCGGCTGAAGGTGTAGCTCTTGGTGACCTTGACGCCGTCGTTGTCGACCCAGGTCAGGGGCACCACCAGGGTGTCCTGCCCCGGCTCCAGGCGGAACTCGTCCGCCGCCGCGGTGAAGCGGGCATGGTGGTCGGGCAGGCCGTTGCCGAGCAGCCCGCTCTGGGCCAGGTAGACCCCGCGCTCGGAGGTTTCCAGCAGGGTGAAGGGCGTATCCTTGCGCTCCAGGCTCACCGGGAACTGCAGCAGGTGGGACTCGCGCACGTTGCCCCCGGCGAGGTCGATGACCACGTCGAGCACGTCGGTGCGCACCTCCACCTGGCCGGCGCCGGATGCGGCGGGCGCGGGTGCGCCGGGGGTCGGGACGGACGGGGCCGCGGCCGCGGTGTCGGGCACATCGGCGGGGACTTCGGCCGAGGGCGCGCCCGCCGACGGGGTCGCCACCGCCTGCGGCTCGGGCGGCGGGGCGTTCTCGCGCTGCCAGGCCTCCCAGAGCAGGAAGGAAATCAGGAACAGGGCCAGGTAGAGAAACAGTCTCTGGAAGTCCATAGTCGGCCGTCAGTGTTTGTGGGGTTCATCCGGCACGGGGTCGAAACCGCCCTCGTGCCAGGGATGGCAACGCAGAATCCGCCTCAGGGCCATCCAGCCGCCGCGCAGCACTCCGAACCGTTGCACCGCGGTTTCGGCATAGCAGGAGCAGGAGGGATGGAAACGGCAATTATTGCCCAGCAGGGGACTGATGAGGTAGCGGTAGGCGCGGATGGGCAGAATCAGGAGCCAGCGCATCGTTTCACCACTTCGCTCCAGTGCCTGTGCAGCGCCGCCCGGATGGCCCGGTTGTCCAGCTCGTCGAGCCTGCCGCGGACCATCACTATCATGTCCATTGCCGGCAGCTCTTCCTGGTGCAGGCGGAAGCTCTCGCGCACCAGCCGCTTGATGCGGTTGCGGGCCACGGCGCTCTTCACGTGCCGCTTCGCCACCGTCAGGCCCAGTCGGGGATGACCCAGCCCGTTGGGGCAGATCACCAGGAGGAGAGCGTTCCGCGCCAGGCGCCGGCCCTGGGCAAAGACCCGGGAGAACTCCCTGGGATGCGTCAGCCTCAGCGAGCGCGGGAACCGGCCTCCCCTCCCGGACAAGGAGCCTCTCGCCTCAGGCGCTCAGGCGCTTGCGGCCCTTGGCACGCCGGCGGGCGATGATCTGGCGGCCGTTCTTGGTGGCCATGCGGGCACGGAAACCGTGGTTGCGCTTGCGCTTCAGGACACTGGGTTGGAAAGTTCTTTTCATGACTGCCGCCCTGCGGGTACGTGGATATTGGACTTCGTTTATCTATATCAAGCCGGGGTGTCGGAACACCTGACGCTCACCGCGCACGGCACAGCCGCCGCTCCACGGAATAGAAGCGCCGAAGGATACTTCGCGTCCACGCGGCCTGTCAAATCGGGAACCGGTCCGGGGGCCGTCGGCGGCCTGTTCACAGGATGTGGATAACTCCATTCCCGGCGGCTACACTGGCGGGTCAGTCGACTTCAAAAGGGGGGGTGATTCTTCCAGTGGCCATCGCACTTTGGAACCAGTGTCTGCAGCGCCTGCAGGAAGAGTTGCCCAGCCAGCAGTTCAACACCTGGATCCGTCCCCTGCAGGTGGAGGAAAACGGCGCCACCCTCTACCTCCTCGCCCCCAACCGTTTCGTCCTCGACTGGGTGAGCGATCACTACCTGGAACGCATCAGCCACCTGCTGGCCGAGATCCATGGCGGGGAGCCGCCTCCCCTGCTGCTGGAGGTGGGTAGCCGCAGACAGCCCCAGGCCCGTCCTGCCGGTCCGCCGGGGAACAGTCGCGCCCCGGCCACGGCCACGGAAATACAGCCCTCAGCGCCCGCCACAGGCGGTGAGGAGCGCATGCCCGCCCGCTGGCGCAACACCCTGAACCCCGCCTTCACCTTCGACAACTTCGTGGAGGGCAAGTCCAACCAGCTGGCCCGCGCCGCGGCCACCCAGGTGGCGGAGAACCCCGGCCTGGCCTACAACCCGCTGTTCATCTACGGCGGCGTCGGTCTCGGCAAGACCCACCTGATGCACGCCACCGGGAACCTGATTCTCAAGTCCAAGCCCCGCGGCCGGGTCGTCTACCTCCACTCCGAGGGGTTCGTGGCCGACATGGTCAAGGCGCTGCAGCGCAACGCCATCAACGAGTTCAAGCGCTTCTACCGCTCGGTGGACGCGCTGCTCATCGACGACATCCAGTTCTTCGCCCGCAAGGAGCGTTCCCAGGAGGAGTTTTTCCACACCTTCAACGCCCTGCTCGAGGGCCAGCACCAGGTCATTCTCACCTGTGACCGCTATCCCAAGGAGATCGACGGCCTGGAAGAGCGGCTCAAGTCGCGCTTCGGGTGGGGACTGACGGTGGCCATCGAACCCCCGGAGCTGGAGACCCGGGTGGCAATCCTGATGAGCAAGGCCGAGCAGGCCAAGGTGAAGCTCCCCGACGAGGTGGCGTTCTTCGTCGCCAAGCGCATCCGCTCCAACGTGCGTGAGCTCGAGGGCACCCTGCGGCGGGTCATCGCCAGCTCCCACTTCACCGGGAGACCCATCACCCTGGAGTTCGCCAAGGAGGCGCTGAAGGATCTCATCGCCCTCCATGATCGCCTCATCACGGTGGACAACATCCAGCGCACGGTGGCGGAGTACTACAAGATCCGGGTGGCCGACCTGCTCTCCAAGCGCCGCAGCCGATCGGTGGCCCGCCCGCGCCAACTGGCCATGGCCCTGGCGAAGGAGCTGACCAACCACAGCCTGCCCGAGATCGGCGACGCCTTCGGGGGGCGCGACCATACCACGGTGATCCACGCCTGCCGCAAGATCAAGGAGCTGAGGGAGACGGACCACTCGGTGCAGGAAGACTATGCAAACCTGTTGAGAACCCTCAGCACATGATGTTCCCATCCTGTGGATAAGACGGAACCCGCCGCAAGGCTCCGATTTATCCACAGGATGTGAGCAGCAAACGCAGGTTCCACACCCGGGTCCGTGCAGCTGAAAAAAACTTGCAACCATATGATAATTAATACATAAAACAATTTATCCACAGATGGACGGCTGACTAGTAACAACAACAGGTTTATAAGTATCTTTAATCAACAATTAATCAGTGAGATCACACAACACAGGACAGGCCGCATGAAATTCGCGATCCAACGGGAAGCCCTACTCAAGCCTCTGCAACTGGTCGCTGGTGTTGTGGAGAAGAGGCAGACCTTGCCTATACTCTCCAACGTATTGATTACATTGGAAAATGGACAGCTTTCCCTCACCGGGACGGATCTCGAGGTGGAGCTGGTTGCACGCACGACCGTTGATAGTGCCGATGAAAACGGGGAAATCACCCTGCCGGCACGCAAGCTCGTGGACATCATGCGCAACCTGCCCGAGGACTCCATGGTCGAGGTTCGTGTCCAGGACCAGCGGGCCGTGATCAAGACGGGAAGAAGCCGGTTCACCCTGGCGACGTTGCCGGCCAGCGAGTTCCCGAACGTGGAGGAGGTCCAGGCCACGAGCCGGTTCCAGGCTCCCCAGCGTGATCTCAAGTTCCTGATCGAACACACCCAGTTCGCCATGGCGCAGCAGGATGTGCGCTACTACCTGAACGGAATGCTGTTCGAGACGCAGCCTGACCTCCTGCGCACCGTGGCGACCGACGGCCACCGGTTGGCCGTCTGCGACAAGGAGATGGAGCTTTCCAATGTCGCCGCCACCCAGGTCATCGTGCCGCGCAAGGGGGTACTGGAACTTCACCGGCTTCTGGAAACCAGTGACGAGCCGGTGGAGGTGATTCTCGGCAGCAACCATATCCGGGTCATCGGTCCCCTCTTCAGCTTCACCTCGAAACTCGTGGACGGCCGCTTCCCCGACTATGGCGCCGTGTTGCCGAAGAATGGAGACAAGATCCTGGTCGCCGGCCGGGAAGATATGCGCCAGGCGCTTCAGCGCGCGGCCATCCTCTCCAACGAGAAGTACCGCGGTATCCGGCTCCAGCTCTCCGCCGGGACCCTCAAGGTCATGGCCAACAACCCTGAGCAGGAAGAGGCCGAGGAGGAGATCGAGGTCAACTACGGCGGGGATGAGCTCGAGATCGGCTTCAACGTGGGCTACCTGCTGGATGTGCTCAATGCCCTGGGAACGGACGCGATCAAGATCACCCTGAAGGATGCGGACAGCAGCGCCGATCTCCGGGCCGACGGTGACGACAGCTGCCGTTACGTCGTCATGCCCATGCGCCTCTGATGGTGACCGCCTGTCGTGGCGGTGGGTGCCCCGGACCCGTGATGGCCGGGTGTCAATCGCCCGGCTCTTCATCCGGGTTCGCCTCTGGTCCGGTCTTTCAAGCAACCAGCGGCAAGATGCCGCCTGCCGTTGGGGCCGACGGCTATATATATGAGACAGTCTCCTGATGGGGGATAGGCGAAGCGGGATGAACGCGCCCCTTACTATTTAGTGAAGGGGGATGCATCCCGCACGAGAGAACTACCAGCAACGGAAGCCGCGTGCAGAGGCATGCTGAATGCCCCCGTCAATCGTCCCGACGCGACCACCAGGTCGGTCAATTCGCAGTCAGTGCTTCCGCGGTGACTCAGACCGCTCCTTCTCACCGGGCGCCGGGATTCAGGCTACGCGGCCTTCCGTTACGCGTTCGCGGCAGCGAGGGACGCAATTACCGACACGCCACCATCCCCCATTCCAGCGGCTCAACACCACCATGGAGCCTCGGCAGGAACACGACGTGGAATGAGCCTGCAGAAACTCGTCATCGACAATTTCCGTAACCTGGAGCATGTCCGGCTGGAACCCGCGCTGCACCTCAATCTCGTCACGGGTGCAAACGCCAGCGGAAAAACCAGCCTGCTGGAAGCAATACACTACCTGGCCATGGCCCGTTCCTTTCGCACCAACAAGCCTTCCAGCATCATCAGATACGGCGCAACGAGTCTGCAGGTGGTAGCAACGGTCCATCGCGAAACCACCGACACGACCACTCATATCGGCATCGAACGACAGCGTTCCGGTGACCTGACTCTCAGGGTCGGTGGGCAGGATGCCAGGAGCCGGGCGGAAATCATCGAGTGGTTGCCCATACAGATCATCGCGGCAGGTGTCCCAGCCCTGCTCGAGGGGGGGCCCAACGAACGCCGCCGCTTCAATGATTGGGGCGTGTTCCACGTGGAACATCGCTTCATGGAGACCTGGAGACACTACAGAAAGGCACTCCAACAACGCAATCGCGCCCTCAGGGAGGGACTTTCCGAACAGTTGATCACCGCCTGGGACGACGAGTTGCTTCGCTATGGCAAGCAACTCATCCAGATGAAAAGCGAATACATCCAGTCACTGCTTCCCTTTGCCGAGCCGTACCTGGCCACGGAGGCGCACGATTTCGGTCCGATAGAGATAGAATTTCGGCCTGGACACCCCCGTGGTCAGGAACTCGAGGAAGCGCTAACACAATCGCTCAACTGGGACCGGGAGCATGGCTATACCCATTATGGTCCCCACCGTTCGGACCTGGTCATAAAATCCGACTCGAAGCCCGCCGTGGAGATACTTTCACGGGGACAGCAAAAGCATCTCAATAGCGCCCTCAAGCTGGCACAGGTGCATCATCTGCGCGTCACCACGGGCAAACACTGTATAGTGCTTCTTGACGACATCACCGCGGAGCTCGATCAGGCGCATACCGCTTCCCTGCTCCAGGACCTTCTCCAACTCCAGACCCAGCTGTTCGTCACCTCCCTGGACGAATCCATCATGGATCATGTCCCCCGTGATGTGGATAGGCGATTGTTCCACGTGGAACATGGCCGGTTTGAAGCAGTGATATAATGGACGCACTCGTCCACGGAGCATCCCTATGACAGATCAGCAGAACGCCACGTACGATTCATCCAGCATCAAGGTGCTCAGGGGTCTCGATGCCGTTCGCAAGCGTCCCGGCATGTATATCGGCGACACGGATGACGGCACCGGCCTGCACCACATGGTGTTCGAGGTGGTGGACAACTCCATCGACGAGGCGCTGGCGGGCTACAGCACGAATATCGATGTGGTGATCCATGCCGATGAGTCGGTGACGGTGCGCGACGACGGCCGCGGGATACCGGTGGATATCCATCCCGAGGAAGGCCGATCCGCGGCGGAAGTGATCATGACCATCCTGCACGCCGGCGGGAAGTTCGACGCCAACTCCTACAAGGTCTCCGGCGGCCTGCATGGCGTGGGTGTTTCTGTGGTGAACGCCCTCTCCGACAAGCTCAGCCTGCTTATCCGGCGTGGCGGAAAGGTCTACGAGCAGGAATATTCCATGGGCAACCCGGCGGAGCCGCTGGCTGTGACGGGGGAGAGCGACCGGACCGGGACGGAGATTCGCTTCCATCCGAGCCCGACCATCTTCACCAATATCGAGTTCCACTATGACATCCTGGCCAAGCGGCTGCGGGAGCTCTCCTTCCTGAATCCCGGGGTGCGGATATCCCTGGCCGACGAACGGACCGGCAAGTCCGATGTGTTCGAGTACCAGGGTGGAATCCGCTCCTTCGTCGAGCACCTGAACCGCAACAAGACCTTGATTCATCCAACGGTTTTCCATTTCCGCCATGAGCGGGAAGATGGCATGACCGTCGAGGTGGCGATGCAGTGGAATGACGGTTTCCAGGAAAATATCTTCTGTTACACCAACAACATTCCCCAGCGTGATGGCGGCACTCACCTGGCGGGATTCCGCAGTGCGCTGACCCGTACGCTGAACAGCTACATCGACAAGGAAGGGCTGGCCAAGAAACTGAAGGTCTCGACCACCGGTGACGATGCCCGCGAGGGCCTGACCGCGGTCCTCTCGGTGAAGGTGCACGACCCGAAGTTCTCCTCCCAGACGAAGGACAAGCTGGTCTCCTCGGAGGTGAAGCCGGCCGTGGAATCGACCATGAGTGAAAAGCTGGACGATTTCCTGCTGGAGAACCCAGCCGATGCCCGCAGCATCGTCAACAAGATCGTGGAGGCGGCACGGGCCCGCGAGGCCGCGCGCAAGGCCCGTGAGATGACGCGCCGCAAGGGGGCGCTGGACGTGGCCGGCCTGCCGGGCAAGCTGGCTGACTGCCAGGAGAAGGATCCCGCCAAGTCCGAACTGTTCATCGTCGAGGGTGATTCCGCCGGCGGGTCCGCCAAGCAGGGGCGTGATCGCCGGTCCCAGGCGATTCTCCCGCTGAAGGGAAAGATCCTCAACGTGGAGAAGGCCCGGTTCGACAAGATGCTCTCCTCGGCCGAGGTGGGAACCCTCATCACCGCCCTCGGCTGCGGAATCGGGCGCGAGGACTACAATCCGGACAAGGCCCGCTACCACCACATCATCATCATGACCGACGCGGACGTGGACGGCTCCCACATCCGCACCCTGCTGCTGACCTTCTTCTACCGGCAGATGCCGGAGCTGATCGAGCGTGGCTACGTCTATATCGCCCAGCCGCCGCTCTACAAGGTGAAGAAGGGCAAGCAGGAGACCTACGTAAAGGATGACGAGGCGCTCGAGGCCTACCTTACCAGCCTGGCGCTGGACAACTCGGCGCTGTACGTGAATCCGGAGGCGCCGCCGATCCAGGGCAGCGGGCTGGAGAGTCTGGCCACCCAGTATCGCACCGTGATGGCGATGATCCGCCGGCTGTCGCGGCGCTATCCGGAGGTGATCCTGGATCGGCTGATCTACATGCCCACCATGACCACCGAGCAGTGGATGGATTCGGCCCGGTCCGCGGAGTGGGTGCAGGAGCTGCAGGGCCGCCTCATTTCCAGCGACGCCAATAATGGCCAGCCCCGCTACCAGCTGTCGGTTGAGAGCGATCCGGAGAAGAATGTGCCGGTGCTGTGGGTGAATATCATGACCCACGGCCTGGAGCACCGCCTGAGCATCACCCCGGAGTTCTTCGCCTCGGCCGAATACCGGAGCCTGGCGGCCCTGGGCGAGAACATCGTCGACCTGCTGGAGGCCGGCTCCTATGTCCAACGCGGGGAGAAGACCCAGCCCGTCACCAGCTTCCGCGAGGCGCTGGCCTGGCTGCAGAGCGAAGCGCGGCGAGGGCTGCACATCCAGCGCTACAAGGGTCTGGGCGAGATGAATCCCGAGCAGCTGGCGGAGACCACCATGAATCCCGACACCCGGCGCCTGCTGCAGGTGCGGGTCGAGGACGCGGTGGCGGCCGACGAGATCTTCACCACCCTGATGGGCGACCACGTGGAGCCGCGCCGCGACTTCATCGAGCAGAACGCCCTGGCGGTGGCCAACCTCGATGTTTGATGCTTTGTTGGATGTGACCGCAGATTAACGGATTCGGGGACAGTATACTTATTT
>NPIF01000148.1_pt1 | contig 84558 bp, 83 predicted proteins | sample 8637461 | NCBI WGS metagenome assembly NPIF01 (sample SAMN07420641, study PRJNA396082) | bioreactor metagenome | isolation source: sample BR12 brine-fed electro-methanogenic bioreactor BR | place: Japan: Kochi | collected 2016-12-09 | reverse complement strand
GCAAGGCCCGCTTCGCGGGGAAACAAAGGATCGGGTTAGAAAGATCGAGTTACGAAGAACGGGTTAGGAAATTCGGGTTACTAGGAGCGGGTTACAGAGTGCGGGTTAGAAAGATCGGTTGATGAAAGCGGTTTATCAGAACAGGGTATTGAAGAGCGAGATGCTGAAACAAGTAAAGACGAATTTGTGGGCTTATTCGGAGGACGGGGAACCGTTGACGGATAACGTTGTCTGCTGGCGCTTTCGCGCCAGGAACAATGGGAAGAGCCGCTTACCGATCTTCTCTATCTGTCATCCCATTCAGAATCATATTCTTCTTGTAGGGGCGAACGGCCGTTCGCCCGAAGAGGGGGAAGCCCTCTCACAGGCCAAAGCAGCGAACGTCTCGACAATGCTTTTTCTCGTCTTATCTCGATCTCATTTGTTAACGGCATGTTTTTCGGGAATCGCCTGTTGCATGTTGATTTTAGCTCTCATGAATGGCAAACTATACTTAGCTGATCAAGTTGGAGGAACTCATGAGAAGGGTATGGTTGATACTTATGTTGTGTGTTGGCATGTTTTTGACTTCGTCCGTATTGATTTCTAGAGAGATCAGAACGATTTTTGTTACAGCACCGGCAAGCTTTCCCGAAAGATCAAAGCTCGAAGCCGGCGTAAGTGCCTTAAGAAATGTGGGCTACAGAGTCATAGTTGGCAGAAGCTGCGAAGTGTCGCTCTCTCCTAGAGAAAAGGCAAATGAGCTGAACGACGCCTTTGCAAACCCGGAGTACGATGCGATTATTGCGGCAAGAGGGGGATATGGTTCCTACAATCTCCTTGACTGGCTTGATTGGGAGGTGATTGCTTCTAATCCAAAGCCTTTGGTGGGTTACAGTGATATCACGGCCTTGCTCCTCTCCATTTATTTCAAGACCGGTCAAACAACATTTCACGGTCCTATGGTTGCCGTTGAGCTTGGATCGGATACCCAATCCGTCCATAACATCGCTGCAATTTTCAATGGTGAAAGAACGATTCGCTTCAATTATCAGTCTATACCGGTAATCGAAGGAAAGATGATTGGCAGACTAATTCCGGCCAATCTTTCATTGTTCCAGGCGCTTCAAGGAACTGAATATCTGGGCTCACTGAAGGACGCTATCCTGGTGCTTGAGGATGTAAGCGAGACAAAAGAGTCACTTGAGAGAATGATTTGGAATATCGCGCATCTGGATGACTTTTCATCTCTCAGAGGTGTTGTTTTTGCGGGATTCACGGAGATCAGGAATGGCGATCTGGACGACATAAAGAGGATGATACACGACTATTTTCTGGACAAAAAGATTCCTGTCTGGATCGGTTTACCAAGTTACCACGGAGACTTCCCAAAGGTCGTACTTCCCGTAGGTCAGTGGGTGGAAATAGACATGGAAAAGGGGACAATAGAGATATTACCGGTTCCCGAAGCAAAAATAAAATAAAGAAAAGAGCGCCACGCGCTCTTTTCTTCTATACTGAGGAATTTATGTCTATTCAGTCATTGAAATAATTTCTTGCCGCGTGATAAATCGCTATTGCTCCATCGGCCGCTGCCGTAACTATCTGTCGAACCTCTTTTTCTCTAACATCTCCAATTGCGTAGACGGCCTTCTTGTTTGTCTCCATGAAATCGTTTGTCTTGACGTAACCGAACTCGTTGAGCTCCACCTTTCCTTTCAAGAACTGAGAGTTCGGAATCAAACCTATGAACACGAAGATTCCATCGACCCCCAACGAAGTTATCTCGCCGCTATCGACATTCCTTATGTTTACCTTCCTGACTTGTGAATCACCTTCCACCGAATCCACAACAGAACTGTAAATATATTCGACCTTGCCCGTGTCGTTTAGCTTTTTCTGCAGGAGTTTGTCGGCGGTTAGCTTCGAAAGATTTTGAATCACTGTTATTTTACTAACCATCTTGCTCAAGTAAAGCGACTCGTCAAGAGCGCTGTTTCCACCGCCAATGACCGCAATGTGCTTATTGGAGAAAAAATGACCATCACAAGTCGCACAGTAGCTGATCCCTCTGCCCTTGAACTCCTCTTCGCCTTTCACGCCGAGTTTTCTGGGATTTGATCCTGTGGCCACTATTATTACCCTGGACTTTATTCTCTTTCCGTTGTCAAGCACCACTGCTTTCTCGAGTCCATTGGTTTCAATGTCTACAACCTCAGCATATGTGAAGGGAACATCGAAGGCTCTCGCATGGTCGGCCATCTTCTCGCTCAGTTCCATTCCGCTGATGCTTGTGAACCCAGTCCAGTTTTCAACAGACTGAGTATTGTTCATCTGACCGCCATCGAGAGCTTTCTCAACTATTATTGGATTGAGACCGGCCTGGACAGCGTATATTCCAGCTGTAATTCCCCCTGGACCGCCTCCAATAATTGTGACATCGTAATACTCTTTCAGATCTGATTTCTTCGCGCTCCCAAGTTCGAAGAACGACATTTCACGCCTCCTCAAACAGCCTTCATTACTTGATCAACAAACTGTCCTTCGGGATAAGCGCCGACAAACGACACTTTGTCATTGATAACGATCTGCGGAACGGATGAGACACCGTACTTCTTTGACAGGTCCTGGAACTCGTTTGCCTCGACCATGTAGGCCGTCACGTTATTGTTGACCATTGCGATATTATGCGCTGTCAGAACCGCCTTCGGGCAGTAAGGGCATGTGGTGGTCACAAAGACCTTTATATCTACTGGAGAATTAATCTTCTCAATCTTCTTTATAGACTCTTCAGACAACTCGGGAATGGCTCCCTTGGAAAATGAGACGATATCCTGCAAAAGCGAGCCAAATTCATGGCCGGCAGGAATTCCCAAGAACCTTACACCCTTGTCGTCTCCGTCGGGAGTGAGAAGAACTATGCTTGGAGCCAGTTCAACACTGTATTTGTGTGCCATTTCGGAATCCAACTCATGAACCTCATAGTCGATCTTTGCTTCTAGTTCAGAGAGCTCCTGCAGCATTTGCTCTGCTGTCGAACAGTAATCGCAGTTTTTCTCACTCTTGAAAAGAAGAGCTTTCACCGAACCTTCCATGTTGCTGAAAATCTCCTTCACTTGCTTTGTTACATTATCTGGCAATAACTTCGCCATGACTATCCCTCCCTAGGATTGAATAACCTAATACCCACTAGGGGTATCATAACACCTGTATATTACTCTTCCTTTGACAACTTGTTTACAGATTTGTCTCCGAACCATCTGCTGATTCCCACAACCATGCAAATGACCATGAAAAGAAGCATAATCTGCAACCACTCGCCAGGATAGAAGTACTTGAAATGAACAGACACAAGTCTTATAACGGTGGCGATAACTGAAAAGGTAAAGACGCAGTCGACCAGCTTCCATCTTCCCTGCAAAATGAGATAGTTCTTGAAGAACTCCTGGCGAGTATATCCCATCGAAAGGAACAACATCCTGAAGGTGTCATCATATCTGGAAGTGTGTTTTCCCAGTGATCCATACACATAAAGATACGCAATGAAGAAGAGAGCAACATTCAAGAGCCTGTCATTGTGTACAAGTACAATATTGGCCAAGAATATTACGCCACTGGCGAAGGCAACATTCATGAACAGCAGGAAGAAAGCCGGCTTCCTGATTTGACGCTGAAATGCAAAAACTGAGGCCACCGATAACACGGTGGCCAACAGAGTAATAATTATGACGCTGAAAAAGACGTGAAGAGTCTCACTAATCAGCAATCAGATCACTTCTTGCTGTCCTTCTCGTTGACACTTGAACTATCTTTTCCATCCTTGAAAATTTCTGCCATAGTACCCAGTGAGCTAAGCATTGCACTGCTCTCGTATGGTAAGAATACCTTGTTTGCTTTGCCGTCAGCGATCTGCCTCAAGGCGTCGAGATATCTGATAGCAATTAAGTCCTTTGTGGGATCTCCCTCATGAATTGCCTTGAAGACATTGACTGTCGCGATTGCCTGACCTTCGGCCTCTGCTATAAGTTTGAACTTGTTGGCTTCTGCCACCCTCTTTATCGATTCGCTCTGACCCTCGGCCTGAAGAATCGCCGACATCTTGTCGCCTTCGGCCTTGGTTATCTCTGACTGTTTGTAACCCTCTGCTTCAAGAATGACGGCTCTCTTGGTTCTTTCGGCCTTCATCTGCTTGGACATGGCATCCATTATGTCTTGAGGCGGATCGATCTTCTTGATCTCAACTCTAGTTACCTTGACTCCCCACTTGTCTGTGGCTTCGTCAAGGACCTCTCTCAGAGTAACGTTTATTCGCTCTCTTGAGGTAAGTGTCTGGTCCAGCTCCATCTCACCGATAACGTTTCTTAGGTTTGTCTGAGCCAGCTTGATAGCTGCGATCTCAAAATTAGCGACGTTGTATACGACCCTGAATGCATCGGTTATCTGGTAGTAGATGATAGCGTCGACAGTTACCACGACATTGTCCTTAGTTATGACCTCTTGAGGTGGCACGTCGATGACTGTCTCTCTGAGATCAACCTTTACCATCCTTTCAATAAACGGAATTATGAACTGAAGACCAGGTTCTGCTTCTCTTCTGTACTTTCCAAGTCTCTCGACAAGTCCTTTTTCGAAAGGACGAATGATCTTTATTCCTGAAGCTGCAATAATGAAGAGTACTACTGCAAGTATCAACCAGAAAATCATTGTTAATCCCCCTTTCTATCGTTATTTACTGTTGTCGGCTATTCTCTCGACGTAGATCAGAGTGCCTTCAAGTCTTATCACCCTGACCAAAGAATCAACCGGTATTGTTTCGCCATTTAACGAGGCCGCTCTCCAGTCCTCTCCTTCTATCCTGACCAATCCCTTTTCCAGCTGTGGATTTATCTCCACGGTCACGCGTCCTTCTGCACCTACAAGACCGTCTATGTACATCTTTTTTGGCGAATCACCTTTGGAAAGCCTCCTGGCAATTGGCCTGGTAAGAAGCACAAGCAAGGAGCTGCTTAGCGCAAATACGATTACCTGCCAGCCAAAGCTAAAAGAAAACATTGCCGTAAGGCCAGCAAGAAAGGAACCGATCGAAAACCACAGAAAGAAGAACGTAGGAGTAATTATCTCTGCCACGAGTAAGACAACACCAAAAATCATCCAGCCTATGTAACCCATTCTTTACCTCCTCCCGGAGTACACAGAACAGCCTCACAATTCGAAAACATGTTCCGGGTGAACAAGAAAAACTTCAGTTCCGGTACCTTCTAGCTCCTTCTTAATTATATTATGCCATTTTTTTATCTTCGAGGTGTATCGCCCAGATATATGATACAATATCAATCTCTTTATCCCGCTGCTCTGCCTCACTGTATAGATGACTTCGTCTATACTGGAATGGTTCTGATTTCTTCTGTCTTTCCCATCGAGAAAAGTACACTCATGAAGGAGCGTCTCTGAATTACTAATGACTTCCGACGGGAGCGCAAATGTGTCGCCGCTAACAGTCACGATTTTTTGAAGATAGGTGTCAGTAATCGCTTCTCTGCCTTTTTCCTTCACAACACTGGCGATTTCCTTTGAAGAAAGCCCGCCGTAGATCTCTTTCAACTTCCTTCTTTCTTCATAGATGTGATAACCATAACTGATTTCACCAATAGTGTGCTTCACTTTGAATGGGGTGACGTGCCTTCTGAAACTGCCCGCCGTTCTTAGATATACTTCATCCCCAACGTTCAGCGGGTTCAGTATCATGTTGTATCTCAGCCTGGGATTCATTCCAATAATGAAATCCAGATAAGCTTCTATAGCTCGATTCCCCGAAGGAAAATTGATTTGCAACTGCTTGTTCCGGTCTCCCATGGCTGTATTTCTTGTATTGATCAGACCCCAAAGACCCGAGATATGATCGACGTGCCCGTGAGTAAGAAAGATGTCCTTTATGGCATATACACTGTTGCCAAGAACAGTCGAAATACCCTCTCCTACATCGAAGAGGACCCTTTCGGGTCTATATAGAATCCATGTAGAATAGAGCGCCTTCGAGAATATCTGAAACTCCAAATTATTCTTCCTCCAGGCCTTCGACTTTCAAAGCGATCTTTCCCTTTACATTGCCTGGAAGCTTGACATCCACTTTGTATTCACCAGTCTGTTTGATATGGTCCTCTAGATCTATTTCTCTCTTGTCAATATCAACACCTATTACGGCCTTTATATGGTTGGAAATATCACCCGAGGTTACGGCTCCAAATAGCTTGCCACTCACACCTGATTTTGCCTTTATTGTGAAGTGATGCTTTTGAAGCTCATGAAGCAGCTCCTCGCTCGCCTTCCTTATCCTTTCTTCCTTTTCTTCCTTCTGTTTCTGAGTCTGCTTAAGTTTCGCCATCTCTTTTGCATTGGCTTCAACCGCAAAACCCTTAGGAATCAGGAAGTTTCTACCGTAACCGTCCGATACATTCTTCACTTCACCGGCTTTACCAACATTACTTAAGTCTTTGAGAAGAATCACCTTCATAGAAAACCTCCTTTAAAAAAAGGAGGCTCTTCGCCTCCCGAATTGAATATCACTCTTTAGTATAAGGAAGCAGCGCCATGAATCTCGCCCTCTGAATCGCTTCCTTCACCATCCTCTGGTGTTTCGCGCAGTTTCCTGTAATTCGTTTTGGAATTATCTTGCCCTTCTCTGTCACATAATCGCGGAGCAAAGAAATATTCTTATAATCAATGTATGTCGTCTTTGTGCCGCAGAATCTACACTTTCTTCTGCTTCTTCCTCTTCTTCGGTTGTCTCTTACCATAATCTTCCTCCTGCATTAAAATGGGATATCGTCGCTCCCGGAATCTTCTGTCTCGCTTCCAAAGAAAGTAATGTCATCGTTTCCCGTCGCTTCAATCACATCGGTATCCTGCGACGGTCTGTCGAAACCTCCGGAAGACTGTTGAGCCTGGGCTTTGGTTTCCATGAATCGAATATTGGAAGCCGCGACTTCCGCGTTCGACCTTGGTTCCCCATCTTGGGTCTTCCATTTGTTAATTCTCAGTGAACCCTCAACAAGTATCAGTCTACCTTTGGTTATGTAGTTTCCAACAAACTCAGCCGTCTTCCCGAAAGTTACAATCCTAATGAAATCAGTGTTGTCATTGTTGGACGATGGAATGTTCCTGTCTACCGCAAGAGTGAATGTCGTTATCTGGGTACCACTTGCAGCAAACTTGATCTCAGGATCGCGAGTCAGTCTACCTATCAGGACAACATGATTGTAGCTAATAGACATTTCTTACTCCTCCGTCTTCTTTACTTCTTCAACCGTTTCAGTTTCTGCGTCGACCGCTTCATAAGCAACATCTTCTACGACGAGCTCGGTTGAAGTTTCAACACTCTCCGCTGCTTCAACACTCTCCGGTTCTTCTACGGTTTCAGGCGGTTTCAACGAGGCCCTCTTTTCTGCCTTCTCAAGATCCTCTCTCCTGAAGGTCTGCCACCTGAAAACATCGGGTGTAATACCATAGAATCTCTCAAGAATGTCTACCGTTTCGGGATCGGCCCTGAACTGAATTACCGTGTAGTCACCTTCACTGAAGCCCTTTGCAACTCTGTAAGCGAGCTTTCTAACACCCCATCTGTCGAACTTTTCGATGGTTCCTCCCACTCTTTCAACAATGTAGTCTCTTACCTTTTCAGCCATCGCGTTACGCTCTTCTTCATCAAGCTTTGGCGAGACTATGAACATCGTTTCGTAAATCCTCTTCATTAACTTCCTCCTCCCTTGGTCTGTGGCCTTGCCTTCTGTGGCAAAGCGGGATTTCAACGCATAGAATTATAACACAATGACAGAATTCTTCAAGAGCAGCTACCTGAAAAATGCTTTCTCAAAGAGAAAAACAGAACACTGTTATCATTTTCACAACCAAATCGAAAATACCTCCTATAATATTAATCGAAAGCATCTACATCATCTGATCGGTAATAATAAGGGGAGGTGCTGTATGAAAACCGCAGTCATCTATGCAACGAGGAGCGGAACAGCCGAAAAGTGCTCGGAAAAACTCTCTGAAATGCTCTCCGGCGAAAGCGCTATCATCAACATCAAGAAAGACTCTTCGCCAGACCTGTCTGGATATGATGCAGTTATCGTCGGAACTTCCATCAGAATCGGCAAAGTACGGAAAGAGATTTCCGAGTTCGTACAGAAAAATCTCGAAACACTAAAGGAAAAGCGCCTGGGCGTCTTTCTTTGCATGGGTGCTGGAGAAGAAAACTTCAGCGAATACTTGTCCAAGAACTTCCCGAAGGAATTTCTGGACAAATGCAAAGCGAAAGGTTTTTTTGGAGGTGAGTTTAATTTCGAGAGACTGGGATTCATTTCAAAGATGATGTTGAAAGCTGCCTCAAAGGGTAAGCCCCAGCCTCACATCATCCCGAGTAATATTGACAGATTTGTAAGAGATTTTGAAGATTAGTCGACTAATCTGCTCCTGGAGACATACAGTCGTACCATATTTCAGGGGGAAAGAACGTGAAGAGAAGGACCCTTATAAAACACTTGTACCGATCGGGATTGTCAAAGCCGCCAGGCAATAATTGTGTTTGTATTTGTTGTTCCAAAACTCGAGGCCGGACTGAAAGAGCTAGACACACTCGAATTCGCTCCACTCAATCTCTCTGAGCTGGATGACGACTCTTACGAGGGCAGTTTCGGAGCCGGAATAGTGAGTGCAACTGTAAGAGTCGTCGTATATGGGCATGAAACCAAATCAACTGAGATTGTTAAACACGATCACGGCAAAGGAAATACCGCAAAAAAGATCACCGCATCAGTTATCGAGAACCAGTCTGTCGAGGTAGATGTAATCTCAGTCACCACCTACGGTAGCAAAGTAATTTTGAAAGCCATTCAAAATACCACAAAAAGATAGATGACTTATCTGACTATGTCTACTTCTCTTCTTTCAGACTGAATCCTTCCATGACGGTTCTCTGGAAAAGGAGCAGCATGATTAGCGGGGGGATCATCGCGATTATGGCCCCAGCCATAATGATATTCCATTCTGCCGCTTGAGCTTCACTTGCAAGAAGCATCTTTATTCCTATCTGTACTACACGCATGTCATTGCTGTTCGTAACTATCATAGGCCACAGGTATTCGTTCCACATATAAGTGAATTCAATCAGGAACAACGCCCCGACATTGGTCTTTGAAAGCGGGATCAACACATTGAATAGAAATCTCATGGGTCCTGCTCCATCGATCCTTGCAGCGTCGGAAAGCGAAGGTGGAACGGTCATGAATAGCTGTCTGAAAAGCAGAGTTCCAGTCGCGCTTGCAAAAAACGGAATCGTGAGCGCTCTATATGAGTTCACCCAGCCAAAAGTTCTCATCAGCTCATAAGTCGGTACAATTCTGATTGGTAGCGGAAGCATGTGAGTGATCAGTATTATCACAAAGAAGAAATATTTCCCTCTAAAATTCCCAAAATACGTGAATGCAAAAGCGGCAAGCATTGAAAGAAATATCTTCGCAAATGCTACAGTAATCGATATGAAGGAACTGTTGAAAATCAGCCTTCCCATGTTAACGGTATTCCAGGCCGTCGCATAGTTATCGAATGCGTGAATACTTGGGATGAACTTAGGAGGGAATGAGTAGGCTTCCTTCTCGTTGAAGGTACTCATCGTGAAGGCGTAGTAAATCGGAAAGATTATTACTATGAGCGCAATTGTCAAAAAAAGATAGCTCAGAAAGATCGATGATTTTCTCTGCTTCATCTAGTCCACCCCACCGTCATCCATAGAAGACCCTTTGCTCGGCAAATCTGAACTGCAGGACCGTCAAAATGGCTACAAAAACGAAAAGTACTATTGATTGAGCAGATGCAAAGCCGGTATCAAGGTTTATAAATCCGTCTCTATACAACTTGTAAACCAGGACTTGAGTTGCATCACCTGGGCCGCCCTTGGTCATTATGTCGATCAGTCCGAAGACCTGAAAGAAGGCGTACAGCATGTTCATTATCAGCAGAAAGAAAGTGGTCGGCGACAACAGCGGAAATGTGATCTTGAAGAATCTCCGAACGCTGGATGCTCCATCTATGGCAGAAGCCTCCATCAATTCTTGAGGAATCGTTTGGAGTCCTGACAAGAAAAAGATAATATTGTAACCAAGCATTTTCCACGAAGCTGCGATGATTACTGCGACGAGGGCAACCTTTCCATCCATCATCCAGTTAACGTTAGCTCCGAAGATCGCCTTCAGCAAAAATGTGATCGGTCCGCTCGAAGGGCTGAACATCAGTGCCCAGATCGTACCTGCAATGGCCGGTGAAATTGCATAAGTCCAGATGAAAAGAGTTCGATATACTTGAAGCCCCTTCAGCTTCTGGTTTAGAAGTACCGAAAGCAGCATTCCCAAAGTCAGACCGATCAGTACGACGAAAACCGCAAAAATAAGCGTGATTACAAGGCTGTTGATATAATCTGAAGATGTGAAGAGCTTGGAGAAATTATACCAGCCCACGAATATCAGCCTGTCACCGAAAGGGGAAACCCTGAAGAAGCTCAGATAAAGCGACTGAATAGTTGGAACGATAAGGAAGACAATAACCACAACTAATGAAGGTAGTAGCAACAGATACGGTAGAATCTTATTTGGAAAACGACTATGCATATCTTTATCACCGTCCGAAAAGAATTGAGATCCCCTGACTTGGAGTCAGGGGATCGAAAAAAGAATTACTTACCGTACATAAATGTGTATTCTTCAAGTGTCGTGTTTGCCTTCTTTGCAGCATCGTCGAGAATTCTCTTTGCTTCTGCTTCGAAATCCTTTCCGGTGTACTGAATTGCGTTTTCAATAGCCCCGTCAACGATATCCCTGATGGCAACAAAATTACCGAGTCTTACTCCCTGAGCCTCAGGAATTCTCGTTCCCGAAAGAATCTGAAGGAAGGCCGTCAGGTGATTTGGATTTGTGGCAAACCAACCTTCGTCCATGAGTTTCTTGACTGCGCTATTGGTGGTTGGGAAATAGCCCGTCGACTTGTGCCACTCGGTAGTAATTTCAGTCCTCATAAGGTACTGGAAGAATTTCCAGATCGCCTCATATTCTTCGTCGGTATGGCCCTTCATTACCCACAGAGTTGCTCCGCCAATGACAGAGTTCCCCTTCGGATACCCGGGAATAACCGGCAGGAAGGTTGTTCCCATTTCAAAATCGGCCTTTGACTCTATAGAACTTACCGATGATGTCGACTGAATCAACATGGCAACCTGCTTTGTCAGGAAAGCCTGGTTGGCATCGTACTCCCTGCCGCCGTACATGAAGACTTTCGCCTGAGCCCACTTTATCCATTCCGCAAGGACCTTGACACCGAAATCCTTGTTGAAGAAAACCTCCGTTGCTTTGGCGGCTCTACCGTTCTCATTGTTTGCATAAAACTGGCCATGTACCGCGTGCATCTGCTCGAAAACCCATGCAGGCCAACCAAAAGAGACTCCTCCCTGTGCAGCCCCCGATTCTATGATTGTTTTTCCCATCTCGTATAATTCATCAAAAGTCGAAGGGGGTTTGTTGGGATCAAGTCCGGCTGCCCTGAAAATATCCTTGTTGTAATAGAGAATGGCGCTTGAAGAGTTAAAAGGCATTGAATAGAGCTGGTCGCCTACTGTGTAATAATCAAGAATAGGGCCAATCACGTCTCCCCAATCAAAATCGGGACCGGAAATCTCAAAAACCGGTTTGATAGCGTTGCTGTCCAGCATCGTCTGAAGACCGACCTCATAAACCTGAACAATGTGAGGCTGATCTCCCGCTCGATACGAAGCTATAGCCTTGGTAAGAGTCTCGGCATACGAGCCGGTGAACTGAGCAACTACCTCGATGTCGGGATTTTCTGCGTTAAAACCGTTTACAATTGCATCTACTGCACCCAATCTGCTACCGCTCATAGCGTGCCAGAAGTTAATAGTAGTCTTTCCGAAAGCAAAGACAGACAGGCACAGAAGAAGCAGTACAAGTAGCTTTTTCATACAGAACCCTCCCTTTTCAGAAATTGAAAACTGCAGAATATGTGAAAAATTATAGCACAAAGAGATCCCCTCAAGAAACTCCCTGAGAAGCTAACAGAATCGGATATCGCACGCCAACCCCCGTATATCGCTTCGTTCTCGTTCTTTGAAAAAAAGCATCGCTCACAAACTCTTTCAAAAAAAGAACCGTTATTCACTCCAGAGGTTGTTTCCGACTGCCACTTGAGGCAATGAAATAATACTCGGAAAGGGAGAGAGTTCGCAGTTCCCGGTTCCGACAGGTTTCATCTTGAATCCGGTTCCGATCTTCGAACCGCGAAGTAAACGACCGTCATAATGATTGCGGATAAGAGCCCGACAAATCCAAAAAGCCTGAAGGCAATGAAAACTGAGAATGTATCGATAATTATTCCGCCTCCGATTGACCCCACGATGAATGTTAGTCCCGACCTTACAATCCAGAAGACACTTTGAGCGAAAATCTGTCGCCTGCCGGAAAGTCCATAATGGATGAAGTGAAAAAGGGAGTAATACATTAGAATATATGTCAAACCGTGCAACGATTCCACCAAATAGAGCGCGTAAACGTTTGTCGCAAAGGAGACAAGAATCATCCTGATTCCAATTACTGCCATACCGAATAACAGGATCTTCATACTGCCAATTTTCTCGATTATCCTGTCGGCAACCAACAGAAAGGGAATCTCTGAAAGAGCGGTAATTGCGAAAACAATCCCAACGACTGAGGGATCCATGCCGTTCTGCCTTGTGAAGACCGCAATGAAAGAATTATGGAAGGAGTTCAACGTAATTCCAAAAAACATTCCGATAGTCATCATAGAAAATTGAAGAAGGGAACCTGCACCGGCATAGTTGTCCGGGACTGCTGTTCTCGATTCGCCGGGCTTTTTCTCTAGAAATATCGGAGAAAAGGCCAGAACCACGGATGTGGCCGCAAATAACCAGAAGAAACTAATCCCGACGAGACTGCTTAACAACATAGAGGTAGCTGCAAACCCTATCGTGCCGAAAAGCCTGACGCGATCAAAACGGCCCCCAGTTTTCTTTATAATCGTCATTATTATCGAATCACCGAGTGGAACGACTCCGGAAAAGAAGAGAGAGAAGAGGATCATGAAGAGTAAGGATGTCAGGAAATCGCTTGTTGCAAATATGGGCCAGATGCATACGGCTGAAGAAAGAGATACGATATAATAGATTCTATTCTGCCCCAGTCTAGAGCTGATTTTGAACCACAGAGGACTGGAAACTAGCGAGACGACAGGCAGTACCGCCATCAGTATCCCGATTTCAGTTGAGGAAAAACCCGAGATGTCGAAATATTGACCAAGCAGATTCTTAGTCGCCAGGCTCGCATAAATAAGAGCTTCAAAGAAGAAAATTCTCAGATTCAACGCAATCTCCTCCGCGCAACTAGTGAAAATTATACAACCTGCAATTCAAAAAGACTGAATGGAGTGTGATTATGAGAGTTATCCCGAAATGTATGGCTATTATCGTTCTTCTTTCTTTTTCAACGGCGCTTTACGCGAACGCAGAGTTCGATGTGCAGGGCCACCGCGGCTGCAGGGGTCTCATGCCCGAGAATACTATTGCCGCCTTCGTCTACGCTCTGAAACTGCCTGTTGATACCATAGAGCTAGACACGGTAGTCACCAAGGACGGTGTCGTGGTGATCAATCATGAAGCGTATCTCAATCCACAGCGGACAAGAAAAGACGGGCAATTCATACTAGAGAAGATTTTCATAAAGGATCTTACTTACGAAGAGCTCAAAGAGTTCGACATTGGAAGGCTTAGCGAACCGGAAGACTGGCCAGAGCAGACCCAGCTGGATGGACAGCGCGTTCCATCGCTGGAAGAAGTGCTTTCTCTGGTTCATGAATATAACAATTCGCACGTAAAATCGGTTAGAGTGAACATTGAGATCAAACATTTCCCCGATAGGCCTTCAGACACAATCGACCTGACAGAACATGTTCGGAAAGTCTTGGGAATACTTTTGGAAAAAGGCTTTGAGGAGCTAGCAACAATACAGTCCTTCAACTGGGAGGCGCTCAAGATTTCGAAGGAGCTTGAACCCTCAGTTCATACTGTCGCTCTTGTGTCGCAAACCAATCTGGACAAGCCGATCTGGACTGCCGGTCTGAGATTGAGGAACTTCGGATTCGACATCGGAAGAATGCTGGTCAGCATCGGCTGCAGTGTAATTTCACCCAGTTACTCGTTGATGACTGACGGCTGGGTGGAGAGCGCTCATCAATCCGGTTTAAAGATTGTTCCGTGGACTGTCAATGATCCCCAGGAGATGGAAAGATTGATTGATCTTGGCGTTGACGGGATCATTACCGATTATCCCGATAGGCTTATTGAGCTGCTTTCGAAGCGATAGAAAAGCCTTTCTCTTTGAGAAAGGCCTCTCATAAAAACGTTTTACACATCACCATTATTTATTATACATCATTTTGCCGATAATTAGCTCAAATCACACTTAACAAAGGCAAAGACGCGACGGCAGATTACAGATCGAAAAACCTGGTGATTCTAATGAAGATCGAGTCCATGTCCCTGCACTCAATTGGCAGCATCAAAGTGACGTCTTCTCCTTCTAACTTCCCGTTGCAGATGATTCGCTTCGAATCGTAGGGCCCGCAATGTTCTGGAGTGAACTCCTCACCCTCGCCGTCCACTTGGACGTCCTGAGGTCTAAATGCTCTTCCACCAACTCTGTTGATTCCCATGACAGAGAAGAGCTCCATGACAAAGAGAGAATCCGGTTCATCATAGATCTCCGTCGGAGAACCTTGTCGCACTATGGTTCCGAGATCCATAATGTAAACTCTATCTGTGATGGCCATTGCATCTTCCGGGTCGTTCAACACTATAAGAACGGACTCTCCTAACGCCATCAGTAGTCTCTTGATCATCAGCCTCAGCTCAGTTCTAATCTTTTTGTCGAGTCTCTCGAACGGTTCATCCAGCATTATAATATTGAACTTCTTCACCGTCTCTCTCGCAAATGCGGTAAGCTTCTTCATTCCTGCCGGCAACTCCTTTGGCCAACGGTCAAGATAGTTGGAAAGACCGTCGAGTTCATCGGCACGCTTGCTAACCTTTTCGTCTACCTCCTTGTCCTTCGACACGGTCAACGGAAAGGCGATATTATCATGGGTATCCATGTGGGGAAACAAAGCGTTGTCCTGAAAAACAAAGGCAAGGCCCCTGAGATGGGGCTCAAGGAAAGTAACGTCTTGCCCGTTGATCTCGACAGTACCCGAGAGCGTTTCATGGAGTCCCGCAATAGATCTTAACAGTAGAGTCTTTCCACAGCCGGATGGTCCAATCAAACCCACGATTTCGCCCTTTTCAATTGATAGGTCGACGGGCCCGAGATCGAACTTTCCGATCTTACTGGTCAGATTCTTCACGTCGAGAGTTTTCATACAATCACCCCCAAGATGATTATATCTTCCGAGCACATCAAAGCGCTTCATCCCAAGACTCCCTTACCTGTATGCCCTCGTACTTGCCCACTGCCCTTTGAGAACCGGAACGAGTCGAGCTATACTATTACTAAAGCGTTAGCCGGTTCTTGTGTTGCTTTTCTTACATTATGCAAGAAGTTATAATGAAGAAAATACGAATGCATGGGAGTGACAAAAGTGTCGAGAGATCTTCTTACCAAGGCTGAGACATATCGCGAGGAACTTACCAAATTTCTTGGAGACCTTGTAAGCATAAAGAGTTTCTCCGCCGGCGAAAGAGAAGTGGTCCAGAGAATTCGAAAAGAGATGGAGAAAGTTGGATTCGATGAAGTTAGGATAGATGGACTGGGCAATATTCTGGGCAGAATCGGATCCGGCAAGAGAGTGATTGCAATGGACGCCCACATCGATACCGTCGAGGTTGGAAACGAGAAGCTCTGGAAAGTAGATCCCTTCGGCGGAGTGGTCTCTGACGGAGTAATCTACGGAAGGGGAGCTTCCGATCAGAAAGCCGGAATGGCGGCAATGGTCTATGGAGCCAGGATAATGAAAGAAGAGGGGCTTCTGGGAGACTTCACTCTCTACGTTACAGGGACGGTAATGGAAGAGGACTGCGACGGTCTCTGCTGGAGATACATAATCAATGAAGACGGCATAAGACCGGATTATGTCGTCATTACCGAACCGACAAACTTGAACATCTACAGGGGACACAGGGGAAGAATGGAGCTGCAAGTGAGAACCTCGGGACTCTCCTGTCACGCGAGTGCGCCTGAACGGGGAATCAATGCCATCTACAAGATGAGCCGAATCATTGCAGAAATCGAGAGATTAAATGAAAGGCTCACGCGAGATTCCTTCCTGGGAAAGGGAACGATAGCGGTAACACAGATATTCTTCAAATCCCCTTCGCAGAACGCCGTTGCTGACGAGTGCACTATTCAGCTCGACAGGAGGCTGACAGCCGGAGAGACAAAAGAGACGGTTATCAGAGAGCTGCAAGAGGTCATTCAAATGGCCGGAGAAGAGGCGGAAATTGTTGAACTCTTCTATGAAAGGCCTTCCTATACGGGAACCGTCTATCCCGTCGAGAAGTACTTCCCAACGTGGGTAATGGAAGAGGACAGCGAAATAGTTCTGAAGACCGTAAACACCTACAGAGAAGTCTTCGGTGAGGAGCCTTTCGTTGACAAGTGGACATTCTCAACTAATGGAATCGCAACCGCCGGAGTTTTCTCGATCCCAACAATTGGATTTGGCCCTGCAAATGAGATCTTCGCACACAGTCCCGACGACCAATGTCCTGTCGACCATCTGGTAAGGGCGGCGGCAATGTATGCCCTTCTTCCATTAAGGCTTTCACAATAGATTAGGAGGTAACAAGATGAGTAGCATTCTGAGAGGCAAAGACTTCATTACTACGCAGGATTTCAGAAGAACGGAAATTGACCTTATGCTCGATCTGTCTGCTGATCTGAAGAGAAGATTCGCAACGAATGATCCCACACCTTTGCTTCCCTATCAGACCGTATTCTTGATGTTTTTCGATCAATCCACCAGAACTCGAAATTCGATGGAAGCGGGAATAACCCAGCTTGGCGGTCATGCTCACTATCTAGATCCTTCAACGATGCAGACGGCTCATGGAGAAGTCCCAAGAGACACGGCAATGATACTTTCGAGATATGGCCACGCTATTGCCGTCAGGCACTGCAAGTTCAAGGCGGGGAATCTTTACCTGAGATCTCTTGCCGAGCATGCAGATGTCCCAGTTCTCAATCTCCAGGATGACGTCTATCATCCAATGCAGGTTATGGCAGATATGATGACAATTCGAGAAAGATTCGGGACAAACTTGAACGGCCTCAAGGTCGCAATAACCTGGGCCTACGCCGAGAGCCATCTCAAGCCTCTTTCCGTCCCGCAGTCCCAGATTCTTCTCTTCACTAGATACGGTATGGACGTGAAGTTAGCGTATCCGAAAGGCTTCGATTTGATGCCCGACATAGTTGATCAGGCAAGACTTAACGCAGAAGAGAGCGGGGCCAAGTTCGATATACTTCACGACATGGATGAGGCTTTCAAAGATGCAGATGTTGTGATTCCGAAGTCATGGGGAGGATTTTATGTATCGGAGGATCCCCAGGAGATCATGACGGAGGTGAGGAAGAACAAAGACTGGATTTGCACCCCTGAGAGAATGAAGCTGGCAAACAAGAGAGCGGTCTACATGCACGCGCTTCCAGCCGATCGGGGACGCGAAGTCTTGGATGAAGTGATCGACGGTCCGCAATCGATCGTAATAGACGAGGCTGAAAACAGACTTCACACCTCCAAGGCGGTCATGGCTCTCACAATGGGTGGAAGACCGTGAGTTTCGACCTCGCCCTTGAAAATGGAACTGTCTGTACCGGTGACAGGCTTTTTCCTGCAAATGTCTATGTGACGGGCGAGGAAGTCGCAGTAATATCTTCAATTAGAGAAAAGTTCCCCGCAAGGGAAACCCTGGACTGTTCGGGGTTGTTTTTGCTTCCAGGGTTTATCGATCCCCATGTGCATCTCAGTCTCAATCTTGGAAGATACACTTCCGTCGATGATTTCGATTCGGGATCGGCTCTTGCCCTTAGCGGGGGAGTCACTACCCTGATAGATTTTCTCGATCCCGTCTCCAGTCTTTCAGACTTTGAGAAAGCGAAGAAGAGTCGGATGCAGACGGCTGCAGACAGCAGGATAGATTATGCTTTTCACGTCACGCTTGCCGGGAGTCCAGGATTCTCTGCAGAAGAGATAGCGGAGGCGGCGATAGAGGCCAGGATGCCATCAATAAAGATCTTCACAACTTATAGTTCCTCAAGTCGCAGAACGGGCGACGGGATGATTTACAGATTGCTTTCGCTTTCAAGGAAACTCGGATTCGTGTTGCTGGCCCATTCGGAAAACGACGAGATAATCAACGAAATCTCTTCTGATTACACAAGCCCGACCTTCAGAGAGCTCTCGTCTCTCAGGCCCACCATAAGCGAGCTGTCCGAAGTCGCCAAGCTCGCACTGCTTTCGCTCGATAGAAAGGGTCAGCTTTATGTGGTTCATGTTTCGAGCGGAGAGACCACAAGAACGCTCTCTTCAATGGGTGGCGACTGGAGAGATTTCACAAGACTCGAGACCTGTCCACAATATCTTCTTCTGAACAACGAACCGCTTGAAGGAGAAGAAGGGTACCTCAACACTTACTGTCCCCCGCCCAGGAGCGAGAATGAGCGTTTACTATTGGTTTCTGCTCTGCAAAGGGGCGAGATATCCTCAATTGGCACCGACCACTGCCCCTTCCTCGTTCAGGAAAAATCTGAGAATCGAGCCGATTATTCGAAGATGCCGAACGGCTCGGGATCGCTGGGGCTTTCATTTGCCGCGCTAAACACCTTGCTCAATGGGAATCTTGTGAAAGTCTCTGCCCTTCTTTCCGAGAATCCCGCCAGGATATTCGGTCTCTTTCCAAAAAGAGGTCTACTGGCTCCCGGTAGCATGGCCAATATTGCAGTGGTTGATAAAGATGCGGAGATTACAGCATCGAAATCGCCGTTCACCAGGTCAGACCATTCGCTGTATGAGGGATTGAAGCTCAAGGGATCCGTTGAAACGGTAATCCACAAGGGAAAGATCGCCTTCAGGGATGGCGATGTGCTGCTTCCAAAGGCTTCGGGACGTTTCGTCGAACGGGGTAGAGTCCGATGGGGGGAAGGTTCATGCAGATAAACGGTGTTTCGATCTTCACAAATGACGGAGAGTTCATCGAAAGAGGGTACGTGAGATTTGAAAATGGAGAGATTGTGAAAGTCTCTCCCGGCGATTGCAAGTATGACGGCGAGAATCTGTATTTCGAGGGCAGACTGCTGATGCCGTCGCTGGTAAATGCGCATACTCACATTTACTCGACTTTCTCAAGGGGATTGAAAGTGTCACCCTTCAATCCCTCGTCGTTCACCAAACTACTGGAGGACTTGTGGTGGCGACTGGATAAAGCGTTGACTCATGAAGATTTGGAACTCTCTGCATATGTCGCCGCTATCGAATCTCTGAAAGGAGGAGTGACCTCGCTCTTTGACCATAATTCCTCTCCGAATGCTATTGAGGGCTCTCTTGAGAAGATCTCCTCTTCAGTAAATGCTGTCGGCCTCAGATATTGCGGAGCCTATGAAGTCTCCGATCGCGACGGAATCGAACGACGAGACAGGGGAATACGCGAGAATCTCGATTTTAGCAGAGTGAACACTGCCTATAAGAAAGGGATCTTCGGCTTTCACGCTTCTTTCACTCTTTCGAAGGAAACTCTCTCTTTGGCCTCGAAGGAGATAGCCGGAAGGCTTCCGATACACATTCATGTAGCCGAGGGCCCCGAGGATCAGGAACACACATTTAGCCTTTACGACCAGAGAATACTGGAGCGATTTCACAGAGCCGGGCTCATGATTCAGAACTCGCTGTATGCGCATTGCATTCACACGACGGCATCTGAAAGGGCTCTCATAAAAGACACGAAAGGCTATATAGTGGTCAACTGCCAGTCGAATATCAACAACGGTGTGGGCTTCCCCGAATGGAAGAAGTTCAACGATGAAGGCACGAACTTGCTGATGGGAAACGATGGTTACGGCTTCAACCTCTGTCACGATGCAAGATTCATGATTCTCTGCCCCCACTATGTTTATCGTGATCCGGCAGCGAGCTATTCGGGCGATCTCACCCGTTCGCTTTTTGGCTCTAATTACGATCTAGCAACGAGTGCATTCGGTGTGAATCTCGGGACGATCCGGGAAGGAAGCTCTGCAGACTTCATAATTCTGAACTACCGCAGCCCAACGGAGATCACTGCAGAAAACTTTATGGATCACTTCTTCTTTGGAATCTGCGACAACATTTCGGTAAGCGACGCATTCGTGGGTGGAGAGAGAATACTCGCGGAAGGAAGACCTGTAAGAATAGATGAAGAGGACATATACAAAGAGGCGCGAAGACTATACAAAGCTTTTGAGAAGAGGTTCTAAGGAGGTGCTGAGATGAATCTTTCGACAGAAGTGGCCGGGATTTTTCTGAAGAATCCATTGATGCCTGCTTCCGGTCCGCTCACAGGAGATCACAGAAAGATGCGCGCCATCGAGATGATGGGAGTCGGGGCAATGGTGACGAAAACCATATCCACCGTTGCCGCGAAGGTCCCGAGACCCTGCATAATCGCAGAAAGAGATTTTGTAGTGAACACGGAATTATGGAGCGAGTTCCCTCCCGACAGATGGCTTGAGGAGTTCCTCCCAAAGTATAAGAAGCATTCCAGTCTTCCACTGATAATTAGTCTCGGCTACTCCCCTGAAGATCTGAGAAAGCTCGTTCCATTATTCTCAGAATTTGCAGATGGTTTTGAGTTGTCGACTCATTACGTTGCAGATGATCCGTCTCTAATGAAGGAATTGATCTCGGCCGTCAAAGAAGGAACTGACAAGCCGGTCTTTCTCAAGTTCGACCCTTCGGTGCCAGATCCCGCCGAGATGGCCGGAGCGGTCCAGGAGTCCGGTGGCGACGGGATCGTTGCCATAAACTCACTGGGTCCGGTTTATCCCTTCGATCGAAAAGCCAATCGTTCTTTGATGGGAAGCGGGGATGGCTTCGGCTGGATAAGCGGTCCAGTGATCAAGAAGCTTTCCCTCTCATCCGTAAGGAGAATTCGCGAGGGCTGTTCTCTGCCGATAATAGGGGTCGGTGGCGTTGCCAGCGCAGATGATGTCATTGACTTTCTCTCTTGCGGCGCATCGGCAGTGCAGATGCTTTCTGGAGCTCTGATAAAAGGCAAAGAGCTCTACAAAAGGATAGTAGACGCTCTTCCGGCGGCTCTCGAAAAGAGGGGATTCGAGAGTGCGAAAGATGCGATCGACTCTGCCGAAAGACAGAAAGAGTCCTTTGAAGTGAGGAATCCGGTAATCGATCACGAGAGATGTACGAGATGCGAGCTGTGTGTTGCGGTTTGCCCTTACTTTGCACTGAGGCTGGATGAAAAGGTGGAAGTAGATACGGCCGAGTGCTTCGGTTGCGGGCTGTGCGAATCACGTTGCCCCGTTGGTGCTATCGGGGGTGTCCTGACTTGAGAAAATACTTTTTAAAGTGCATCAGTTGCGGCAAGGAGTTCAGGGAAGATGAAGTGGATTACTACTGCCCTGATTGCGGTGAGCGAAGGGGAACACTGGAAGTCGTTTATGATTTCGAGCAGGTGAGAAAGCAATACAGATGCAGTTCATTACCGCTTCACAGAAAGGGAATCTGGGCTTTCGACTTTTTGCTGCCCTTTGAAGAGGAGGTCGATCCTCCGGAGCTTCTAGTTGGAAACACGCCGCTGTATAGAAGCGATTCTCTTGCGAGAAAGTATGGCGTGGCCGAGCTGTTTGTAAAGGACGATGGAAGAAACCCGACAGCCTCTTTCAAAGACAGAGCGAGCGCAATCGCAGTGGCAAAGGCTAAAGCGAAGGGATTTGACACGATCTTCTGTGCCTCAACTGGAAACGCAGCAAGTTCTCTGTCCGGGCTTTCTGCCGTGGCAGGTATGAAGAGCGTGATATTTGTGCCAGCAACGGCCCCGACAGCAAAGATTACTCAGCTCCAGGTTTACGGCTCGAAGATTCTGGCAATTGATGCGAGTTACGACAGGGTATTCGATCTCTCGATGGAGATTGGAATGTCAATGGGCTGGTATTGTAGAAACAGCGCAATAAATCCATATCTTCTCGAAGGGAAAAAGACTTGCGCGCTTGAGCTTGCCTTTGAGATGCGGGATAATCTCCCGGATTTCGTTTTTGTTTCTGCAGGAGATGGAACTGTTCTTTCAAGTTTTTACAAGGGATTCGATGATCTCATCAAACTCGGTCTCATAAACAAAATGCCGACCATGGTAGGAGTACAGGCAGAGGGCTCCGCGGCGATTATGAAAACCTACGAACGGGGCTATCCCTTCGACCCGGTCGATTTCGAGGCATCGACGGTTGCCGACAGCATCTGTGTTGGAAAACCTAGAGATGTCGTGAAGGCCTGTCGCTACACCAAAGCACATGACGGTCTCTTTTTATCTGTTTCAGACAGCCGAATTCTTCGAGGTATAATTGAACTTGCAAGGGAGACAGGCGTATTCGCCGAGCCGGCCGGAGCTGCAGCATTTGCCGGCTTCAGAAAGGCGAGAGAAATCGGGATTGTCGACGAACGAAGCAGGATTCTGGTAGTCGTTACGGGCAATGGCTTGAAAGATCTCAAGAATGTGTCGGCTGTTCTTCCCGAAGTAAAGACCCTCCCGCCGGAGAAAGATGCTATTGAGGAGGCACTTAGATGAAGATCACCTTCACACTTAACGATGAGACTTTAACGATGGATGTTAAGGAAGATATCAGGTTGCTGGATTTCTTACGTGACGAACTTGGGCTCACCGGGACAAAGGAAGGTTGTGGCGAAGGAGAGTGTGGAGCCTGCACCGTAATAGTCGACGGCAAAGCAGTCAATTCCTGTCTCGTTCTTCTTCCAGAGATAGACGGTTCCGAGATCACAACGATCGAAGGGCTCTCTAAGAATGGCGAGCTTGACCCCATTCAGAAGGCCTTCATTGACGAAGGAGCGGTTCAGTGCGGATTCTGCACGCCGGGAATGATTATGTCAACGAAGGGGCTCCTCGACAGGAAGGTGAATCCAAGCGATGAAGAGATAATGGAAGCGATAGAGGGAAACCTCTGCAGATGTACCGGCTACTACAAGATACTTCAGGCAATAAGAACGGCAGCTGATAACATAAGGAAAGCAAATGAATAGTGAATCGGTTGCACTGATAGTTCTTGCGGCCGGAGAATCCAGTCGTTTTCGCGGAGAGAAGTTGCTGACGGATTTCAGGGGAAAACCTCTTCTACAATGGCCGCTCGACAATTTTGAAAGCGTCGTTGCTCAGGACAAGATTCTGGTACTGAAGCCGGGCTTCGAAATTGAGAAATTCAAGACTGGTACGTTCAGAACGGTTTTCAACGAGAACTATTCAAGCGGTATCTCGACAAGCATAATTAGGGGCATGGAAGAGTGTCCCCAAAGCATTGAAGGAATCGTCTTGTCGCTTGCAGATATGCCTTTGATTACCGGAGAAGACATCGAATCTCTTCTCCATTCCGTAAGATCAGAAGATGAAATGGTCTCCTTCGTTTTTCAGGGTAAGAAAGGCTTTCCAACATTCATATCGAAGAAGCTGTTTCCTGAACTGTCCAGAATTTCCGGTGACAAGGGGGCCTATCAGCTGGTGAAAAGAAACTTGGCATCGATTCGCGAAATTGAGGGTGGAAGACACAATGTCTTTGACATTGATGTCCCGGAGAAGATAGTTCATTCAGACCACGATTATTCTTTTTAGATAGCGAGAGAGGATTTTGGAGGTGAAGTGAGATGTCATTTAGGGTTTTTATGCCGACCAGTGAGGAGGAGCTCCAAACACTCCTTTCTGAGAGAAGCTGCATTCTTGCCGGTGGCACCGACCTGCTGGTGAAGATAAGGTTGAAGAGAGTACTCCCAGATAGGGTGATAAGCCTGAGGCATCTCAAGGGGTTTGATACCATAGAAGACCTGGGCGACTCGCTAAGAGTAGGCTGTAAGGTCACAATGTCCGAACTTCTGAACAGCGATGCAATTATTAAGCACAGCAAAATACTGGAGATGGCTTTAAGAGAGATCGGAAGTCCACAGATCAGAAATCGGGCCACACTGGTTGGAAACATTGTCAACGCCTCTCCCGCGGGCGATTCGATAGTTTCTATGTTGCTTTCCAATGCAAGCCTGTCGATAGGTGGCCCGACAGGAGAGAGAGTCGAAAGGATTGACGATTTCATAAAGGGGCCGGGATCGACCTCTCTTGCAAATGGAGAATTCGTCAAGTCCATAACGTTCGAAAAGACCGGAGATTTCTTTCCTCAGTTCCACAAAGTCGGCCAGAGGAACGCAATGGCAATTGCAGTAGCTTCTGTGGGATCCCTAATCTCCGAATCGGAGATCAGGATGGCCTTCGGATCGGTCGCTCCCGTAGTTGTCGTTCCCGTCGAAGCCTGCGAGTACTATTCAAGATCTGGAGAGTCCTTTGATGAAGCCAGGTTCATCGAGCTCGCAATGAAATACGTCACACCGATCGATGATGTTCGTGCAAGCTCATGGTATAGAACTACCGTGATCAAGAATCTCATTTCGAGAACCTTAAAAGTCTGGAGAAAGAAGGGATATGATGCTGACTAACGTAAGTGAGTACTTCAGACCGCAGACCGTTGAAGAGGCATACGAACTCATGCAGAGCGACAGAGAACATTCGATATTCCTTTCCGGAGGGACTATTGTGGCTTTGATGGAGTCATCGCGCATAGCGAAAGTCATCGATCTGAAATCGCTCAGACTTGACACGGTCTCTGTGACCGAAGACGAGATTGTCGTTGGCGCAACGACAACCGTTGAGTCCTTCAGGAAGGACCCGCTGATAAGAAAGGAGTTCGGAGAGTTCTTCTATGAGGCTTTCTCTCTCGTTGGTTCATGGCAAATCAGGAATATGGCTACTATCGGAGGCTCTATTGCGCCGAAACTAGGATGGTCGGACGTAAGCACCTGCCTCCTGGTAACAGGCTCGAGCCTCATGATCTATGGAGTCGACGGCTATCAAAGAATGCTGATATCCGATTACTTTTCCCTCCCTGCAGGCGAAAAGCCGTTGATAACTCACGTAATACTGAAGAGAGACGGCTGGTTTTCGGCCTTTGAAAAATTCTCTAAAACTACCTTCGACATTGCGACCGTCAATGTCGGTCTTTCAATCAGGCCCGAGCAGGGCAAAATAAAAGCCGCCAGAGTTGTTTGTGGATCGAGACCGCAGTACCCGGCGAGGTTCGAAACCGTCGAGAGCGCCATGGTTGATTTGGAGATAAATGATGTCATGCCTTCGATCGTAAGGAGTCTACTGTACGAGAGTTTTGCCGGAGGGTCTAATATGACCGCTTCCTTCGAATACAGAAAGCACCTTGCGTCAGTCCTTGCACAGAGAGCTGCCGAAAAGTTGAAGGGGATGATTGAATGAGAATAGCATTCACTGTGAACCGAAGACTTCATGAACTCGAAATCGAGCCTGGGGAATATCTCCTCGAAGTTCTCAGAAGAATCGGCTACAAGAGCGTGAGAAGGAGCTGTGGTTCGGCGAGCTGCGGCACCTGCACGGTTCTCCTGAACGGAAAACCGATACTCTCTTGCTCTACTTTCGCCGCTTCTGTAGATGGGCAAAACATTGAGACGGTTGAAGGAATGGCAGATGGCGATAAGCTCCATCCAATTCAAGAAGCGATTCTTGAGGAAGGAGCCGCCCAGTGCGGATACTGTATTCCCGGTGTTGTTATGACCGGCGAAGCTCTACTGAGAGAAAATCCCGATCCGACCGATGAAGACATCCGGCTCGCTCTAAACGGCAACTTATGCAGATGCACGGGATATGAACCTCAGAATAGAGCGATAAAGAAGGCGGCCGGAGTAATGAGAGGTGAAACCGATGAGTGAGCAATTCATAACGGTAGGAAGGCCGGAGAAGAAAGTCGACGGTCTGGCGCTCGTCAGGGGAAAACCGGTATACACTCCTGACTACGATGCGCCTGACGCTCTTGTCGTGAAGCTTTTACGCTCTCCACATGCCCACGCGCTAATCAAGAGCATTGATACCGGACAGGCCGAGGCGATTCACGATGTAGTGGGCGTCTTCACATTCAAAGATGTCGAAAGAATACCCTTCACAAGGGCAGGTCAGGGATATCCGGAGCCCTCACCGTACGATACGTATCTTCTGGACAGAAAGGTAAGATACGTTGGAGACGTGGTGGCGGTTGTGGCTGCGAAAAGCGAAAAGGCAGCAAGAGAGGCCATGAAGAATATCAAAGTCGAATATGAAATCCTCGATCCGGTCTTCGATATGAGAGAGGCGTCGAAAGAGGGGGCTCCAGTAATTCATGACGAGGACGATTGTTCGGGTGTCTTCGATAAATCAAGAAACATAGCCGCGCACTTTGTGATGGACATTGGAGATGTAGAGAAAACTCTGGAAAGCTGTGATTTCGTAGTGAGGAATACCTATCACGTAGATACACAGCTTCATGCAGCACTTGAGCCACACAATGCTCTGACCTACTTCGACTCGGTTGGCAGACTTACCGTCGTTTCTTCAACTCAGGTGCCATTTCATTGCAGGAGAATTCTTTCCCGCATATTAAAAAAGCCAATTGCGGATATCCGCGTGATAAAACCGAGAATCGGCGGAGGCTTTGGAGGCAAGCAGTCTATTATCGTTGAACCTTATGCGGCTCTTGTAACTATCAAGACAGGCATGCCTGCAAGAATCGTCTACGGCAGAGAAGAAGTCTCAATGGGAACCAATATTCGTCACGAGATGAGTTTCGACGTTGCCGTCGGTGCAACGAAGGAAGGAAAGATCAGAGCCGTATCTCTGCAAGGCATATCGAACACCGGCGCCTATGGAGAACACTGTCTCACTACCTTCATGGTCGCCGGTTCAAAGACACTGCCGCTTTACAACAAGGTAGACGCCGTTCATTTCGGTGGCGACATAGTATACACAAACCTTCCCCCCGCGGGAGCATATAGAGGGTATGGAGCGCCCCAGGGACTTTTCCCGCTTGATTGCGCAATCGACGAACTGGCCCACGAAATGAAAATGGATCCGCTGAAGCTCAAGGAGATGAACTCCATAAGAGAGGGCGAGACCTCTCCTATATTCGAAATCATGGGTGAAGGAAGAGAAGGGGTCCCGCAGATCATGAGGAGCTGTAAGCTTCAGGAATGCATGGATCTCGGAAAAAAGGCAATCGACTGGGATAGCAAACGGGGAAAGAAAACGAGAAACGGAACGAAGGTTCGTGGCGTGGGCTGCGCCCTGGCAATGCAAGGCTCGGGAATCCCGAAAATCGACATGGGGGCGGCGACCATCAAAATGAATGAAGACGGTTCATTCAATCTACTTGTGGGAGCAACGGACCTCGGCACTGGAAGCGACACCATCCTCGGTCAGATAGCCGCCGAGGTGCTAACCGTTCCTCTGGAGAAAATCATCGTATATTCCTCGGATACGGACCTTACTCCTTTTGATGTTGGCGCATACGCCTCGAGCACCACATACGTTTCTGGAAACGCCGTCAGGCTTGCTGCAGAGAAGATAAAGGAAAAGGTACTTGATCTTGCGTCCGAGTATCTGGAAAAGGATCGATCGGAACTTACACTTGAATCCGGAGTGATACGCGGAAAAGACGGTTCTTCCGTATCGCTATCGGAACTCTGTACAATGCACATGTACACGTTCAACCAACAGCAGATTTCCGAGTCGGCATCCTATGTCGGCGAAGAGTCTCCCCCGCCATTCGCGGCAAGTTTCGCCGAGGTTGAAGTCGACACAGACACCGGCAAGATCACCCTTATCAATTACGTCTCCTACGCCGATTGCGGTCTTGCGTTAAATCCAATTCAGGCAGTGGGTCAGCTTGAAGGAGCCTCGATGCAGGGTATCGGATGGGCTCTATACGAAGACATAATATACGCGAAGAACGGAAGAATGCTGACAAATGATTTCTTCACGTACAAAGTCCCTTCGAGGATGGATTACGGAAAACTTACCTGCGGACTCGTAGACAGCTACGAACCGACTGGCCCCTTTGGGGCAAAGAGCATCGGCGAAATCGGAATAGACACGCCGATTCCGGCAATAGCCAACGCGATTTTCGACGCTACCGGCATCCGCCTGCGACACGCCCCTTTCAAAAGTGAACGGGTTCTTTTCGAGATATTGAGTATGGAGGTATGAAATGAAAAAGTTGCTTGCATCTGCTTTTACTGTTTTGCTCTGTTCGGCAGCCTTAAGCATAACTTTCTGGGTGAGCTGGGAAGGCGAGGCCTTCTACAGACAGGCTGCAGACGATTTCTATAACCAGACAGGCATACCTGTCGAGATCGTTTACTTCCCCAAGATCGAGGAAAAGCTTAACATCAGTCTGAAGACAGGTGATCTGCCCGATGCCGCTTTGATAAAAGATACTTATATTGGGGATGTTGTCTCTTCAAACATGAGCCTCCCTATTCCTGGAGATGCGCTTAAAGACTATCCGGAAAGATATCTGAATCCATATATCTGGAACGGTGTTGTTGGAGCAGTTCCTTACTATGCTGACAGCCAGGTTGCCTTCGTCAATCTCGACGCGTTTGAACGAGCCGGGTTGAGTCTCGAAGAAAGACTTGACTTCTCTCAATTCGAACTGATAAAAGAAAGGCTCGCCGGCGTTGTCGATTACCCGATAGCATTCGATTTCACATCTCCATACATAATGTTTCCGTACGTTTCGGCTCTGCATTCCGAGGAAGAGATCCAGAATCTTCTTGTGGGATCACACGGGAGTATAGAAGCTGTATCGAAGGTTAAGAAGTATTTCGACGAAGGGACAATCTCGAGGCTAGAGAGAGCTGCAATGAACGGCCTTTTCAGGCAGGGAAAAATCGGGATAATGCTCCAGGGAAGTTACATGGCCGAGAAATTCAGAGAGAAAGGACCAAGATTCGCAATGTTGCCTTTTCCCAATCTCGAGGGCATAGAGATCAAAGGCGTAATAGACTCGAAGGGCTTTGCTCTTTTCAATGGCGGAACCCGCGACCAGTGTTTGAGTTTCATACACTTCCTTAACGAGCACAGCAAGGAGTTTTTCGTTCAGTACGACAAATACCCGCTCTTTGGTTCCGACTGGCTTCCTGAACTTGAAGAGATTATTGATGAAGGAAGATTTATGCCCAATCGTCCCGGGTACCAATCCCTTTTGTTCGAAGCCCTGGAGCCAGCTTTGCAGGCTATATATAGTGGTGCTATGACAGTTGATCAGGCCCTCGAAGGCGCGCAGTCGTATATTGAATCTGTTTGGTGACATGTCGGTTGTAATTCCGATCTTCTTTGCCCTGGGCCTGCTTCCCTTCGTTTTGAGAAGAAAGTGGCCCATGGCGCTCCCGGTAGCTTTTATTCTGTCAATCGCTACAGTTGCGCCGGTAGCGTGGGCTCTCTATGTCTCTTTCACAGAATATGGAGTTTTCCAAACGGCTCCGGTCTTTGCCGGTCTGAAGAACTACAAAGTAGTGATTCGAGATTCCGGCTTCAAGCTTTCCCTAAGACTCACGGCTTTGTGGTCAACTCTTAAGACGACACTGGAGATCGCGATATCCTTTTTCATTGCACTCAGGCTGAGAAAGGCGACAAGACGCAGTAAGGCGGCTCTTCTTCTACTGGGGGTCGGCTGGTTCATACCTTCCTTCATAACCGTTTCCGGGTGGAGGGCCTTTGTTCAGGGATACGGAGGGTACTCTTTGTTGAATACTCTCCTTGGCACAAGTATTGACGTCACTCTCAACCCTCTGCACGCATTCTCCTCTTCTCTACTTGTAAGTGTGTGGCTTTCTATACCTCTTTCAACCATGGTAATCCTCGGGATGCTTGGCAAAATTTCCAAGGAACTGGATGATGTAATGAAGATAGACGGCGCGGGAGATCTCGCAACTTCTTCCATTCTGTTCGGACAGATAAGGTATCTGTTGATCCCATATTCTTTGTTTCAGCTTGCGAGATCGATGAAAGAGTTCACCTCGGTCTTCCTTATGACAGGAAACGGTCCTTTGCTGGCTGAGGGGTTTACCCCACACACCTTGACCGGCTCAACTACGTTTCTCGGAATCGTGCTTTTCAGGAAATTCAGTACTGCGAGGGATTATGGACTTCTCTCTGCTTACGCCGTATTCGTCGGAGTCTTCGCGCTGATATGGATCCTGGGTGCGCTCTTTTCTAGAGGAGAAGTGCCTAGAAGACACAGACAGGTTCTTTATCTAAGTAGCGCCGCTCATGTTGTACTGGGGCTTTTTGCAGGCTGGAACTGGCTTGTTTTACCAGTTGTCGTAGGATACTCGATCCTGCCGCTAATAATCCCTCGCTTCAGGAAGCCTTTCAGACGGTTAGTGGGGGTTCTGTTGATATACGAAGTCGTCGTTTTTGTTCTGAGTATCGTTCAGGAAGGCATTAGTGGTGTCATACCTGCCACTCTTCTGAGCGTGCCGATGATCCTTTTGTCAATTAGATACAGGCTCCCTCACTTCGATTTTACCGTTCCTGGGTGGCTTAAGAGAGCGCTTCTCATAATCTGTCTTGTTCCTACCGCAGTGGTTGTGCTATACATTTGCTATCTCTCTTTCGCTTCAGATTCAGAGATTCTGCCTTTTCAAAGCGAACTAACCCTTGCAAACTATGGCAGAGTGATCTCAGACGGATTGCTGGGAAACATATTCAATACTTTGAAGATCGCTTTCTGGGCTTTTGCTGTGGTACTTCTGGCCGGAGTTCCCTTTTCCTATCTCTTTTCTTTGAAGAGGAATTTGTTTGTAAAGGCTATCGCTTCGTTGATTCTCTTTGGAAGCCTCTATACGGGAATGCATACGTTGCTCCCGATGTACTTCGTATTCGACAGGCTTGGTCTGGTGAACAACTTGTTCGGAGTTGGCATGGTCGTATGTATCCAGGCAATGCCACTAACGATTCTTTTGCTTGGCGGCTTTTTTTCAACTGTCCCAAGAGAGCTCAGGGAAGTCTCTCTGCTTGAGGGACTGTCGGAAACCGGCTACTTGTTGAGAGTTCTTATTCCCCTCTCATTGCCAATAATCGGCGGACTACTGACTTATATTCTCGTATCATCATTTAATTCCTTCTCCATGCCATTAATTCTCCTTAACAGCCAGGAGCTCATGCCCTTCTCTCTCAAGATCTATAGCTACGTTGGAGAGGTAAGGAGCTTCTACACCTCCTGGAATCTCTTTGGGGCCGCCTCAATAATCGGGATAATTCCACTGCTGTTATTCTTCAGAAGCTCATTAAAACTTATTTACAGTTCGAATCTCCGGGATCAGGGAATAGAGTACGATTGAATCCTCAAATCCGAAGGCCAGGAAAGAATTGGAAATCTACGTTACAATATGATTGGTGGTGAATTCTTTTGAAAATACTTTTGACTAACGATGATGGAATCCAGGCGACTGGAATAAGGTCTCTTGCAAAGAGACTCTCAAGGTCGCACGAAGTAACGATATTTGCGCCCGAGAGCAATCGAAGCGGGGTAAGTCACTCGATAACCTGGTTGACTCCAGTGAGGATACGGGAAACAAATACTATAGAGAATGTTTCCTCGTTCTGTACCAGCGGGACACCGGCCGACTGTGTTATTGCCGCGACTACAATCATGGGCATCAACAGCTTCGACCTCGTTGTAAGCGGAATCAATCACGGCCAGAATCTTGGCGTTGACATAAGATATTCCGGTACGCTCTCTGCAGCGCTTGAAGCGAGAACTCAGGGTATACCGGCGATGGCGATCTCCATTGTCAGCGAGGAGAATGCAGACTTTGTCGCCGCAGCAGACTTTTCTGAGAACTTCGTGAGGGAGTACAACTGGAACAAGCTCCCGAGGCATACCGTTCTTAACGTTAACGTGCCTGCGATACCCAGAGACAAGATCCGGGGAATCAGTTGCACGAGACCGGGCGGTCTTATTAAAAGGCGCTGGTTCGAGAAGAGAGTCAACGAATGGGGTGAAGAGGAGTTCTGGATGCAAAAAGAGATCCTTCACGATTCTCACGAGGAGGATCTTGACTATGTGAACGTGAACAAAGGCTTCATATCTGTAAGCCCGATCGACTTCTTTGGATCATGTGAAGAGAGTTTCAGGTTGTCTCTGGAGGAAGATCTCAAGATATTTGAAGCGCACTGGTTGAACAAAGACAACGAGAAATATTCGATGGCTTCGTTCGAAAAATAGACTTTATAAGCAAGAGGCTCAGAACTGCAGGAAGTTAAAGAGTCTCCCGTAACCTATTTTTAGACTGAATTCCGATTTTCCGCTCAATGCCATGGAAGCAGAGAGGACGACCTCCTGCTTTTCGTCCGGGCTGTAATGGAAATCCAGAGAGAGCATCGCTTTTCTGGTGATCGGTTCTGCAAGTTTGTACCAGTCAAATTCAAACGGTTCGCCGTAAAAATCTTCGATCCTGTAGGAACCCTGCCTTATGTACTCAATACGCAACTCCGTGAGAATCTTACGAGTTTCGAAAGATACGGCGAGAAGGTCAAGCGAGATATCGGGACCGTATGGAAACCCGTAGAAGCCGTTTATTACGAGGTACGAGCCCCCTTCGATGTCGTCTGCGTTGAAGCGAATCGGGTTTATGTACTTTCCTTCCTCAAACTCTCTATTATAGAGATAGGGGGTGCTATGATAGTGTTCATACTTCAGCTTCAACCCCCCTGATTCTTTGAAAAGAGTCTTCTCCCTGAGACCGAACTGCCCGTCCCACAACACGGGTCCCACGTAACTATCTCCATCAATCAACGTGGCTTCCCCTCCAAGATACCATCCCAACGAAGTAGGGTTTTCCGTTCTATCACCGGGGATCAATACATCATCGGCATAGAGCATGCCGTATAAATCCAGACTTCCTATCCTGGATTCGACGAACAAGCCGGCGCTGACATTGGAGTTCTTTGCGTAGTTGTTGTGAAAGACCGTGAACGGACTCATGTCTCTCAGGTCGGGAAACGTATTGCTAATGAGATTCGTCTCGACGAAACCGATTCTTGTGAAACTGCCCTCATAACCGATGCTGTGGCCGATGAGAGTTCTCGGGCTATCATAGATTGAACGGTCAGAAGAAATGACGAAGAAGTTGTAAAAGTACTTGCCGGATAAAACCTCCGCGTCAAGATCGAGCCAGAGATGTTCGAAATATGGCACGGCCTCCGACAGCACAAAATTGTATGTCGCGGGACCGAAGTGGAGTTTTCGCTTACCGGCGGAAATCCTCAAGAAATCATTTTCAAACTCGGCAAAGCCGACCCTGGGGAGATCTGTGTCTATATAGAGAGTATTAGCGTTGTGCCTGATCGGGAAGTTTGACCAGCTCCTACCTCGAAGAAAAGAGGTAATGTCCTGCCTGAAGTCGAGCCTGAACAATGCTCGATAACCGCTACCCGATAACTCCACGCCGGCCGATGCAAATGCCGGATAAGAGAAGTAACTACGAAGGTCATCGAAGTCAGGTTGATACTCTCTATCGTGTACTGTGTAGTTGTTAAGGGAGAGAACCGGATAAATGCTCAAAAAAAGCCCGGTCTTTGCGCACAAAGCTGCGGAAATAACGATCAGGAACAACAGTAGAAGTCGTTTCATAAAGAGTAGCCTCCTCTATCGATTATACGAGATTATCCCACATGTGGGCCTGAATTCTCCCATCGAAAGGCAATTGCAACGAAACTTGCAGTTTCACCCACAAAGAGTCGTATAGAATACGATGCGAGAATCAGGCAAGACAGAGAATCCCTAGATTATTCAATCGCAGTGTTAACCATGGATCTTCCGGGAAAAAACCTTTGCAGCCCGATCCCTATGAGCGGCGCGAAGTAAGCGATGACCGGGGTGAATAATCTTACTTCAGCGGTCCTCGCTACCAGAAAATTCATGGCAATGAATGGAAGAATCCAGAACCATGTCTTCCTGAAAAAGCCATAGCTCTTCACTTCTCTAAGAAACAGCAGTGGAATCGAAGCAAAAATCATCGGGTAAATCCATGACCAAATATAGGTCATATTGTATCTCAACTGAATTAAGTCCACCGAGTACTCCGCATCCGGGTATAAAAAACGACTGACGGCGAAAGTCAGCACAGCTGGAATCGCCGCGGTGATAAAGCTCTTGGACAGAACGAACGCTCTTTTCGACCAGGACAGGCCGCTATTGAAATTGGAAAGGAGATAGATCAGAGAGAGAAATATCATATGATCCGGCCTGAAAAGCGATCCAAGTGCCATCAACAGGCAAAGAAGATAGAATCTGCCCCTCTTTGCTATCAACAGCAGCCCACCGATGAAAAGAGCCGCAGCATGAAAAGTCTCCCAGCCGAAATACATGGTCGTAAGGGGCATTATGGCCTGAAAGACCACGGTAGACAGCAATGATTCGGAAGGCGACGAGAAGACTCTGCAAAAGCCGTACAAAAGTATGAGCGTCAAAATGTTGAAGAAGAATCTTGCTGTGATATGGCCGTTCAGAATCTGGTTCTCATTGCTCGATAGATCTACAGCCCTTTTGATCTCCTCAGGCAACCTTTCGCCAATCAAGAGTGCCGTCGTTGCAGGGTCCGTCAAGTACACCTGCCAGTTAAGACTGCTCGCAAATGCCTTGAGTGCGTTGTTCAAAAGAAGGTTCTTGGCTGTTACCGAATCGACAAGCTCTTCGATGACCTTCTCTAGATCAGAGACGAGTTTCTCTCTTTCGGCGACCGGGAAGTAGGAGTCTATCATGCCCTTCTTCTCTTCTGTCCAGTAGTCCCTTGATAATAACATCATCGAAAGTTCTTCACTGTTTTCATCCAGCCACTCGATGGGAATGAACTTGAAGAGATTTTCCACAAGGTAGTAACTGCCAAATCTGTATTGATCGGGCGCGAAATTCTCTCCGGATATTACACGATTATGTTGATTGATTCTTAGATATCTTGATAGGAAGAGATACTTTCCATCCGTCGTCCATACAGTCATCGATGTGAATATGTAGGAAAGCAACGCAAAAATGATAAGGAGAAGAACCCCTCGCCCAATGCTATACTTTTTTTCCACGGTTCACCTCCGGACGTCTTCAGATGACTGCCGTTCGTGCCTGATTGTAGAGATAATACCATTGCATCTTTCAAATCATAGAGTCGAGATCTTTCATCTTCGTTGCCTACTGCAAAGATTGTGCAACATACTAGACCGAAAACCGACTTATTTGTCACAGCTCCCGGCTGTCCGTCAAGTCCTCTTTTCCTTCAAGAGACCTGATCATGCCTCCTATGACAAGAGGAATGGAGTAAATGACGAGAGGAAGGAACAACCTGACTTCCGCGGTCTTTCCAAGGACGAAATTCGTCCCTACGAACAACGGAATCCACGGCCATGTCTTTCTGTAGAATTCGACATGTTTAATTTGGGAGAAAAAGACAATCGGTAACAGAAGAAGAATCGAAGGGAAGATCCAGCTCCAAATATGAGTCATATTGAACTCAAACTGAATGAGATCGACATAGTACTCTGCTTCAGGAAAGAGGAAACGGCTGATTAGAACTGTCGCGGCCACCGGTATTATCAGAAGCAGTGCAGAGAATAGCACCCTTAACCATTGCCTTCTTCTAAGAGATTCGATTCCGTGCATCAGACCATAAATTAACGCGCCAAAAAGAGCATGATCCGTTCTTGCCGTGCAGCAAAGAATCGTCACGAGGGATAAAACAAGTCTGCTTCCGTCCCTCTTTGTTATCAGGAGCATTGAGGAAAACAGCACCAATGAAAGGACTGTCTCGGCCTGCAAGAAATCTTGAAGGGCGATTGGAACTAGAGCGGCGAAGAGAACGACTCCAAACAGCGATTGTACAGGGTTCAGGAACTCTCTGCAGAGAAAGTAGATTATCGTCAAAAGAATCATGAAGAGGAAGAATCTCGATGTGAAATATCCGTTCACGAGTCTTGTCTCTTCGCTGTCCTCGAGCAGATGATTCCTGATATTTTCCGGTATCATCTCTCCAAGAGTGAGCAGGGTCTCTTCGATATTCGTCAAATAGCTCTGCCATTGCAGACCGTCTATCATGCCCCGCAGAAGATTTTGAACCAGAGCGTTGTCCGGGAAGAATGATTCTAAAGTCTCATCAATTACCCTCTGAACTTCGCCAATCATCTCTTCCCTGTCGTCCTGGGGGAAGAACTTGTCGACGTTTTTCTGCATCTCGTCTGTCCAGGCTTCTTCACTAGTAAGCAAACCGGAAAGGTTACTGTTATATACGTCATACCATTTTAAAGGGATGTACTTGAAGAAATTCTCAACAAGGTAGAATCCACCGAAGCGATATTGCTCCGGAGCATACCCAGTGCCTCTGATTAAGTTCTCGTGCCCATATACTCTAATAAATCTCGACACCGTCAGAAATCTGCTGTCTGTCGTCCAGACACTGACAGAGGTGAAGACGTATGACAGAACAAAGACAAACAGAAAAACCAGTGCGCCGCGTCTCGCTTTCGCACTCAACGCAAGTTTCAAGTGATGATCGGCCATGATTTCCCCACCTAAGCTTTCATTAGCACATTGAATTGTCTATCAATAGCTCTCCCACAAACGGCCCCAGGGGCTCTCCTTCTTCCACTCCTCGAATATCTTGACACCGTGCTTCTTCCACCAGTACTTGTCATGATAAGTGTCCGAAGCGGCCACAAAGATTTTCACAAGCGGCGTATGGAAGAAAAGTTTCTGAAAGACCTTCAACGGACTGAACCAGAGCAGATCTCCGACTCTGCTCGCAAAGTTGTCTCCCACATGGAATTTCAAGTTGACACCGGAAATGTCGTCTCCGACAAGTTCTATGTTCTCAGGCCTTCCATTTCCGAGCTCCTCCTCATCGGCCAGCCTTATGTATTTCAAGTCCATCGGATTGAAACCCATCAACTTTGCCGCGACGGCATCTATTGCCACCTGATCTTCGCTGGCCAGTATGTAGTCTGCCTTCACAGGAATCACTGTCCTAGGTCCCGGCCCATTTCCTGCTGTCGTGCCGTCCATGAAAGCGAACAGACCCGAATGTATCTCCTTCTGTATCTTCAGCAAGTCAACCAGTGTCTCGTGTATCCATGAGTGAGTGTAATGCCTCTTCACGTTGAGAAGACCGCCGAATGCGTTTTTCATCGCGCCTGTGGTAGTCGTATAGATGTGGCACTTCATCGTCGGAAGCTGAACGACATTTTTTCCGAAAAAGTAGTCCGGCAGTCGTAGCCCTTCAGGATATATCTTCGGAAGTATTCTCAGCTTGCTCTTGGGCGTGTATTCTACCCACGACATATTCTCCGGTTCGAAGTTGTAGAGGATCGGGATACCATACTTCTCGTAGACGATATCATACTTGTTCTGCTTTTCTCCGTACTTCGGTCTCGTGACCACGGTTTTGTTCTCCACAGCCACAATTTCGCCGAAGCCCTCTTCCTTCAGAGCGAGTACCGCCCCCTCGAGCTGCCAGGGCGTACTATTTGCACCGGGCATTGGAAGGTGCCAGGATATGTTGTCTTTCAAGATTGTCGTGGCGCTTCCGTCCATGGCCTCTTTCATTCCGGCCAGTTTTGCAAGCCTTCTATAGTCGTCGAGAACTCTCTCCGGACTCGTCTTTATAACTGCAACTTTTGTTTTCTTCATTTTAACGCCTCCATTATTTCGCCATTGCAACGAGCCATATACCAAGGGCGATTACGGCAATGCCCGCTATCTTCATTACGCTAAGCCTTTCATCAAAGAGAAATACTGCGACCACGGTCACTATTGCAAATCCGGCACTCGTCATTATGGGGTACGCCACTCCCAGTTTCATCCTCGTAAGAACTACGCTGTAGAAGATAAAGGCCACCCCGAATGAGAAAAGCCCCAGCCAGACGCTGATGTTTGTGATTGAATTGATGAGCATCCCAAGGAGTCCAACGCTTTTGATGTCGGGCGCGTTCTGCATTCCGTGTTTCAGCAGGATGTTTGCCACGGCATTGAATACTATTGCTGCTAAAAGTACTATACCTTCGGTAATATTCATCATTGCTCCCTCTTTACATCCAGGTAGGAAAGTAAATCACAAGCATTACAGACACAATCCACAATAAAACGGTTATAGCTATTCCTCTGTCTCTGGTCACTACTTCTGTCGGATCGCCCTCGCCGTTTCTGAAAAGGAGAAGAAGATACCTGAAGACTCCATAAGTTACAAAGGGCACGGTGTAAACCAGCTTATCCGTGCTGAACTTCTCTATCACCTGCGGATCGAGACAGTAAAGCGTGTATGAGATTATCGAGATAGATGCGGTTGAGATCATAAGATAGTCAAGATATTTGTGGTCATACAATGTGAGTACTTTGCGATGGTTGTTGCTTTCTTCTTTCAGGGTAAGCAGTTCGTTTCTCCTCTTTCCAAAACCTAGGAAGAGAGAGAGGAAAAACGTCGTAACTACTATCCAGCCAGTCGGGCTTGTCTCAATAGCATACGCCCCGGCCATTACTCTTATCACGAATCCGGCAGAAATGCAGAAGGCGTCTATCAAGACCATGTCCTTGCCTTTCAGTGTATAGAAGAGATTCTCGACAACATACAGCAACAGAAACACCAGTGCCAGATAAGGAAGAAAGAGAGCGACCAGGACGGCAAGAGCCGCCAGAATGCCTGCAAGTATCCAGGCATCTCTCAATTTGATCTCACCGGAAGCCACAGGTCGATTTTTCTTTCTTGAGTGATGACTATCGCTCTCACGGTCTCTAATGTCGTTGAAAATGTAGACACTGCTCGAAATGAGACAGAAGGCAATGAAGATCAGAAAAGCTCTCAGAAGAGAGGTTGAGTCAGTAAGGTTAGATGAAAAAACCAGTGGAGCGAAAACAAAGAGATTCTTCAGCCAGTGACGTACTCTTATAAGCCTCAAAACTACCGCGAAATCGACCATTAACATCTCCCACAAGAAATCTGCGCTTCCTATTCCAGGTGAATCTTCTGCAGAGAACATCAAGCCCTCATATATTAACATAACCGGATACAATACCGAAAACGCGCGGCACTTATTAAGAATCAGTCCGAGAAGGAAAAGCCCTCATCGAATACCTCCAGACAAGCGTCCACGACTTCGGGATCATAGAGTTTGCCTTTACCGCTTCGAACTTCATCGAGTGCAGCCTGAAGACCCAGCGAAGCTCTGTACGGTCTGTGAGAGGAGATCGCCTCAACTACATCGGCAACGGCGATTATTCTGGCCTCCAATATTATCTGATCCTCGGAGACCCCTTCCGGGTATCCGCTTCCGTCAAGTCTCTCGTGATGCTGATAGATTGCGTCCGCCACAGGCCAGGGGAATTCGATATCTTTGAAAAGCTCGCGTCCCGCAGTCGGGTGAAGTTTGATCAAATCGAACTCCAGATTGGTCAGCTTTCTTGGTGTGTTTAGTATCTCAGCGGGCACCTGTATCTTTCCCACATCATGAATCATCGCCGAAAGCCTCAGTCCAGTAAGCCTGTTCTCTTCGAATCCCAGCTTTCTGCCGATAGCAACCGAAAGCTCTGCAACTCTCCTTTGATGACCGGAGGTATAAGGATCCCTGAGATCTACGGCCGAAGCGAGAACACTCACCGATGCCTCCATCGTCCTTGAAACAATCTCCAGACTCTCTCTCAGCTCTTCGGTACGTTTCCTGACTTCTCTTTCAAGATGGAAGCTTCTGTTACCCAGTGACCCGATCAGGATCGCAAGAGACAGAGTTACAGTCAGTCCGATCGCGAGAATGAAGATCCAGTTGTTTATGGGGTACACGACTCCAAAGTCCGGCCCTGGATGGGCAAGAATCACAAAAAGTCGCCCAAACAGCATTACCGGGACGGCAATGCTGAGCTGATTTTCCGGATAGTGCCATATGGAAGTCTCCGCAGACTCATAAACATGAGAATCCGATTCCTGCGCGGTAGAAAACAGCAGTACAGGTTTCACGTCCGAGTCGATCTGATAAAGCCCCAGGACTACGCTTGGATCTCCGGTATTGGGGTTAATGGGAGCGGCGCTTAGAAATGCGTCTGAATGAAAGATAGCCCCTACGAACCCTGCATATCCTTCCTCTCTTTCCGCGAGAATCGGTCTGAAAACAAAGAAGTGAAGGGCTTTCTTTTCGTCCGTCGGAATTACGACAGGATCGCTTGCCCACATCAGTTTTGAAGCGGCTGCCTTTTCAATTGCTTCACCTACCGACCCGATAGATCCCAGGTCTAGCCCCAGCAGATTTCCGCTTCTCTCTAAAGGCTCAATGTACTGTATCGGGTAATATGACTCGCGATCTAGAACTCTTTCCTTTCCGCCAGATTTACCCGGTTCCCAAACGAAGAAGTCCGGAAAGCCTTCCCTTCTGATACCTTCTTCGAACGACTCTATCCCGCCCGGCGAAACTCTCTCAATCCAGAACCAGGAAATCAATCCGTTGTTTTTCGAGAGATAACCGACGTAGTTCAAGAACTCCTGCCTGTCGACAAAGCTGCTTGACTCAAAGAACCTGGCAAGAGCCTCTACCTGAAAGTCTCTAGTATTCTTCATCGCTCTGGAAAGCGAAGTTACATGACTTGCGGCCAGATCGGCAAAGGCATCGTTCCGAGCAGCCACTTGCCTGTCATGAACCAGAGATGAGACCATGATAGTGGCAGCGAGTCCAAATGCGGCAAAGACGATCGCCTCAAGGTACCTTTGAACTCTCTTTTCCTTTTTCTCAGGTGCCAGTTTGTCTCTGCGGATGATGAAGAATCCCGAGAGTATCGCCATCAATACCAGAACCAGAGAGAAAACTACGGGCTTAATCGCATAAGACAGAACGGATTTCCAGAAGTCATCGGCTTCAACGTCTATGCCGAGCATGGCAAGCAGTCTGCCCGAATTCTCATCAATTACGGGAACCATTACCGATACCCAGGTTCCCCGGCTGTCAGTAATTACCGGCAGCACCCTGGCCTTCTTCTCCCGAAAGACCTCGAGATCGTACTCGGTTGCATCGGCGTAAATGTCTCCCGGAAGAGATTCGTGATCTGAACCGGGCGGCTCGGAATCAATGAAGAAGAACAACTCTCCATCTTCCTTCTGTCCAATCAGGTAGATGAAGCGGTATTGAGGAAATAGCGAATTAGTTTGCTCCAGTTGGCTCTTGAGTCTCCAGTATTCAGCCTTGTCCAGATCTTCTATGCTCCCCGAAAGCCTCGAGAGTTCGTCCAAATTGAGACCGCTCTGGACAAATCTACCCTGTCTCAAAAGCCTGTCCGAAAACTCCCTTCTTCCCCTGGCTATCTCGGCAAATGAAAGTAGAACCCCCAGAAGAAGAATCAGAACCACGGCGAGAATAACAACAGCAAGGCCTGACAGCCTGGCAGCAAAGCCAGTCAATCTTCTGGAAAGGCTGAAGCCGGGACCTCTGATTAAAGGCATTCAAGGACACCCCTCATCGAAAAGCTTTCTCAACCAGATTTTAACACAGGATTTCTCTTCAGCTACAACGTACTCATTGAAGAGATAGCGACTTCTTTTCTACAAGCGGCTAGTACAATTCGTCAAGATCGATCTCTTCCTCCGGCCTTCCTTTGAGAAGAAAACTCTCAATGTTCTTTAAGGCGCCATTCACCATTGACTGCATACTCTCCACCGACCAGCTTCCGACGTGAGGCGACATGACTACATTGGAAAACCTATGAATTGGATATCTCGATGGAAGTGTTGCGGGCCGATCACTTGAGGGATACTCGTACCAGACATCTATTGCCGCGCCAGCGAGAGTTCCGCTCTTCAGAGCATCGTACAGTGCCCGCTCCTCGATTACTCTTCCCCTGCTCACATTGACCAGGTACTTGCCCTTCATCTGACTTAGCAGATCGGAACCGATAATCCCAGCTGTCTTTTTCGTTAGCGGAAGAGCAACGAAGACAAGATCACCGGCCCGAACGGCATCGTGAATATCGTCTGTTATTCTCTTCACGTAAGGGGACTCGCCACCGGCCGTTCTCTTGAATCCCGTTATTTCGCATTCAAAGCCGCTGATCAGTTTTGCTATCGCCTGCCCAATTCTGCCCAGGCCGAGAATAGAGCATCGCTTCCCGATGATGGAGTACCAGGTCGCCTCCTTATTGGACGGCCGACCCAACCATACTCCCTGAGCAAGATCATTATGAAGTTCGACCACTCTTCCCGTAACAGCTAAGGCCAGAGCTACGGCTCTTTCGGCAACGACCTCGGCATTCTCATGGGTGTTTGAAACGATGACGCCACGTTCTCTTAGCCGTTCAAGTGGCAGACCATCAACGCCAGTCCAGGGAACGACAACCATTCTGAGATTCCTGGCTTTATCGAGGTCGGCTTGCGAAAGATTCCCTTTTACTATTACCTCGGCATCGGAAATATGGCCTTTTGGATCACTGTTGCTGGAGTAAGAGATGAAAGAATGTTCGGGAAATGCTCTTGCAAGCTCTTCAACCTTTCCTTCCCAGTATCTGTCAAGTCTATTTAGGAATAAGATCTTCACGTTTCTAACCTCCCAGGGGATTTAAAGCGAGAAAATCGGAGTTTGTAGCGAACCAGTCCGTTCTGAGTCTGAATTTCATTCACAATATCGAACCCTATCTTTTCATAGAAACCGACGGCATCTTCGTCTGTCCACACTGCAAGAGTATCTATCATGAAGGAATTTATCATTGTTTTTATGAGTGTGCTGCCGAAACCGCTCCTTCGCTTGTCTTTCCTGACGGCAAGATGCAGAAGCTCGGGTTCTTCAAGCTCATGCAGCTTCAAACCGGCTACAGCAACTATGCTTCCTCCCTGTCTCATCACAAAGAGTCTTCTCTCCGGAGCCTGATACATCTTCAATACTTCGTCGGACTGCTCCGGTCTTCCCAGACAACCAGAAAAAATCTCTCTGAACCTTCCGGGAAGATTATCTAACTCTACTTCCTTAATCATTTTTCCAACTCCTTACTTTCTGGATCTGCCGCCCGAAATCGGAAGCATTCTCAAGCGATATCTCGTAGTTGCTCTCATCTGCGTCTCTCACATCTTGGCGAAGACAAAGCAGAACCAGCTTCACTTTCACATTCAATTGTATCTCATCTATCATTCTAACATTTGGTGAAACAGGTGAAGCCAGGCATTGCCGTTCAAATGAGTGAACCGGGCTCCCCTCGCGCAAAAAATGGCAAACGCCCACCACTTCATAATGGGACTGCCGGAAAGGTATGAAACGGTTCTATCCTCACAGTCTGTAGAGGTACTCTCCCGGATCGACCGACCGCAGTTGCAGAACCCCATCTTTCATAACATAGGTTTCGCTGAATGCTTTCAGGTCGCCCAACTCTCTCAGCAAATCCATTTCCAAAGCTTTGTCGGGCAACGCATTGCCCTCTTCATCAAGAACGGGAAGGTGGTAGGCCTCTGAACTCTGGAGATAGCCTTCTTCACCGAAAAATGGCGAATACGATAAAGAGACTTGTTCGTCACCCCTTTTCACACCCACTTCAACTTCGAAACCTTCTTTCCGATAGTAATCCGTAATCTCATCAAGGCCTGAATTTCAGGAGAGGTAATAAATCGATTCAGAAACGGGCAGCGCGTCGACTTCGATGAGATTCTGTTTGAATGGCTAGCCCATAGAAACGGCTCATGCCAGATGGTTGAAATTCGACTCGCTCAATGCGGGGTTTATGAGCCTGTTATAATTTTCCATGTGCGCCAGTGCAGGCTCCTCGGGCTGTAAGTATTCCAGCTCAATGCCCCTTTCTTCCAGCGCGATTTCCACGGCTCTTTTCGTGGCAACACTGCCTCCGGAAAAGTACCAGAACGGTCCGTAAACAGTCTCTGGAAGAGTGTCTGTAATGACCACGATAACTGCACTGGAGTCTTACGGAATTTAAGCTGGCTGCCGAAGAGGATTGCGTCATAACTCGAAGTGTTTATGTGCCATTCGCCGCCGTTTCGATTTCCTCGATAGCGAGAAGAAGTTCGTATCTTTCCATAACTCCATAAAATGGATGGTCCGGTGGTTTTTTCCCAGGCTCTTCCAGTGACGATGCTTCAAATAGCAAAACCACCGCCCTGAAATCACATGCGTCAGCTTCGAGTCGATTCACAAATTCCTTCAGTTCTGACTTGATCGACTCGATTTGACTCGTCATGGAGCCCGTCTTATCGATTAGGAAGACCAGATCGATTTTCGAGGAAGATACAGATCTTTCCCAGAATCCAATGCCGCCATACTGGTCTTCTATCCGATCCGGAGCAATTTTGGCCTTTGACAAAACATTCCCATACTCGTCCACGAGAGTCTCGGTTATGGCGAAATCTTCAATTTAGAGTCCCGTGACGGGGATCTCTTCTTCTTTGACGCTGACAGCGCAACAAACCCGATGAATGCCGATGTAGCTGAAATCGCATATTTGTAAGCTTTTCAGTTCAGGCGTTCTCGAATGAACAGTTGGGATCAAAAGAAGTGAGAAAAAAGAAATAGAAAGCCTGTCCTTTTCATAAGATCTACCTTCAGATAGATCGATCAGAGGAGAAGAAAAAGAGAACTACTCTCAGTAAGAATATTCTAGCAGATCAACTCAAACAAACGATCATCTGGAGAGTTAGCTGATTGCCCCCGGTCCCACAAAAAAAGAAACAGACCCTGATGGGCCTGCTCTGGTCAGGAAGCGGGGACTTGAACCCCGGACCTCTGGTTCCCGAAACCAGCGTTCTACCAACTGAACTACTTCCTGTCCCGAAAATTCTATCACGTGTCGTCTCCACTTTCAAGAACGGAACTCCCTTCTATGAAGGCACTGCCAACCGCGCGATCCTCCATATAGAACACGGCCAGCTGGCCGGGGGTTACTGCCCATACTTTTTCCGGGAAGTGCACTCTAAGCCTGTTGCCGGCCAGAACGCTGACGCTGGCAGGAACAGCTCTCATCGAGCTTCTTATCATACAAAGGCATTCAAATCCGTCACCTGGATCAATGTACCAGTTTGGATCCTTCGCTGTCAGCGAATCCGATGTCAGACTCTCTCTCAGCGCCAGAACAAGCCTGTTCCTTTCGAGATCGAGTCTCTTGACGTAATAACGTTCCCCGCCGGAGACGCCCAGGCCCTTTCGCTGACCGATGGTGTATCCCGACAGTCCGGAATGTCTTCCCAATAGATTTCCGCTTTCATCCGTTATAGGTCCCGGCTTACCTTCAATTCCCCAGGACTTCAGAAAGCTTCTGTAGTCTCCGTTGGGAATGAAACAGATCTCCTGAGAGTCCTTCTTCGAATGCACGGGAAGATCAATCGCCAAAGCCTCTTGCCTAACTTCATCCTTCGTCATTTCACTCAGAGGAAAGAGAATGTTTTGTAGTTTGTGCTTACCGATTCTCGAAAGGAAGTACGACTGGTCCTTCGCTCTGTCAAGTGCTCTTGCCAGAAAAATCTTTTCATCCAGGGAGACAAGTCTTGCGTAATGGCCTGTTGCTATCTTCTCAGCGCCGAAAGAGAACATCCGCTCGAGCAGCAGTCCGAATTTTATCGAATCGTTACATACGACGCATGGATTTGGCGTCTCCCCACTCATGTAGGAAGTGGCGAAGTAATAGAGTATCTTTCTAAACTCCTCGCGCAAATCTACGATCTTCAGCTCTATGCCGAGATGGTCGGCAACAGCTCTTGCATCATCGACAGCCGCATTCGCGAGAGGGTTGCCCTCAAGAACTATCATGTGATAACCAGTTACGTCGTTTCCCTGTCTAATCAATCGAGCGGCCGCGACTGCGCTGTCGACACCACCGCTCAACGCAATACCTATTTTCATCTCAATCACCATAACTATATTAACAGTTGCTTTTGGCTCAAGTGTTTCTAAAGGGTATAATGTCATTGGGCAATATCTCTTCGAGTCGCTGAATCGCATGGTCTGTTGGGCGCCGGTAGGATTAACAGATGGATTGCTGCGGCCGGGTTTTGAAGAGAGGTTCTTGGTAATGAAAGCATGTTGATATGCAATCACTTCATCTTCAATTATAAGGAGGGGTATTATGAAGAAAACTTCGCTAGTATTGCTCGCGCTGCTGATTTTCGTTGGCTCTGCATTTGGAGTTAAGTATGTGGTCGGCACAAGCGCAGATTTTCCACCATTTGAATATGTAGAGAACGGAGAGTTCGTGGGGTTCGACATTGATCTCATCAAAGCAATCGCCGAGGAGATGGGATTTGAGATCGAAATAAGAGATATGAGCTTCGATTCACTTATCGCTGCGCTTGTTTCGGGCAACCTCGATATTGTCATCTCAGGAATGACTATTACACCTGAAAGAGAAGAGGTGGTCTCTTTCTCCAAGCCATACTGGACAGCCGATCAGAGTGTGGTCGTTAGGGAAGACAGTGATATGACCATAACAGTGTTGTTTGGCAAACACAACATAGGAGTCCAGACCGGTACGACCGGCGACCTATGGGTAGAAGAAAATCTTGTCGAGACAAAGATCCTTACGGGTAATTTCAAGAGATACGACACATACGTTCTTGCAATGACCGACCTGATCAACAAGAACATCGATGCGATTGTTCTCGACGCACCGGTAGCAGAGGGCTTTGCAAAGGTCAGACCGGTAAAGATTGTTGGAATAATCAAGACTTACGAGGATTACGGAATAGCAGTTAACAAAGCAAACAAGCAACTTCTCGAGCTCATAAACGAAGGAATTTCCAGGCTTGAAGAGTCCGGAAAGCTGAACGAACTTAATTTAAAGCACTTCTGATTGAAGGGCGGAGGTAGCCATAGATAAACTCGGATTAATAGTTGATTCTTTGCCCGCTCTTCTGAAAGGAATGTGGGTAACGCTTCAAATCACTTTTTTAACTCTGGGGTTGGGCCTTGTTCTGGCCCTCCCCATTTCTTTTGGCCAGGTCTACGGAAACAAGTGGATAAAGGCCTTCATTGCAGGCTATGAAAAGATCCTCAGAAGTATTCCGGAACTGGTAATTCTCTTTCTAATATTCTATGGGTTTCCTAAAATCGGAGTCAGATTCTCTCCATTTGTTGCGGTAGTACTGGGACTGGGCTTCAGATCCTCCGCCTATCAATCGCAGATCTTCAGGGGAGCCATAAACTCCGTCAGCTCGGCTCAAATGAGAGCTGCCAGATCACTGGGAATGACCAATCTGAAGGGGTTTATAAATGTAGTTCTTCCCCAGGCGGTAAGGATCGCCCTGCCGCCATGGACAAACGAGTTCACGATAGTCCTTAAAGACTCGTCACTGGCTTATGCGCTTGGAGTTACAGAGCTTCTTCGCCAGGGTGGCTACATTATCGCCACCAAATATGAACCGATGCTTATCTATCTCACGGTAGCTGCTATGTACTTCATAGTGACAATTATTATAAACAAGGGTCTTGGAAGCGTTGAGAAGCGGCTTGCTATACCTGGATTCGACGTAAAGGAGACGGTAAGATGAGCGAAAACAGAGTCGTACTAAGAGTTGAGAACCTTAAGAAATCTTTTGGAGACAAAGAAGTTCTCAAAGGCGTTTCCTTCGACATGAATGAAGGTGAGACCAAAGTGATAATCGGTCCTAGCGGAACCGGCAAGAGCACTTTGCTCTCCTGCATAAACATGCTTGTGACTCCAGATGAAGGCAAGATATGGTTAGAAGAGGAAGAAGTGACTTCGGCAAAGAACATAAACAGGATTCGCCAGGAGATAGGTTTTGTCTTCCAGGACTTCGGTCTCTTCAATCATCTTACAGCTCTCAGGAACGTCATGGTCGGCTTGACCAAGGTCAAGAAGGTGGAGAAAGAAAAAGCAAGAGAACTGGCGATGAAGGAACTCAAGAGAGTCGGGCTGGAGCGAGAAGCTAATATGTATCCCGCACAGCTCTCGGGCGGCCAGAAGCAAAGAGTGGGTATCGCGCGTGCGCTCGCAATGCAGCCTAAGATAATCCTTTTTGACGAGCCTACGTCGGCACTCGACCCGGAACTGATCGGGGAAGTTCTCTCAGTTATGAAGAATCTTGCCGAAAGCGGGATGACGATGCTCGTTGTAACTCATGAAATGGGCTTCGCCAGAACCGTATCAGATGAGATCATCTTCATGGAGCACGGCCATATAGTTGAACAGAGCTCTCCCGAAGAGATGTTCAAGAATCCCAAGAATCCCAGAACCAAGGAATTTCTCTTCAAGCTCAACGAGCTCTACGGGGAGTGAATGAATTGGAGAGAATGTGGAAGATAGTTGCCGACAACTGGCCGAAACTACTTGAGGGCCTCGGCGTTACTCTTGAAATGACAATGATCTCCGTGGTGATTGGATTTGTGATCGGCGTGATTTTAGCCATTGCAAGAGTGTATGGAAACAAGTTTTTCTACGGAATTTCGACCGCAGTCATTGAGGTGATAAGGGGTACGCCGCTCCTCGTTCAGCTCTTCATTCTGTACTATGGCCTTCCGTCGCTTGGAGTGAACCTGTCGCCCTTCACGGCCGCGATTATCGGCTTTGCTATTAACAGCGGCTGTTACCAGGCCGAGTACCTCAGGGGCTCAATACAGTCGATTGCCAGCAATCAGATGAAGGCCGCAAGATCTCTTGGAATGACGAAGAGACAGGCGATACTGCAGGTGATAATGCCTCAGGCCTTCAGAAGAGTCATCCCGGCATGGACAAATGAATTCATCTACCTGCTGAAATACACTTCATTGGCCTATATAGTCGGTGCGCCTGAACTGATGGCACAGGCGAAGTTCATCGCTTCGAGAAACTTCCAGTTCTTCGAGGTGTATCTCGTTGTTGCAATCATATATCTCGTAGTGGTTCTCTTCTTCACAAAGCTTTTCAGTATACTGGAGAAAAAAGTAGAGATTCCCGGTCTTGAATGGGTTAGATAGGCACGTTCTGCCGTCCATGGAGAGTCGCAGACTTGCCAGCTTAAGGTTTATACAATATAATCTTTACCGATAAAACGGACTCTCCCGGAGGTGGGTCAGTGCAAATCGACGGAGAACATTTGAGGCTATCGGATATCTTCAGTGTCGCATTCGACAATGAGCCCTGTACTATTGAAGAAGGCGCGGCCAGGCTTCTAGACGAGAGGCGAAAATCCCTTGAGATCATCAGCAAAGAAAAAACGATATACGGAGTGAACACTGGATTCGGAATTCTTGCCGATCATCGAATCTCTCCCGACGATGTCGACGCCCTTCAGAAAAACATAGTGCTCTCTCACGCGGCGGGTGTAGGGGAGCCCGTTCGCCAAGAACTCGTCAGGGCCATAATGCTGGTCAGGGCTAATTCTCTCCTGAAAGGCTATTCAGGAGTGAGAAAGTGCGTCGTTCAGAGAATTCTCGACCTTCTCAACAATGGAATCACCCCTCTGGTCCCCGAGAAAGGCTCAGTCGGAGCGAGTGGAGATCTGGCTCCCCTCGCGCACATCGCCATGACGCTGATAGGTGAAGGAGAGTGTTTTCTCGACGGAAAAGTCGTTTCCTCCTCTCAGGCTATGGAGAGAAAGAAACTTCAGCCTCTCGTACTGAAATCAAAGGAGGGCCTAAGCCTTCTCAACGGCACCGCGTTCATGGCCGGAATCGGCGCCTGTGCCACACACACTGTGACACAGCTCTTTGAACAGGCAATTCTGGTTGCAGCGATGTCTGTCGATGCCCTTATGGGAAGCACTTCGCCCTTCGATGAGAGAGTTCAGGAGGCAAGAAGACATCCCGGGCAGAATTACGTGGCCAGAAGACTTCGAGAGACGCTCAAAGGAAGCGAGATCAGGACCTCCCATCTGGACTGCGACCGCGTCCAGGACGCCTACACGCTCAGAACGATTCCCCAGGTGTACGGGGCGGTGAAAGACACAATCAATTATGTTAGGTCGGTCCTGAAGATAGAAGTTAATTCTGCAACGGACAACCCGTTGATATTCGAGAACGGAGACGCGATTTCCGGAGGCAACTTCCACGGAGAACCAGTCGCGCTGGCCATGGACTTTCTCTCGATCGCCCTGACAGACATGGGCAACATGATCGAGAGGCGGATAGATAGACTTGTCAATCCGAAACTCAACGACCTTCCCGCCTTCCTGACCAACGGAGAAGAGGGTCTTAATTCCGGCTACATGCTATGGCAGTACACTGCGGCTGCACTCGCTTCCGAAAACAAGACTCTTGCACATCCCGCATCCGCAGACTCGATTCCCACTTCAGGCTTTCAGGAGGACCACGTGAGCATGGGAGCCTGGGGAGCAAGAAAGCTCTGGAAAATAGTAGACAACGTTGCGACTCTGATCTCCATAGAGGCACTTCTTGCTTTCAGAGCGCTTTCTTTCAGACACCCAAAAAGGTCCAGTGCGGCAATTGAAGGTTTCTTTAAGGAAATCGAGGAGACAGTCCCCCTTCACAAGGAAGATCGTTATTTCGGAAAGGAGTTTTCCGACGTAAGAAAACTTCTTTTCAGGAGAGCGGAACTGCCGAACCTCTAGGACGCGTTGTTTACTGCACACAGGCCATCTGAAAGGCCGTAATTGGAGGAAGTGCGATTTGACGAGCGAATCGTTTGGTTTTAGTCGGGAGAAAAACAAAAAAAGAGGACGTAGTTCGTCCTCTCCTGAATATCTGGTGCCGGGGGCGGGACTTGAACCCGCACAGGCGGTATGCCCACATGAACCTGAATCATGCGTGTCTGCCAATTTCACCACCCCGGCATCGCACAAATAGTAGTTTATCATTCGCTGTGAGAGGTGTCAAGAGTCGATGAAAGATAATGCTTTAGTTTCGGCTGCTCGCGTGATACTTATTGTCGTCTTAAAGCTTTGCGCTGCAGGGCTGCTTCTGGGTTCTGACGGGAAGGCAGGGACAATCGCGCTTTTCTTGAACGATCCCGCTTACGAATTCAAACTCTCGCCAATTGAACGTTCTCTGGCCGAACAGGGTATTAAATACACTATTTTCAACATTTTCAATGATGAACTCCCGGAAGACGAGACCAAATTCTCGGCAGTGATAATTGCCGGCGGTGATTCTATGCGGAACTACATAGACTGGAACGACAACGTGTACCGGGGTGGAGAGATAATTCTCAGAGGCGAGGTCCCAATACTGGGGATTTGTCTCGGTCATCAGATAATTTCCAGGGTATTCGGCTCAGTTCTCTACTATAGCGATGAACGCCGCTGGCACGAGGTGACTTTTCTGAAAGACGATGAAATCCTCGACGGTTTCGACAACGGCCTTCTTGTATGGGAAAACCATGCCTATGCAGTTGCCTCCATTCCCAATCAGTTTGAACTCTTTGCCAGAGGAAATGTCACACCTATCCAGATGATGAAGCACAAAGATAAGCCAATTTACGGGGTTCAGTTTCACCCAGAAACACAGGGTGGCTTTCTCCGGAATCCGCCAGGCTGGCAGCTCATCAAGAATTTCGCGAAGCTTGCCGGCGCCAGTGTCGAGGATCCCCCCTTGCCCGAAGACGGGCGCAAGGTCTTCCCTTACTGATCCGACTAGATTGCAGCAGTGATTAGAATTGGGGCATTCTGTTTTTCGCCTTTGCAAGAAGTAAGGGACTCATGATCGTAGAAAAACTTGGAGATAATCGAGCTTGATGCCAAATCGCTTTCCAAAAGGACCAAAAGATATACCTATTCGAGCGAGAATTACTACAATCTAGTTATTAAAAAAGATTCAAACCGATGGAATGCTGATCCCTTCCTGAAAGAATTCGCGGCCGCGTTCGTCAAAAAGGAATTCTACAATCTCCTCGAGCCTTCAAGGAGCTTCCATTAGCGTATGGAGCCTTCGAAAACGTCTAGAAATTGGGGCTAATTCTCTTCGAAAGAGAGTGGAACAATTCGCTTCGCATCTGGGATATTTTGGTCTGGGAGGAGTACCGGCAAATGGAAGTAGGAAAGAAATTGATGGATGCAGCAAGAGACTACGCAATCAGTACTGGCATGAGACGTCTCGTTCTCGAGACGCAAAGCTGCAACTATCCAGCCATCTCCTTCTGCCTGAAATACGGATTTGAAGTGGCCGGTTTCGATACGGCCTGTTATTCGAAAAGAGATATCGAAAAACATAAGCTCCATCACGAATTTCGCTATCTTCTCTAGGCCAAATGCAGGCATTCAGGAAGCTTCTATTCTCCACATGCGCAGTTTGCAAAAGGACATCTCAACGGCTATTCACACACATAAAATGACCTTGATTCAATTTGCGCCAGAATTCCTAACCTCTAAATATGCTTGAAACCAGGAAGGAGGCGTAGATTATCAGGAGCAGAGCCCCCCTTGGCCTGTCCAGCTTCTTCTTTCTAAATAGAAGCAACGGCAGGACTATCGCGAGAAGCAAAGCAAATATGATTTCCGCGGCAAGCGATCTCTGAGCCTTGATAGGCGAGATGGTGGCCGAGACTCCTAGAACGAGGAGGAGATTGAAAATGTTCGATCCTACCACATTCCCTATGGCAAGATCACTGCGGCTTTTCTTTCCTGCCGAAATGGTAGTCACTAACTCCGGAAGAGACGTCCCGATCGCCACGATAGTTGTCCCAATCAGCATATCGCTTACGCCGAATATCCGGGCAATCGAAGAACCTCCGTCGACCACGAAATTCCCTCCGAGAATGACGCCTGCGGTCCCTCCGATTGTGGCTATCCAGGCGAGCACAGGACTCTTTTCGAGTATCTTGATATCTTTCTTTCCTTCTACCTCGACGATGTCTGAAATCTTCCTGTCCCTCTTCGCCATTGTGAACACGTACATCATGAAGATTACGAAGAAAGTAGTCAGGACTATGCCGTCACTCCTGTTAAGGCCGTTGCCGTTTCCCAGTATCAACGCTCCACTTGCGACGGTGATCAAGATAACGAAAGGTATTTCATAACTCATGGTAGTCTTGTTCACTCCAAGGGGAGTAAGCAAAGCAGTCGCACCGAGAATCAAACCAATATTCGCGATGTTTGACCCCAGAACATTTCCCAGAGCGATGTCAGAACCTTTGATCGCCGCCTGGATACTCACTGCGAGTTCCGGCGACGACGTGCCCAGAGCAACTATTGTGAGCCCAATGAGCAGTTCGGAGATCCCCAGATTCTTGGCTATCACGACAGACCCGTCTATCAGATAATCGGCACCCTTTATGAGCAAAGCAAATCCTGCGGCCAGCATTAGCAACGAAACAAACAAGCGCTTCACCTCCACGAAAAGCAGCGGCCATTGCCGCTGCAACAACATAGATTATATTCAACTGAAGTTAAAGCCGTGTTTTTACTTTATGACGCCAAGTTCCTTGCCGATCAATTCGAATTTGGAGACTGCAAAGTCCAGATCCTTTCTCGAGTGAGAAGCGCTTATCATGACTCTTATTCTGGCCTTCCCCTTGGGAACGGTTGGGAAGCCGATCGAACTTGCAAATATGGACTCCTCAAAGAGCCTTTTTGAGAACGTCGAGGAAAGCTTCGCGTCGTAAAGCATCACAGGAGTTATCGGAGTCTCACTATGTCCCGTATCGAAACCGAGCGCCTTGAGCTGATCCTTGAAATAGCCTGCGTTGCTCCACAGCGTCTTGACCAGTTCGTCAGATGAAGAAAGCTTCCTTACGGCCGCGATGGCGGCTGCGGTTTCGGCCGGAGAGAGGGATGAACTGAAGAGAAATGGACGCGCCTTCTGCTTCAGATAATCGATCAGAGTCTTCTTGCCAGCGATAAAACCTCCCACTATTCCAAAGGCCTTCGAAAGAGTCCCAACTTCGATATCGACGCTTCCATGCAATCCGAAGTGGTCGACTATGCCCCTCCCATGGCTTCCGAGAACACCTTCGCCGTGAGCGTCGTCCACCATCAGAATCGCGCCGTATTTGTTCGTCTTTTCGACAATCTCGGGTAGTGGAGCAAGATCACCGTCCATCGAAAAAACACCGTCCGTTATTACCAGCTTTCTCCTGGCCCCGTCGGACTCGGCCTTTCTCAGCTGAGTCTCCAGGTCGTTCACATCCTTATGCTTCCAGACATATCTCGTGGCTTTTGTCAGCCTGACTCCGTCAATTATGCTTGCATGGTTCAGTTCATCGGAGAGAATAGCGTCCTCTTCGCTAACGATCGGAGCAATTACCGACTGGTTTGCATTAAAGCCCGACTGAACAACCAGCGTGGATTCGACTCTCTTGAACTTTGCCAGTTCCCTTTCGAGCTCGTTGTGCAATTCGAGCGTTCCCGCGATCGACCTAACGGCTCCAGGTCCAACCCCCCACTTTCTTATGCCGTCGATCGCCGCCTCCTTGAGCTCTTCGTCGAAACACAGTCCAAGGTAATTGTTTGAGCACATGTTAAGAACTTTCTTCCCCTCGATGTTCAGCCAGGCGCCTTGAGGCGATTCAAGTGTCCTTATCTTGACAAGCAGACCCTTCTCCTCTAGCTCATCCATTTCCTGTTTAAGAACATCAAAATCAAACATCTAAACACCTCCGACAAGTCAATTCAGAATTGGAGGATTACCTTTCCGGAAATACCTCTCTTCATGACATCAAAACCCTCTTCGAATCTATCTGCGGGAAGAATGTGCGTGACTACAGGTGAAAGGTCGATTCTACTGTTCTTCAGCAGCTGAGTCGCGACCTGCCACGTTTCGAACATCTTTCTCCCAGTAATACCATACATTGTTAGACCCTTGAAAGTGAACAGCCCGTTTATGTCAAATGATAACTCACCGGGAAAGACTCCAAGAAGAGAAACGACGGCCCCGTTAGTAAGACTCTGAAGACCCTGAGTGAAGGCGGTAGAGTTTCCCGACATCTCGAGAAGTACATCGGCTCCGTTGTCTTCCGTAAAGGCTCTCACTCTGGAAGGAAGATCCTCTTCGGTCGGATCGATCACTACATCGGCTCCCATCTTTCTTGCAAGATCCTTTCTGAACTCCTTGATCTCAGACACGATTACTTGCGCCGCTCCTGCAACTTTCGCCACCGCTACCGCCATCACTCCTATAGGTCCGGCCCCGGTAATCAGGACGTTCTTTCCGGTGAGATCAGTTACGAGCGCTGTATGAACAGCATTGCCGAAGGGCTCCATTATCGAAGCATATTCCGGAGGGATCGAAGGATCTACCTTCCACAAGACAACCTCGGGAACCCTTACATATTCTGCGAAGACTCCGTCCCTGTGCACACCGAGAATTTGCATGTTCTTGCATATGTGCATCTTGCCGGTCCTGCACTGAAGGCATTTCTGACACGGTATGTGGGTCTCGGAAACCACCGAGTCTCCAATCGAAACCGACGTGACTTCCTTTCCCGTCCTAACGACCTCTCCGGTGAATTCATGACCGCCTATCTGAGGCGGCCGAATTCTCTCCTGAGACCACTTGTCCCAATTGTAAATATGAACATCCGTCCCGCAAATCGAAGCTCGTTTGACTTTGACCAGCACATCATGAGGACCGAGCTCCTCTGGAACAGGAACTCTTTTTAGAGTCAAGCCCGGCGCGGGTCTTTCCTTAACTATTGCAACCATAGTTTCTGATTCCAATCAAATTCCCTCCTTCCATTTTATAACTCCACATTATAATTGTAAGTTGATCGTATTGTTTCACAAAACACACAGCCACCTGTCTATGGACAATTGTTGTTGATAGCGGCTCTCGAATTGACTGATACTTCTTATAGCGTACCGAACGGCTAGGTCCGACAAGAAGCACTTTCCACTGAAATGATCTGACGAGTCACAGACGATTTTTAAAACAGACGAGTTTTTAAACGTACTCTTGCCGAAAACCCTTGAGATCATATGTCAACAATCTGCTAAAGAGATACTTAACACACTCTCTCAACTCTCCATCTTACCCGATCGATAGCAAAAACGTCAGTGATCTTTGACCGCCCGTCTTTGGTTTCCAGATAGATAGAAAGCGATTATCAGCTTTCTTTGCTCAAATCTCCTCATGAAGGCGTTTTTTGGGAAGAGGTTGTTGTTGATTCACATGGTATTATTATTTTGAGTAATGCGTTGTTTTGGTGTCTTTCAATCTTAATGAGTACTACAAGACTTTTCGCGTTCCTGAGAGGCTATTGGGTCTCAGTTGTTGATGAAGTTCATGCTGCAGTTCAAATTCTCACCCGTTTGATGTTCTCATTCTGCACAGTTGTCAATGTGCTTTCGGTAAAGTCATTACTGTGCTTCGAGTATTTTTGCACATTCTGGGGTCACTTCGGTCGTGAACAATCACAATTGTGGAGGTGAGGGAAGTGAAAAGGATTCTAGGTCTAGCTTCTGTTCTGCTAATGGGATTTATACTGTTTGCAGTTGAACCGATCGTTATTGGAGTCTTTGAACCAATGACCGGACCCTACGCGGCTGGTGGTCAGCTTACCATGGAAGGTGTTAATCTCGCAGCTGAACAAGTGAAAGAGGTTCTTGGCCGACCGATAGAGTTGGTTCTCGTCGACAATAAGAGTGAAAAGGTAGAAGCTTCAAACGCCGTCTCCAGATTGATTCAGTTCAACAAAGCATCTGTAATAATTGGAAGCTATGGAAGTGCTGTAGCCATACCTGGCAGCGAAGTTGCAAATGCTGCAGGAGTACCGATGATCGGATGTTCGCCTACCAACCCGCTGGTCACATTGGGAAAGCCCTATGCTTTCAGAGTTTGTTTCATCGACCCATTCCAGGGAAGCGTGATGGCTAAATTTGCTGTTGAAGAGCTCGGAGCAAAGACAGCTGTGATTATTCAAGACATCGCTTCAGACTATTCAGTAGGGCTCTCACATTACTTCCAGAATGCGTTCAAAGCATTTACCGGGGATAACAAATCGATAAGCGGTGTCATTTCGTATCAGACGGGGGACCAAGACTTCACCGCTCAGCTTGCATATGCTCAGGGAAAGAATCCCGATGTAATATTCATCCCTGCTGCTTCTTATGGAGAGGCGGCACTAATCATTAAGCAAGCACGCGAACTTGGAATTGAATCTCAGTTCCTTGGCGGAGATACATGGGAAGTTCCTGAGTTTTTGCAGGTCGGTGGTGTGGCCGTTGAGGGCAGCTACTTCAGCACTCACTTCGACGTGTCGGTAGCCCCAACTCCGAAAGCAGCGGAATTCATAGAAGCATTCAAGGCAAAATATGGCGTCGAACCGAGCGCATTTTCGGCATTGGGGTACGATGCGTTTATGCTGGCTGTAGACGCGATTTCAAGAGCTGGTTCAGCCGTTCCTGAGGACATTAAGAACGCTTTGAGTGCGACCGTAGCTTTCGAAGGGGTTACAGGATACATAACAATTGACGAAAACGGAGATGCCGTTAAGGATGCGATTGTCAGAAAAGTGGAGAACGGAGCTTTCAAGTTTGTAAGTGTTGTAAGACCTGCCGAATAAACAAGACAAGGTGCATCGATCCGCAAAATCGTAGGTGCCGGACGCAGGCCAACGCCTGCGTCCTTATTAAGAACGATAGCTAAGATAAAGGTGGTGGCAGGATGAGCTCTAGCGTTTTTTTGCAGCACCTTGTTAACGGAATTTCTTTGGGTTTCATATTCGGACTGATTGCGATAGGTTATACTCTTGTCTATGGAGTAGTCAAACTTGTGAACTTTGCTCATGGCGACGTATTCATGATGGCTACTTTCTTTGTCTACTACGGATTCACTCTGTTTATGATGCCGTGGTGGCTAGCCGTTTTGTTCGGAATCGTAGTAACTATATTACTTGGAGTTGGCATCGAGCGCGTTGCATATAGACCTCTGAGAGATGCGCCGAGAATTTCTTCGCTTTGTGCAGCAATTGGCATGTCCTTCCTTCTCCAGAACATAGCGACGGTTGTTTTCGGAGGAAGGCAGAAATCATTCTATGTACCCCCATCGCTGACCAGGACATTCATTGTAGGAGGGGTCAGAATTCAGGCGATAACAATAACCACTATTGTGGTTTCAATAGTCGTACTCCTTCTGCTCACCTTTTTGGTTAAGCGCACGAAAATGGGATTGGCGATGCGCGCCCTTTCTGTTGACTTCGATACGGCAAAACTAATGGGAATAAACGTTAACAGGACAATTGCATTCACATTTGCTATAGGTTCAGCACTTGCAGCGCTAAGCGCAATTCTCTGGGCGCTCAGATACCCACAAATATGGCCTTTCATGGGAGTTTTCCCTGGCTGGAGAGCCTTTACTGCGGCTATAATCGGAGGAATTGGAAGTATTGTGGGAGCTCTGGTCGGTGGATTGATGCTTGGTATGATTACGATTATGCTAGTCGCCTTTTTTCCTGAAGCCGCAGGTTACAGAGACGCATTAATCTTCGTTCTTCTCGTCGTGATTCTTCTAGTAAAGCCAACAGGTCTATTCGGCGAGAAGACAAGTAGGTGAGTGTAATGGATCGCAAATTGAAGTTGGTCATAACCATTATTGGACTTCTTGTCTTCATCGTGTTGCTCTGGCTAGCCGAGAATTACGTTGACGCATTTATCAAAAGAATTCTGAATGTTGCTGCCATCTACGTTATACTTGGAGTCAGTCTCAACCTGATAAACGGTTTCACTGGTCAGTTTTCTTTAGGTCACGCTGGTTTCATGGCGCTCGGTGCATACGCATCGGCTTTGCTGTACATGTCTCCATCTCTTAAAGCGATGAATTTCTTTATTCAACCGATAATATGGCCACTAAGTGAAATAGAGATTCCCTTCTTCTTCGCGTTACTCATAGGGGGTGCTGTTGCTGCAATTGCGGGGTTTGCTGTCGGAGCTCCATGTCTTCGGGTAGGTGGAGATTATCTTGCTATAGTAACTTACGGATTCGCGGAGATAATTCGCGTGATACTCAACAACCTTCAAAGTATCACCAATGGGCCTCTAGGATTGAAAGGACTTCCCACATATACAAACCTCTACTGGAGCTGGGGCTGGGCATTGTTCACCGTCTTCTTCATAAAGAGACTAGTAGACAGCAGCTATGGACGTGCGCTGAAGTCAATAAGAGAGGACGAAGTTGCGGCTGAAGCTATGGGAGTCAATCTCTTCAAACACAAAACCCTGGCATTTGTAATAGGAGCTTTCTTCGCCGGCATTGGTGGTGGACTGCTTGGTAGTCTACTCATGACAATCGATCCGAATTCATTCAACATCGCTTTAACCTTTCAAATTGTCATGATTGTCCTTCTCGGAGGACTCGGAAGCATAACCGGAAGTGTCGTAATGGGCATTTCTGTTGCCTTCTTGATGGAATTGCTCAGGTTCGTGGAATCACCTATGACGATATTTGGTTTCACTATACCCGGCATCCCCGGCATGAGAATGCTAATCTTTGCGCTTATCCTCGTTATTACAGTGATCTTCTTCAGGAGAGGCCTTTTTGGTCACAAGGAGTTCTCATGGACATGGATATTCAGATCTAAGGGGAGGAATGCAAATGAGTCTGCTTAAACTTGAGCAAGTAACTAAGAGATTCGGCGGACTTACTGCGGTTTCGGATTTCAATCTTGATCTTCAGGAAGGTGAGCTGGTAGGACTCATAGGGCCCAATGGAGCAGGAAAAACAACTGTGTTCAATCTTATTACGAATACGTATTATCTAAGCGAAGGTAAAATCCTTTTTGAAGGCAAAGACATAACGGGTTTGAAGACAGACAGAATCGCCGCAGCGGGTATTGCAAGAACATTTCAAAACATCCGGCTTTTCGGAGAGCTAACAGTCTTGGAAAATGTTCTTACGGCATGCCACTTGCGACTGAGATCCTCGGTTTTCTCCGCGGTCTTCGGATTCCCGGGATATATGAGAGAAGAACTGGCGATGCACGAAAAGTCTAGATCTTTGCTCAAGACACTTGGTCTGGAGAAGTATGAGAGAGATCAGGCTGGATCGCTTCCTTACGGGCTGCAGAGAAAACTCGAGATTGCAAGAGCTCTGGCAACTCAACCAAAAGTGTTATTGCTGGACGAGCCAGCTGCAGGGATGAACCCAGAAGAGACACTTGCTCTGGGGGAACTGATTCTTAGAATTCGGAAGGAGTTCCAGCTGACGATACTGCTGATTGAACACGACATGAGCTTGGTTATGACGATATGCGAACGCATCATTGTTCTAGATCACGGTGTTACAATTGCAGAGGGTCTTCCAGAGGAGATTCAGAACAATCCTGACGTAATAACTGCCTACCTTGGAACGGGTGATTTGTATGCTTAAGGTGGAAAACTTGAACGTCTTTTACGGTGGTATACATGCCCTGAAGGGAATCTCCTTCAACGTTGAAGAAGGGAAGATAGTTGCGCTTATTGGGGCAAATGGAGCCGGAAAATCGACAACTCTTAGAAGCATTTGTGGTCTTAAAAAAGTGAAGGAAGGAGAGATACTTTTCAAATCAAAGAACATCACAAACAAGTCAACAAACGATATCGTGAAGGCTGGAATGACTCTGGTTCCTGAGGGTAGAAGAATCTTTCCTAACCTTACAGTAACTGAAAATCTTATGCTAGGGGCATTCCTGAGAAGAGACTCAGAAGAAATCGAGAAGGATCTTGATTGGGTTAATACCCTGTTTCCAAGATTGAGAGAGAGAAAAGACCAAAAGGGCGGAACTCTCTCAGGTGGAGAGCAGCAGATGCTTGCAATAGGCAGGGCACTGATGTCTAGACCGGATCTTCTTATGCTGGACGAACCATCATTAGGACTTGCTCCAGTAATTGTGGGTGAAGTGTTCAGGGTTATTCGAAAAGTTCATGAGGAGGGTAAGACGATTCTATTGATAGAGCAGAATGCTCTCGCTGCGCTGAAACTGGCCGACTATGCTTATGTACTTGAAACAGGCCGAATAGTTCTTCAGGGAAAAGGAGAAGACTTGCTTAGCGACGACCTGGTGAAAAAATCGTATCTTGGAGGATAGTTTTTAGATATGAACCATACGCTGCTTTCGTGGCCTGATTGATAGGATGATCCAAGAAATCAACGTGCTTTAACAACGGTGGAATTCCATGTGCTAAAGTATTCTTGGAACACCCTTCACTTGAATAATTCTCTCTAGAAAATCATCATGAAGTGTGAAACGACTGGTAACGATCAAGTGGCCCTTCAAATCGATGTACTTCCTCGATAACTTTTCATAACCCAAGGTTCTCGCTGACTGCGACACATAGTGGACGCCCGAATTTGACCTTTCCAAGCGAGTGGCTGTGCAAGAGACAATAAGTTAAGTGCCTTTGGTCTCCTTCTTCTGAAGATAAGCCTGAAATATCTAGGGCAGGCAGCCCTATGCATTTCTTTGACTTAGTTACGGAGATGGCGACAGAGTATAGAGGGCTTAGAAATTGTAATTCATATTCTGGTTTCTTCAACAAGAGTTCGTTATACCGAAGTCTTGTAATCTGGAATGAGATCTTCGAACAGCTCCTTTACTTCACAAAAAGAGTTACACTTCATGTATTTGTTTCTAAGACTTGCGGCATGCCTGATGTTTCTCGTGTAACCCGCAAAAGATTTCCGGAGATCTCTAACTGCCTGGTCTTCACCCACCGCTTCGGAAAGTCTTCTAAAGTGCCTGAGAAAGTGACCAAGTCTTTCTTGAAGAGTGAGCTCGTCATACGAACCAAACTTGATGAGGTCTTTCGCCTGTCTGAAGATCCAGGGATTGCCTATCGCGCCCCTGGCAACCACCACGCCATCGACAGAGTAGCGTCTTAGCGCGTTCACAATCGCCTCCGGGCTGAACATGTCTCCCGAACCGTAAGAGAGTATGTCTTCCCCGTGAAGTAAACGAGATATCCTGTCGATCTCCTCCCAGTTCGCAGAGCCCGAATATGCTTGCGCGACCGTCCTGCCGTGTACGAAAACCGCCTCCGGCTTTGCCTTCATAATCGGATAGATAATCTCTTCACTCTCGATGCAGTCAAAGCCCAGTCTGATCTTCACTGAGATAGGCACTTCTACGGTATTCTTCAAAGCGATGATCATTTCCGCAATCTTTTCCGGGGTTTTCAACAAGGCGCTTCCAGCGCCTCTTCTAGTTACTTTTCTCACGGGGCAACCGGCGTTTATGTCAATCCAGGTTGCCACATTCGAAAGTTTCGCCGCGGCTTTGGCCATTCTCGATACGTTCGAACCGAAAAGCTGAATCCTTGTCGGAGTCGACGGGACAAGTTCATCGGTCTTTCCCGAAGACCTCAACGCGCCCTCGACGCTGATCATTTCGCTGAAAACGAAATCGGCCCCCCATTCGACCGAAAGTTCCCTCATTGTCGCGTCTGTGTAACCGGCCATCGGCGAAAGCCCGATCTGCTTAGCCATAGAAAGACGTGACCTCGCCGAGTATTGAATCCGGGACCAGCCCGATAACCGATTTACCTTCCTTAATTCTCTTGCGAATCTCAGTCGAAGATATGTCGAATCGCGGTGCGTCAAGCCAGATTACCTGCCCGTCGAAGGAATGGTCTCTCTCGGTTATGTTTCTTGGATACACCGCGATCGTTGCTTCTTCGAGAAGGGCCTCGTATTCAAACCAGGTGTCAAGGGAGACGAAGCTGTCTTCGCCAACGATCAGAAAGGGTCTGCAACTGTGAAGTTTCGAGAAGTGCCTCACCGTGAAGAGAGAATAGGAGATCCCCCCTCTTTCCCTTTCATAGTCCGACACGCAAGCTTTATCAATTCCTTCGAAAGCCATTTCGAGCCATCTCATTCTGATCTCATACGGAGAGGTCGTATCGGAGACCTTGTGAGGAGGCCTGAACGCAGGAATAACGTAAAGCCTGTCCAGTTCCAGCTGTTCGATTGCCCGTATTGCAACGGCAAGATGGCCCGTATGTACGGGATCGAAGGAACCGCCAAAGATTCCGATTCTACTCTTTGAACACATACTCTCTGTCATCTATTACTACAGTATCTCCTTCCATTATGCCTGCATTTCTAAGTTTCGAAGAAAGACCGCCCTTCTCCAGTTTATCCATTATGAAACGGTCTCTGTACTTGAAGGCCCTGATTTTTCTCACGTAGAAATCGACTGCCGGCCCAAGAACCACATACCTTCCGGAAGAGTCCTTCTCCACTCTGAAATCCTCGGGATAGGGTGCCGTAAGGACGACGGGTTCGACCTGCGGCAGAGGGGTCTCCTCATCGGCCTTCATGTATGAGAAGTACGAGGGATCACTTTCGATATGCTTCCAGATCGCCTCTTTCAGAGGCCGAATTCCCTCGTGAGTCGCCGCCGAAATAGGAATTATCTCTTTGCCGGTGCTTTCTTTGAATAGTTGAAGCCTCTTCTGCCTCTCCCCTTCTGTAATGAGATCGCATTTGTTTGCCACCACAATCTCGGGCTTATCTGCAAGCTCTTTCTTGTAGAATTCGAGTTCGTAACGTATATCTCTGTAATCCTGAATGAAATCTCTTTCTTCACTCTCTGAGATGTCCAGAAGATGAACGATTGTTTTACACCGTTCGATGTGCCTGAGAAATTTATGCCCCAGTCCAATGCCTTCATGTGCCCCTTTGATTAACCCGGGCACATCGGCCACTATATATCCCTGTTCGTCATTCGCCATAACAACTCCGAGATTGGGCGAGAGGGTTGTGAAGTGATAATTCGCTATCTTCGGTCTAGCATTCGATATAACGGATATGAGCGTCGATTTTCCGACGTTTGGGAACCCGACCAGTGCGACATCGGCAAGAATCTTCAGCTCAAGTCGAACGAAGAGTTCCTCGCCGGGCTCCCCGTTTTCTGCGGCCTTGGGTGCCTGATTCGTTGAAGAGACGAATCTCGCGTTGCCTCTTCCTCCCTTTCCGCCTCTGGCAATCGCAACGATTTGACCGGGACTGCAGAGGTCGGCTATGATCTCTCCACTCTCGGCGTCATATGCAATTGTCCCAACGGGCACTCTTATAACCAGATCCTTTCCCTTCTTTCCGGCCATATTCGAACCGTGACCGCTCTCCCCGCTTTGGGCGATGAACTTCCTCTTGTGCTTGAATTCATAGAGCGTGTTTATTGAATTGGTCGATCTGAGAAAAACGTGACCTCCTCTGCCGCCATCACCACCATCCGGGCCTCCAAATGGTATGTACTTCTCTCTCCTGAAGGAGACGGAACCGTTACCTCCGTCTCCCGCCTTGACATAAATCCTCCCCGTGTCAACGAGGCTTTCCTGATCGTTACCTAGCATTGGAACACCTCCGCCGTATCTCCATTATGTTATAATAACATTGTTATTGGAAGGGGGAAAGAAGAAGTGGATCACGTTGTCAACGTTGGTTTTGAGTCCTTTGTGGTAAGGGATAGGATTCTGGCTGTTCTTCCTATTGAAAGCTCGGCCGTCCGAAGGCTCAAACAGCTCGGTATGGAGACGGGAAAGATCGTAAACCTTACTTTCGGTAAGCGGACGAAAGCCATACTGATAACGGACAGCGGTCATATAATTTTCTCCTTTCTTCCGCCAAAGAGAATCATAGAAAAACTCTTCATGATTTAGGAGGTTTTATGGACACAAACATGGCACCTTTCATCCCTTACGTAGTGGAAGACAGAGGAAGGGGAGAAAGGATTTTTGATATTTACACTAAACTGCTTTCGGAAAGAATAGTCTTTCTCGGCTGGCCAATCGACGATGAAGTCTCTAATATTGTGGTCGCACAGCTACTCTTTCTCGAGTCCCAGGACCCTGAAAAGGATATAAACCTTTATATCAACAGCCCGGGCGGCTCGATCACTTCCGGTCTGGCGATCTATGACACAATGCAGTACATCAAGCCTGACATCTCTACAATCTGCATCGGAATGGCCGCTTCAATGGGCGCGATACTTCTTGCCGGCGGCACAAAGGGAAAGAGGTTTGCTCTTCCAAACTCGAGGGTAATGATTCACCAGCCCTTCGGTGGAGCAGAGGGAGTGGCCAAGGATATCGAAATCAGGGCCAAGGAGATTCTCTATCTCAGGGACGAACTGAACAAGATCCTTGCCAAGCACACGGGTCAGTCGATAAAGAAGATCGAAAAGGACGCCGATAGAGACTTCTTTATGAGTTCAATCGAAGCTGTCAAATACGGAATGATAGACAAAGTTATCGAACAGAAGCCAAAAGAAAAAGGCAAGGAATAAGAGAGAAGTATTAACCGGCCGGCGCTGAGCGCCGGCTTTTGATGTATCCGGAGTGAATGACGTGGCTGAAATGACACCGATGATGAAACAGTACCTTGAAGTCAAGAACAGCTACAAGGACTGCCTGGTTCTCTTCAGGCTGGGAGATTTCTACGAGACCTTCCTCGACGACGCGAAGCTGGTTTCGAAAGAGCTGCAGATCGTGCTCACTTCGAGAAACGGGGTCCCGATGGCCGGTGTGCCTTATCACTCGATAAACGGCTATCTCAAAAAGCTGGTGACTGCGGGTTACAAGGTTGCAATCTGCGAACAGACTGAAGATCCGGCTCTCGCCAGGGGCCTTGTGAAACGAGAGGTCACAAGAGTAGTGACTCCAGGAACGATCGTTGAAGACGAGTTGCTTCCTGAATCCGAGAACAACTACATCATCGCCGTAGGAGAAGCGGACGAACTCTTCATAATGGCTACTGCAGATGTTTCAACGGGCGAAGTGTCCCTGTCTACTGCCGAAGACCTCGAGTCGATGAAAGACTTCATCATAGCAACGGGACCCTCACAGATCCTTTTGCGGGAGAGCTTGAAAACACTGAAGCGGGAGATTTCAGAGATCACTTTCGCTATGATTGAAATAGTCGAGGACTGGCATTTTGCTCTTTCATCGGGCATCAACTACGTGAAGGAGTTCTATTCGATAGCCTCCATAGATCATCTCGAGCTGAACAACAGAGAGATTGAAGTTCTCGGGGCGCTGTTCAAGTATTTGGAGACAATTAATTTCGGTCCGATGAAACACCTTTCCCTTCCGAGAGTGATCAGAAAATCCGATTCGATGCAGCTTGACGCCTCTACAATCGAAAATCTCAATCTCTTTCGCCTTGAGAGAAAGGGCTCTCTCTTCGAGATCCTCGACGAAACAATTACTGGAATGGGAAGAAGACGGTTGAGGCAGTGGCTTCTCTCGCCCCTAACCGACAGAGAGAAGATAGAGGAGAGGCTCGATGCGGTTCAGACTTTCTATTCTGACCGTCACCTTTTCGACGAACTGAGAGAGTATTTTCAAAATGTATTCGATATAGAAAGGATCACAACGCGGCTTTCGACGGGCAAAACCACCCCCAGAGATCTCCAGTCGTTAAGAACCTCTCTGGCGGCACTTCCTCTGATCAAAGAGTTGATCTCTACGGAAGCATCCTTTGAGAGCTTGAACGATCGGCTCGAGCTTTTTCCCGAAGAACTCGCTATTCTTCAGCGCAGCATCATGGATGAGCCGTCCGCCGTAGTTGGCGACGGAAAGGTAATCAGGGAAGGGTTCGATCGGGAGCTGGATTCTCTTCGCGATCTTCTCGAGCATTCCGTCGAGAAGATGAAGGCGATCGAAACGGCCGAAAAGAAGTCTACCGGGATAAGCTCTTTGAAGGTCAAGTTCAACAAAGTCTTCGGATACTTCCTGGAGGTCCCTAAGAGTCAGACAAGCAAGGTGCCCCAGAACTACACTAGAAAGCAGACCCTTGTAAACTCGGAACGATACATCACAGAGGAACTCAAAGAATTCGAAGATAGAATCCTGAGCGCAAACGACAAGATCCAGACGCTGGAGAGGGCGCTTTTCCTGGATGTTTGCTCGCAGCTTCTGAACTCTCTGCAGAGACTGAAGGATGTTTCGAAGGTCCTTTCGGAGATCGATTCTCTCCAGTCGCTTGCAGCAGTGGCAAGAAAGAACAACTACTCCCGGCCCCGGTTTTCGGATGACGGAAGGGTGAAAATCTCTAATTCCAGACATCCGATAGTTGAGAGATTTGTCTCGGATTTCACGCCGAACGACGTATCCCTTAGCAGAAGTGAGAACTTTTTCATTGTGACCGGACCGAATATGAGCGGGAAGTCGACTTTCATTAGACAGGTCGCCCTGCTCTCGATCATGGCGCAGGTCGGCTCTTTCGTGCCTGCGGATGAAGCTCTCCTTTCGATCCATGACAGGGTCTTCACAAGAATCGGCGCCAGAGATGAACTTGCTAGCGGCAAATCTACATTTCTGGTGGAAATGATGGAGACGGCGACGATCCTCTCGAAGGCAACCGAAGACAGTCTCGTTATCCTTGACGAAGTGGGTAGGGGAACTAGTACCTTTGACGGCATTTCTATCGCGTGGGCCGTTTCGGAATTCATATACGAGGCAGTGGGGTGCCACACGATATTTGCCACTCATTTCACCGAGTTGACCGAGCTTTCCAATATGTACCCGGGCATAAAGAACAAGACCGCAAGAATAATCGAGACTGATAGTGGGATTGTCTTTCTTCACAAAGTAATCGACGGCGTAGCGAACAGTTCACATGGAATAGAGGTGGCAAAGCTTGCCGGAGTTCCCGAGACCGTACTCTCGAGAGCAAAGGAAATACTGAAGGTGATTTCCAAGCAGTCTGCGCTTGACAAGGCAGTCAGGGTTCTGACCGCAGACGATCTGAAGGAGATCAGGCAATCGAAAAAGGGAAAGATGAACAGAAATCAGATTACTCTATTCTGATGTGTCAAATATCATTCTGAATTCCGGAGGTGGGTATGTCGAGGATCGAACGATTTAGAGAGAAGCTGAAAGAATGCAATCTTGAGGGGTTTGTACTCTATAACATGGAGGCGAGCAACCGCTCCGGCTCCTGGTATCTGTCTGGTTTTTCGGGCTCATTCTCAGTTCTGATCGTAACCCCAAAGGACGAGTACATAGTGACTGATTCTAGATACTTCACACAGGCCGAGATGGAGACGAAGTTCAAACTCATCCCTTACAGGAACGGCGACGAACTCAAGGATATAATTAAGACGACTTTGGCAAGAGACGGAGCAAGTCGGGTAGGATTTGAAGAAGAAACGATCAGTTTGGGGCTCTACAACAGGGTCTTTTCTAAGCTTGGAGTTGAACTGAAACCTGCCGACAGTCTTCTCAAAGATATGCGGATGGTCAAAACGCCGGAAGAAGTTGAAAAGATCAAACTCGCTGTAAAGATCGCAGAAGATGCGCTCACAGAGACTCTTAATTTCGTTAAGCCGGGCAGGTCTGAAGAAGAGATTTGTGCGGCGCTCGAATACGAAATAAGAAAACGGGGAGGCGACCTCGCCTTCGAAACGATAGTCGGCAGCGGGCCGAGAAGCGCGATCGTTCACGGCAGACCGTCTGGAAGAAAACTACGGGAAGGCGATTTTCTCTTGATTGATTACGGAGCGAGGGTGAACGGCTACAATTCCGACATAACCAGGACATACTGTATTGGCGATCCGACAGAAGAGATGGCGAGAGTGTACGAAACCGTTCTTAAGGCGCAGACTGAAGCAAAGAACGCTGCAAAGGCAGGGGTTGTCGGAAGCCGACTGCACGAAGTGGCGGCAAGTATAATTGGAGAGGCGGGCTACGGCGAATTCTTTGGTCACGGTCTTGGCCATAGTCTGGGAATGGATACTCACGACGGTCCGGGCCTGTCTCCGAAGAACAACGATCCGATCCCCGCAGGAGCGGTCATCACAATTGAGCCGGGTATCTATCTTCCCGGTAAATTTGGGGTTAGAATAGAAGACGATTGTTATTTTTGTGAAAATGGAATTGAGGTTCTAACTAATCTAGATAGAGAGTTGAAGATTCTTTAGCGATCCGGAGGTGGCTTCTAGATGATAGAAGTTGGAAAAATCAGAAAGGGAAACCCCCTGATGATTGAAGGTGAGATCTACATTGTCATCGAGGCAAACAAGCATTCAATGGGAAGAGGGGACGGCATTATCAGGACGAGGATGAAGAACTTGAAGACCGGCCTTGTAAGGCAGTTCACGTTTCAGGCAAGCGAGAAGGTAGAAGAAGCGGCGCTTTCATTCAGGCATGTCCAGTATCTTTACTCTGAGGATGAGCTCTTCCACTTCATGGACCTCGAGACGTACGAGCAGTATACAATTGGAGTAGACGAGATGGGAGATGCTCTGGACTACATAAAGGAGAACGAAGAAGTCGACCTTCAGTTTCACGAAGAGAGGCCTATTGGGGTAGTTCTTCCAAACACCGTGGTCCTTGAAGTAACCGATACGGCGCCAGCATACAAGGGCGATACGGTCTCGGGAAGCGGCAAGCCTGCCGTTCTTGAAACAGGGTTGAAGGTAATGGTTCCATTCTTCGTTGAGAATGGAGAGCTGATTCGTGTGGACACAAGAACAGGCGAATATATCGAGAGAGCATAGTGAGAAAGGAGGGAGAAATATGGATTTTGAAGAGACTGATCTCGGCAGAATCGAAATCTCGGAGGCTGTAATCCGGGATATCGCTATTCACTCCTACATAGAATTTTCGAAATTCGATCCTAAGGAAGCAAAAGCGCGGAAAGAGGCCAGGTCGATCGTAGATATCGATCTCGATGAGAAGGTCGATGGAACCAAAACAGTCAAGATAACTGTAAATACTAAGATCAAGTACGGCGTCTCGATACCCTCTTATGCCAGGAAGATGCAGGAGAAATTGAAGAACGACGTGGAAAGCTTCAGCGGCATTAAGGTTGAAGACGTTTCCATAACGATTGAAGACGTATATGAAGAGGCTCAGAAACCTGCCGTGTTCGAAGAGGAAGAGGAGTCTGAGAACGTCGAAATGATGCCCGAGCTTGAAGAAAGTAAGTCCGAGGAAACGGTCGAAGAGGCCGAAGACGAAGACAGAGAGAAAGAGGTTTGAAGAGGTGAAGGCAGGTCCAAGCAAAAGCAGACGAAAGATGAGAGAAATTGTTTTCAGCGCGATCTATCAATTCGACTTCAATGATGATTTGGAGTCTTCATCGGATTATGTCGAACAGGAGCTCAGCTTCTTTTCGATGGAGATGGAGATGAAATTGAGAACACGAAAGTATTTCGACACCATTTTGAAGAATCGTGATGAGATAGACGACATAATAAGAAAACACCTCACCAACTGGACTTTCGAGAGACTTGCCTCTATCGACAAGAACGTCCTGAGGCTTGGAGCATACGAGATAATCTATGAGCCGGACATACCTATTGAAGTTACACTGAACGAATCAATAGACATCGCGAAGAAGTATGGTTCGGAACAGGGCGGCAAATTCGTAAATGGCGTTCTCGACAAAATCGCTCGAGAGTGCGCATCAACAGAGAAAAAGCATTTATAGGAGGTTTTTCATGCTGACTGATCTGGAGATAGCACAGAAAGCAGAATTGAAAGAAATTGACGAAATCGCCTCATCCGTCTCGATCCCTGAAAAACATCTTAGAAGATATGGAAAGCATGTCGCAAAGATCTCACACCAATATCTGAATGAGCTGCAGGACAAACCCGACGGAAAACTGGTTCTTGTGACAGCTATAAGCCCTACAAGCGCCGGCGAAGGGAAGACCACCACTTCTGTTGGTCTGGCGATGGCCCTGAACAAGATAGGAAAGAAATCCTTTGTTACTCTGAGGGAGCCGTCTATCGGTCCGATCATGGGAATCAAGGGGGGAGCCGCCGGCGGCGGTTACTCTCAGGTGCTTCCGATGGAAGAGATAAACCTTCACTTCACTGGCGATTTTCATGCGATCTCGCTGGCACACAATCTTCTTTCTGCAGTTATCGATGCGCACATAAAGTTCGACAACGAACTGAGAATCGACCCGGCGCAGTTATACTGGCCGAGAACAATGGATATGAATGACAGGGCTCTCAGACAGATAATCGTTGGCCTTGGAGGGTCGGCGAACGGCTATCCAAGAGAAGACTCATTCGTAATAACTGCCGCCTCCGAAATTATGGCGATAATCTGTCTTTCGAAGAACCTCGTTGACCTGAAGGAACGGCTGGCCAGAATAATCGTTGGGAGAAGCTATGATGGCGACTTCATAACCGTCAAGGATTTGAACGTTCAGGGAGCGATGGCCACGCTTCTGAAAGATGTCCTCGATCCGAATCTCGTTCAGACTATTGAAGGCACTCCTGCCTTTGTTCACGGAGGGCCTTTTGCGAACATAGCACATGGAACAAACACCCTGACTGCGACAAAGATGGCTCTGAAGCTTTCCGATTATGTGATAACCGAGGCGGGCTTCGGGGCAGACCTGGGGGCACAGAAATTCCTCGACTTCGTCTGCCCTGTCGGAGGCTTGAACCCAAGCGCAGTTGTTCTGGTCGCCTCGATCAGAGCCCTGAAACTGAACGGGGGAGCTTCAAAGAAGGACATCCTGGAAGAAGATTTGTCGGCACTTGAAAAGGGATTCGAAAACTTGAAGGTTCATTTCGAAAACCTTCACAAGTACGGTATTCCAGTAGTAGTCGCCCTTAATGAATTCCCGACAGACACGGAGAAGGAAAGAGAGAAATTTGACGGCCTCTGCAAGTCGAACTCGATACCTTACGAGCGGTCGAGAGTGTGGGCCGAAGGCGGCGCCGGCGGGGTCGACCTCGCCAGGAAGCTTGTCGAACTTGTCGACGGTCCGAGCGATTACAAACCATTGATTCCGATGGATCTTTCCTTCGAGGAGAAGCTGGACAAGCTGGCGAAAGAGATATATAGAGCCGGTAGAGTCGATCTTGAGCCGGCGGCAAAGAGCAAGTTAAAGCTCTTCAAGAAGCAGGGAGTAGATCGTCTACCGATAATCGTTGCCAAGACTCAGTACTCCATCTCCGACGACGACAAGAAACTGGGGGCTCCACACGGTTACACTTTCAAGGTGAGAGATCTCAATCTCTCTGCCGGCGCCGGGTTTATCGTTGTTGTCGCCGGAAAGATAATGCTGATGCCGGGACTGGGCAGAGATCCCAACGCCAAGCAGATTGATGTGGACGCAGACGGAAAGATAAGCGGGCTCTTTTGAGGTGGTGCATATGATACTTGATGGAAAGATCGTTTCAGAGAGCATATATGCCGAAATAAAGGAGAAGATCAGCAATAGAACTGGGGAGCTTCCCTCACTAGTTCTATTCTGCGACGAACCTGACCCATCCAACAAGACCTATATGAAATCGATAAGGAGACAGGGAGAGAAACTCGGCATTGAAGTGATAGTGAGAGATAGCGGTAGCAATCCCGTCGAGGAGATCTCTGAACTGAACAAAGACAAGAACGTTGCGGGAATAATGGTAATGCATCCGCTGAAAACCGCCGACGAAAAGGCCGTGCTGGCTGCGCTCGATCCCGGGAAAGATCTTGAGGGCCGAACCGTATCGAATCTCGGCGGAATAATCAACGACGAAGAGTTCTTCGCTCCCCCCACTGCCGAAGCCGTCATGGAGATTCTGAACTACTACGGGATCGAAGTGAAGGGGAGAGACATAACCATTGTCGGCAGATCAAATACAGTCGGGAAACCTCTCGCGCTGCTCTTGCTGAAGAAAGGTGTTGACGGCACCGTAACAGTCTGCCATTCTAGGAGCAGAGACATATCCGAGAAGACATTCAACGCCGATATAGTAGTCAGCGCCGTTGGGATTGCCGGGTTTATCGAGCGAGAGATGATCAGGCCCGGTGCGGTTGTGATTGATGTTGGAATAAACTTCGTGGATGGGAAGCTAGTGGGCGATGTAGACTTTGACGAGGTAAGTCAGATAGCGGCTGCTATTACTCCCGTACCTGGGGGAGTCGGCAGCGTGACCACGGCGCTCCTTTTCAGGCATTATTATAAATCTATCGAAAGAATGGAGTCGTAATCGATGAACGAACAGCCACTCTTCAGACGATTGAAAGACTACTCTTATACCCAGCTGGAGGTTCTGGCCGGAGAGATAAGAGATACGATAACTAGAGTCGTGTCCTCGAACACGGGACATCTCGCTTCGAACCTGGGGACCGTCGAGCTGACGATAGCTCTCTACCGGGTATTCGACCCCGACGAAGACATAATCATCTGGGATACCGGGCATCAGGCTTACACTCACAAACTGCTCACAGGTCGTTATGGTTCCTTCGGATCTCTCAGGAAGAAGGGCGGAATCAGCGGCTTCCTGAACAGAAAGGAAAGCCCTTATGATTTCTTTGGAGCGGGACACGTTGGAACGGGACTTCCTGCCGCAATGGGCATAGAGCAGGCACAAAAAATATTCCGCAACGCAAATAACATTGTGGTTGTCACAGGCGACGGAGCTTTGACTTCCGGTCTGGCTCTTGAAGCTCTTAATCAAATGAAGGACATCGGCTCCAAGATAAAAGTGATAGTAAACGACAACGGAATGAGCATCGGAAAGAATGTGGGAAGCCTCTCTTCCTCTCTTGCCGAACTAAGGCTGAACCCTGTTTACAGAGAAATGAAAGGTGACTTGAAGAACGCCCTGGAGGCGATGAAGCTAGGAAGCCTCGAGCAGTTCCTTTCGAAGATAAAGAGCGGACTGAAAGCCTCGATTCTCGGCGGCAATATTTTTGAAGATATGGGGTTGAACTACGTGGGTCCTGTGAAGGGTCACGATTTTCAGGAGCTGGAAGCGGTTTTTTCGGCCGTCAAGCAGTTGCCTGAACCTTTCCTTGTCCATATAGTCACGAAGAAGGGAAAGGGCCTCGAATACGCAGAGAGCAATCCCACGAGATTTCACAGTGTCAGCAGAATCGATTTTGAAAACGGCGAGAGGATCTCCCGCGACGGGGAGCTTACTTACAGCGAAGTCTTCGGAAAGGTTCTGACGGAACTGGCAAAGAAAGACCCATCAATTTCCGCTATTACCGCGGCGATGCCTGACGGAACGGGTCTGGCAGAGTTTGCCGAGAAACATCCAGCAAGGTTTTTCGATCTTGGAATAACCGAACAGCTCTGCACAACCTTTGCGTCTGGAATGGCTGCGGCCGGAACGAAACCCGTCTTCGCGGTGTACTCGACCTTCCTGCAGAGAGCGGTGGATCAGCTGATCCACGACGTTGCCCTTCAGGATCTTCCGGTTCTCTTCGCGATAGATAGGGCTGGCATAGTCGGTCAGGACGGCGCGACCCATAATGGAATCTTCGACATATCTTTCCTTTCGATGATTCCGAATATGCAGATTCTTGCTCCTTCGAGCCTGAAGGAACTGGCGAACATGATCTTCACTCTCTTCACCGAGAAGTGGATGGACCATCCCACTGCGATAAGGTATCCGAGAGAGACGGAGCTCCAGAGCATCGACGATATTGTCTCGAACTTGAGGAAGCTGGAGCTGTTCAAGTGGGAAAAGGTGATCGACGGAAAGGAAACAGCCATCCTTGCAACGGGATCGATGGTTTCCAGGAGCAGAGAGACTGCTCTCTTGAACGGATATGCTCTCTATAACTGCCGATCAATAAAGCCGCTCGACAAAGCGGCTCTAGGACAAATCTTCGCCGATTACGACCTGATAGTGACGGTTGAAGAGGGAATAAAGAGCGGAGGCTTCGGCTCCAATGTGACGCTTGAGGCTTCAAGGCAGAACTACAATGGTAGAATCGATATTATTGCAATTGAGGACTGTTTTTCTTCTCACGGCACAAGAGAAGAGGTATTGAATGAGCTGGGGTTGGATGCCAGGGGAATAGAGAATAGAATCTCTAAACTGAGAGGTGAAAAGAATGCAAGTAACTACAGAATTCGGTAAGATCGATATTTCTCTTCAGGCGATATCTTCGATAGTCAAAAAGGTTGTGTCTGAGTCTTATGGGCCGGTGAACGTCGGATCGCCCCAAACGGGGTTTCTGACAAAGCTTTTCGGCACGGGAGAGGATTCTAGAAAGGGAATCAAAGTAACCGAGGAGATCGACGGCACGCTTGAGATAGATATCGATTTGATTCTCGAGTACGGCGTTAGAATTCCCACCGTTGTTGAGAATATCCAGGAAAACGTATTTCACAAGTTAAAGGAGCTTACTGAAGCGACCAATATCAAGGTGAATATTCACGTTGTCGGCTTGCAGGATTGATGGGAGGCTAAGTAGATGAAACGTATCAACGGCAAGTTTTTTGTCGCAGCCTTCCGGAAAGCCGCTGAACGACTTCTTGCAAATAAAGATGAGATCAACGCGCTTAATGTCTTTCCCGTTCCAGACGGAGATACTGGATCGAATATGGCGGCCGCTATGATAGAGGCCTGCGAATATCTCGACAGATTGAAGAAAGATGATTTGGTGAGCGTTCTGGAAGCGGTCAAGACTGGAATGTTAATGGGCGCGAGGGGAAACTCCGGCGTAATTCTCTCTCAAATATTTAGAGGATTCGCCGAGGGAATAGGAAACAGAAAATTTGTCAACACCAAGGCCTTTACCGAGGGCCTGACAAAAGCCAAAGAAATCGCTTATAGATCCGTAATGAAACCGGTCGAAGGTACGATGCTGACCGTCATTAAGGTCTGTGCAGATACTGCCAACGATGAATTTGGAGGCATAGAGGACTTCGACGAGTACTTCGAGAAGCTCGTAGAAGTGGCTTTCGATACGGTTGAGAAGACCCCAACCCTCTTGCCGAAACTGAAAGAGGCCGGAGTGGTCGATTCCGGTGCAAAGGGCCTGGCGTACATATTTGAAGGCTTCCTGCTGGCGACGAAAGGCGATATAGAGCTTGAAGGACCACTTCAGCAGATGCCGCAGGCCATGGGATCTTCAACGGAGCGGATAGTGGAGATCGTAAGGGAAGAGCTCAAATACACATACTGCACCGAGTTGGTCGTGAACCTCAATGGGTCGGAAAACCCGGAAGAGACCTCTGAACTGCTGAAAGCCTACCTGGAAGAGATGGGAGATTCTATTGTCATGGTTCATCAGGATGAGATCATAAAGATTCACGTCCACACAGACCATCCTGGAGATGTTATTGAGAAATTCCTCGGTGTCGGATTCCTTCAGAAAGTGAAGATAGACAACATGAAGGTCCAGCATGAGCACATAGTGGATATCCAGTCGAGAGGACCTGAGATGTACGGAAAGGACAAGCACCACGGAGTAATCGTGGTCTCACCTGGAGAGGGGCTGGCCGATGTATTGAAGAGTCTTGGCGTAGACTACGCCGTTAAGGGCGGTCAGACGATGAATCCTAGTCTGAAAGACCTTTACGAAGCAATCAGCAGAATTGCCGCAGATAAAGTCATAGTTCTTCCCAACAACCCGAACATCATTCTCACTGCCAAAGAGGCGGCGAACGCGATTCACGACGACAATCCCGAAAAAGAAGTCTATATAATTCCTACGCGCACGGTTCAGGAAGGGATAGCCGCGATGACCGTGTATAATGACGAGATGGATAGCGAGTCTCTCATAGAAGAAATGAAAGGAGCGGCTGAAGCAGTTTCTCCGATTTCGATCACATACGCTGTTCGCGACTCCAGCATGAAGGGAAAGAAGATAAGGAAAGGCGAGTATATAGCAATCGGTAGAGACGGTCTGATAGCCTCGGGCAGAAAGCTCGAGAAGCTTGTTCACGACTCGATCAAGACCGTTCTTGGAAAAGATGCCGACAAAGAGGTCGTCACGATATTCTATGGATCGGAAGTGTCGGAGGAAGCCGCAGGAAAACTGCTTGAATCTCTTTCGGGAAGTTTCTCCGATTTTGAATTCGAAATCCACAGCGGCGGACAGCCCTACTATTACTACCTGATTTCCATTGAATAGACAAGAATCTCAGGAGGAAACGATGTACTTACAAGACGTAGTAGAAAAACTCAACTCATACTGGTCTATGCAGGGGTGTATCATAGACCAGCCTTACGACCTCGAAATGGGGGCCGGAACATTCCACCCTTCAACCTTCCTCAGGTCGCTCGGAAAGAAGCCCTGGAAAGTTGCCTTCATTCAGCCGAGCAGGAGACCGACAGACGGTCGTTACGGCGAAAACCCAATGAGAGTTCAGAGATACTTCCAGTATCAGGTGATAATCAAACCCAACCCGGAGAATTCTCAGGAGCTATACCTCGGTTCTCTGGAAGCTCTGGGAATAAACCCCAAGGAACATGATATACGATTCGTGGAAGACAACTGGGAGTCTCCGACTCTGGGAGCCTGGGGTGTGGGCTGGGAAGTCTGGCTCGATGGAATGGAGGTCAGTCAGTTCACATATTTTCAGCAGGTCGGCGGAATCGATGTCGACCTCGTTTCGCTCGAGATCACCTACGGGCTCGAAAGAATTACGATGTACCTTCAGAAGAAAGCCAATATATTCGATATAGACTGGAATGAAGAGTTCAAATACGGCGATGTCTTCCTCGAGAACGAGAAGGAATTCTCGGCTTACAATTTCGATGTTGCAGACACCTCAAGGCTCTTCGAGCTTTACAGACTCTACAGGGAGGAGTTCGACCTGTGTATGGAGCATGGCCTCGTAAGACCCTCATACGACTACATGATCAAATGTTCTCACGCCTTCAATTTGCTCGACGCCAGAAATGCCATAAGCGTATCTCAGCGTCAAAGCTACATCAAATCGATTAGAGAGATGGCGAAGGCAGTGGCCGAAGCATACGTAGCTAAGGAGCGCGATACAGATGAGTGATCACAAAGCTCTGCTGGAAGTTGGAATTGAGGAGCTTCCCTCAAGTGAAGTTCAGGGCATAAGAAATCAGCTTAAGGAGAGAATAAAGAGATCCCTTGACAATAATCGTCTTGGCTACGGAGAACTAGAGGTCTTCGTTGCGAGCAGGAGATTCGGAGTGCTAATTCATGGCATTGAGCCGAAACAATCAGACTTTGTGGAGAAGAAGAAGGGTCCGTCCGAGAAAATCGCGTACAAGGAAGGCGAACCTACCAAGGCCCTGCTCGGTTTTCTCAGGGGAAGCAACGCTCAGATTGAAGACGTCAGCATTGAGGACGGATATGTCTTTGTGCAGAGAGAAATAATCGGGAAGAAGACAGAAGAACTCCTCCCTCAAATCTTCTCGGAATCGCTGAGGTCTCTCGAGTTCAAGAAGCCGATGCGCTGGGGGGACGGCACCTACAGATTCGTGAGACCCGTGAAGTGGATAGTCGCAATGCTTGACGACAAAACGATTGAAATGGAGCTTTTCGGCAAGAGGTCATCGAATACATCGATGGGACACAGGTTCTTCTGTGACGAGGTTCAAGTCTCGCCAGAGAAGTATTTCTCAGAACTGGAAGAGGCCCTCGTTATCGCACGAGAAAGGGACAGAAGAGAACGGACGCTCTCAGAAATAAAGAAAGTGGAATCGAATCTCGAAGGCCAGATCCCCATAGATGAGGAGCTGCTCGAGGAAGTTGTTTCCCTCACCGAATACCCTACTGCGGTAGTCGGAAGCTTTTTCGAGAAGTATCTGTCTCTTCCGCCTGAAGTGATAATTGTTACGATCAAGCACCACCAGCGCACCTTCCCTGTGTACAGAGAGGGTAAGCTTACCAACAACTTTGTTGCCTTTCAGGACGGGCCGGCCGACCCTCTGGGAAATATCAGACTGGGGTATGAAGAGGTCATAAACGCAAGGCTCGAAGATGCCTTCTTCTACTTCGAGAAGGACAAAGAGAGACCTTTCGAGCAGTACGTGGACGGGCTCCAGGGTATCTTGTTCCAGCGAGGTCTCGGCACATTGAGGGACAAGACGGAAAGGATTACAGCGCTCTCCTCAGAGATCTCCAGAAGGCTGAAGGCCAAGAGCGATGAACTCTTCGAGGTCGAAAGAACGGCTCTTCTGGCGAAGGCCGACCAGATCACACGAGTGGTGCAGGAATTCCCCGAGCTTCAGGGCATCATGGGTAGAATCTATGCGGAAGCATCGGGAGAGAAGTCCAGTGTCGCGCTTGGCATAGAAGAGCACTACCGCGACAACCTCGTGCCCGCAACTCTAACCGGAGCGGTCGTGGGGGTCTCGGACAGGATTGACACGCTCGCAGGAAACTTCGCCATAGGAAACATCCCGTCTGCATCAAAAGATCCTTACGCTCTGAGAAGAAAAGCCTCTTTCATATTCAGGACGATGCACCATCTTGGATGGAAACTCGATCTTCTCGAGCTGCTGGAAAGGGCTTTGAGCAATCTGGACAAGATTTCCGAAGAGACTCTAGATTCGTTGAAAGACTTCTTCTCCAGCAGGTATGAAGCCTTTCTTCTCGAAAGAGGTTTCTCCATGAATATTGCTCGATCGGTGAAGATGTGGTGGAGATTCCCTTATCTTGGAGTGAGAGCTGCAGAAGCAATCTCCGAATACGTGAAGAAAGAGGATTTCAATGACCTTCTGATTGCTTATCAGAGGGTCCACAATATAAGCAGAGGTCATTCGGGAAACAGTTTTGACGGGTCTAAGTTCATCGAGCAGGCCGAACGTGATTTACTGAACAACTACTTGAAATGCTTCGACGATGTCATGGAAGCGCTCGAGCGCGACGATTTCGAGAGATCGCTCCAGTTGCTGACATCTCTTAAGCCTCACATAGACAAATACTTCGACGATGTCTTTGTTATGGCCGAACAGGAAGATATCCGCCTCAACAGACTCGGCTTCCTCAAATCGGTAGATCAGCTCTTCTTGAAAATTGGCGACCTCTCGCTGCTTCTCGAAGAAGAGAGAGTGTGAAGTGTCAGTGAAGTCCGGAACTGTAGCTTTAGTGGGGAAGCCCAATGTGGGAAAATCCACATTGATAAACACCATTATCGGCGAGAAGATTGCTATCGTCTCGGACAAACCGCAGACCACCAGAAACCGTATAGGCGGAATACTGACAACGAAGAAGGGGCAGATCGTCTTCTACGATACCCCCGGGATTCACAAGCCTCTTCACAGGCTAGGTCAATACATTCTCAAGGTCGCGACTTCATCGCTTGCCGGTTCAGACCTGCTGCTGGTAATAGTCGATCCAACCGACGGGCTACGCGAATCGGACAGGCTCGTTGCCAATCACGTCAATCAAAGCCGAATTCCCGTCTTTCTTGCCATCAATAAGGTTGATGAATACAAAAACGAAAGGCTTCTTCAGGACTTCCAGGCAAAGGCCGAAGAGCTTTTCAATGACATTCGCCGTACCTTCCTGATATCTGCCAAGAAGGGAGACGGTGTTGAAGAACTGCTGGAAACCATCTTCGATTTTCTTCCAGAGGGTAAAATGCTATTCCCCGAAGACCTCATAACCGATCGTTCATCTAGATTTATGGCATCGGAGGTTATTCGCGAGAAGGTTCTGCAGAACACCAGACAGGAGATTCCTCACTCGGTGGGAATCGTTGTTCAGGAGTTCAGCGACGAGGGTAACATACTGAAGATAAGGGCCGATGTAATCGTTGAGAGAAGCAGCCAGAAGCCGATAATTCTCGGCAAGGGCGGTTCAATGATCAAGACCATCGGCACTGAAGCAAGGAAGGATCTCGAGTATATATTCGATCAGAAGATCTTCCTCGATCTGTTCGTCAAAGTGAGAGAAAAGTGGAGAGATAAGGATACCTTAATACAGGAGTTCACTAATCTAAGAGACGAACTTTAATAGACCGGGGGGTGTTTAGATGAAAAAGGGAAGGGCGACTTTCGTTCTCTTTCTTTTGCTCTTCATGATGGTCTTCCTGAATGCAGACCAGATGGTCATGTCTCCGAACATGGGAGAAATCGAGGCCGAATTCGGCATAACAAAGGCAGACATCGGGCTGATTCAGGGTTCATTCACAATCGTAGGGGCCTTGATTTCACTTCTCTGGGGCTTCCTGGCAGACAAGTACAGTAGAAAACACCTTCTCCTGTTCAGTGTTCTAGTGGGCGAGATTCCATGTTTCCTTTCTGCCTTCGTGCAGACCTTTCCCCAGCTTTTCGTTGCCAGAGCCTTAACGGGGATAGGTGTCGGAGCCCTCTTTCCGGTAGTCTTCTCTTATGCTGGCGACGCCTTCAAAGAGTCGCAGAGAGCCAAAGTAAATTCCTTTCTTTCGACCGCGATCTCTCTGGGAGCCATAGTAGGCATGGTGATAGCCGGCTTTACTGGTGCATCGCTCGGCTGGAGAATCCCGTTCATAATTGTCTCTCTGCCCAACATACTCCTCGCTCTCCTCTTCTTTCTTTTTGCGGAAGAGCCAAAGAGGGGAGCCGCCGAAGTGGCAGTGGGCGATCTCGTCGACAAGGGCGTAAACTACATAGGAAAAGTAAGACTCTCGGACTACAAGAATCTCTTCAAAGTGAAAACCAATCTAATCCTTTTCATACAGGGGATCCTCGGCACGATTCCCTGGGGTGCGATTCCATACTATCTGGTGAACTTCTTCGAAACCTCGAAGAACCTGTCGAAGGAATCGGCAACGATGATATTCATCTTCTTTGGAGTCGGGAACGTTCTCGGAATATTCTTTGGAGGACTTATCGGCGGCCTGCTCTACAAGAAAAAGCCGTCCTACATGCCTCTTTTCAGCGGAATAATGACTATCATAGGGACGTTCGTCGCTCTTCTTGCCCTGAACTTCCCGCCAGTTGAAGGAGCCGGCGGCTTCGTAATGCTTGGTGCGCTGGGGATGGTTGCTGCCGCTTCAGCTTCTATGACCGGACCCAACATGAAGACCATGCTGATGAATGTCAATCCACCGGAAAACAGGGGAAGAATCTTTTCCATCTTCAACCTAACCGATTCTCTCGGGACTGGATTCGGGCAGTTCTTTGCCGGGACCCTGGCGACCGCGGTTGGATCTCTAGGCGTGGCAATGAATGTCTCTGCACTGTTCTGGCTCCCATGCGGACTGGTTTTGCTGACCGCGGCGCTGGTATTTCCAAAGGACATTGCCTCCCTAAACAAGAAGATGAAAGAAGCCGCTCTCACAATGGAGAAGGAAAAATAGAGGCTTGTCAAGAGGTCGAAATCGCTTCCATGAGTGACTTTGACTTGGAATATTGAAAACAAAGTTGTATAATCTAATTGCTGAAGTAACCCTCAGACCGCTTCGCTGCCCTCGAAAAGGGCAGCAATTTTTATTATAATGAGTGCATCGGCAGAGAGCGTGAATTGCAGATTGTTCTGAGTTCTGCTTTTGATAGGCAATACCTACTTCGTAAGAAAGTAATCCGCGATTCCAGTAACCAGAGCCTCGACAAGCTTTTCCCTGTAATCCTGGGTGGAAAGAAGGACATCTTCTTCAGGATTGGACATATACCCTGCTTCGAAGATTATTACAGGGACTTTCGACCAGTTGAACCCCGTCATGTCATCACGAACTCTGATTCCGAGAGACTTTATTCCGTTTATCTGCAGCAAGCTCGCGTGGATCTTCTCGGCAGCCTTCCTGCTCTCTTCGTAGATCGGTGCGGTGTGAACGGACGACGCAGAAGGAACAAGCAACATGAATCCTTTCAGGCTGCTGTCAGAGCTGTAATTGGCATGTATCCGAACACAAAGATCTGCCTTTGCCTCGTTTGCGATCACTGCTCTCTCTATGTTGCTCACGTTGACTTCGTGACTCTCTCTAGTCATCACGACGTCGTACCCCTCTTCGAGAAGCCTATCCCTCAGCATGAAAGAGAATTCCAAATTGAAGACGTATTCAGGAATCCCGGTAGAGGAGCCGCGCGTTCCAGTAGAAACCCTTGCCTTGGTCGTTTCAGAACCCGGAGCGATCTGCTCGTGAGAAAAGTCGGCTTCCTTCTGATGACCGGGATCGATGCAGATAGTAAGTGAAAGGCCCAGGGTGGCAAACAACATTACAATTGTTGAAAGGACTATTCTTCTCTTTGAATGCATTGAATCACTCCTAACTCTTAATCAATATAGATTATAACTTCTTTACGAATGCGCGGGGTCAAGCAGCGCGAAATGAGATTGTGTTTTTCCTTCACTGAAAAGTCCCAACAGATGTCCCCAAATTTGCATTCAAGACTGGAACTTTTCATTTGACAGAACCTTAATAGAAAGTCATTCGCTTTGAAGAGAAGATTCCTCCCGAACTGCCTGAATGTTCATGCGACAGATCATTCAAACGCTATGAAGACTATCAGATGAATATAGTCAACCTTGAAGGTCCAAGAATGACTTCGGTCATACACTGGAGTGATTTTAGATGCAGATTCAATTGCGTTTGCTCTTATTTTAATTCTAGTGCCTTCATTGTTTTACAAAAAATCATTCTCTGCATTTCGATCAGTTGTTCAATTGAGAGGCTTCATGCAACATAATCTGCGTGTAACTGAAAAGATGTTTTGCTACATATGCCGTGTCGCTTCATTGAATTTTCATTTGTGTTCCTCTATCTGGATGGAGGGAAAGGGAATACGAAGCTTGATACTGGCTCATTTATTACTCCTCTTTCACACTCTGTTCTTCCATCTAACAGCATACAACCTTGTCCAAAAACCTGCTGCCCAACTAAGGCTTTTTCAGCGTGCAGGTGCAAGAAAAATGTGTCCTCCGGGTCCGCATTGTGAGAGGACAATTGTTGGAAGGGAGATGGGATTATGAAAAGAGCACTAATCCTCGTTTCTATGCTTACTCTGTTATTTGCCGCAGGACTGGCCTCTGAACCAGAGTGTTTCATTGTCGAGTGTAACGGCAAGCCGGGAGGAACATTGAGTGTTGACGGAATTGATCCTAGATCTCTTAATCCCGCTTTCGGAAATGACGGTGCTTCTCTAAACATGCCTAAATTCATTCTAGAGTCGCTTCTGAATGTAAATGAATTTGGATTCCCGGAACATCCCGCTCTATGCAAGGATTGGTGGATCTCAGAAGACGGGTTTACATTGTGTTTTGTTATTCGTAGGCCTTCAGTGGTCAGATGGACAACCATTCACTATTGAGGATGTGAGATGGACTTTCGAAGAGATATATCTAGTCTCGGAGATGACTCTGTTCGGAAACAGCGATTTCATGAGTTCTACAGGTGATCTTCCATTGGTAGAAGTGGAGGGCGACATGATGTCATTCACATGGAGCCAGCCAAATGCCCTTGCGCCAAGAACCATCGGCCTAACTCCCATACTACCGAAGCATTCTCTCGAACAGTATGTCGTAGATGGGACTTTTCCGTCTGCCTGGAATATTGGAGAAACCGAGGAAAAGGCGAATCTCATCAGAACGAACTTATTTTGTCATCCTGAAGTGCTCCTGTTCAGGATCTGGGTTTTCGAGAAACCGTGCTTGGGTGTAGCAGGGTCATGTAGGAAAGTGCAAAACAGACTGGTTCGCCGAGGAGAACCCGTTATTCTTTCCAGAGCGAAGATCTGTTCATCGTTCTTGGTCAAGATTAAGAAAGAAGAGCAAGATGCCGGATCACGGTATGACGAAAGGGGTCATTGATAAAACAACCTGACTGGATCATCCCGTATAGCCTGCCCCAAAGTGCTCCTGTTTGGGGGTTCTGCACGGGATCTCCCATCTAAGATCCGCTGTAAGCTGAGAAGACCCGTCGTTCGTTGTCCGTCCAAGAGGAATAACCTGTTCTTCGTTCCAGAGCG